>ERZ791887.663-NODE-663-length-29939-cov-4.772487_pt1 | contig 29939 bp, 38 predicted proteins | sample MGYA00510157_ERZ791887 | MGnify/ENA primary metagenome ERZ791887 (study PRJEB30046, sample SAMN00792112) | human gut metagenome | study: EMG produced TPA metagenomics assembly of the A metagenome-wide association study of gut microbiota in type 2... | reverse complement strand
ACCTCGTCGGCATCATAGGCAAGCGCCCGGTCGGAGTTGTCCAGAATCAGGGTTGCCTCGGCAAAGCCCACGGCACTTCGCTTCTGGGTTCCGCCGAAGATGACATCCTCCATCTTGGCCCCCCGGAGGGTTTTGGTGCTTTGCTCGCCCAGAACCCACAAAATAGCATCGGAAATATTTGATTTTCCGGAACCGTTGGGGCCGACGATGGCAGTGATGTCATCACCGAAGCGGATGAGGGTCTTGTCCGGAAAGGACTTGAAGCCCTGCAATTCCAAAGATTTTAGATACACTACAAAACCTCTTGTACGATAATATTAGTTTATTATATCTGTAAAAGTGGGAAATTGCAAGTTTTTCTTTCGCACAGTAACAATCTATTTTGCATTCCCCGGCGGCGCAAAAGCACCCCGGCAAAAATGCCGGAGTGCCCGTCTTGCTTATTTTGTTACTCCCCCATGGAAATAACATTCATACACCTTTTCTTCGCCCCAATAAATTTCCTCATAGCCTTGAAACCAGCAGAAATCTCCGGCAACAGTACACTTATAGGTATATTCCCCCGCCTGATAATATTCCGGGCCTCTGTAGGGCATTTTTCTGTCTGCCTTCCGCAGTGCTTCCTTCAAAAAGTCGCCGCTGAACTGCTGCCCCAAAACCCGCCCCATATAATTCATGGCATATTGGGATTTTCCCTGATACCAGATTGCCTCTTCCCCGGCAAATTGTTCGCCGCCTACATAGGTATCGTGGTAAGTGTAAGCCCCATTCTGATAGGAAAAATCGTGGGAATCCAGCCTTGTGGAATCCACCGCATTCATATAGGCAGCATAGGTATGGACATTGGCTTCCAGGCGAAATGCCACCAGCTTCTCAATATCCCGGGAAGCACCGTTGGTGCAGCTCACAGCGCAGGCCTGGTCTTTCACCAGATAATCCACCGTCACATGGAACAGCCTGCTGATTGCAATCAGATTGCCGATGTCGGGATAGGCCTGCCCTGCTTCCCACCTTGCCACTGCCTGCCGGGACACATCCATTTTTTCCGCCAGATTTTCCTGGGTCAGACCCTTACTCTTTCGGAGCAGTTGCAGTTTTTCCGAAAAAATCATTGTCAATACACCTCCGCAAGCATTGTAGGCGATTTTCTTCCAAAGGGCAATATCCCGCAGGTTGCGTTTTTGCTACGGTTAGGGTACAAGGCGCAATTTCCTGTTTCGCAAGCAGAAAATGATACCTTTACATTGGGATTGGTATACTGGCCGTGATTCTTTGTCCGACTGCCATACTGGATTGCAAACCGCGGGCAGCGATGCAGGCATCCGAGGCACATCACGCATTTTTCCTTCACCCAAACAGGCTTTGCATCCTGATTGCCTGCCCCGGGCATTTCTTTGCACACAGGCCGCAGCCAATGCAGCAATCCTCCACATGGAAATTTGATGTCAGGCGCACCTTTTTGTCGTAAAATGCGGGTGGCAACATACTTGCAGTTTCCCGTTGCCGAAAAGTATAGAATCATTTTGTACTCCAGAACGAAGCAAATGGGATTTTAATTTCTTGAATGTAATTATTTCCCGGCATTCTTGATTTTCTGGATGCTGTCCTGCTTTATTTGCTCCCGCAGGGCAACCATATAGGGGGAGAATCTCATGCGGTCTTCGGCATAGGTCATTTGGAGGTCATACTCATTCGGCTCCCAGGTGGCCAGGTCGGACTCGTTGTGGGAAATCAGGGCTTCCAGGCCGTCCAGCGCCTTATAGAGCTTTGCTTCTTCCGTGGTTCGCTCCGCCATCTCCCGGTAAAGGCTCTGCATCTGCTCCCGCAGAGGCGCGGGCATGGAATCCACCCAGCTACGCAGCAGCTGCTCCTCCCGGATTTCATCAGCCTCGGTTTTATTGAACACCGGGATATCGCCGGTGAATGCCTCGCCCAAATCGTGAATCAGGCACATCTGCACCACCCGGTTCATATCCAGCTCCGGGAACTCATCCCGCAGCCAGAAGGCCATCAGCGCCAGCCGCCAGCTGTGCTCGGCAACGCTTTCGTGCCGCCCGCCGGGGGTGTAGCAGTGACGGGTTGTATCTTTTAATTTTCCGGCGGTGTGGAGCAATTCCAACAGATTTTCAGGTTTCATGTGTCCCTATCCTTTTTATTTTTATGATAACACTGGCAATTTTGCCCGTCAAGGCAAATTTTATTTGACGGATAGAGTAGAATCTGGTAACATGGGAGAGTCTATTTTTTATGGCAGGAGGTAGCATCATGAAGGTTTTAATGATTGGCGGCACCGGCACCATCAGCATGGCAATCACCCGGCTGCTTTGCCAGTCCGGCTGGGAGGTATACCTGCTCAACCGCGGCTCCCGGCGAGAGGAAATGCCCGGCGCTGTTCACTGGATTCAGGCAGATATGAACAATGAAGATGATGTGCAGCAGGCAATCCGGGGGCTGACCTTTGACTGCGTGTGCCAGTTCATCGGCTTCCAGCCGGAACAGGTGGAACGGGACATTCGGCTGTTTGCGGGAAGGACAAAGCAATATTTGTTCACCAGCTCTGCCTCTGCCTACCACAAGCCCGTCATGGACTATCGCATCACCGAAGGCACCGCTCTTTCTAACCCCTACTGGCAGTATTCCCGGGATAAAATTGCCTGCGAGGAGGTGCTGATGAAAGCCTATCGGGAATCCGGCTTCCCGGTGACCATCATCCGCCCCAGCCACACCTATGACAACCGCAAGGTTCCCCTGGGTGTGCATGGGAAGAACGGCAGTTTTCAGGTGCTCAAGCGGATGATGGAGGGCAAGCCCGTTATCATCCACGGAGACGGCACCAGTCTTTGGACCATGACCCACAACTCCGACTTTGCCCAGGGCTATGTGGGGCTGATGGGCAATCCCCACGCCATTGGCGAAGCCTTCCAGATTACAAACGACGAGACGCTGACCTGGAATCAAATTTACGGCACCATTGCAAATTGCCTGGGCGTGGCGCTGAAGCCATACTATGTCTCCTCCCATTTTCTGGCAGCCACACAGAAATACGATTTGCTTGGTTCCCTTGTGGGGGACAAGGCAAATTCCGTGGTGTTTGACAACCGGAAGCTGAAAGCGGCGGTGCCGGGCTTCCAGCCCCAGGTGCGCTTTGAGCAGGGCATCCGGGACACCATTGCAAACGTCCTGGCACACCCGGAGCTGCAACAGGAGGATCCGGAATTTGACCAGTGGTGCGACCGGGTGATTGAAGCGCAGGAACAGGCGTTGAAGCGAATTTTTCAAGAGGGAAGAACAGAAGAATGCTAGATTGGATTATTAACGTAAACACCGCTCTGAATAATTTTATTTGGGGTCTGCCCGCCATGATTTGCATCATCGGTGCAGGTCTTTGGCTCACCATCCGCACCCGCGCCATTCAGGTGCGGAAATTCGGAACTGCCATGAACAACACTCTTGGCCGTGTTTTTGAGAAGAAAACAGCCAAGGATGGCTCCATCAGTCCCTTCCAGGCGGTGTGTACAGCACTGGCCGGTACAGTGGGCACCGGCAACATCGCCGGTGTAGCCGGTGCTGTTGCCATTGGCGGCCCGGGCGCGGTGTTCTGGATGTGGTGTTCCGCCTTTTTGGGGATGTGCACCAAGTTCTCCGAGGTGGTGCTTGCCATCCACTATCGGGAGAAGAACGCCCAGGGCGAATACATCGGCGGCCCCATGTACTATATTAAAAACGGATTGGGACGCAAATGGAGCTGGCTTGCCTCGCTGTATGCCATCTTCGGCGTGCTGACGGTCTTCGGCACCGGCAACGCCACCCAGGTCAACACCATCGTTTCCTCCATCGACACGGCGCTGACCAGCTTCAATCTGATTGATGCCGACCAGGTATCCGTGATGAAGCTGATGATTGGTATCATCATTGCCCTGCTGGTATCCGTGGTGCTGCTGGGCGGCATCAAACGGATTGGGCAGGTAACGGAAAAGCTGGTTCCATTTATGGCGCTGCTCTACATTGTGCTCTCGGTGGGTGTGATTCTCCTGAACATTCAAAACATCCCCCATGTGTTCCGCATGATTTTTGAGGGCGCATTCAGCCCCAAGGCTGTTACCGGCGGGCTGGTAGGCTCCCTGTTCATCAGTCTGAAAAAGGGTGTGTCCCGGGGTATCTTCTCCAACGAAGCCGGTCTCGGCACCGGCTCCATTGCCCACGCCTGTTCCGATACGGACGATGCCGTGCAGCAGGGCTATTTCGGCATTTTCGAGGTATTCATGGATACCATCGTCATTTGCACCCTGACGGCGTTGGTGATTCTGTGCAGCGGCGTGCCGGTGAATTACGGGCAGGATGCCGGTGCGGAGCTGACCATCTCCGGCTTTATTGCCACCTATGGCAACTGGGTTTCTATTTTCACGGCGGTTTCCATGTGCTGCTTTGCCTTCTCCACCATCATCAGCTGGGGACTGTACGGCTCCCGCTGCGCGGAATTTATCCTGACAAGCAAAGCTGTCAAACCCTTCCTGGTGGTTTATTCCCTGGTGTCCATTGTGGGCGCAACCATCGACCTGGGACTGCTGTGGGACATTGCCGAAACCTTCAACGGCATGATGGCAATCCCCAACCTGGTAGCGCTGTTCCTGCTGTCCGGCGTGGTGGTCAAGCTGGTAAAGGGACAGGATCTACCGAAGCTGCGGAAGGTTTAATGAAAATTTCATCCCTGATTCATTTTCGTGAATCGGGGATTTTTTCTGTATAAACGGCGCTTCGCGCCATAATCCCCATCCCACGGTTTTGAGCGGTATTGTCACCGGGTAGGTCAGGGCACCAACGTATCGGTATAACTCCATGGTGTCACAAAAAAGCGAATGCCGGAGAGGAAAAAATCCTCTCCGGCGGAAATGCGATTTATTGAAGATTACTTGTCGTCCTCTTCATCGTCATCAAAGGAAAATTCCAGGGTCTCGCCGCACTTGTCGCAGACAATGCTGCCGGACTCCAGCACATCCTCGTCAAAGTCGATGATGTTGCCGCAGGCGCACTGAACCTCGTAGACGGTGGTTTCCTCGTCGCCGAAGTCGAAACCCTCTTCGCCATCGTCTTCCTCGTCGTCCTCGTCATCGTCCCAGCCGTCTTCGTCGACGTAATCGTCGTCCTCGTCATCTTCCTCGTCCAGGATGTAGTCCTCGATGGCATCCAAATCCTCCTCGATCTCATCCAGCTCGTCGGAAATAGCGATGGTGGTGTCTTCGATGTCCACAACCTTCTTGGTCATATCGCCCAGCAGGTCTACAATGGCAGCAATCATCTTTCCTTCGTTGGTCTCGGTGTCCAGCTTCAGGCCGTCCATCAAGCCCTTGAGGTAGGCGGACTTTTCGGAAATCGTCATTGTTATTCGCTCCTTTAATCGGAAATTCAGTTTGGAACCAATTAAGCCTTGGAACGACCCAGATACTCACCGGTGCGGGTGTCAATCTGAATCTTGTCGCCCTCGTTGATGAAGAGGGGCACCTTCACCTCAGCGCCGGTTTCCACGGTAGCGGGCTTGGTGACGTTGGTAGCGGTGTTGCCGGCGAAGCCAGGCTCGGTCTTGGTGACCACCAGGTCAGCAAAGTTGGGAGCTTCCACGCCGAACACAGCACCCTTGTAGCTCATGATGACGCAGGTATCATTCTCCTTGACAAACTTGAAGGAATCATCCAGCACGCTGCCGTCAATGGGCTCCAGCTCGTAGGTTTCACCATCCATAAAGTAGTAGAGGTTGCCATCGTTGTAGGAGTACTCCATCTTCTTGCGCTCGATGTAAGCGGTGGGGTACTTGGCGGTGGGGTTGAAGCTGGTCTCGGTCACGCCGCCGGTGATGACGTTCTTCATCTTCACGCGGACAAAAGCGGCACCCTTGCCGGGCTTGACATGCTGGAACTCGATGACCTGCATGACCTTACCGTCCATTTCAAAGGTAACACCGTTTCTGAATTCACTTGCAGAAATCATTTCAATATCCTCCTAAGTTATCCTCCCCGAAGGGATAGAAAAAGTATGTACAAAATTGTATCGCTTTATTTTAACCCATTGGCGCTCTTTTTTCAAGGGGAAATTATGATTTTTTACAAAATGAGCAATTCCTTTGGCAGCTTTGTGAGATTTTCACAGCCGTCCGCCCTCAAAACCGCCACATCTTCGATGCGCACGCCAAATTTTCCGGGCAGATAGATGCCGGGTTCCGCCGAACAGACCGCCCCCGCAGGAAGCGGAGATTCATTTCGCATATTCATATTGGGGTACTCGTGGATTTCCAGGCCAACACCGTGACCGTAGCTGTGGCCAAAGCAGTCACCGTAACCGGCATCCGTAATCACCCGGCGGGCAACGCCGTCCACAAATTTTCCGGTCACTCCCGCCCGGGTGGCTGCCAGCGCCTCGCACTGGGCTTTGAGGACCACATTGTAGACCTTGCGCATTTCCTCGGTGGCATAGCCGAAGGCAACGGTGCGGGTGGTGTCGGAGCAGTAGCCCTGGTACAGCACGCCAAAGTCCATGGTCAAAAAGTCCCCTTCCTGAATCACCCGGCTGCCCGCCACACCGTGGGGCAGGCTGGTATTGGGGCCGGATACCACAATGGGATCGAAGGACAGCCCCTGCGCACCATTTTTATACATACAGTAAATCAGCTCCGCCTGGGCTTCCAGCTCGGTCATGCCCACCTTCAGCCGGGGCAGCACCTCCAGGAATGCAGCGTCGGCAATCTGCTGTGCCTTGCGCAGACGTTCCAGCTCCCACTCCTCTTTGACATCCCGGAAGGCACGGATTTTCTCGTTATAAGGAACCATCTTGGCATTCAGGCTCTGCTGGAAGCGGCTGCACTCCCCTGCCGTCATGTATTCTTCCTCATATCCCAGGGTGTGAATGTCAAAATCTGCAATGGCCTGATTGATCAGCAGCGCATAGTTGCGGTTGCGGTCCGTCATGATGACCTCAAAATCGTGAATGTTATTGGTTGCGGACTCAATGTAGCGGCTGTCGGTAAAATAGCGGCAGCCCTTCTTGGAGACAACTGCCATGCCCTCGGCAATGTCGAACTCCGCGCCGTAATGACGGCTGTAGCGGGAAGTCAGCAGCAGACCGTCCACCTGGTCATCCAAAACGGACAGGTACTTTTCAAGATTTTTCATTTTCGATTCTCCTGTTCTTTGCCATGGCAATGAAGGGAAGCTCCAAAACATGGCGGGCTTTCAGCCAGAAATTGTGATTATGGATGGCGCTGACCAGGATGGAATATACCCCCTGACAGTTTGCCCCCAGGGTGTCCGTAAAAATCTGGTCACCCGCCAGCGCCGCATTCTGAGCGGGGATGCCATATGCTGCAAGGCACTGCCGGATGCCCTTTGCAAAGGGTTTGCAGGCATGGGTGATGCAGTCCAGACCATAGGCAGCACAGAACACCTTCACCCGCTCCTTTTTGCTGTTGGAGACAACACAAAGCTGAATCCCCGACTTTTTCATGACAGAAATCCAATCTTTCATGTTCTCCGTAGGGACATCGGTCGTATACGGGACGATGGTGTTGTCAAAGTCCAGCATCAGCAGCTTGATTCCACGCTTGCGCAGCTGTGCCGGGGTGATATCCGGCAGCGCGTGGGCGATGCACTTTGGCAGCAGCGAAATAGACATACAGACCTCCACGGGTTCATAGGATAGGATGTATTATACCACAGGAAGAAGGGTTTGTCCATGGCGATTGAACGATATCTGGCCATGACCGGGGCAGAAATGGCATCCGCTGCTGCATTGCCGAAAAAAACTGCCTGGATGGCCTGCCATTTTTCTCCCTACTCCACCGGGCTGTGCAACTTCCCCGCCGCGCTGCCAAAGGAGAGCCTCCTGATTCTCAACGACCGTACCCCCATCTGCGGCCACGACCCGGAACGCGTGTGCCGGGAACTGAAGGAAACCATCTCAAAGCTGAACTGTAGCGGGCTGCTGGTGGATTTTCTGAATCCGCCCAACCGGGAATCCCTGGCACTGACAAGCTATCTTGCAGCGAACCTCCCCGTCTCCCTGGGGCTTCCGCCGGAATACGCCGCCGCGGGCTGCGCCGTTTTTGTGCCGGCTGTGCCAACCCTCACCCCGGTTTCGCAATACCTGTCCCGCTGGCAGGGGCGGGAAATCTGGCTGGAGCTGGCGCTGGGCGGACAGGCAGTTGCGCTGAAAGCAGACGGCGCACACTTTGGGGAAAACCGATTTCCCCGGAAAGGAATCATTCACGCAGATGATGCGCTCCATTGCCACTATGTTATTGAGGAACAGCAGGATGCCTTCATTTTCCACACCTGGCGGACAGCAGAAGATTTGGGCGCACTTTTGGAAGATGCCGGGCAAATCAAATTTGCCGTTGGGCTGTATCAGGAATTGGTTGCTCGCCCAAAAGCTTCAGGCTGCCCGCCCGCAGGTGGGTGAGATAGTCCATGGGGCAGGTCAGCTTTTCGTCCAGCTCCACACCGCCGCCAAAGAGCATACGGACACTGTGGCTGTCGGAACCGGCGGTTACGGGCAGGTCAAACATTTTGGCATAGGCAAAGGCACGCTGGTTCATCCGCTGCCCCTCTGCCCCCAGATGGGCGGCATTCACCGCCTCCACACCGTCAATGTCCCGGGGGAACAGCTGAATATGGTCGATGTAATCCCGCTCCCGGAAGGGATGCGCCTGGATGATGATGGCACCGTCCTGGTGCATCTGTTCCAGCGCCAAGCGGGGGGAGCGCAGGTCGATGTCCTCATGGTTCAGCAGCCATTGCTTATTGAGGTTATAAACAAGAAATTCTGCGCCGTGATAGGCATATTCAAAGCCAAAGAAGACTTGCAGACCAATTTTGTCCCCCTCCTGTTTGGCGTGTTCATATCCCAGGCAAAAACGCGCTACCCGCTCCTGCCAGGGCAGCTCCCGGGGAACGGTGGTGTTGCCGTTGAAGAAATGGTCGGTGATGAAGATGCCGGTGTAGCCCGCTTTCTTGTGTGCCCGCGCCATTTCGGCACCGGTGGAGGAGGCGCAGGCGCTGGATTCGGCGGTGTGCATATGGGTTTCGTATTTGTAAGACATAAATAATCCTCTCTTGAAGTTTCAGACTGCATAGCCCAGGCAGGAAATTGCGCCCGCCAGCAGGAGCGCTGCAATCACATCCGACGGATAGTGCTTGCCGGTGAACACCCGCAGGGCGCTGATGAAAAGACACAGGGCGCTCATAAGAATAATCACCGGCAGGGTGGGGAAAACCCACATGACAGCAAAGGAAATAGCAGCGGCGCTGGCAGCGTGGCGGGAGGGCATACTCTTTCCCTTGTTCGGTTCAAAATCTCCCACCGGTGGAATGCCAAAGGCATCATAGGGGCGCTGCCGGTGAATCATGGGGCGAAGTGCCGTTACCAGCAGGAAAATTCCCGCCGGAACCAGTGCCGCCCGGAAAAAGCGACTGTCCCGCCGGAGAATCAGCAGACCCAGCATCCCAAGATAAATGGCGGCGCATAGATAGGTGGGGGTGCTGAACGCCTTCGCCCCAAAGGGAAGGCGGGATGCTATCCGGCGTGCGTGCTGGGTAATGGAGCGATATTGTTCTTTTGTCATGGTTTCTTCCTTTTTGATATTTGGATAACCGTAGCACAGGGGGCGGATTTTGTCAAGTGACTTGCCCGTTTCATCACGTCCCTCACCATATATAATGAAAAAAATTGCTCCCCGCATGGGGGAGCAAAAATGAGATGGTGTCGCTTAGCTTATATTTCCTTTGCCGTCACAGTTCAAAACTAGGAAAATTGGTACTTGTTTTACAGTAACTCCTGCCGCAAGCTCTCCCATCGTCACGGAAGCGGTAGCAGAATTTCCACTCTTGCCAGCACTCTTGGAAATTACATACCAATCAGAGGAGTATATGGTGACATCACAGCTTGATGAAGTGCAGGTCGCACTTGAGCCGTTATATGAAAAAGTTCCGTACAGTATAACTTTCCAGCAAATATTCCCATTGGAATCATAAAAATTTTGCTCTTTACTCCCAGAAACAGTGCCTCCCCTGCGAAATTGAGTAAGTGTAATTTTCTCTGTTATATAGCTTCCGTCCTCAAATTGAACAACTAAAGATTCACCATCATATCTTTCTGCACCAATAGCAAACGGTAACGCAGAAATTGTTAGGACAAAAGCAACAAAAAAGGCAACAAATCGTTTCATACTTTATTCTCCATCTCCATCTTCATGTCTCTCAATCACGGTTACAATCTCCTCGATATATCCATTGTCGTAAGACCGGTGCCGCAGCCAGATTCCGCCAATGACCACAACCCAAACCAGGACAACGGCTAACGCCGCACTGAAAACGATGCGCACGATTCTCTGGCGAATACGCATATCGTGCAGAAATTCTGCTACGCTCATATTCTCCATATAGCTCTCCACAATCTGCCGGGGCGTTCCGAACCGGGCAGACAGTGATGCCATGTCCACCGAAGCGTCCTCCTGCGTCTGCTCGTAAACGGACTGCTTGATTTGCTGCATCAACGCCCGCTTTGTTTTGCCCGGAACGGGCAGCTCCCGGCTGACTTTGTGTAAATACCGCCGGATTACAACATTCTTTTTTCTATCATTCATGTTCTTCCCCTATAATCATAAAAACGCCCTGAACAACAGACCGGTACTCCGCAACCATTTCCCTGAGCTGCTGTGTTCCGGCGGGTTCCAGATGGTAAAGGATACGCTGCCGCCGCTTCCCCACCGGAATCTTCCGGCTGGAAATCAGCCCTGCATCCTCCAGCTTATACAAGACCGGGTATAATGACCCCTCCTGTGTGGTAATCAGCCCGCCACTGCGCTTGGAGACTTCTTCCACCAACTGATACCCATACATATCTTCCCGCTCCAGGAGCGCCAGCACCACCAGCGACATCACCCCTCGGCGGAAACGTAACTGCTCAACATCCGCCATATTACATACCTCACTTCTGATACAATTATAACGTCTAATTTTTACTTCGCAATACTTGTGTTAAGAAAATATTGTTGACAGTAAGTATAAATAATACTATAATAAAAATAGCAGATGGATGAATCATTCAATGCTGTTGCAAAGGATGTATCATCTGCATCAGTAGTTGCATAAAATGCCGAATTATCGGGTGAAGTAGGCCATCAGATAGTTGCATATGTTGGTCGCTTTTCACCGGCGGTCAAGAATGGAGGTTGATGAATATCTCTAAAATTACTGAATGTCATAAGCAGAAAAACACCATGAACGCAACGTTCATAGAAAGGACTTTATCATGAAGAAATTAAACGGTATTATTCTTCTGTTAGCACTTCTTTTGTCTGTTCCATCAACAGCGTTACCCACCAGTGCGGAAGCCAATTTGGAAACCAGACATCTGCAAATTTCAATCACTGAGGATGAAAATGCCGGTTTTACCACGATTTCATCTGAACAGCTGGACGGTGCCTACCCGGATGACATCATTTATGACAATGTAACGAATGTCTGCATTCTGGTTGACGGCGAAGAAAAGCCCCTTGAAGATGCCGTCCGCGAGGGGGACATCTCCGTTTATGAAATGGTTGCCTATGCCCAGATGGATGCCCAGGCCGGGATTTGCCAGGAAAAGGCAAACTCCAAAAACGGACTGGCATATTTCACCTACCGCTATCCAGAGTATGACCTGATGACCGCCCACGACATCTATGAAACACCGGACGGCAAGGAACATCTTATCCGCTTTTTCGGTGTCCTGAAAACCGGCACCAAGCTGACGATGGTGTATCCCGACGAAACCAGCCCCTACAGGTACATGATTGACCGGGAGGATTGGGGCATCGATTTCCAGGTGAAATCCGTCACCCCCACCGGCATCACACTAAGCTGCAAGCAGTCCGGCGGCCAGCAGCTCGGGGAGCTTGCAATCATGGATTACGTCATTTACCGCACCGCGGAAGACACCCCCCGCACCCCGCTGGAAAGAAGTGATTTCGTGTGGGAGGAACCGGTTTCCACCGTGCCACAGAATCAGGAATCGGAAATTTCCCTGGATTGGACGGCGCTGTACGGCGAACTGCCCAGCGGCACCTATGCCATTCGGATGCTCATCCACGATTTCTTCTCCCCTTCCGCTGTGAACAGCATGATGAAGGATTTCACCGATGAGCAGCTCTATCAGATAGATTTTACGATTGAATAATCCGCCATACGTCAAAATCAGCCAGCGTATTTTCTTCTTACGCTGGCTGATTTTTTTATTTTCCTTCTGCGGCCTGCTGAGCACGCAGCAGCTTATCCACCTGGTCCAGATTAAAGACCTCACGCACCTTTTTATAGAACTCGGTGTAGTGGTAGCCGTTGTCGGTGTATCGCCAACCGGCACCGGCGTAGGGATCCCTGCCGGTAAAGACGGCGGTGGCATCCGGGTGAATTTCCTTGAACTGCTTCTGTTCGTCCGCCGCTACCCGGGTCTGCTTGCAGAACAGATTCTGAATGGGCAGACCGTCCAGAGGCATGAGACTGCTGACCTTGGTGTAGCAGATGTTCAGATATTTCAGGTTGGCGCAGCCTGCCAGGGGGCTGAGATCCGACAGCTTCAGGCAGTTGGCAAGCTCCAGATATTCCAGCTTCTTGCAGTTTTCAAAGCCGGAGAGGTCGCTGGCGGCACAGCCGGAGAGAATCAGAATTTCCAGTTCCGGCATATACCCGATGAAGCTCAAATCCGTCAGGGTGTCGTTGTGACCCATATCGATGTATTTGACGCTGCGGACATACCGAAGCTCGCTGCAAGTGGAGTCAGTGACGTTGTAAACGGAGCGGATGGTGGTGGCGTTTGTCAGCGCGGTGTAGCGGCCGTCGGTGCCGTAGTATACCCGCCACACCAAATCCACATCGTCATAATCCTGACGGATGGAGTCTAAGAATTCACTGCTCAGGCCGCACCGGTCGAGAATCAGGGAGGAGCCGGGTGCCATAATACTCATGGCCTCTCGGATTTCTGCTTCTGCATCGGTGGTCAGGCTCAACTTTTCAAATTTGATTTCCTCGTCAGAGGTAGAAACCGTCCGCCCGAACAGGGTGAATACATAGTGGAAGCGAACATCCGGTGCAGCCTCCATCAGCCGCTTTACATCCTGCCGGGACAGCTCACAGGTGCCGCCATCGGTCATCAAATCTGCATAGCTGAGGTTGGGCAGCGCTTCCAAAATGCCAATCACCGGGGTGATTTCCTCTACGGTCATGCCCGCCAGATTCACCGTCTGGGTGTCCTCGCCGTACTCCATGCCACGGAAGCTGACGGTGTAGGTGATTTCCACATTGGGATAGGCTGCCCGGAGTGCCTCAATCTCGGAATATTTCAAAGTCGTCCGCGGCAGATGCAGGGTTTTCAGATTGGGCAAGTAAACCAGGTTTGTGCGCAGCACAGGGAAGGTTACTCCCTCACCGGGAATGGAAATGTTCTCTGACCAGGAAATGGCAGTGGTGATGCCAAAGTCCACAGTATATGTAACATCCACCTGGGGATGATTCTGGATATACACCATGATGGCGGTGTAGCAGGTGCTGCCGGACAAATCCAGCGTCCGCAAGTTGGGATAATTATCCAGCTCCCGAATGGTATCCTCCGTCACCACCATGGAAAGACTTTCGATTCCAGAAAGGTCTTGGGTCTCAGGGACGGTGACATTCCATTCCTCGGGAATAACCGAAACCGTCTCTCCGGTGGGGTCATAAGGAACCGTGGCCGGTGGGTTCTCCGCATTCTGCCCCGATTTTGGAAAAAGGTCTGCACAGCCGGTAAGCATTGCCGCCAGACAGACGAGAAAAAACAGATATTGAATCTTCTTTCGTTTCATCTTTAAAAGAGCCTCCGGGCAACATCATTCACAGGAGACTATATCACAAATTACGGGTGATTTCAAGGAATCCCGCCAATATTCATTTTTTCTTAATGTAGAAAAGCGGGGCTTCTTTCCTCCCCTCCCCTATGCAAAAAGCCAGCGCGGACGGCTTTTTGCCATCCGCGCCGGGGATAAGTCTTACTGCATACTCTGCTCGTAGGATTCAATCATCTTTTTGACCATCTGGCCGCCCACGGAACCGGCTTCGCGGGAAGTCAGGTCGCCGTTGTAGCCCTGCTTCAGATTGACACCCATTTCCCTTGGTGTCTCTTTTACATCGTGAACTTTCAGATTTCGATAGTTTCATCGGAAGAATCGGTTCGTACAGGGAAGGTCGGAACAGCCGCATGGTCGGAAAGGCTGCCTATGAATTTGTAGTAGATGGTTACGCTTTGCTGATAGGATGCATGTTTGCGGGGAGCTTTGATATATCCGTCCGGCAGTATTTTGGGACCTACCACGATCCTGTCGATGAAGGTAAGCAGAATGTCACGGTCAAGAACCTCAATGCGAGAATACTGTTTGGCCAGCTGAAAGAACTTCTCGTAGTTGGAACGAATCTCGGCAGCGGGTGAAGGAGCCGTCAAATTCTCTAGAGAGGCTTCCAGGGTCGTTGCTTCTTTTTCGAGTTTTGCGACCATGATTTCCAGCCGACTATCAGACAGCTTTCCTTCGGCATTATCGAAGTACAATTTTTCGATTGTCCGACTGATAACTTTTAGACGGGCTTGTGATTTTTCAATCTTGCTCTCGCGCTCCTTTTCGACAGAGGCACCATTCACTTCCTCCAGCACACCGTTTACAAGAGCATCAATTTCTGCATCGGTGAGATTGATCAAACTGTTTAAGTCCTGACGAACCAATTCAAGCAAATCGGAATACCTGATATTCACGCCCTGGCAAGGATTCTCAAAGCGCTTGCTTTTATGATTGCAGGAGAGGAACCAGTATTTTTCCCGTTCACCCTTGTAGACCGTACCGGAGGAACACAGGGAATAACCACAAAGACTGCAAATAGCAATTCCACCAAATATGCTCTTTCTGACATGGTCATATTGACGGTAATCACGGCTTCCCTTCCCTAAATTGAACTGTGCTTTATCAAAGGTCATTTGGTCAACAAGGGGAACATGGGTGCCTTCCGTAACAACCCAATCCTCTTTGGGAACGGAAATTTTCTTTTTGGACTTTAAGCTGACTTTCCGAGTCTTTCCAAGGACGGTTTTTCCCAGGTATACCTCATTCTTTATGATCCTTTTGACAGTAGTATAGTTCCAATAGTCGGTTGCGCGGGCAGCCCCAGCATCCGTAAAATTGTCACGGTATAGCGCCCGATATTTAAGAGGGGTGACAACGCCTTCATTGGATAACTCCTGAGCTATGGTGATGCAAGACTTTCCTGCGGCAGAGCGCTGGAAAATGCTGGTGACAATCGGTGCGGTTTCTTCATCTGGAATCAGGTGATTTTTGTCCTTTGGGTCTTTCTTGTAACCGAATGGCGCACAGGCACAGTATTCCCCTTTGCTCCGTTTCATCTTGAACACATCCCGGACCTTCCGGGAGCTATCACGAAGGTAAACTTCATTCATGGCAAACTGAAAAGGAGCCATGACATTTTCAAGTTCGGAGTCAAAATTATCCGCAATGGCAATATAGTGAATTTGATGTTCCGGGAAAAACTGCTCTGCATAGTAGCTGGATTCTCGCATGTCACGGCCAAGACGGGAAAGGTCTTTAGTAATGACCATGTTTGCTTTGCCGGATTCAAGGGCACGCATCATTGCCTGAAAGCCTGGACGCTCGAAATTACCACCAGACCAGCCGTCATCGACAAAGGAATCAAGAAGCGCAATGCCATTTCTGGCACAGTAGTCTCTCACTATTTTTTCCTGATTAAGGATACTGGAGGACTGCCCTTCGTTGGCTTCTTCCTGGGATAGACGGTAGTAGGCATAGGCAATGGTAACTCTGGGAGCTGTGTTAGAATACCTCCTTTTTGCATGATTGTATGGGAAAGCAGTAGTCATATCTGTTGTAAGATTTGTTTTCATTCGGAACTCCTTACAACGAATTGGCTTCCATCCATATTATACGAAATGGGAGGCGTATCTGTCAAAGGTAATACCTGGCAGGAGACTTCCTTGAGGTGATCCCCCACAAGTTGGGATGCAGTCTTATTCCCGGAAAAGATGCGGTGAATCAGATATGTGGTTTTATTGAACTGATATTGCTCCATTATCTTGATCCCTCCTGTATTGCTCTATTTTCCCGAGAAATGGGAGAAATATGCCTTTTGCCGATACGGGGGGAAACAATATAGTCCCAGCCTGTACGGATACCGCAGTAAGAGCATATATCACGCTCCAACTGATAGTAATTTGCTCTATGAATGCTGGTGTTATGTGCGTTATAGAATTGCTTTGCACAAGAGGGGCAGAGCGTTAGTTCTATAAAATGCTGTAATTTCGTGATTTGTTTCATTGTCATGCCCTCCTTATGCGGAAAACAGGTATTTACCAAGCCGGTCTATTTTCTGACATACTGCGGACGTGGAACGACCACGCATTTTTCCAATTTCAGTTTTGGAATATCCATCAAATGCCAACAAAGTGAGCAGTTCCTTGTCTTGCTCAGAGAGTGCCTGGAGCTTTGTGTAAAGTGCTTCATCAGAAATCCGCTCGATCCACGAGAAGCGGTCCGCATCAGCGAAATATGTATCATCCTTGCTTAAAAGGGAGGCATACCTATGCAGTAATGCATATTCCTTGCTTTCTCCATCTTCACTTTCATTCTCAAAGGGTTCCTCCCATGCCGCAATGGAACGGCTACGCTTAAAAACGGAAAAATCGAACAAATATAGACTTTGAATGGCATCCTCACTCATACCGGCGTTGTGGTATTCTTGCCGGAGCTTTGCCCATTCGGTTTCAAAACGCTTGCGTTCCCTTCTATTATTAAATTCCATAATGATCTCCTTTGAACTTTAATTTTTGGTTTGGTCAAAATTCCGGAGATCAGGGATATCGGCCAAGGCTCCCCTGCCACTGGGATAAAAACATAAGAAGTCCTTTCCGCAGAGCAATCCGGGAAAGGACTTCTTTTCATCGTACAAAGCGTAGCGGGCAGCAAAAAAGCACCGTAAAAGTGGAATCAAAATGGGTATGGTTATCCCATTGATTCCGACTTTGTACGGTGCTAGGGCAGTCTCGATCATAGATCGGCTCCGCATACGCGAATGTAAGTCGTGTTATTCAGTTAATAATATTTGCCTTTCAGACGGGCAATACCCTTCTGCTTACGGAAGTAGGCAAGGTTGATTGGGTCCTGGGCTTTGCATTTGGGACACTTGGGGCGAACGTGACCAACTGCATCCGAATAAACTTTCATAATTGGGAAGTTGCAGCGAGGACAACGAATTTCTCTAAGTGTCAGCCAGGATGCTTCATCGGCAGATTTATCCAGCTTTTCTTGTTTCTCGGGAACTGGGAAAGAGGGCCTGCGATATGGTGAATATTCGCTCATGTTGCTTCCCTCATTTTCAGAAAGTATTCCTGCATATCCCGCCTATCTACCAGGTTGTATTTTTTCAGCTGAATCAGCAATGAGGAAAAAGAAACGCACAGCTCGTCAGCAATTGCGTGAATCGCCGGTTTGGTACTGGGCAGCAGCACACAATCTCCATAAATCGGGATGCGGCTGCGGTGCATGTGGCGGCGCAGGGCGTTTTCTACCAGAGGTTTGGGCATCAGGAGCATGGCGGCCATGGAGTTTGCTTGACATTCGCCCAGATTCAGACGCTCCTGAAACTCTTGCAAACTATAGCAGCGTTCCAGGTCATATTCCCGGTCAAAACAGGTGGAATTGTGCAATGGATCAGCACGGTTGATAAGGACATGGCTGATTTCATGGGCCAGGACAAACCGTCTGCGGCAGTTTTCGGTGGGACGTTGGAGAAACGTGTCCAAAATGATTGTCTCCTTCGGGAAAACGATGCCGACCTTTTGATTTTGGCGCATGACGCACAATGGATAAGAGCCGTTGGAGACAAAACCGATTTTGTCCCGGTCGTCTTCGGCAATTCTTTCGTAATGTACTTGCAGCCCCAGAAATCGTGCTATACCGTCAATGTCGATGGGGCCGGATGCCGGGGAGCCGCAAGTGACCTGAATCAGGCCGTAAGCAATTTCTGCAATTTCCTTGTTCGAAATAAATACTTTCATCGGGGAACCTCCTCAAGCGAAAAACCGCATTCTCCGAGAGGATGAGAATGTTTCAGACGGACGGTGTTCCAGTTGCCGAAGCTACAGAAGATGGCGGCTTCCCAACTCCTGATAAGTGGAATGCCCCGGACATTTGGAACGGTTACTTCGGATGTCATTATTATAGCCGGATACACAAACAGTGTCAAGAACAAATGTTCGTATAAAATAAAAGAGTCACAGAACTGCGACTCTTTTATAATCAGGCCCTCTGGGGGGCTAGACGGGATGTTCGGTTTGACAACGGTAACGGCGCACACTATAATGGAAGCAACTTATAAATCAGAAAAGTGGGAAAAGTATGGAAATCAGTACACCCCAAGAGATCAAGCTGCTCAAACTCATGGAATTGCTGCGGGAAAACAGCGATGAGGATCATCCGCTGAAAACAAATATGCTTTGTACGATGCTGAAAAATGCGGGAATTTCCTGCGACAGACGAACGCTCAGCAGGGATATTGCCACATTGAACGAGTGCGGCTATGAGATTTTTTCAATCATGCAGGGCCATGACAAGGCATACTACATCGTGGAGCGAAGTTTTTCCCTGCCGGAATTAAAAATCCTGATTGATGCGGTTCAGGCGGCTTCCTTTATAACAGAATCCAAAACAGAGAACTTGATCCAGAAGATTGCGGCGCTGGGAAATGCCCACCGTGCGGAGCTATTGCAGGGTGGGATGGTTTGCTTCAATTCCCGGAAACACAGCAACGAGCAAATCTACTACTCCGTGGAAACTTTGGAGGGGGCATTGCGTCGGCACCAAAAGGTTTCTTTCTGCTATTTTGATTTGGATGAAAAGCACCAGAAGGTATACCGTCGAGAAAAGCAACGCTATATCGTTGACCCGGTGGCGCTGGTTTATAACGAGGATAATTACTACCTGATGTGCTTTTCGGCAAAGCACAACGATATTGTGAATTATCGAGTGGATCGGATGGAGCATGTACAACTGGAGGATGTACCCGCCGATGAGCGGGCTGTAATCCATGCGGTGGATGTTGCGGATTATACGGAGCAGGCATTCAAAATGTACAATGGAAAGATAGAATCGATTACGTTGCGCTTCAGCAGGGATTTGATCGGTGTCATCTATGACAAGTTTGGAGAGGATACTGAAATATGGCAAGAGGACGGCAGGTACGCTGCCAATGTCAAAGTTCAAATCAGCCCAACGTTCTGGGACTGGCTATTCCAGTTTGGGGGGAGGATGCGCCTTCAAGGGCCTGCGGTCTTGCAGGAAGAAATGGGGCGGCAGTTGAGTCTCCTTGCGGACAGAACCAAAGACTGAGTAGTGAATGGGATTAAAAGTAAAGAATACGGTCACACTTTCCTTTAGGAACGGTGTGGCCGTATTTATTTAGGCCCCTTTTGTGTATAAATTGATGATAACTTTTCCTTGTGCCTTTGCAAAGTCAAATGCGAGTTGCGTTCCGCTCTTGGGCTGATAGTTTGTCAGAACCTTTTTAGATGCCTTGCGCATATCAGGCAGATAGTTTTCATTATAGTAAAAGACACAGAAATCGCTTGCCAGAACCATTGCATGATTTCGTTCTACATAAGAGGCTTTCCCGGCAGAAGCAATTCCATCTGGACAAATGCTATCTTCGTACCCTTCTGTTAGAAATCGCATGGTGAAGGCATCCGCATTGGGATAATCAGTCCGAACATGTATTCTTGGCTTTAGTCACAGAAACGAAAGTGTTCGGATGATTGATGCGACAAAACTTTGTCAGCAGGGCAGACGGCAGAACGAATTCAGCCAGCAGAATATCATGGATATTGTTGTAATTTTTACTGTGTATTTTTCAGGCATTACTGCATCTACCGTCTCAGATCTGCAAATACATCAGACGCAGCACGGGATTTGTCTGCCTTGGCCTCGTTCATACCATGCGCCATCATTACGTTGAAAGCGGCCTCGTCCATCTCGTCCCGGGCGACCGGCACAGCGGGAACGGCAAGAGAGAACGGAATGCTGCGAGTCATGATGATTTGCTTATAGAGCGCATTGATAACAACGGAAGCAGGGATGCCCAGCATCTCCATAATCGCTTCAGCTTGCTCTTTAACGCTCGGTTCGACACGAGCCATTACATTAGCGGTCTTAGTTGCCATAGTTCATACCACCTTTCTGGCTCTATTATGACCCATTGTATCGCTAATTGCAATACAAAAGTGCCTCAATGAAAAATTTTGTGTGATACAGGGTTCCTGACATATTCCCTCTTACTTGCATCGATCAGTTTGAGGAAGAAATACGTATCATCCGGTAGCCCATAAGCTTGACGGCGAATCGTTTTGATTTTGTTGTTGATGCCCTCCATTTTGCCAGAGGATATTGGTAGCGAGGCATGCGCAATGATCCCATCAAAGTGGGAATCCAGTAGCCGTCCTTGCTCGTCCTTGCGGATCTGACTGATCACCTTATCATTGAAGTTCTTGATGATATGAAAATGGTCAAAAACGGGTTGAATATGAGGGTATTTTTCCTCAAATGCTTCCTGAAAATCAGAATTCATGTCGCATGCCACCGCTTCCACACCATCCATCCAGTCCAGTCCCACATGGTCAATGAAGTCATAGACCACCTGTTTCTTCTTGCTCTCCTGGATCCGGAGGATGTGTCCTGTTTCCAGGTCGATACGGAATTCTCTGTTTTCCGCACTCCGGGCAGATAAAGCGGTGCTTGTCCAGCATGACGAAGCTCACCCGCCCGCCAAAGCACAGATGTCGCAGTCGAACAGGGTATTTGGTGTGAATGTGCGTCCGGCAGTTGCAGTCAGGACAGCGGTAGTTGTTGATGTCAAAATCCAGATCCTCGTGGAACCAATATGCTTCCTTGCCACCTTTCGTGGCCTCCACACTTGTACTGGTATTTACAAAATCCGTCAACATTGATGGAATGACCAGACTTTTTTCAAAATCTGCACTTGCATTTTGTACCTGGTTTGTAGTATAGTACATGTGTGGAATCTCCATGATTGCATTATTCATCCGCCAAGATGTAACACAATTATGCGTGAGATTCCATTTTTTGTCGCTACCGTACTAAGAATGGTATCATACAAGTTTTTTCTTTGAACCAAAATTTCATTCGAGAACCATAGTCCCTTAACCGTTTAATTCCGCTTTGCGCTTGATATCTGTTTATTTGTTACCAAATTGAGATGCCGTGCTTCCACTAAATGAAAAAAGAGCTACCATTTCTGGTAGCTCACGAGGACATTTTTCCGACCCACAACGGCTATTTTCTGTGAATATGATCCCAAATCATAAGCCCTGCCATAATTACAGTGGCTATCATGTATAAGGTTTCAAGGTCGACAGTGATAGTAACCATTGCGGTGCCCTCCTTTGCAAAATACAGCCCCAGTGGTAGCGAATCACCTCGTCGATTTGGCAAAGTCCTGTCCCCGCATACGCATTATATCCTATGATAATCCAAAGGTCAAGACAGAAATAATCATACACACATTTCAGAATAGCATCTATTCAGCCGCCCCATCAAAGAGGAGAAGATTTGGCTAAAATGTAGATTTTTTGAGGGCCAGCGAAATACCTTGTTTTAGAGCTGTGGATAACTTTTTTCATCATTCAAAAAGAGAAAGGACTTCATCCCCACAGAGCAACAAATGTCAGCGCATTGCCAGCTAGTGCAGCCCGTACTGCTTCAAAATAGGACATTCCGTGTTTCTTGGCCGTACTGACAAAGCTCATGATCTGCATATAGTCCTCTGCCCCTTTTTCGGTTCGGAAGCAACCGGAAACCTTTTGCTTTACCTTGCTGAAACGGATGGTTCGTTCTGCTTCATTATTGGTGAAAGGGACCGTCCAATCAGCCGCAAAGCTAGGATTTTCTGCCATGCCTTGCCGGATAATAGAATCATAGCGCAACAAGTAGGCTTCCAGCACCAGAGCCTGAAAACGGGTTTCTTTCTGTGACATGAGAATATTGCGGGCTTCATGAATTTCCATCAGCAAGTTCTGCATGGATTTCGCCCAGTTCTGGTGCTTCTTTTCCTCCGACTTCTTAACCAACGCATCGATTTTTTTCGTCAGTGCCTTTATCTGCTCTACCTGGGTTTGGAGAAGCATGTTCTGACCCTCGATGATCCGCAAGAGCATCTGTCTTTCATCTTCTATTCTCAACCCCTCCTTGCCGATTTATAGGTTTATTTTACCGCATATGCCGATGAGATGGAAGAAGAAATTTGGATGCGTTGTTTTTAATTGTCATTTTGCCTTGTGGATAATTTTTCCAAGGAAACTGAATAGTTACAGCGATTTTAACTTTGATGGGATTGAAGGTGTCAGACTTGGAGACCCAGTTTACGTCCACTCATACAATTTTGAGGAAAAAGAACAGCAACTTAATTTGTCTCTTCATACACATGTCAGCACTGATTCGGAGGGTATTGCAAATTGCCTTGGACTAAATGCAGAAAGTAAGGTTGAATTACAAGATTTAATTCGCATTCTTGAACCAAAGTTAATTGAAGCGAACAGATTGAAAATCGGAATTGCCGGATAAGTTAGCAAAGTCTGATTAGCCTGATATCAAATGGCGATTGATTAAAGTGTGTAATATGATTGCGAGGTGACTAATTGTGGGAACAATTTTTGTTGCTGGTTCTTATGGCGTTGGTAAAAGCACTCTGTGTAGTGCTCTTTCAAATGTATTAACAATACCAGCTTACTCTGCTAGTGACTTGATTAGTAACGTTAATGGTGAGCAATATGGAGCGAACAAAGCAGTTAAGGATAAAGATGCTAATCAAGACATCCTTACCTTTGAGATTGAAAAGAAATTAGAACAATATCCCACAATATTACTTGCTGGTCATTTTTGTATTTTTGACAAGTTAAATTGTGTAGAAAAGTTGCCCCATAGTGTTTTTGAGAAAATATCGATAGAACAGATTCTTTTGTTAGAAGCTGACCCGGTACGCATATTAACCAATCTAAGTATCAGAGATAAAAAGAAATATGAGCTTAGGCATATTGAACTGTTGTTGGAGGAAGAACGACAGGCTGCGGAAGAAATTTCCCGGAAATGTAGTTGTAGATTGCATATTCACCAAATGGCTTTTGATGAATCAGATTTACAAAAATGTTGCAAGATATTAAATGAGGAGGTACAAACTGTATGAGAATTCTTTTGGACACAAATATTGTGATACATCGTGAGAACAAAAGAGTGTCTAATTACAGTATTGGTCACCTTTTTCGATGGATTGATCGTTTAAAATACGACAAGGTAATTCATCCATATACTATATCAGAAATACAAAAATACCGTGATCCCGAAACTCAAGATGCCATTTCAGTTAAACTGGAATCTTATGAAGTCCTCAAAACAGTACGCCAGCCAGATGTGACGTTTTTAACTCAAATTGGGCAACCAGAGAAGAATGAAAATGATCACATTGATAATTGCCTTCTATATGAAGTATATCTTGGTCATGTGGATATTTTCATTACAGAAGACCGCAGATTGCGCAACAAGGCTGCCCGCCTTGGCCTCGCAGAGCATGTATTTTCAATCAACAGTTTTATCAGCAAAGTAACCGTAGAAAACCCTGCCCTTATTGAGTATAAAGCTCTTGCTGTCGAAAAAGTGTACTTTGGAAATGTAGATATCAATGATAGCTTCTTTGATAGTTTTCGGAATGCATATGACGGATTTGAACGGTGGTTTGCTCGCAAATGCGATGAAGAAGCGTATATCTGTCGCTCAGATGATAGAAAAATACTTGGTTTCCTGTATTTGAAAACCGAGGGCATTTCTGAAAATTATTCTGACATTGAGCCTCCGTTCCTCCCTAAGCGTAGATTAAAAGTAGGAACTTTCAAGGTTGAATCGACAGGTTTTCGTTTGGGTGAGCGATTTGTTAAAATCATCTTTGATAATGCTCTGCAACGCAAAGTTGACGAAATTTATGTGACGTTATTCACTGATCGTGGAGAACTTGTTGCTTTAGAGGAATTGTTGTACAGGTGGGGTTTTGTTTTCTATGGAATAAAACGCAATGGAGAAAAGGACGAAAAGGTTTTGGTGAAACATTTACATACAATGCTTGCCGATGCAACACCAAAGCTAAATTATCCGAACTTCTCATATTCCTGCAACAAGTTCATTCTGCCAATTATGCCCCAATATCATACGACGCTTCTCCCAGATTCACAGCTAAACAGCGAGAATCGAATAGACTTCCTAGGACGAGAGCCACACCGATATGCACTTCAAAAAGTGTATATTTCATGGGCATCCACTAACGGGGCGAAGCCGGGTGATTTGATTCTGTTTTACAGAATGGGTGCATATGGAGAAAGCAAAAAGTATAAGTCTGTGGTATCAACCATTGCAATAGTAGACGAGATCATTGAGAATATCCGCAGTGAAGATGAACTTTTATCTTTGTGCCAAAACAGAAGCGTTTTTACTGTTGAGGAACTGAAAGAATTTTGGGCTAAGCATCGTAATAATCTGAAAATTTTAAAATTTATTTTTGTAAAGAGCCTGACCAAGCGGCTTACTCTGGGTTATTTATGGGAGCACGATATTATAGCTGCTCCCGGAGGACCACGCCCGTTTACTGCGATAACAGATACGCAGTTTGATATGATTGTTCAGGATTCTGAAACAGAAATAGATTATGTAGAATGATGAGGATTATATTTTGAAAGCACTTCTTTTATCAATTAAACCCGAATATGTAGAGAAGATATTACAAGGAACTAAGAAATTTGAATACCGAAAGCGTTTGGCAAAAGAGGACGTGCCTGTTATTTATATTTACAGCACATCTCCTTCCATGAAAGTTGTTGCCGCAGTTCAGGTAATCGGGCGATTATCAGCATCTCCTACCGCATTATGGGAAAAAACAAAAGCTACGGCTGGTATCAGCCGAGCAAAATACAGAGATTACTTTCATGGGTGTAAAACAGCATATGCATATGAATTGGGAGAGGTAGAAATTTTTGAATCCGAGAAAAATCTTTCTGATTTTGGAATAGATACAGCGCCACAATCATTTGCATATATCGAAATTGAATAAGTATTTTTGAGACCGTCTCCCCCGGATTTTTAGTACGTCACCCATTCAAATCACCCTTTACTCCAATTTCTCAAATAGCTGAGGGTCAGCTATTTGAGATTTGGGAGTATTATCTCATATTGGGGAGAGGTTGGGTAGGCGGGTGGTTGTTGAGCGGTTACGAGATAAGCGGCAGATCGCCCGGAATGGGCGGTCTGCCGCCATGAGAGCATATCAATTTAAATACCCGCTTCACAAATCTTTTTTCGCTGCTCATCTGAAATCCGATTCGATCTTGTAAGTTTACCTATGCCCTGACTGAAGTGGTGTATTATCAATTCATTTCTAGAATATTGCTTCGAAATATACGATTCAACTATTTGGACATATGAATCTAGCAAAATATCAGCAGGGTCAATCTTGCCATGGGAAAGAAGCAGATTAATTGCATATGGCATAACTACACCAATACTCCAGCGAAAAATATACCAATTTTTATTTGCTGACCACTTATAAACATGAATACAAAACTGCTCAACAGTTCTTGTTATTCTTGCATCATCAGCATACTTTGCTTGCTGCGTAATTACCGTTCTAATCGCATCGACATATGCAACTGCATGTGCTTCAGTATACAGTTTGTTTACAAGCGTATCTAGCTTGAACGGATCATCAATTTCTGCTTCTGTATCGGATACATCGTTCATGTAGTAATGACCTGAAATAATATTCCCCAATGCACTCACATAAACTATCAAGATTTCTTCGTTATCCATATCGCAATTCGAGACAACACCATTGAGTTTCTTGCTATAGTTGTTTCCTCGCTCTAGGTTTCCGTTTCGATAATACCACGATGCCATTGCTCCTAGCATTTCGATATATGTTGCGACAATAGGTAAAGAATCAGGCCATAGATTATAAAGATTTTCTAAAAGTCTAAAACGTTTCTCCCTCCAAGTATTTCCATGTCCCGTAGGCTCATTTATGTAGTATTTTACATAAAATTCATCTGCAACCTTTGATTTAAATAAGTATTTTTTTGAAATAGATCGTATAGAATTCTCGGCACGTCCTTTTTGAGTTTTGTCATTCACATTGGATAAGAACGAGTCCCACAGTCTGATAATACACTCAGCTTTCTCTATATCATTTTCGTTCAGCATTTTTGTAAGCCGATCCAAGAACTTATATATGTCCCCTCGAAAACTTGAGTTAACAAAATCTTGGCAAGTGCGTTCGAGGAAGGGGTAACATGATTTGATGTCCTCAAAAACAATTACATGCCATTCTCTAACTGTAGAAAGAAAAGTTTTAAACTGCTTTAAAACATAATATTCTCCAACAATATCAGGCTCATATGCAACAATTTTCACATCTTCAATGGGAGTTGAAGCATCTCCCATTTGCTTAAGCCAATCTTCAATCTTTCCTTGTTTCCTTGGGTTTTGCATTCCTTCTTCAATTACATTTCCCACATTTTCTCCAGCAATAACTAGACTATCCTCACCTGTCCACTCACCAAAAATAGTTGCGTAAACTAGTGCTTTTTCTAAGCTTAGAAAAAGCTTTTCATCGCCGATAATTTTATCCCATTGCTCACGATCTCGCTTATAAAGAACATCCATCATTTCTGTTATATTGGATGTTGAAAGATCGCCACCATTAAGAATTGCGTCTGTTGCAAGCATAATAAATATTGGCCTAGAACAATTTGAAGGACTCGATGTTCTGTTAGAAAAATCAATAATATCTAAAATTTGTTGGTCTGAAATATCTGGTATGATTACTCCATATTTTTCAAGTGCATCTGCTTTAATTGCGGCAGCAAAATCGTGAATTAAGCTAATATACTCCTCTTCGGTAAGACCTTCCAGTTCGATAAAGGGGCCATACAAGAACCGCATTAAATACTGCGGATCTGCAAAGCTATCTCTATTCCACGGTGTCACTATCGCTCTAAACCAGTTGGGATATTCAACTATAGTTTCGTTTGTATCCTGGTCCGGTCTACGTATCATTCCAATTCTATCAAGAAGGATAATTCGCAGTTTTTTCTCAAACTTTTTTTCATAATTTGCCACATTTACAAAGCACCTATGTAGTAAAGCAGGTTCGATTCCGGCATAGTCCACCACCAAAAGAGTATTGGAATCATGATTCCAATCGTCGCATGTAGCCATCTGATCTAAAGTATCTTCATTTACGAAGAACATTTTCCATCCTGTCTGATTCCTGTTTTGACGTTGAATAAATGAGTGTGCAAGCTTACTTTTCCCTATTCCACCAGGGCCTGAAATAACACAAAATGAGAAATTCAAATCATTATCCAGAAAAGCACATAGTCTATTTAACTGTTCATCTCTTCCATAAATCTTACTCATTTTTTTGTTTAAGTAATGAAACAGGCTGGCATTATATGCATCGCACATTTTTATTGAACTAATGATTTTTCTAAAGCCGGTATTCTCCTTTTCGCCTGATAAGCTATCTAAAATTTGAGCAGCATTCTCCTTTATGGCATCTATTACTTCATTTTTGCTTGATAAAATATGATGCAAAATATATCGATCATTATTGGTCAAATTATCCCTAAAAAAAGCATCAGCTCTCTCATATAGATATTCTAAAAATTCATATATCTGCTGTTCATCTTCCGGAGATACCTGCCGATTAGTTGTCCCGCTCATACAAAACTGTTTTATTTTTTTCTTGATGAACTTTTCCTTGTAGTCGGGAATGCTGCTATCTAAAGCACTCGATATGATAGATTCAACCACATTATATTTACTAAGAAACACTTCAAAAGCATCGTTTGTAAGCACAAACACATCATGAGAATTTATATATTCTTGAAGATCCTCAGTTATTTCCCGGCGAAAAATACCTAGCTTTACCTTGCCAATAATCGCCTTGCCTTTTTCCTCAAGAAAGTTTGAAAGCCAGTTGTCAATTGCTGATGATATCATACCAAATAGTACTTCTGTTGCAGGCCCCATTTTTATCTCTCCTTTATTGGAATAATTTGGCAGTATGTATTATACCACATTAAACAACATTTTGCCACCACAAATTACAAAAAGAAATCAATTTAGCACGGTTTTTCTGGTAATTTAATCACAATTCTAACGATGTCCAGAACAACCAGAGCTTACATTTACTTTTACAGCGCAGAAATTTCATTTTCTAAAATGCAGAATGAACAGTGGCCTAACAATCGTGTAGCCACCGACTGTAACTATGAGAAGCTAAAGAGTAAATAATCAATATACATCGCAGCAAATGGAATACTGTCCACTACTTCAACGTAACCGTCAAACCTATCATCGTATAAAACAACGCCGTAGGTGGGGGTTCCATCTACGGCGTATGTGCATCAGTTCGTTCTGCATTCCTGCGGAGCGTTCCATGGAAGAAGCTGCTCGATGACTTCGGGGCGGGTTAAATCTGCTGTGTTGGCAGCTTTTAGCAGCCAGGTTAAATACCGATATGGATCCAGATGGTTTTCAATTGCAGTCTGGATCTTAGTAAAAATTACTGCGCTGCCTTTGGCTCTACCTGGGGTATTGGCAAACAGAAAATTCTTCCAGTCAATGACAAAGGGCTTTATGCTGCGCTCTGCACGGTTATTGCTGAGCTCCAGCCTACCGTCCTTTAGATAATTGGTCAGGTACGGCCACTGCTCCTTCAGATAGGTCAGTGCTTTTCCTAAAGCGGACTTGGGTGCCGCATTTCTTACATTTGCCCATGCCAAGAAAGCGTCTAAAACAGGTTTTGCCTGCTCCAGCCGCTGCTGATATCGCTCATCCGGTGTCAGCTCTGCAAAATCATCCTCCTGTACCATGGAAGCCAGACCATCTATTCCACGGCGCAGATCTGTGTAACCGCAGGCAATGTAGATTTTGTCAGCACCACTAAAGTCGCTCAGCATGATTTCAGGAGGCCAAGCACCATCTTAACAGTGCCCCTGTCTGCTCCATTATGGACATCTGCTTCAACACCGTCAATTCGTACAGTAATAGCGATGCTCCCGGCGTCTCTGCAGACGGGTGTCACTTCTGCAAAGCAAGGGCCATTCTGCTGTGCTTTGGCAAGTCCGTACAGCTTTTTCTGCCATCTGTAGAAGGTCTGCTCACAGATGCCGTTTGCCTTGCACCAGTCTCTTACACTCTGGTCGCTGCTCCGGCAGGCCGATACACGCTCTGCCCAAGGCGCCAGTTTATTCTGACCGTTCATTGTCTGTAATTCGCTGCCCATGAAAAAATATCCCCATGTCAAATTGAAGAAAGTGTCCTTGGTAGGGTGACAACCTTTACAGAGAGTATGGCTTCATGTATGATTCCTCTTGGAAATTTACTAGGGGGGGTGGTTTCTAACCACATTCAATCCATTGACATCTCAATCGGTATACGGAATGGCGTTGCTGCTATCTTCGATATGCTATTTTTCTGCAAAGAAGTCGTCAAAATGAATCTGTTGCTCCCCCAAAATCCCCGCAAAATAGGTGTGGCTGCTTTTATAGAGAAGTTGTTTCCTGTTTCGTGTGAAGAAAACCGTTTGTTGTGCAGGATTTGTGGATGCCAATTGTTGGTGCAGTCGCTACCTAAGAGACTGCACCAACAATTGGCATGGATTTCAGACTTCCCGGCAGGGCCTGTTGCAAAATACGCCCATGAAAAAACCACATCGACCATCCCAAAAGGACTTGGCTGATGTGGTTTTTTGCGTTAGAATTAA
>ERZ791887.660-NODE-660-length-30003-cov-13.503373_pt1 | contig 30003 bp, 42 predicted proteins | sample MGYA00510157_ERZ791887 | MGnify/ENA primary metagenome ERZ791887 (study PRJEB30046, sample SAMN00792112) | human gut metagenome | study: EMG produced TPA metagenomics assembly of the A metagenome-wide association study of gut microbiota in type 2... | reverse complement strand
CCCTCGCCCTCGGCGCACTTGTCGCGGACTTTGATTTTAATTTCGGGCATATACTCCCCCCTTATACCGTCCTGCGCCACGTGTACACGGCCAGGTACGGCGGCATGTTGTTGTGGGCCTGGCCCCCGCAGTTGGACGTAGCCTTGCCCGTGTAAGCGTTGGCGGGGCCGCTTGGAGACACGATCTTGATGGCCCCGGTGCCGGTGGCGTCGCTCTGGCCCGTGTAATCGTAGCCGTGAGTGTGGTTTGCCATCTCCGCCGCCGTCAGGATGTGCTCCTCCTCGCCGCCGGTGGAGCCCGCCGCATGAGAATCGCCAGCCGCCAAGAGAAACCTGTCCTTGATCTGCTCCCAGGTGCCGCCAAACAGGTCCGCTGGGGATGTGGGGTCCGTGGACTGGTAGATGCTTCCGACGGGGTGGAGGTAGTCCAATAGAGCTTTCCCAAAATACCGGATGGGCCACTTGAACTCTACCACCTTTTCGTGTTCGGCCACGCCGCCGAAACAAACCCCGGGCAGGGTAAAGTTCATGTTCATGGGCACCGAAACGGTGGGGATGGTGATCTCCCGCGTTACCGTGGTGCCCAGGGAATCCGTAGCTTTAACCTGTACAACGCTTGTCGTATCCGTGCCAAAGGCAACCAAATACACAGTCTTCGCGCCGCTGGTCTGGTCGGTAAGCGTGGATGCGCCGGTAATCTCCACAGATGCTTTGTTCCCGGTCAGCTGGAGGGACAGGGTGAACGTCAGTTTGATGTCCGTGCCCATGGAATTTTCCGTCCACACGCTTCCTGTGTAAGAGCCGCGCGCAAAGGTCAAATCCTGGACCACTGGGCCGCTGTATGCGTTCACAGCGATGTTCTGGGTAACAGATTCCGTGCGGCCTCTGCTGTCCGTCACGGTGGCCACAACAGCCATTGTGCCGCTGCCTGTAAGGGCATTCGCCCCGTCAGGGCTGGCGGCTTTTCCGCCGATGGTCAGAGACTTGGCCTTGATGGTGCTGCCGTAAGACCCAGCGGCAGCAAACGTGGCTTTCAGAGCGCTCTTGCCCTGCACCCAGCCGTATGTGGGCTGATACCCGGAGGTGTCGGCCAGACTCACGGACAGGGTGGGTTTTACCGAGGCAGGGATGGATGCTGTCAGGGTGGTCGTATTGGTGCCCACCACGGTGTCCCCGTTGTAGGTGGTAATTTCCGCCGTGATGTTTACGGAGATTCCAGACGTATTCTGCGCGGCCCAATCCAATGGCGGCGTGTACGGAATAAATGTGGCGCCGGATTTTGTCACCACAGTTACCTGTGCCGCAGAGCCACACTTGAGCTTGATGGTGTGCGTAAAAGTGCTCACGGCCCGGGTCACTGCAAGCGTACCGGCAGAACCCAGCACAAGTCCGGATGCTGACACGGATGATGCCCGGGGGATATCCGGGAGATTGACCGTGCCGGAAACCGTCAGGCTGGATGGCGTGTAGGATGACGTAAACCCGCTGTGCCAGTCCGCGGAGAGCACCACAGATCCCTTGCCCATATTGTTATGAGCCACGGTGATGGACTTGCTGCCCAGCTTGTACCAGCCCCTGGAATTGTACCGGTACGGGTTATACACCTTGGTGCCTTGCAGAGTGTAATAGCAACTATTGGCGTCCAGGTTGTAGCTCTCACCGGTGCCGTCATAGATGTACAGCGTCAGGGACAGTGTGGACTTGTTGTCCGCGATGCTCTGGGATACGCTGTAATCCAGCCGCAATTGCCAGCCGGTGGAAGATTTTGCGCCGTAAATGCTTGCCATCAATTCACCCCCACGAAGGACACGGAACCGTTAGGCTGTACGACAATGCCCATGGGTCCCAGCCGGAACTTGCTCAGTTCCACCAGTTCAAAACTGTTGTTGTTCCAGTACGCCAGCAACGTACCAGCCGTATCGTAGAATCCGATTTTGTCGTTGTATTCCTTCAGGACGATCTCCGATGCAGAGGAGCCGATACGCAATACCGGATGGCCGTCATCGTCAATCCCCGCCTCGATGAAATCCGAAAGCGTCTGGCCGTTGACGGTGACTCTTTCTGCGGACATTTGCCCTGCGGTAATGACATTTGCGTTGATCTCGCCGTCCATGGTCAATGCAACACCGGAAATTGTATTTCCGCCGTCCTTGGAGAATCCCAGCCCGCCGGTGGACATAATCCACATCCGGGTATTGGGCGTAATGGTGGGCGTATCTCGCAGGGTCCACCCGATGGGAAAGCCCTGATCGTCCAGAGTCAGTTCATAATACCCGCCCTTTGCCCCGATGATCTTTTGCGTAGCGTTCTGCATGGCCTTGGTAAGGCCCTCATAAGCCCGCTTAATGCGCTGCTCTGTGGGGCTTTCCATGGCGTAATCCGCGTCCTGTGGGGCGTAACTGTGCATCGTAGAGGACAGGCCGCCGTACAGGTGGATTTCCTGCTCCATAACACACACGTCCAGCCATTCGCCGGTGTCACCCTCCACTTGGATAACGTCGCCCACCTCAACAGACGGGTCGCAGCGCCATTTTACATCACAAGGCTGGAAGGATATCTCTACCTCCGGCTGAATCAGGTCTGCAACGGCCTGGTTCATGTATGGGTTTGTAGATGTGATGCCCAATCCGGTGCCGGATGTAATGGATTCATCTTCCGTACCGGTGGTGAGACTGGATACCGTGTACAGGCCGTCTGCCGTGCGGGTCAGGCCGGACATGTACTGCTGCTCCCGGCTGACCTGGAAGGCAGTCTTTGCGTACCACTTGAACACCAGATTGCCGTCCCGGTCGAAGTGCGCGGACTGCCCGCACAGTCCAGCCAGCCACCCCAGCTGCTGTCGGATGGCCCCCTCAAACACAGACTCGATTGTCATATCCGGGAAAATCACCGTTGGGGGAGTCAGGCCGCTTTGCGCACACAAGTCCGTCAGCATAGCGTCTGGTGTGGCGGGGAACTCAATTTGCGGGGTGTATTGCTCCGTCAAGGATGCCATCTGGTCATAGCCGGTGATTTCCCAGCCGTACACCAGATTTTCTACGCCGTCTGCTGGGATGTAATATCGGCCCAGGGGGACATATTCCACCCCAAACGCTGCGGTGCTTACACCGGCGATTGCCTTACCGGCCACAGCCTGACCGGCGATGGCTGTTGTGCCTGTATCACCACCAGGAACGTAGATGCCAATATACGGTACAAAGTACCCACCGGACAATTGCAACGGCTCATCCGGCTTGTAAATGCGGATTTTGCACCGCCCGGAACAGGCAGAGCCGACGGAAATACCGTCCGAGGAGTCAAACGCTGGTGTTGCGGTGATCTCCTGCACATAGTTTCCGTCAAGCTCCGTCTGCCCGTTGAAAATCACCTTGGCCTTGATCTCACGGCCATAATCCGCAAATGCGGTGCGGAAAGCGGATGAGACGTTGTACATAGCCTTACCTCTCCACGAAGTTCATGGACAGCCCGCCCCACAGCCATTTCCCATCGGTTTCAGGCCGCATAATAGGCGATGACCGGTCGCCCACATAGCACGTCATCGTGCGGTCGGTGCCGGTCATCGCGTCGGGGTATGTAAGGCGGAAAAACACATCGTCCACGGATTGTAGCAGTTTGGCCATTTCGGCAGAGCCGAGGGGCCGCCAGGAGCATTCCAGCTTGCGTTTCACGGCCACGCGGTCGCGGAACATATCGCCATTCTGGTTTCTGCCGGTCCCATCTGCGTCCAGGTCGGAAATGCTCCATTTCAGTTCGTCCGGGGCCGGGAGAGATACCACAGCCCCGGATTTTTTTGTAACTTTAAGTACATCCATGCGTCACCTCACACCAGCAGTGGGCTTTTGCCGTTCATGCGCACCTGCGAGTTGTTTTCCCGTACCATCTGCCGGAACATTTCCTTGCCGTCCATTTGGACAATGATGGTAATGGGCCGGTCGCTGCCTTGCCCCAGCACCTCCGCAACGGCCTGTTTGATGGTGTCCAGGGGGGCCTCAATGTTCGTGCCGGACTTCTGGTCGCCCAGTACGGCCATAAACTCGCGGTTAGGTGGGATGACCGCACCCTGGGCCAGCTTGGGGATTTGAAGTTCGTTGATTTTCGGGATGTTGACGCCAATATGTTTGCCGCCAAGACCCGGCACCCAGCCTGGGACTGTGAAGCTGATTTTATTCGCCTTGTCGATCAGCCAGTTTAATGCCCGGATAATTGCATTGATGACTGATGCCCACGTCCCCTTGATGGCTGTTGATATGCCGTCAAAGATATCCTTGATACCCTCCCACGCTTTGTCCCAGTCGCCTGTAAACGCGCCAGAGAGGAATTTAACGATTCCCGTGAATATCTTCTTAAAGGATGCCATGGCGTTGCCGATGAAATCCTTGATGAAAGTGAATGCTCCCGTGACCAAGCTTTTGATGAACTCGATGATCCCATGGAGCTCCCCGCCAGTCTTCTCATCTATCCAATCCAAGAACGACAGGAACATATTTTTGAGCGCATCCACAATGGAAAACAGAACGTTTTGCAAGCCCTTGAATATTTTCTCGATACCGCCGATGGCACGGTCAATATCCCCGGTAAAAATACCCGCGAAGAAGTCCACGAACCCATCCAGCATGGCTTTGATCCCGCCGACGAACTGCTCTGTATCGCCGTAGGCGTTTACCACAGCCACAAGCAGGGAGGCGATGGCGGCAATCAGGAGCGGAATCCAGGACCCTGTGAGCACAGCAATTCCCAAGCCACCAATCATCAGACCGGCGACGATCATCAGCGTGTTTTCCAGGTTCATGCCGCCCTCCATCATGTCGTGAAATGCAGTGACCAGCAGGGCCGCCCCGGATACTACCAGTCCAATGCCAGCGCCCACCTTGCCAAACGCAAGAGCGAGGCCTCCGGCAAGTGCCGCTGCGCCCGCAAGAGATCCGAGTAAGTTTTTCCAGTTAACGCCGTTGTTCCATGCGTCAGACAGGCTTTCCCACAAAATGATTAAACCGCCAACTGCGATGAGAATTCCGCCGAGTTTGGTTAGAATCTTTCCCAATTCTCCTGGAAGCGAACTGCCAATCTTCCACAGTGCAAGCCCTGCGGCAATCAGCATGACTGCATCAGCGATTTTCTTTAAGCGGTCGCTGATGTCGTCCATGTAGCTAAAATCAGGCTTAATGTCGCTAAGCCCACCACCGCCGGCATCGTCTGCAGTTTCAGTCGATATTTGATTGATCTCATCAAATGCCGCAAGCTGACTTGCTGCTTTCTTTGCCGCGCTGCCCGTTCCCTTTAGTGCGCTGGTCTCTTTGTTCAGTGCCTTTGCCGAGTTAGCAGTTGCCTTGATGCTCTTGCCGGAGATAAGCGCCACAAGGCGCGAGATCTGCAAGACTACTGCCGTAATTACTTTTACAAGCAGTGTAAAGGCGGGGACAATTACGCTTACAAGAGGCTGTGCCAGTGTCAAAAGCGCTCCTTTAAGCTGCGCAATGGATTCTCTTGCATCGGAGTTTACCATTACGACATTTTTTGCCCAGTCGCGCACTTTTGTTAATGCTTGGGTAATAACCGTAAAAACAAGGGCACTGCGGACAACAGATTTTACGCGCTGTCCAAACACTTTCATGGAATCTGCCGCCGCTTCGGTTGCGTTGCGCAGTCCAGCACCTTTGGATCGGCCATCAATTTGTCGTGATAATTCAACTGCCTGCGTTTTCGCGTCGGAAATCTTATCGCCGGTTTTGTTGAGCTTTTCGTTGAGCTTGTCAATGCTATTTGCAGTTTTGTTGAATTCGCTTTGCAGCATTCGCACGCGCTCGGCCTGCTCGGACACGTCGATTTTCTCATACGTGCCTTTTGGCGCTGTGCGCATATCGGCAAGCACCTGTTTTGCCGCATCCAGCTCTGCGCCGATGTTGCGCAGCCGGTCTTCCATCGGCGTTTTTTGGGCGCCGAGCCGGTTAAATTCCTTTTGCAGGGATTCGATGTTGCTTTTTACTTTGTTCAACTCCTGATGGAGTTTTTTATCGCTAATAGTCGCTTCAAATACGACTTCACCGTCAGCCAAAAAATCACCTCCGTATTATGGGCTTTTGTTGGCGTTTTTGCCTAACCACACATTGATGGTATTGGTCTCTTCCTCGGTCAGCGTCCGCTTTAAGTCAATAATGCGCCGATTTTCGCGGTAAAACTCACGGTCGGCTTTGTCAAGTGTTTTCCCTTTGGCCTTTAGATTTCGGATGCGGACGATATTCGCAAACAGACAATCTCCCAGCTCGTAGTACGCCGAAATGAAAGACCACCAGTGGAAATAGGACATTGCCCGCACTTCCTGCCCAACAACACGATTGATGGGGGAAACGATGTATTGAAAATCCTGCTCCCAGTCCATCAATTTAGGCCGCTTGCGATTATCGCCCTCGTCACCGCAGTCGAGAAACCATGTCATCTGCTTCATGGCTTCTGGAATGTGCTCATCTGGCATTTTTAAGAAGTCCGGATAAAAGATATCCAGAGCCGCAAGCGCTTTCTGCTCGTTGGTCAGATCGGCCGCAGCAAATACCGCCAGCACGTCCAGTGCCGCGCGATAGTCCGAGCGAATTTCATAGTCAACGCCGCAGACGTTCAGCGACGTTGGAAGATCGTACATCATTTATGGTATTTCTGTGTATACTTGCGGATTTTCTCATCGGCAAGCGCCTGTTCGCGCTTTACTGCCTCGTCAAACTGTTCGATAATGGCGGTCATAAAGTTCTGCCAAACCGGCGCACCGTTGGCCGCGGAATAGGCGTTGACGCTGCCAAAAAGCGTATCGGCAATGTCCTGCCCGAACAGGCCATTGATGATGCTGCGCATTTCCTTGTCAAGAGAATCAACCATGTCGAAAAGCTCATCATTGGGGATATCCTTTTCAAGCGTCTTTGCACGGGTCTCCTGCTTCTTGCGCAGATCATCAAACGTTTTGTATGCTTTCTTTGCGAAGTTGACATCCGCAGGGTTAAAGTACACCGTTACAATGCCGTTTACGCCGCGAATGGTATATTCCTTTACACCGGAATCAAAAGTGAGTTCCATATATTCCTCCAAAATGAGGGCTGACAGACGCCAGCCCTCTATTTGTTATTCGCCCTCGGTAAAAGTGACCGTATTGCCAGAGATAGCGGCGGTGCCGACCGTGCGCGTGCCGCCAAGCGTCACGTCGATAGGCATACCGACAAAGCCACCGCCCTCGCCGCCGAGGGAAGAAGGCTTAACCATGCAGGACGAATAACGCTCCGCAAATACTGCAGTCTTTGCCGTGCCTGCATAAGCATGGACAATCAGCACGTCCTGATTCGCCAGCGCCGCCGCGTTCTGCTCCTTGACCGCAAGGTTCCAAACCCTGACGATGGCAGGGTCGCCAGCGTCCAGATTAGACGGGTCAAAGGCCTGCGTGATAATGGGTTTCTTCATGGTCGTGCGCGTCGTGCCAAGGATATCCTTCGAGGAATCCTCCTGCCAGTCGTATTCCATGCTGGAATCCGTAACGCGCGTACCGAGGGGAGACCACGTGGGAGTTCCGGTTTCGCCCGTGTTGAGATACGCAATCAGAAGTTCGCGGTCTACGGTCTGCCCCGCCGTGGTGTTAAAGGTCATATCAGCCATTTTTAATCACCTCGTAGTTCATTTTCATAAGGATTTGATGATCCTCGTCACCGTTTTCATACACGGCAAAAAGAGAGGATCGCGTTGTAGGCTCAATACGGATGACGCGGCGACCGTCGCCAATGTCAGGCGGCGTTTCGCTTGTTGCCCAATCGCCCAAGGCGTTAAGCAGCTCGTCAGCTTTGAGCCGTTTGTCGTTGCTATTCCCCGGTTTCATGCGGTAGATAACCTTGAATTGGTATTCCGCCTGATACCCGCCGAGGATGTATTTCTGTACGATGTACGCCGCCTGAATCGTGGACAGCGCCATCGCCGGAGTATCGGCGGGGAGAAATTCGAATCGAATCAAATCAACCGGCTTATTGGGAAACGTGTTCAGCCACGCAAGCAGCTTTCGGGAAACTTGATCTTCTTCCGCTGCCGATACCGTCTTTTTAATCTGTTCCGTACTTCCTCACCGCCTTTTCTGCTACACGCAGCCACTTGTCAAGATTTTGCGCTTTCGACGCTTCGCACCAATGGGCTTGTGCTTGTGGATGGTGCTCGTGATAAAACACCAAATTTCGGTCAGACGCATGGAGTTTTGAGCCTTTTGGAAATTTTATTTGCAAGTTGCCATGCTTATCGACGAACTTCATCGGCCCATTCCCGTTTTCGTCAACCATAACTTTCCCGTAATAGAGATATCGAGCATAAGGGCCGGGATAAATGATCTCATTGCCAATAACCTTTGTGCGCTCATTTAATGATCCTGTCCGAAACGGCACAAAAGGCTGAGTATCCTTTTCCATCTGCTCGGCTAAGACGTGCTCTGCGCGCGTACAAGCCTTTGCAATGGCAGTTTTGACAGCGTCCATTCCATCGGTATGCACGGAAAACTTGATGACCATTACGCCCCTCCGACTTCCCAGTGCTGCATATCGAAGCTCCCGTAGTCCATCGCATCAACTTTGGTCACGTTGTAGCAGCCGTCCTGTGCCATAGCCACGTCCTCTTTGTCTGTGACAAACTCGCCTTTCACAAAGAAAGTCAGCCCGCCGTTACCGTTCACAGATAACGTCCACAGCCCGGACTTATCCGTCGCTTTGAAAAACGATTGCGGCCCGATGTAAGTTTTCGGCTTACCTGTTACCCCGTCCACCGCTTCCACGGCAAACGGGATATACAGATTTACCGCGTCCGCGCTCTCAAGTCCGCTTTCACGCACGTTGACCGCTTTTCTGGCTTGCAGCATCACGCCACGCAGGATTGTGGTATAAGCTTTCTCGACCTCGTCAAGCGTTGTCGGGTCGATCTCCTGCACGATGTTGTAAATCGTTACAATGTGGGGAGCGTACATCTACAACCACCTCCGCGATACAGCAGCCCGGTAGGGGCAAGATATTCCATGCACGTTTCCGCAAGCAGTTTCTTTACCCCGTCCGTCGTATTGAGTGCAGACAGGGCGGATTCCCCGCCCGTTGCAAGTGTTCTGGAATAGCTGCCCACTGTTTCGCTTTTGAATTCCGCGTCATTTTCTGCGGCGTTTGCAAGGTTTTTCACGGCAAGCGCCTGCGCCGCTTCGATGACCGCATACTTGTCAACCAGCGCACAGCAGCACATCTTTACCGCATCCAGATCACCGTTGTCTTGTGCCCTGTTGCGCGTGTAATAGTCGAGGAAGGAGCTGGCGCGGACAACAAGACGCGGGAAGTCATTTTCGCTCACAGCGCCCATATAAGTGCCGAAGTAGTATTCAAAGTCTGCGTAAGTCATACGGGTCAGCTCCTTTCAGATCAGGCAGAAACGGTAACAGTGGCAGTGCCGGTCTTCGTGCTGTCCTGCTTGGACTTGGCCGTAACGGTGATACTGGTCTTAGTCTCAGCGGAGTCGATAGTCAGCAAGCCGTCTTCGCTGATCTTGGACTTCGTGCCATTCTGGCTCCACTCGACCTCGCCGTTGATAATGCCCTCGCCGGTAACAGCAGCCGTAAACGACTTGCTGTCGCCCTTTGCCATCGTCGCGGTAGCGGGCGAGACGGTAACAGCAGAGATGTCGCCGCCCTTGCCGTAAACAGAGAACGGGAACGGATTTGCCTTTTCCGCGTTGTAGGCGTTGATGGGGTTCGCGATCTCCCAGCCGAGACGCATGACTGCGCGCAGCGCCACCATATCGTTCTGCATGAGGTTGTAGGTGATAGCCTTCGTGGTGGGGTCCTGAATAACGCCCTCGGTGAAGATCTTGAAGGTCATGTCCTGACGAATAGCATAAACCAGCTGGCTCCAGTCACCCACAATCATCTGAGCCTGGGCGGGGTCGAAAGCGCCGTTCATGGGGAAATACATATCCATGCCGTCCAGCCCGTAGCGGGTCGCGCCCTGCATATCGGACTTGAAAATGGGCTGGCCGGTGGTGTCCTTCAAACCGCGCAGCTTACCGCGCATCTGGATGGCGGACATGACGCCGTTGGGGTTAAATCCGTCCAGCTCCACCTTGGCGATCAGCCCGTTCTCGCCCATGATGTCGTCAAAGACGCTGGTCCCGACGGGAACGCCGTTACCGGCAGCGATAGCAGCGGGAACAACGCCAGTGCGCCATGTGGTGGGCTTGTTGGTGCCGAACAGGATAGCCGCATCGATGACCTTGCCAAAAGCCTCGGTCAGACGGGGCTTAACCTCGCCCCAAATGTCATAGTCCGCATCATCGAGAGCAGCCTCGGGAATGGGGACGATAACCGCGATTTCCTCGGCGTACAGCTTCTTCTTGTCCCACGCCATCTTGGTAGTCTGCTTGAAAGCCTCGCCAGCGCCACTGTCAGTTGCTTCGCCGTTGACAAAATACGCAGAGGGGAGAGCATCCAGAACATTGATGGTCTGGGTCTTGCTGGACATATTGGCCAGTCTGCGGCCCATACGCAGGGCGGCAGATTCGGCGATAGCGCCCTGCATAATTTCACGGGTTACGGGTTCCGGGATAAGACCGGAAAGTGCGCTTCTGTCGATGATGTTTGCCATATATCAAATCTTCCTTTCTTTATTTGAGTGCGCCGCGAATCAGAGAGTTCATCGCGGCATTGATGTTGTTTTTTTCGCTTCCGCCACCAGCTGGGGCAGTCCAATCAAATTTGACCTTCTGCCGGTTCTCGGTGAGCTTATCCACGGCCTGCTCAAAGGTGGTCTTGTCGTCCACCATCTTTTCGGCCTTGAAAGAGATAAACTCCGCCTCTTCTCCGGAAAGCCCTTTGGAAAGCACATACTTCTCGCGTTTGAGCTGCTGCACTTCGGCCTGTGCTGCGGTCAGGGCGGACTTGTTATCCGCAAACTCCTTGTCGCGCTTGGCCTGCCGCTCCTGCTCGGTCTGCTGGATGTCTTTCCATGTGCGATACGCGGTCAGCTCGTCATCGCTGGGCATGCCCTTCATTGCCTTTGCAAGGCGTTTGCCAATCATGGCATCCACTTCCTCCTGCGTGAAGGTCTTAGCAGGGGACGGCTCCGGCGAAAGTGCCGGGGTTGGATTCGGATTAGGATTAGGTTCGCTCATTGTTAAATACCTCCGTTTATTGTCAGGGCCGTCGCCCTGCGGTTTTACGCCTCTCGGCATGGTAGATAAAACAAAAGAGCCAACCACCGAGAAATCCTCGGTAGCTGGCTCCTATTGCCCTTTCCCGCGCCCAATTACGCGGAAGTGTATTTGATTGTTTTTTTGACCTCCAAGACGATATACCCATCGCCTTTTCTACGTATCTCTGCATCGTTGCCGCGCTTTAGGATGGCTTGCACGGTTTTGATGGCTTCGTCAAAGTTCAATACAGCACCTTCACCCTTTCCCGCTGCTCCGGCAGCCCCGCCGCCGCGCTGAACGCCTTGTACTTGGCGTTGAGCCTTTGCAGCTTGATATTGACCGCTTGTTCTTCGTCTGTCAGCCCTGCGGCACTGTAAGCCGCTTTTTCGCGTTTTAGCTTGCGTATGGTGCGCTCCACCTTGCGCTGCTCCTGCGTGGCTTCGTATGCCGTGTAGGTTTTGCCCTCAAACGTACAGCCCAAACCATCGTCAATGTGGGAAAGCTGCTCATTGGTGTAAGTGCGTTCGCTTACGCCCTCCACCCAAATATCGCGCCGGTGTCGGCAGTTGGCTCCTTCCAGCCCATTTACAGCCCCCAGACCGCAAACCTCGTAGATGTTCGGGTAGATGTCGCCGCTGCGGGTGGAATACACCTTTCCTTGCCACTCCTTGTGCGATGCCCACGGCGACCGCCCTGGCACATCACGCGCCCCGGCGTGGGCAGACACTTCATAATACGGCGTTTCCAGGTATTCCGCCGCTTGCTCTGTGTACTTACCGCACAGCTGCGATACGCCTGTCATTACTGCACGGCGGGCAGCTACGTCTACATGGTCACGGTGCCCGCTCTCATAGCCCACTACCCGCAGGCCGCCGCTTGCAAGCTCCCTGACGGCGTTCTTTATCGCCTGCCCATAAGAAATAGCCCCGCTTTCTACTTCCAACGTAGCGGCATCTAAAGCCCACTGGTACGCCTTTGCGGGGGGCAGCATCGTCCGCCCTGCGTCTACCAAAAACCCCATAGAAGCGGTGATGTTTCGGAACACATCCCGCGTTTGCCGTTTAATAGTGTCAATGGTGGTTGCATCCACCAGCACGTCAGGCTGTGTTACACGGGCAAGGTCTATGACCTCGGTGTAATACTTTTGGTTGCGCTCCACCACATCGTCTATCAGCTCGTTCAGCTTTTTTTCGCTGATGCCAGTAGTCTGGCGTATGGCTTTCTCAATCTCTTTCAGATCGATGCCGTGTGACCGCAGCGCCTTGATGTCCTGCACCGTGACCTCGTTCAGCTCGTCCCGCAGCTTCAGCCGAGAGCAGATTTCTTCCAGCAGCGTGTCCTCAAGTCCACGGTACAGTTCTGCCAGTTCTTCCGGCAGCGCATCAAGGATTTCCGGCTGAAACGGATATTTCATTTGCTTTCCTCCGTTTCACAATTTCATCGTAATGCGGCTTCACGCGGATCACATTCCAGTCGCATTCCTCCGGTACTTTTCCGTAGAATATCACCCATTCCGGCGAAAGACGTTTCATCATTTCCTCGTAACCGCGCAGAAACAGACGCTTGCTTTCCTTGTTCTTCTGTGTTCCTACCGAACTAACCGCCACAACACCGCCGACAGGCTCGCCATCAAAGCACCAATCGTAACTATCCTCGTTGCTCCATGAAATAGAGGGATAAACCGTCATACCGTGGAGCTGCCAGTATGCCGCCAGCCAGTGCTTGCGATAGTGGTTGTATATCTGCATCGCCAACGGCATATCCGTGTATGTGGAGAAGTCCGGCGCGCACACCGCCGCAAACTGCGACAGTTGCGGAATGTACTTGTCAGGCGTGTTCCAATATCGAATAAATTGATAATCGTCCACGAAGAAATGCACAATCTTGCTTTTCGTGTCTTTCGCGGTGTAATGGTAATTCACGGAGATAAATTCGCCTGTTGGATATGCCTTGACCGGCTCGATTTGCGGGATGCCGTACTTGCCAACGCCGGGAAATGTGAGCTTGTCGAGATTTTCAAAGTTAATCATGCTATCTTAATAACCGATTATCTTCTTCTTGAGCGCTTTCCATGCAGGGTCTCCAGGATGTGTGCTTCTATGGTCGATCCAGAATTTCGCGCTTGTTTCTTTTTCAATCAACGATCGAATGCGACCGTACTGATCGGATGCTCTGCGTAGACTGTCTATGCTATTGTTTACTTTTTCTTTCAAAATTTTGCTATTAGCATCAGACAGTTGGAAAGTATCTCGCGTTTGTTTTACCCATGTTTGCATGTCTTTTGTCGATGTGATATAGTTCGGGGCCTCTGTCCTAAACCCAAACTCGGTTTTATACATCTCTCCAACAAGAGTATCGTAAACTTCATCTCTGATTTTATTGGCCCACTTGACTTGCTTTTCGGTACCAGTTAGTGCTGGAAAACTCTCCACAGGACGTTGCACTTTGGGAAAACGCCCCCCTATACCGCCACCAGCTCCACCTCTACCACCCATTACTCTACCTCCTGTTGCTGTTCAGTTACCATGTCCTGCATCTTCGGCAGCGCCGCTTTTGCGGTCGCCTCGTCCTCATTCATCCATTTCATGCGGAACTCCCAATCGTTCATAATGCCCGCACTGAGAAGCTGCATATCACGGGAAAAGTCGGTTTGCTTGTCCTCAATGATGCTGTCATCAAAGTCGATGGAGATTTCCACATCCTCATTCAGCCCAATGTTCATGGCTGTGTTGCCCAGCCGAAGCAGAATGCGGCACAGCTCCACGAGCGCCTGCTCGAGCACGATCTCATGCTTTTTGATCGTTCGAAACATGGTAGAGTTTTCGCTAATTACCTGCGTCGCCGTCGCAACACTGCCGCCGTCAAAACGGTAATAGGTTTCGCCGAATCCGCACTTGCTGGACAGTACGTTCAGTTGGTCTTGAAGTCCTACATTCAGCTGCTCAGTTCTGAGCGTCGGGGAAATTGTCTCTACGACGTTTCCTTGCTGCGTATCCTCCGGAAGCATATAGAACCGCCGGTCATTGTCGTCAAGCGTCGGTTCGTCGTCTTCCCACCTTGTGGCGGGCATTTTGACCATCATCATCATCGGTCCGTTTTCGAACTCATTGACGTAGCAGTCATAGGCACAGTCAACGCCGCGCAAAACGTCGATTGCATTTGCATACACAGGGATACCAACCGGAAGCAGGTAGTCAAGATTGTTTGCGATGTTCGGTCTGTCGATGACGAACTGCCTCTTGTCGCTTCCCGTATGTACCACAGGGGGGATTCGCTCAAAGCCCGGAACGTCGGTGAGCAGCACGTCGGCAAGCGATTCGTTTTCGTAGCGGTAAATGCTGTTCTCGATAACGTAAAGGCCGCTTTCGTCCTTCCGATGGATCTGTAAGTACAGATAATTCTTTCCCGCTCGCGTGACCACACTATCAAACGCGCATTCTGTGATAAATCCATTCTGCCAAGCCAGCGGAAAGATGTGATCAATCGTCACATAGTCCAACTCGATGCCGGAAACATCACCCGGCACAATCTCGCCGCTTTCGTTAACGGCCTGCCCAACCACACGCGGAATGTACGCCACAGTTCCGAGCGCGGACTTCATTTCCTGCATTTCGCTTGCCTTGACCGTGAAGTTGTTCGCCGTCAGAACCCTGTCAATAAATTCCTGTTCCTTCTTGCCCTCAAGCGTGATCTGAACTTTCTCATTCATCAAAAGGTTAGCCCAGTCCTCACAGACCTTTTTTGCCATACCGAGGCTTGCACGGTTGCACTTTGTCCACTTATGCCCGTTATATCGTCGGTATTGATGGAACCCTTTGACTTTGCCGACGTACCACGACTTCCAAAGAGACACGTATGTATAGAATTCCTCCGGAATTGTCGTATAGCCAAGTTCTTTTAACTTTTGGATAACTGCACTGCTCATGCAATAACTCCCATTCTGCGGCTAACAGGCTCTAACGCATATCGAGTCGCGTCAATCAGGTGATTGTTTGCGTCAGGGTAGCCGCTAATAATGTCGCCGTCTTTGTTTCGTTCGTATTCGTATCCCACAAACTCATTGTAAGCGTGCGGGGTGCGCCGCCTGTCAATGACGATTGTTCTTCGTTGCAAAAACTTCATGCTATATTCCACCGAACCGGGGCCTTTTACCGCTTCATACGCAGACAGCCCCATCGCCCGAAGGTCGGCAACGCTCTTTGGTTCTGCGTTGTCGCAGATTGTTCGCACGTTGTTATATCCTCGCCGCTTTATCATGTTCGCGCTCTGCTCGTTAGATAGCTTATTTTGATAAATCTCGTCTAGCAGATATATCGTCTCTCTCGCTCTGTCATAATGCAGCCGAATAAAAGCAAACGGGTCTGGGAACCATCCGAAGTCAACGCCCTGATAGATGCGGTCAAAGCTTGCAATTTCTTCATCTGTGATGCCCCGCAGTTCCAGCTTGTCAAACACATTGCCACCCGTGCCGACCGGAATCCCGAGATATTCGTGCTGATATGCACGCTCGTCCGTCTCTTTCAGGTGCTCCGCTTCTGCAAGAAACTGTTTTCCCAACCACTCAGGCGGTGCTTGCAGATACGTTGACTTGTGGCAAAGCCGGTCAGCGCGTTCTTCCAAACTGTCCTTGTTTGCCCAGTTGTCACGCGAAATAGGCGGGTTGTAGCTCTCAAAATTCCAAAACACCGAGCCACCGCGCATGGTCGACTGCAAAATGTTTCGGATTTCCGCACGTCCGGCAAACTGGTCTTTTTCCTCAAAGTGCGTCACGGCAATATAGCCAAACGGCACTTTGATAGATTTGATTTTCATCGGGTCGTCAGCACCACGGAACATGATCTTTTGTCCTGTCGGCTTATAGATCAGCTCCATTGGGGAAACCTTTGCTTCCCAATACGCTGCCATGCCCAGCTCACCGATTGCCCAAATGTACTGCGCATAAACGCTATCGCGGATCGTATTTGCCACCTTGCGCAGCACAAGCGCGTGCGTGCCAGGATTTCCGACCAGAAGAAGCGGAACAATAATTGATACCGTGGAAGACTTCAACGAGCCGCGCCCGCCGCTGAAATCATAGTGCGTGTGCCCATGACGAAAAACATCATGCGCAATATCGTAAAACGCAGGGCCGATTTTCTCGGATAAACGAATGTCAGACATCGATAATCACCTTGACAACGGAATCGGCGCTTGTATTGTCTTGCTTGTCGAACACACCCGTATGCTTCGCCAGCATTTCAAGTGCTTTTAGCTTATTTGCATATTTCAAATCGCTTTCCGTACAATCAGACGCAGGCTTGTCTGCGATTTCTTTGAGTTTTTCTATAACATAGTCCTGCGTTACTTCCGTCCGCTTCTGCCTTTCCGCTTTTGCTTTTTGGATAGCAGCCGAAACGTTACTATTCGTAACCAACTGCCTACCTTTCTCGGCGTTCTTATACCCTGCTCTTGCGGCTGCCTGTGTGGCATTCAAATCCACAAGATATTCTTGCACAAATCGTTCTTGCTTTGCTGTTAATGCCATTCATCACCACCTCGCCGCTTTTATTTGCTACCTGCCCCCACCACTTGGCTACAGTAACAGTCTTTACCCGCCCCGCAGGGCAACTCTTTGCTGCACTGTGGCAACGGCGCTCCTATTTTGGCACGGGCGGCTGGAGTCGAACCAGCACATACGGGAGTCAAAGTCCCGTGCCTTACCTTTTGGCTACACCCGCATAAAAGCAGACACCCGCGAGATGTCCCGTGAGTGTCTGCATGCCGGTAACGCTCTTGCGAGGCCGCTTGCGCGGAGCGAACCGTTTACCGGCGTTCGCTTGTAGTAACAGAGGAGGAGGCCGAAGTATGGCCGGGTTCATCCCGTACCTTTCGACGATACCATTATAGCACAAACAAGTGTGCCATACTATGCCATCTTTCTGAGGATGGTATCAAGTGCGCGGCTGTGTGTCCTGTGCGTCTGCCGCCAGCTATAGCCAATCTTCACGCAGACCTCTTCCCACGCCAGCCCATCGAGGTAGCGATACCGCATGATCTGCCGTTCCGTGGGTTCCAGGCAATCAATCAGGGCCTCGATCTCTTTCTGCGCGTCCATCATCTGCGCAACTTTGCGGTAATACTGGCTTTCCAGCTCTGTTTTGCGGGCCACCGCATCATGTACCGGGTTGCCGATGCCGGGTGCTCTGGGGCCGTCGTTGGTGCTGGCCACCTTGGGGACGCCCATCAGCATGGCCACCCGTTCCAGCTCCCGCAGTATCTGCCTTCGCTCTGCGTCAAGAGCACAATACCTGTGCAGTTTCTTTTTCAACTCGGGCTTGTTCATCGTACCTCCTATTCCAGCGCCGTCTCAACGCCGTACTCTTTGAGCATCTGCCGGATATCTGCCCAGGTAACGTACCCTTCCGCCACGCACTGAGCGGCGTGGTTTAGCTCACCGGCAAGCTGCTGCACATCGTCCATCGGCGCGTCGTGCTTATCGATCAGGACGTATAGCATCAGATCTATGCCACGGTTCAGGCCCTCCAAAATGCCGTTGCCGTAGGCTTTGTCTACGTCGGCCTGTGTGCGGGGGATTCTGCGGGGGTTAGTCTTGGGCATGAGCATCCTCCCTCCGGCTGCCATTCGCGCACCAGAAATCTGGAGACACAGGGCAATCCACGCACGGGCCGTAGGAGCAGTACAGACCACCCAAATCCTCGTAGCTGTGCTTGCAATCCCTGCACCGCACCACCGGGACGGCATCAACGGTTGGAAGAACATACTTGATTATGTGATGTGCTTCTGTAAATCCCTCGGCAAGACTATCAAGCTGAGTTTCACCGTTGTGTATCAATTCTTTCGTTTCCTCGTATTCTTCGCCAAACAGTCTCAATGCTTCATCAGCGTCAATCAGCCGCATCCTCACCACCTCCGTCCTCCAAATCCATCTTCGCGCCGCAGTTGGGGCAGTAATCAAAATCTACGCCGTCAAGTGTACCACCTTCGATAATGCCAGCCCACGCCCCGCACACGCTGCATTTGAACTCGCAATGCCCTTCTTTATGCCATTTGTAGACATCTCTCCCATGTACCACCGGGGCCACATCAGCGGCGGGCTCTGCGAGGATGCATTCCACCGCGCTTCCACACCCGCCGCACCAAACGTTCAAATGCTCAATTGCCGTGCGGCGCTCAATGTATTCAGCCATTGTCTGCCCTCCTGTTCCACGCTCTGACGATATCATCGTCAGATGCCGCGCAATCGTCCAAAGTAAACACCATGTCGCATCCGTCGCAGTAGATCATGTTGTCTCGGAAATAGCTGTATGCCCTGTCAAATCGAACGTCCCCGCCACAAAACGGGCACGGTTTCAGCTTATCCATTGTCACTCTCCTTTCTCCAGCATATCAGCCGCCGTTCTCAAATCATCCGGCAACATAATAGGTACTTCGTAGATATTTGCATCGGCCCATTCTGCATATTCGCGCAGGGTTGCGGCAATCTCTTTACGCGATGACTTCATGGGGCCCTCCTTTCACACCGCCACACAGTCTGTCAACTGTGCCATGGTCGTGATCTCCGCCCCGCACCACTCCGGGAGGTTTGCCCGCACCAGAGCCGTCGCCATGGGCGGGCACACGGCATTTCCGCAGCGGGCCACCTGTGCACTCTTTTTGTACTCGTTGCCCAAATAGTCACGGTCAATGATGTAATCCGGCGGGAAGCCCATGGCGTTATACAGCTCACGGGGCGACAGCATTCGCAGTCCGATATCCGCGATGTAGTACAGTGCGCCGCTGATCTCCAGAAGAAGCACCTCGTCCTCCGCCAGCGTGTAGCCGCAGAACTCGTTCAGCAGAGCGCGTATCTCCGGCCAGTACCCCAAGTTATCACCGCCTCGCATCTTCGCCAGATACGCCTTGCACACGGCGAACTCCCCGGCGCTGGTGGTCACTGTCTGCATCGGTTCGTTCACCCCGTGCCCAAGATTGTCTCCTTTGAATTTAACCACATGGGCGGCCACCACGGCCTCACGATCATGGCTTGTTACCGTGTGCATAGCGTCCGTAATGTCCAGCGGTCTGCCGCCGGTGTAATACTCCACCAGATTGGCGCAGGTCAGGCCGTAGCGGTTGGAGGCGTCCACGGTATTGATGGGCGCACCCAGCCCGGACGCCCGGACACTCTCCGTCTGCTCTGTATGGTACTGGATCAGGGACGGAGCCACAATGCCGCCTGTATGCTTTGCGGTGATGGTTTTATATGCGTCTCCCACAGGCGCGATATGACCGCCGCCGGAATGGTTGCACTCCGCAAGGAACGGCGTTACCAGCATCTGATTCCCTGCGGTCGTTACGGTATGCACCGGCTCCCCGACCGTTCCGCCCACGCTGTTGCTGGTGTTGGTCACCGTCACAGGTGCCAGCAGCGGCATGCACAGATTTTCCTTTCCGGTGCCGACCACCGTAGGAACCGGCGCATCAATATCATGTACGCGGGGTGCCTGGCCCTTGCGCTCTCCGTAGCCAACAGGTACAATAAACGGCTTTCCGCTGCGGATGGTGAACTTGTCCACGCCTCGAATAATCCGCCGCACGGTGTTTTTCGCCAGCGGTCGCACCGACTTCAAGCCATATCTTTCCATGATCTCCGCCTTGGTATCGAATACCGACGGGCATGGCAGGCTCCAGTCGATGATCTCCGCCGCGCTGCGCCACTTGGGCAGTCCGTTCGCGCCGGTCTTGCTGTGGGTGGGCTTCGGCCACACAATGGGTTTCCCGTCGCAACGGGCAATCATGTAAAAGCGTTTCCGAGATGTGGGCGCTCCGTAGTCCGCCGCCCCCAATTCCCGGAACTCCACGGTGTAGCCCAGCGCCTCCAGTTGGCTGATAAACTTCCGGAAAGTCGTTCCCGCCAGTTTCTTCACCGGCTTGCCCTTCCGCACCGGCCCCCATGTCTGGAACTCCTCCACGTTTTCCAAGATGATGACACGGGGCCGTACTTTTGCCGCCCAGCGCAGCGTAATCCAGGCAAGTCCGCGGATTTTGCGGTCCACCAAGGCTGCGCCTTTGGCCTTGGAAAAGTGCTTGCAATCCGGCGAAAACCACGCCAGCCCTACCGGTCGGCCCCGGCACACGGCTACCGGGTCCACATCCCATACGGACGCCTGCAAGTGCTCGGTGTATGGATGGTTTGTGCGGTGCATCCGGATGGCGTCCGGGTCGTGATTGATGGCGATTGCCACCCGCCTGCCCGTAGCAAGCTCGATTCCGGTTGACGCGCCGCCACCGCCCGCGAAATTGTCCACGATGATCTCGTCACCGAGGGATTCTTGGGCGTAGATCATTTTGTTTCCTCCATCATGTCGAACAGGGAAATGTTCATGTCCTCCTGCTCGTACTCCTTCAGGTATCCTACAGCGTCCCGGAAATAGCCGTCGTTAAGCTCGATGGTGTAGCCCCTGCGGCCCGCCTTCATGGCCTCCAGCGCCACTGTACCAAGGCCGCCGAAGGGGTCCAGCACCAATTCCCCGGGATTGCTGTAGCGATTGATAAGCCTGTCTACAATATCCAACTGGAGCGGGCAAACGTGCATCTGCTGGCGGCGCTGGCTCTGCGTGGTGTTCAAGGTCCGCATCCGGTTGATATCGTCCCATACTTGGTCTGTCCAGCTTCCGGGGGCTACCACCATAAACGTGGCCGGGAGCTTGTCCTCTGCGTCCAGGTCCTTGGCCAGTTTTACGTGCTCTGCATAGTCGTACACCGTGCCACGGCTGTATTTGCGGTATGCCGCCTGGATTTTGCCGGTATCCATGGCCATGATCTCGCCTTTGGTAACGATCCTGTCGCCAGAGGAACGCCAAAAACCATGCGCGTCGATCTGCCATTGCGCCCGAGTATACTCGTCCTTGCTTTTTGCCACTTTTTCGTCGGCGTAAGCCTTGCTCTTATCTGTGGGCAGTTTGCGGAACAGCAAAATGTATTCGGGGCAGCCAACCCCCATCTTGGAGCCGTCCTTGCATTGTTCCGTCCAGCCCAGCCGGTATGTCTGGTTATTTTCTCGAACCACGTCCGTTACAACGGTGATCATGCCGAAATAGGCAAAGCCGTGCTGCATATAGTGCCGGATGCACATCGCGTGGAACGGTTCCATGGTTGGCATTCCCATCCCGGTGGCGTTGCCAAACAGCACCCGATCCTTTACGTGGCAGCAGAACACCCGACCAGGCTTCAGCACCTTCAGCAGGTTGGGGGACAGATAGTCCATCTGTTCGAAAAACCGCTTGGTGTCCTCGTTGTGCCCAAAGTCGTTGTAGCTGGGCGTGTACTCATAGTGGTTGGAAAACGGGATACTGGTAACGATCTGGTCCACGCTATTCTCGGCCATGTTGGCCGTCTCCTCGACGCAATCGTTGTTGACGGCGATGAAGTTCTTGCCTTTTACTTCCACTCTCTCAACTCCTATACTCCGGCTCATTCTCTCCGTCTGGGCCTCGCCGGAAAGCCCGTATTTCTTTACGATTTCCCGCATTCTGGGTTGCATTTCGTTGTGCTGCGCCCATTTCTGCATCAAAACCCGGTAGATGGGGTCCTCTGCTTCTGTGTAGATGATGTCGATAATCACCTGTTCCGTTTGCAGAAACCTGTAAATTCGGTGGATTGCCTGAATGAAGTCGTTGAACTCATAGTCAATCCCAATGAAGATAGCCCGGTGGCAGTGCCTCTGGAAATTGCACCCGGAGCCGGACAGGCTCTTTTTCGTCGCAAACAGTCGCGTTCGCCCTTCCGAAAAATCAATTACCCGGCGCTCTCGCTCGTCGTAGTCCATACTACCGAAGATGTCCACGGTTTCCGGCAGGGCTTTCTTGATTTCGTGGCGCTCCGCTTCCAGATCATGCCACAGGATGAAATGCGCTTCGGGGTCGCTGTCTACGATTTCTTTGGCTACGGCGACGCGCCGCTGAATGCTGTCACGCTTCTCACGCGCGGCCTCCGCCAGGGAGGTTTTCGCGTCATTCATCAGCTTGTATTGTCCGTCCCGGTCCGTTTCCGTGCCGTAGTCATCCGGCACGATATGCACCCGGACGTCAAGCGGTGGGAGATCATATCCGGTATCGTCGTATCCTAAATCGGAGGGCTTCCCCACGAACAGCGCCCACGAGGATACCCAGAGCCAGAACTCATCTTCTTTGTGCGGGTACAGGGTAAGGTTGTTTGCCTTGGTGCTGTCGCGCTGGAAAAAACGTGTCAGGGCATTCCCCGTGTCCATGATCTCCAGATATCCAGCATAGTGGATAAGCTCCTTGTGCCGGTTGGGCGACGGTGTGGCCGTGCAGACCAGTTTATACTTCACGCCCCGGAACTTGGGCAGGAAGGTTTGATATGTCTTGCTCCCGAAGCTGCGCAGCACGGACGCTTCATCCAGCGCTACGGCCGTGAACTGCGTCGGGTCGATGTCGCCGTCGCGCACCCGTTCATAGTTTGTCATGACGATCTCAGCATCTGTTCCGGCCAGGTCCTGCATCTTGGTGATGTATACCGGGGCCGGGTAGCCCAAGATGGTTTCCGCGTCCCTGGCAAACTCTTGGCGGACACCCAGCGGAAGGACGATCAGCGCCCGTCCGCCGTCGTGCTTTACGGCCTGGTGACAGAACTCTATTTCTTGCACCGTCTTTCCAAGGCCGAAGGATTGGAACAAGGCTCGGCGCCCGCCGCGAAGCGCCCAAATCACAGAATCCCGCTGGTGCGGTTTCAGGTTCGGGTTGATCTCCCCTGGGTCAACGCAAAACCCGCTCTCTTTGGCCAATACGATCTTGGATTTCAGAAATTCCAGATATGTTTCCATCGTCTCACCATTCCACCGTCACCTTGCCGCTCTCCGGCACCGCCACCCGCAGGAACATCGCCAGGTCCGTAAAACTGGTATAGTTAAACTCCATGCGGGCATGCTCCAGGATCAATCTCTTCCCGGATTCCTGAGCCGTAGGTTCTTCGGCGGGCTTCTCTGCGGCAGTCTGCTGTTCGGCGCTTGCCCATTTCATATCCGCCAGCCAGCTTGCAGTACCGCCAAAGCTCTGCATGTTACGAAAGAACTCGCGTTTCAGATCCTCCCGCATTGCCTTGAACTCCGGCCACGGCATGGGCCGGGTGATGTTGTAGCTTTTCACTTCTCCATTTTTCTCCCTTCTTTGCTTGGCGGTCAGGTTGTCGCTGGGCAGCGTACACCCGCCGCGCTTTCGGCTGATATGCGCAAACGCGCCTCGCGCAGTGCGCTTTTTCTGCATGCAATCGTAGTCAAAGTCATTCATACCAGCTGATATACACCTCCGTCCGGGGGTTGTCCTTGTCGTACAACACCCGGCTTCCATCGTGGGATACGATGATGCTGCTGTTGTCATCCGCCAGGGTCCCGGCATACACCAGGATATCGTCGATGGCCTCCAACAGGTTGGTTAAGTCCACCTTGCGCCGGGTGGGCATATAAAACAGGCACTTAACCTCCACCGGTTCTGCGATGGTCTCGCCGCCCTTGCAATGCCATGCGGCGGCCTGCTGGTATGCTTCATATTGTGCGGATGGAATGACCATCGGCGCACCATACCGCCCTCGCACAATGCGCTGGTGATTTTTCTTGGTCACAGGGGGCAGGGGAATAACGATCTTTTTCATGTCACACTCACTTCACTATGCGGCCCGTGTTGGGGAAATAGGCCATCCTCACCATCCCGGTGGGGCCGCGTCGGTTTTTGTCCAGATATAGCTCCAGCATGTCCGGGTCCCATTCGCCCCGGTCTTCCTTCTCGCACGGGCGGTGCAGCAACGTCACGGTGTCCGCGTCCTGCTCGATCGCGCCGGATTCCCGCAGGTTGGCCATAGTGGCCCGGAACTCGCCGCCACGATCTGACGCACCGGCTCTGTTCAACTGGCACAGGCATAGAAGCGGGATATCCATCCGCATGGCCAGCAGTTTTGCCGACCGGCTGTTCTTCGTGGTGCTCTCGTAGAGCGTGGCTTTCTTGTTTTCCTGCTCCAGCAAGCCGATGTGGTCCAGCACAATCAGCCCCGGTCGCTCTTTGTAGGCCAGCGCCGTGACAGCCCGCATGTCCATGCCCGTCCGCCGGTTGAACACGATGGGCAACTCGGACAGTTTGGCGGATGCTTCCGCGTACTTGGCGTATTCCGCTTCCGTCAGGGTGCCGCCAAACATCAGCAGGCGAGAGGATATCCCCGCTATGTTGGCCGTCAGCCTGCTGGTGCAGTCGTCCGGTGACATCTCCAGGGAGATGTACAGCACCTTCACGCCTCGTTTTGCCGCATTGAGGGCGATTTGCATAGCCAGGGCAGATTTACCCTTTCCAGGCCGTGCGGCGACGATGTGAAACCCGCCGTTTATAAGCCCGCCGCCCAGCAATCGGTCAAATTCCTGCAAGCCAGTCTTGACGTATGGTGGAGGCCCGCCAGCAAATCCCTTGTCAACGCGATTTTTAAGGCACTTCACAGCCTCGGAGACTTCCAGGCCACCGGATACCCCCGCGCCGTCCTGAATCGCCGTGACGGCTTCCTGCGCTGTTCTGAGCGCATCCTGCGGAGATAGATCTGCTGTTCGGAGTTCCTCGCCCAAATCCCTGAGTTTCCGGCCCATAGATGCATCCCGCATCCCGGCCACCCACACGTCGATGTTGGCGGTGGTCACGACAACTTCCATGCAGTCCGCCATGATCTTGCTGGTCACGTTGTCGTTGCGGCTGGATGCGTCCATCAGCACGGACGGAGCATCCGCTGGGTCCCCGGCTTCATTCCGCCGCTGGATGGCCCGGAACAGTTCTGCGTATTCCGGCACCAGGAAGTCATCCGGGGACAGCTCTGCGGCGGCTTCGTAGCACTCCGGCTGGATGAGCATCGCCCCGATGACGTTTTGCTCCAGGTAGAGAGAGTCCAGCATGCGTCAGTCCTCCTGCGTCCAGCCGCCGGTGTCGGAGTTGTACTTCCAGTGAGGCTCTGGCTTTGCGGGCAGTTCGGCCTCTTGCACCTCGTCCTCCCACCGGCCCTGATTCAGCCATGTGGCCGGATAGGGGATGTACTGGCCGTTATCGCGCTGCCATTGCGCACTGTGCTTCTGGGCATCGATGGCCTTGAGGACGACGTCCAACGGCGGCTTCGCCTTGACGAACGCCTTCCGCGCAGCTACTTTCCCGGTTTTCCTCGGATACGCCTGCCAGAACACGTCGAATGCGCTTGCGCAGTTCGGATTGGATTTGGATTCGGATTCGGATTCGGATTGGATTAAGGCCGCAGATTGCCGCGACTCGCCGCAGATTGCGGCAACTTGCCACAGATTGCCGCGACTCGCCGCAGATTGTTGCAAAGCTGTGTTTTCCGGAGGCTCGGGGAACTTCGGCTTGCAATCTCTGATACGCTGATGCTTGACCCACCCGGGGAACAAAAAGTAGGGCCTCCCGTCCACTGTGTAGAGGGACACGCAGCCTTTTGCCGCCAATTCTTGGAGCGCAGCATCGATATCTTTGATGGATAACCTCTCCCGGAACGGGAAAACACGTCCTTTTATAATAGCGGGGCGGGCATCTCCGCGCCCCGCGTCATCTGCTTGGGTAATCAATCCGATCCACAGCCGAAATTCAAAGTCCGTCAGTCCAGCGATCTTCTCGCTGGAGCACATACTTTCTTTGATGATTCTATTCGGCATCTTCGCACCGCCTTAAAACGGCAGGTCGCCGTCGTCCTCGATTTCGCTGAAATCGTCGGCGGGTGCGGGCTGTTTCTTGCCCTCCTGCTTGGAGTCGCCGAAATACATCCGGTCGGCCACCACCTCGGTGGTCTTGCGCTTGTTGCCGTCCTTGTCCTGCCAGTTTCGGACCTGCAAGCGGCCCTCTACGATGGCCATGCGGCCCTTGGTGAAGTAGTTGGCGGCAAACCCTGCCGTCTTGCCCCACACCACCACGTCGATGAAATCGGTCTCCTTCTCGCCGTTCTGGGGCTTGAAATCCAGGTCACAGGCCAGGGTGAGGGAAGCGACGGCGGTGCCGGTCTGGGTGTGGCGCATCTCGGGGTCCCGGGTCAACCGGCCCATGATGATGATCTTGTTCAGCATTCCGCCACCTCCATCCGCTCCAGGTACTGCTCGATGTCAGCGGCCTTGAAGTACACCCGGGGATTGCCCCGGGACACATGATAGCCCTGGAGCACCCCGTCACGCCGGAGCTCGTCCAGCATATCCGGGCTGATACTCAGCATCCGGGCCGTTTCCAGGCGGGTGTAAAGCATTTTCTTGTCCATGTCGTCCTCCTAAATGTAAGATTTCCCAAATTCACGGCGGAAGACGTCCTCCGTCCATCCCTGGTCACGCATGATGGTCAGCTGGCCATACCGGCGCAGTCTGCGCATCTGGTCCCCGTTGCGGTGCACGGCGGTTTTGCCGTTGCGGTGGCACCTGTCGCCGCACAGCCATACCACAGCGCCATATTTTTCACTCTTGGACCGGTATGCCCCGCCGAAGATATGATGTCGCTCCAGCGGGTCATCCGCCCCGTTTCTGCCGCAGATGAAACATCTGCGATCCATGTAATCACCTCGGTTCGTCCGGTTCAAACTCCGGGCACTTTACGATCTGATAGGATTTGTATGCGCCTCCGCATTTGCCGGGGTCTACGGATGTCTCTACGGCGTCCCACCCGGGGATGGGGGTAAAACTCCGGCTCCAGGAACAGCCGCCGCAGGCACGTTTACAGTCCCAGCAAGGCTGTGTTTTCCGGCCATCGCCGAATATATCATCTGCAGGCCAACCGGCCACCATCCGGCTACGGATGATTTTTGCGGGGATTTGCGTGATGGCCGCCCACTCGCTGATGGTCCGCGTCTCGCCGTGCCATGTGATGGGCGGCGTAGGTTGTGGCGCGTACTGGCATCCGCAGTGCCGCGCACGGCCCTTGCGAAGCCGAGTTGAGTCTACGTGGATGGTCCTGCCGCAATCACACCGGCACTCCCATTTGGCGCAGCCATTCGGGCTGGTGCCATCGCGGCGCACTGCGACGAGCATCCCAAACCGCTGGCCCGCCATGTCTTTCGCTTTACTGCCCATCGTCTCGCCCCCATTCCCGCTTCATCGCTGCCAGCTTCTGGGGCGGCAGATGCTCGATTCCGGCGGACTCGCAGTCCGATACAATCTGGTCGATCAACCGGCTCATTTGCTCTGTATCGTAAGAGCTGGAGCCGTACCATACCGTCACATTCACGCACCCAGGGATCTTGCTGGGTCCTCGCTCGGCCATCCACCCGATACCCTGCGCCGTCCAGCGGCGGATGAAATCATCTGCGGCCCGCTCCACCATGCACAGCACGTCGCTCACGCCGCCGATGGTCCTGATCTCCTCCCGGTATATCGCTTCCCGGGAAAGGTTGTAGTGCGCGGCCAGCTTGTCCAGGAGCACCCAGCAGTAGGCGTTTGCATCGAGGCTCCGGCCCTTTCGCCTGATTTGGGCGACGTGCTCTTTATCGGCCTGATACTCGTCGCAGGCGTTCATGGCCATCTGGGGGGACTGCACCCGCAGGCACAGCCACGCCCCATCGCTGTCCTGTTGCCAGCGGACGGCGGAAACATCAACCTGTACCATTTTCGTGTTCCTTTTTCGCCGCCCTCATGCAGTCGCCGCAGAGCGGCATACCGTAACGGGATTGTGCATATTTGGCCATGTCCTTGGGTTGCCAGGGTTCGCCGCTGCGCTTCCTCACCGGCGCAATCATCGCGCCGCATCGCCCACACACAGGGTTCCGCTCCTTATCGTCCAGCTCGGCAGATGATACCTTGTCCGGGTCCTCGCCGGTAGGCAAGGCGAAGGTCCTCAGCCACATATACTTAAAGGCGTATGTCATGGCCTTGCCGCTCCCCTTGTCTTGGGTGTCTGCACCGTCGCCGCAAGATGCGATTTCGATGGATTCCTCGGGGTTCTCCACGTTCACCATGCGGTACACCACGTCCACATGAGTGATGTTGCCGGTGCGGTTCGCAACCTGCGAAATCGGAAAAACAACCAGTTTGTGCTTCAGCATCTCAGCCCGCATGATGGAAGTGACCTTCTCCTCGCTCAGGGCCTTATAACTGGTGGAGCCGAACGATACATGGTCGTCTTTTGCAAGATATTGCACGTCCTGCATGATGGCCGCGATTTTCTCATAGATGTTCAATACTCATCTACCTCTTCCAGAATTTTCAGGGGGCAATATGCCCCGGTCCCGCGCGTATCCAGCAGATACTCGCCCGTCCGGCGGCACTGGTTGCGGGAGTATGTTTCCAGCAGAGGGCAGAGCTTGCAAGACATTTCGCCCTCCGGGAAATAAATATCTACTGTCGCCCTGATATAGCGGGCCACTCCGTTCTCGTGCATGGGTTACTCCGTGGGGACTTCCGCCTCGACGATCATGCGGTCAAGGCTGCACCCCTCGATCAGGTCGGCCAGGTATTCGCGCTCAGGCCGGTTGAAGTCGCTGACGAACAGTCTCAGCAGGCCACGGACGCGCTGGCCGCATTTATGGCACAGCCGGTCATCACGATTTTTGAGACTGTGGCATGCCGGGCACTCATCGGCCAGGTACTCGCTGGGATTGCCCATCTCGAAGCCGCAGCGCGGGCAGTAGAATGCCGTGCTGGGGCCGTATTCCGCAGACTCCTCATGCTCCACGCGCGGGGTATCAAACGCCGCGTGGCAGCAGTCACAAACATACGTCATCATTCGTCATCCTCGTCATCGTCCGGGATATCAACGCAATCGTACACGCTGTCCTTGGTTTTGCCCGTGTATGCCCGGTAGAATCCGCGCTTTGCGCTTGCGTGCTTAATGCCAACCAGGGCTGCCAGCTCTTCCAGGGTGTCTGCCTGATGGATTGGCAGGTGGAACCTGTCCCGGGTGCAGTACTGATATACCCTCATCGCGCACCCCAATTCTTGATGCGGTCCTCCAGCAGGAGCCGTACGCCCTGGCACAGCGCATAGATCAAATCGTTCTGCCAGATGTCGCGGTCAATGGCCACTTTGATCATGCCGGTTTCGATTGCGTCCAGGGCCTCCACCATATCGGAGCGTTTCGCAGGTCGGGCCACCATCTCGCGGTGCGCCTCGTTAGCCTTGACGAGGGCCTGGATGTGTGCGTGCTGGTTGTCGATGGCATCAGCGGCTGCCCGCATTATCGAGCGGATACAACTACCGTCTCCACATGCCCACGGGCATGAGCTACATGCTCCAGTATCGTCCGCGCACTTCCGCAGCTCGTCCGCAATTTCCTGCGGGGTAAGTCTGTTCATCGCTTGCCCTCCCGGTCAATCCAGTCCACCATCCGCATGAACCAGGTTACTGCTGTGCCCACGCCGATGTAGCAGAAAATCCATGCAAGTGTCATTCCGCCACCTCCACGATCTCGCCGCGTCTCAGGGTGTACCAGGTATCCGCTTTGATGATCTCTCCATCAACCCGGACCAGCCGCGCGTCTACGACGGCCCCGCATTTGTGCTCGGACAGCACAAGCCAGTTTCCGGGTTTGCCCATAGCTTTGCTTTCAGGCCCCCAAGCGGCGGCCAAGCAATCGGGCCCGAGTGCTTTTGCGCCGCCATATAGCCCTGTCACGGTCGCCGTGCCCCTCTCGCCAGAAGCGGCGGCGTTGCCACTCCAGCCAGAAGCGGCGGCGTTGCCCCTCTCGCCAGAAGCGGCGGCGTTGCCACTCTCGCCAGAAGCGGCGGCGTTGCCACTCCAGCCAGAAGCGGCGGCGTTGCCCCTCTCGCCAGAAGCGGCGGCGTTGCCCCTCTCGCCAGAAGCGGCGGCGTTGCCACTCCAGCCAGAAGCGGCGGCGTT
>ERZ791887.629-NODE-629-length-31115-cov-4.492917_pt1 | contig 31115 bp, 25 predicted proteins | sample MGYA00510157_ERZ791887 | MGnify/ENA primary metagenome ERZ791887 (study PRJEB30046, sample SAMN00792112) | human gut metagenome | study: EMG produced TPA metagenomics assembly of the A metagenome-wide association study of gut microbiota in type 2... | reverse complement strand
GGCGGGATCGGGTACGGCCTCGCCCATTTCAAAGAGCGCCGCCTGCCCCTCATGCTCCAGCATGACCGCCTCTTCGTCGGTCAGCGCAGGCCCGGGAGAGGGCTGCTCCAGCGCGGCGGCATTTTCTACCGCAGGAGCGGGAGCCTCGGCGGGCGGGGCTGCCTCGGGAATATTTTTCTTATCATCTGCCATTTGCAAACCTCCTTTTCATGGCATGAAAAAGGCCAGTCCGCAGACTGGCCGGGTGGAAGTGACCTCCCTTCATGGTTTTATATATGAAAACGCCGCCCGTTGTCCTGTTGGGCGGCGTAATACAAATTTTTGTAGATTTTTCCTAAAAACATGATATAATTAAAAAGGCTATTCAGATTAATATCTGAGAGTTTTTTAATAACATTAAGGATGAGATGAAAATTATGTTGTTTGACGAAAAGGATTTGAGTGTTTTTGATAATTCGGATTCTCGCTCCTATTTCCGAGAAATTTTGCAGTCCTACTATAGTCAAAACTATCGGGCGACAATTGTTTTGCTATACTCTTTCGTTATCTATGATTTATTTATAAAACTGCAGGCTATGGCAAATGAAGGCGATAAAAAGGCCGCCCAAAAGCTCGGAGAAGTTAATGGCATGATAGCAGACGATGAAAAGTATTCCAAGGTTGAAAATGAAATAATTCAATTTTTCAAGGATAACTGCCCAGTATATTTTGATAGGTTTATTGAGGATGTAGATTATTTAAAGAATTGCAGAAATAACTGTGCTCATCTTAAAGTCAATGATAATACTCTATATGTTCCGAGTGATTATCATGCCAGAATGCTAATATGTTCAATGTATGATCATATTTTATCTGTCAAGGCCCCGTTTATTATGGATTTGTTCTCTATTGCACAGCCTGATGTTGAGGACTATGCAGAGATTATCTCACATATATCCGATAACGACTTTGATGAATCCATAAAGATTAACATAGAAAACAAATACTTAAAACGAATGACTTACGATTCATTAAAAAAATCGTACAGAACATTTATTCGTCTTCTCTTTGTGTCCGAAGATGAAAAATGCATCGAAAATGCATATGGTCTATATGCATTTGCTTATGTAATGACAGGATATATGATAAAACAGGGTTATACTGCTATCTTTACCGAAAGTACAGTACAAGATATATTATTAAAAATTACAGTTGATTCGCTTAAGGATTCGTCGTCAAGAAGAAATGTGCTAATCAAAATTATCATTGATTATTCTGTGGTAATGGATGTCATTAGAGAAAACAAAGATGTGTTCGCATATTTGAGCAATTTGGTTTTAACAAAGCCGCAATACTTAGATTATTATAGAATATTTTATCCAAGAGATGAAAAGTCAGTTTATAAATTCTTTAAAGAAAACACTGATGTACAAAAGGCACGACATTCAAACATCCTGTATAATACTGTAAAAGACAGTGATGACTTTCAGCTAGATGAATTTGCACTTATAATGGTAAATGCTATTCCACATTATAATGGTTTTGATGCTGCGGATGGTTTTATGGACTTTTTCTTAGAGCATTTATCGGATTTGAAAATTGATCAAATCAATGAAGTTATGGAGGTATACCATAAAAATAATCAATGTCTCAACCGAGGGAGACATTTAGCCGACACATCGGCTGTCACGAAATTTATTGAAACTCTCACGACTGTAGATGCTACTGCGGGCGGGGAACAAGAAGAAAATAAAGTTACGAATTCTATCTTATAAGTGAATTGAATGCGACTACAAGTCAATCAGTATGGACATATCTTTTCAAGCTTTAGAATAAACACCTCTTGCTGACTACCAGTAAACCGTTGATATATCTGTGTTTTCTGAAATCCTATAATTACACTCGGACCATGCAGAGTGTCCTTACAGGATCTGAGTATCCTGTAGTGGACACTCTGCTTTTTTACTACTTATTTTGAGCAGGTTCGTAGGTAACATACACACCTCTGCGGGTATTGACCGTTACTTCTGGGGTGGGCAGATCTTCTGTGTCGGGGATAAACAAAGCTCCGACGCAGTTGTAGTGAATGGTCAATTTCTGAACCCACTCACCGTCGATTTTTTCGGCCTGGTGAACCTCAATGTGGTTGACCAGCTCATTCAGCATCCGGGGTGTCAGCTTTTTGGCACGGGTGCATTTACGGACAATAGAGAGAAACATACCTGTGGAAACGGATTTGCTTGCCAGCTTCTCAATTTCCGTGCGGAGGTTTTTCATGCACTCCTTGAGTTCCAATTGTTCCGCCTCGTAGCGCTGGGACATTCTGGAAAAGCATTCGTCTGACAGCTTGCCGGAAAGATTATCCTCATAGATCCGCTCAAAAAGGCCGTCCAGTTCATCGTCTCTGGCTCTTGCGGCGGAAAGTTCTTTTTGCTTCCGCTTACACTCGGATTCAGCGGTTTTCTGGGCGCTGCCCATAACCGCCTTCAAAAATTCATCCTCATAGCGGACTGCATATTTGGTAAGGCGCTTGATTTCTTCCGCTGTGGTGGGGAACTTCACCCATTCGCCTATCAGCTCGCCCTCATTGTATTTTCCGAGGTTCGTAATTAAAGCGGCGAAGGGATAATCCCGGTTATATTCATATGTAGGCATCCTGCCGCCTCCTTACCGCTCCGGCCCGGTGTGGCTGATGTTCTTCTCCGGGGCTGCCAGGGCAGCGCATTTCTCCTTGGCGGCGTTCAGCCGATCCCGGAGGGAGGGGCGTTTTTCCAGCTTCGCACGAAGAATACTGTCCAGATCCCGATTTGACAGGTCTGCCAGGTTACCCCTCGTGTTCCGCATTATCTCTTTGCGGGCAGCTCAGATTCCCCTGATATTCTGTGTTCTTCACGTTGACCTCCTTCTGTAATCTACTTGGGACTATCGATTGTTCGACCCTTCCCAGGATTTTTTTCTGGTACTATGGCCTCTGCTGACTTCTCACAGTTCGTTGTTACTACGCATTTTTTTCAAATATGTCTACTCCAAATACGCCTGTGAGATCTCCCCGGGTACTCACACGTTCTTTCCCTCTTTACCTGCCGCATTTACCGTAAATGATTCCGTGTAGCTATTGGGCTTTGTCTTGTCTGGCAAACTCGCCCTCATTTACGGCCTTATATGCGATTTCTGTTCGTCAGACCAGAGTTTTGCCCATTAAGAGACCTTTTAACTCCTAAAATCCGGCTTTCTTCAGATTCCGCCTCACGACGGACACCCTTGCCTTTGGCGAAGTTCTTCTCGCTACCGAGTGACTTCGGGACTTTCACCCTAGAGAACGTGCGCCCACCGGGCGCACAAGAAAAAACGGAGGAAACCAAACGCCTCCTTCGCTATTCTGACAAACCCGTAACCGCCATTAGTTCCTAACTCAGCTTTTCCTCCGCCAGCCATTTTTCAAGAGCCTTCAAATCCTACGTCGGCAGTACTCCCAGTGAGTACCGGAAAAACACCAGTGACCACTGTAGACACACCGGTGTACACCGCCATACCCGCAATGGCGAATTCAGGAATACACGCTCTGTTAAAATAATCTGCGCCTTCCATATGTCTGTTCTTGTGAAGTAAATTATAAAATCTGTGCGTTCCTGTCAATAAAACCAAATTCGTTATGAATACCCGTACCAGCGCATGGTGTTGGGCTTTCAATCTACAGTCGTGCCTACGCAAAGCCAATAAATTCTGACGATTTTCCGGGATATTTCTTGTGTCATTAGAAAAAAGCCGAGTAGATTCACAGTAAAATTGCTATTTTACTTAGGGAATTGTATAAAAACGCCGCCCATTTTCCTGCTGGGCGGCGTTGTTCTTAAAATAAAGCTGAAAAAAGCTACGTAACCAATAAAGCAGCAGTAAACCTGTTTGTCGGAAAGGAAGGGATTCCCTATACAGCAAAAGAACACATCTGCTGCCAACTGCCAGCGAACCGCTAGTATATCTGCATTTTCTGAAATCCTGTCATTACGCCCTTTTTATATACCCTGTGTTGCATAAGACGATTGCTCCCCTCGGTTCGTAACCCGGGTGCTTCTTATTGCGTATATTACACGCCTCGGTTTTCCTTCCGGGTATAGTCCGGGAGCAGCTGGGGGGATAGCGTTTCACTGTCCGGGGCAGCCTCTGCATGGATGGTACGGTAGGTGTTCAGGTGCTCCAGCGTCAACACACCCACCTTGACGGTTTTGGCTTTCTCCGATGCCTCTTTTCCTGCATTGCGGCCAAAGACGATGATGTCCAGGAGGCTGTTGCCCATCAGGCGATTACGGCCATGAATACCGCCAACCACCTCACCCGCAGCGTACAGATTTTTAATATCCGTTTGCCCGTTGGCAGAAATCTTCAAGCCGCCGTTTTGATAATGCAGGGTGGGATAAACCAGGATGGGCTCTTTACGGATATCAATTCCGTGTTTGGCAAACATCCGCATCATGGCAGGAATCCGCTTTTCAATCGTACCGGCTCCATGCTTGGCCTCAATCATTGGCGTATCCAGCCAAACGGCATAGCCCTCCGGCGTTTTCACTCCGTTACCTCGCTGGGTGCATTCCCGGATAATGGAGGCCGCGGAAACATCCCGGGTTTCCAGCGGATTCATGAAGGCTTCTCCGTTGGCATTGACCAGCATGGCTCCAATGGAGCGAACCTTTTCCGTCACCAAGGCTCCGTAAATCTGCGCAGGGAAAGCTGCGCCAGTGGGGTGATACTGCAGCGTGTCCGGGTACAGCAGACGGGCACCGGCGCGATACGCCAAAATCAGGCCATCCGCCGTGGCACCATAGTGATTGGAGGTAGGGAATCCCTGGTAGTGCAGGCGTCCCGCGCCGCCGGTCGCCAAGATAACCGTCTTTGCCTTGGCAACCATCAGCTCCTTGGTTTCCATGTTCATAAGGACTGCACCGGCGCAGCAGCCGCTATCGTCCTTGATAAGCTCAATAGCCGCGGTATAGTCCAGAATCTGAACATTCCTGTTAAGCACCTCATCCCGCAGGGTGCGCATAATTTCCGCGCCGGAGTAGTCCTTGGCCGCGTGCATCCGCTTCCGGGATGTGCCACCGCCGTGAGTTGTAATCATAGTGCCATCAGGAGCCTTGTCAAACTCCACCCCTAAACTGCTGAGCCACTGAATAGCCTCCGGTGCTTCGGTTACAAGCTTATACAACAAATCCTTTTGCGCTGCAAAATGACCGCCGCCGTAGGCGTCCAAAAAATGCTGCGCGGGAGAATCGTTTGCTTTATCCGCCGCCTGTATGCCTCCCTCAGCCATCATGGTATTGGCATCGCCCACCCGGAGTTTGGTGACAACCATCACCTTGGCTCCGTTTTCATCTGCTTCAATGGCAGCGGAGCATCCCGCGCCGCCACCGCCGATGATGAGCACATCCGTCTCGTAATCCGGGCATTCCAGATTCACCGTGAAGCCCTCCAGCCGGGGTTTGCCCTCCAGCAGGGCTGCCAGCTCTTTGGGAACCTTTTCCCCCTTATTGGGACCCATCCGCAACGCCACAAACTGGTCTTCCCGGTAGTCGGGGTGGAAGGTCTTTAACAAAATATCCTTTTCCTCTGCGGTCATTCGCCGGGGATCCAGCTTCATATTCGCTTCCCGTGCAGCCTCCACCTTGCGGATGGATGCGATCATATTTGCATCCTGATACATTGCGGTTCCCTCCTCACTTTTCAATGTCACGATTGTTATAAAGCTCCTGGATCTCTGCAAGGGGCTTTCCAATCAGGTCTTCAATGAGCTTTTCGTATTTTCCGTCCTGAATCTCCTGCACCCGGACATCCAGGTGCTCACAGTGGGGTGCCAGATACCTGCCGTTCAGACGGCGAGCCAGCATAGCAACCTGGGGATGGGAAATTCCAGCGGGGCAGCGGGAGGAGCAAACACCGCACATCACGCAGTCAAAGGATGCCTCTGCACATTTTTCGTACTCTCCGCGCTGGGCGTAGGCAATGTACTGCATCACATTCAGCCCCTGGGTGCAAGCCTTGGTGCAGGCGTTGCAGCCCACGCAGGAATAGATTTCGGGGTACAACTGCATCATGATTTGCTGGGTGGGCTTGATTTCCTCAATATTGTAAACCTCTTTCACCAGCGGGAAGAAGGGCAGGGTCGCCACATACATATTGTCTTCCACTTTGGTGGAGCAGGCCAGGCAGGCTTTCAGCTCCCGGTCTCCGGCAATCCGGTAAATGGTTGCACAGGCTCCGCAGAAGCCGTTCCGGCATCCGCAGCCCCGCACCAGCCGGTAGCCGCAATACTCCATGGCCTCCATGATGGTCAGGCTGGCCGGGACGACGTACTTCTTGCCAAAGAGGTATACATTCGCCATTTGTTCCATCGCTTTTTACTCCTTAATATTCATCCGGCAGTGCATCCAGCTGGTCAAAGCGGAATACCGGACCATCCTTGCAGACATACTTGCTGCCAATGTTGCACCGGCCACATTTTCCCAGAGCACACTTCATTTTCAGCTCCATGGTGGTATAGATATGGGTTCGGTCAAAACCCAACTCCATCAACCCACCCAGGGTAAATTTAATCATAACGGGAGGCCCGCACATCACCACAGTCTTGGAGGTATCCGGTTTCAACTCCTTCACGAAATTGGGCACAAAACCTACATGGCCATCCCAGTCTGGTTGGGCATTGTCGATGGTCAAGTGGACATTGATTCCTGCTTCGTTACACCACACGTCCAGAATCTCCTGATAGTCTACCAAATCTGCCTTGGAGCGGGAGCCATACACCACATCAATGGTGCCGTAGTTACTCCGGTTAGCGCGGCAGTAGTTGATGACAGAATGCAGCGGAGCAAGACCGATGCCGCCGGCAATAAACAGCAGATCCTTCCCTGCAAAATCCGTATCTACCGGAAAGCCGTTGCCATAGGGGCCCCGAATCGTAATCTGTTGGCCCGGCTCAATGGCATGAAGCCACTGCGTAACACAGCCGCACTTTTTGACGGAGAACTCCAAAAAGTCTGTCTCTGTTGGGCTGGACGTGATGGAAAACAGCGCTTCCCCTACCCCCGGCATGGACAGCATGGCACACTGCCCAGGAATGTGCAGAAAGGGCTTTTTGCCGTCGAGACCCACCACCCGGAAGGTCTTAACATCTGGGGTATCCACGCGGATATGGGTAACGATGCCAATCATCGGAATCAAAGGCTCTTTCATTTCGCTGCCTCCCCTATTGTTTTTACAACCTTAACAATGTTCATATGAACAGGGCACTTCCGCAAACAGCGGCCACAGCCCACACAACCGAAGATACCCTGATTGTTGTCCGGGAAGTATACCAGCTTGTGCAGGAAGCGTTGACGGAACCGCTCCATCTGAGTAGGACGGGGCTGACCGGCGGACATCTGGGTAAAGTCGGAATACATGCAGCTGTCCCAGCAGCGGAAACGGCGCACCGTTTTGCCGCCGTTAAAGTCCTGAATGTCATAGCACTGACAGGTTGGGCAGACGAAGGTACAGGTACCGCAGCCAAGGCAGCTTTCGGACAGCGTTTGCCATTCAGGCCGCTTGAAAAGCGTTTGGGTTTTGTCGGAGCCAAAGGCGCTGAGGTTCAGCTTGCCAAAGGGCAGATTTCCCGCGATATTGCGGATAACGCCCTTCATTTCCTCTACCGGTGTCTCATCGGAGTTCTCCAATATCGGGAGGGCATTCGTCAATGCACTGCCCTTTTCGGTGTTTGGCTGCCAATAGAGGAATCCGTCTGCTTGCCAGCAGGTCACATCTCCCCCGGGGTCTGCGGGGTCGATGCCAAAAGCGGTGCAGAAGCAGGTCTCCTCCGGTCTGCCACAGGCCAGCGATATGATACAAGCTGCGGCTCTGCGCTGGGCATAATAGCTATCCGCAGGCTCAGACAGGAACACCCGGTCGAGAATATCAAAGCTGCGGACATCACACGCCCGCACGCCAAACACAACAAATGGCTCTGCCGGGTCGCAGGTTTCAATCAGTTCAATCTGCTTATCCGCAACCTTGAAGCCCATGAGATTTTCCACCTGGGGGAAAAAGAAATCCTTGGCACTACGGATGGTATTAAGAGCTTTGGATAGCGGCATTCCGTTCTTCCAAAGGGTAAATTGGCTCTGACCGGAAGCATCATCCACAGGGATATACAGCTTTCGATTCCGAGCAATGGCCGCAAGCAGCGAATGCAACTCGGAAGTGGCTATTTTTTTCACTTAGCAGTGCCTCCTCTCGTGTAAATTACGGAGGGTTCCGGGTCATCCATGCGATAGTCCATCAACGGCGGACGGCCATCCAAGGAAGCGCCCGCCTGATAAAAACCGTAAAGCTCGTTGATATCCTTGATAAACTTTCGATTCAGAAGATGCAGCGGAATATTCTGGGGGCAAACACGGCTGCATTCGCCGCAATCGGTGCAGCGGGAAGCCACATGAAACGCCCGGATAACATGAAACAGCTTCTCCTCAAAAGTGTTGGCAGCAGCTTTGTTCTGCACCCCGGAGGCAGGGTTATCAAATACGCACTTTTCGCAGCTGCAAGCAGGACACACGTTCCGGCAGGCATTGCAGCGGATACATTTGCTCAACTCTCCCTGCCAGAAATGAAAGCGCTCGTCCGGTGTCATCGCTTCCAGCTTCGTCACTTCTTCAAAGCGGGCAGAATCTGTATCTTTCCCCTGCTGGCCAATCAATTCGTCAAAATCCGCGATGTGCTTACTCTTGCAGGTTCTGCATTTTCCCAAAAGAGCATCTTTCTTTGCAACGATCTTTTCGCCGTACAGGGTATGGACGTTCAGCACTTCCTCTCCTTCCACAGCCAGAAGGCCTTCACAACCGGCGGCGCGCAGAGATTCTCCATCGCACTTGCCATCACACTGAACGCCCACAGCATAGATATTCTCCCGGTTGATTCGGTGCTCCTTTTGAAGCTGGACGAACGAAAAGCTGTCGCAGGGCTTCAGAAATACGGCAATTTTCCCTTCCTTTTTGCTCTCTGCAATCAGGTACTTGGAAAGATTGGCACCGGAAAAAATATTATAAACAAAGTCCTGCTCCACTTCCTCAGGGGCTATAAAAACGCCGGGAGTCAAATCGTAGAAGAATTCGCCGGTTCTCCAGCCCAGTACCCTCTGAACCACTCCAGAGCGAAGAAGCTCCACCGCCTTTTCCTTTACTCCTTGCATCTCAAGTCCTCCAGCTTCTTATTCTCGCCCATGGCAGTGATGGTCTTTACAAAATCGTTCATGGTAGCAGCAAACTTCACACCCTCGGCGGCGGAAACCCACTCCACACGGGTGCGCTCCCGCTCAATGCCCAAAAATTCCAGCATAGAGAACAAAAGCGTCATTCTTCTGCGGGCATAGTAATTGCCGGTGGTGTAGTGGCAGTCGCCGGGGTGGCAGCCGCAGAGAATCACACCGTCCGCGCCTCGTTGAAAGGCCCGCAGAATGAACACAGGGTTGAGGCGGCAGGAGCAGGGAATCCGAATGATTTTTACGTTCGCGGGATACTGCAGCCGATTGGTGCCGGACAGGTCGGCACCGGCATAGCTGCACCAGTTGCAGCAGAACGCAACGATGGTGGGCGTCCATTCTTGATTTATTTGCATATTGCATCCACCTCTGCCATAATCTGTCTGTTGGAGAACCCTTTCAAATCCATTGCGCCACTCATACAGGCAACGGTGCAAGCACCGCAGCCCTGGCAGACCGCCGGATTGACCTGAGCCACCCGCCGGAGAACAGTGGTTCGATTGGGTCCACGGAATTCCTTGTTGATGTAAGTGATAGCACCATAGGGGCAAACCTTTTCACAGCTGGAGCAACCGTTGCACATCGACTCATCCGGCTGAGCGGTACAGGGATTGCACAGCAACTGGCTTTTACTCAAAAGGCCAATAACTTTTGCAGCGGCGGCACCGGCCTGGGCAACGGTCTCTGGAATATCCTTGGGACCCTGGCAGGTACCGGAAAGGAAAATGCCGGCAGTCGGGCTCTCCACTGGCCGCAGCTTTGGGTGTGCCTCGGTGAAAAAGTCGTTGGTATCCATAGAGGCAGTAAGCATGGTTGCCAGAGAACGAGCGCTCTTATCCGGCTCAATGGCAGCCGCCAGAACCACCATATCCGCGTCAATATGAAGCTGACGGTTATCCAGCAAGTCGGATGCCTGGACTTTCAAGACTCCGTTTTGAGGAATAACCTTACCCACCATGCCCTTGATGTAGTGGACACCGTACTCCTCTACTGCTCTGCGGTAAAACTCATCAAAGTTCTTACCTGGCGTCCGCACATCGATATAGAATACATACACCTCCGTGTCGGGGTATTTTTCCCGGCACAGCATGGCATGCTTGGCGGTATACATACAGCAAATTTTGGAGCAGTACGGCTTGCCCTTCTGCGCCCCGTCGCAGCGAGAACCAACGCACTGCACAAACACGATGGTGTGGGGGTGCTTTCCGTCCGAGGGACGCAGCAATGTGCCGCCGGTGGGGCCTGCGGCATTCATCAGCCGCTCAAATTCCAAACTGGAAACCACATCCGGGCTCTGCGCGTAGGCGAACTCGTTGAATTGGCTCAAATCAATGGGATTGAAACCGGTGGCCGCCACAATAGCACCGTATTTCTCCTCAATCAACTCATCCTTTTGTGTATAGTCGATGGCTCCGGCAGAGCACACCCTGGCACAAACACCACACTTGCCTTTTTGCAGCATATTGCAGTAGTCCGGGTCGATGGTTGCCACCTTGGGCACGGCCTGGGCAAAGGGAATGTAAATGGCCCGGCGGGTATCCAGCCCCAGATTGAATTCGTTCGGAACCTTTTTCTGGGGACACTTCTCGGTACACAGGCCGCAGCCGGTGCATTTGGTTGTATCTACAAAACGAGCCTTCTTGCGGATGGTCACCTTGAAATTGCCCACAAATCCCTTCACCGCCGCCACCTCAGAGTAGGCGTAGATGTGGATTTTCTCATTTTGGGCACAGTCCACCATCTTTGGTGTCAGAATGCAGGCAGCGCAGTCCAGAGTTGGGAAGGTCTTATCGATCTGGGTCATCTTGCCGCCAATGGTGGGCTTCTTTTCCACAATGTCCACCTCAAAGCCTGCATCCGCAATATCCAGTGCGGTCTGGATTCCGGCAATGCCGCCGCCGATGACCAGCGCACGCTTTTTCACCGGACTGGTTCCGGCTTGCAGGGGCGCATTCAGCATAACCTTTGCAATGGCAGCTCTGCCCAGGATGATGGCCTTTTTCGTAGCCTCCGCTTTATCCTTATGAATCCAAGAGCACTGCTCTCGGATGTTGGCAATCTCTACCATATAGGGATTCAGGCCAGCCTTTTCACAGGTTTTGCGGAAGGTGTTTTCGTGCATTCTTGGAGAACAGGAACACACCACAACACCAGTAAGACCAAGCTCACGCACCTTCTCCTGAATCAAATACTGGCCGGTTTGGGAGCACATATATTGATAATTTGTGGAGAACACAACGCCGGGTTCCTTGCTGAGTGCCTGAGAAACCGCCTCCACGTCCACCGTTGCTGCAATGTTACTGCCGCACCAGCAAACAAAAACGCCTATCTTCTGCATTGTGCCCCTCCTTACCTTTTATACTTGCGGAAAGCGCTGGTGATGGCTTGCTGCGGCATATCCGTATCCAGGAGCGCCGGAATCTGCTCCGGTGTCAGGTGATTGCTCCCCTGCTGCCGAATGACCGCCAGACGAACCGCCTCAATGAGCTTCGCAGGCTCCACATTTCTGGGGCAACGTTCCACGCAGGCAAAGCAGCTCAGGCAGGTGTAGATACCACGGGAGCACATCAGCTCCTCAATGCGGCCATTTTCCACCATAGAAACGAATTGATGGGGGTGGTATTCCATTTCGTCATAGGCAGGGCAGGCACCAGAGCACTTGCCGCACCTCATGCACTTTCTTGGGTTGACACCGGAGATGGACATAATGGTGTCCAGCAAAATCGTATCAGCCATTGTCCTCCTCCAATCCCAGCGCCTCAAAAAGCAACTCTGTAAAGTATTTGACAGAAACAACTCCATTGGTATTCCTGGTCAGATTGTACATACACAGCGGGCAGGCAGTAATAAGCAGCTCTGCACCATGGCAGGCAGCATCATCCAGAACCTTCTGCGCCTGTTTCGCGGCATACCCCGCATTTTCGAGGGTGGTATAGCCGCCGCAGCACTCATTGCGCATGGCATAGGTTACCGGCTCCGCCCCCAGCGCCCGAATGAAATCCTCCATGATGGTGGGATTTTCCGGGTCATCGAAGCCAAGCTCTTTGCTGGGACGCAGCAGCAGGCAGCCATAATAGGCACCAATTTTCCTTCCGGTCAGGGGCTTTTCCACCTTTTCCTTCAAGGCTTTCCAGCCGATTTCATCCCGCAAAACCTCCAGGTAATGCACAACCTCTGCCTCTCCGCCATAGGGAGCTTCCAACCTGAGATAGTTGTTGACCTTTTGGCGGATGTCACCCTGGGTGCGCATATCGTTGTTGACACGCCTGAGAACATGGTAACAGGCAGAACACATGGTTACCAGCTTCCCACCGGTCTCACGCGCCGCGCACAGTGCCCGGACAGAAGAAAGCCTTGTTGCAATCTCGTCCCTTGCCATGGGATAAACGCCGCCGCAGCACTGCCAGTCTGGAATTTCTTCCAGCCGGATGCCCAGTGCCTGAGCCGCCTGCCTGCCACAGTGATCCAATGCTGTGCCCGTTGTTTTCAGTGTGCAGCCTGGAAAATAACTGTATGTCATGATTGGAGCCTCCGCATCAAATCATTTCTTCTGGGTGGAATACTTCGTCAAATTTCTCACTTGTTAAAAATCCAAGCTCTACACAGGCCTGCTTGAGGGAAATATTCTCCCGGAATGCCTTTTTTGCTGTCTTTGCAGCATTTTCATATCCGATATAGGGATTCAGAGCAGTAACCAGCATCAGGGAATTATGCAGATTGTGATGCATTTTCTCCCGATTTGCGCGGATGCCAATGGCACAGCGGTCATGAAAAGACTGGATGGACTCTGCCAACAACCGGGCAGACTGGAGGAAGTTATAAGCCATCACAGGCATAAAGACATTCAGCTCAAAATTGCCCTGGCTGGCTGCAAAACCGATGGTAGCATCGTTGCCCATAACCTGCACAGCCACCATGGTAACGGCCTCACACTGTGTGGGATTAACCTTACCCGGCATAATGGAGGAGCCGGGTTCGTTTTCAGGAATGAAGATTTCGCCCAGCCCGTCTCGGGGGCCGGAGGCCAGCCAGCGTACATCGTTGGCAATCTTCATCATGTCTGCTGCCAGCGCTTTCAGTGCACCATGAGCAAACACCAGCTCATCCTTGGAGGTCAAGGCGTGGAATTTATTGGCAGCCGTGACAAAGGCCTTGCCTGTTATATCGGCAACCTCCCGGGCAACCTGCTCCCCGAAGCCCTTAGGGGCATTCAGACCAGTGCCCACAGCCGTTCCGCCCAGAGCAAGTTCCCGCAAACCGGGAAGGGACAGCTCCAACATGGCATAGTCCCGCTCCAGGCTGGTTCGCCAACCAGAAATCTCCTGTCCAAAGGAAATGGGTACGGCATCCTGCAAATGGGTTCTGCCGGATTTTACTGCATCCCCGTTCTCCTGTTCCAGCCGCCGGAAGGTCTTCACCAAGGTGTCCACTGCCGGCAGCACCCGGTTTTCAATGGCAAATACCGCTGCAATGTGCATCGCCGTGGGGAAGGTATCATTGGAGGACTGGCTCATGTTAACATCGTCGTTGGGATGCACCAGCTTTTTCCCGGCAATCAAGTTCGCCCGGTTGGCGATAACCTCGTTGGTATTCATGTTGGACTGGGTGCCGGAGCCGGTCTGCCAGACAACCAAGGGAAAATGGCCGTTGAGTTCACCTGAAATGACCTCCCCGGCGGCCTTTTCAATGGCAGCCAGCTTTTCATCCGTCATTTTTTCGGGCTTCAGTACATGATTTGCTCTGGCAGCCGCCAGTTTCAGGATACCAAAGGCGTGGATGATCTCCTCCGGCATGGTTTCAATCCCAACACCGATGGGAAAATTTTCGTGACTGCGCTGGGTTTGCGCACCCCAATATTTGTCGGCAGGGACCTGCATTTCCCCCATAGAATCATGCTCAATACGATATTCCATCGCTTTGCTTCTCCTTATCGTATGTCAATTGCGGAAATGGTTTCTTTCAGCTTATTGGCGCTTTTGTGAAGCTTTTCCAATTCTTCTTCATTCAGGTCGTTCATAATTTTGCCGCGAATGCCATCATCATCCACAATGCACAGCACGCTCAAGCACACATCGGAAACACCATACTCCCCGTTCATCATTGTAGAAACAGTCAGCGCCGTGCCGGATCCATTGAGGATGCACTTAATGATATGGCACACGGAGAAAGCCACTGCATAGAAGGTCGCCCCCTTGGACTGGATGACAACCGCACCGGATTTGCGCACCCGATCCTCAAATTCCTCAAAGTTCCCATTGAACTTAATTCGCTCCGGGTGCGGCGCGTGAGTCTTATACATATCTACGCGGTTATTGGAAATGGTTGCCAGCGACCACGGCACAAAGGAAGAGTCGCCGTGCTCGCCATAGACATGGGCGTGAACATTCTTAGGGCTGATTTGGAATTCCTTTGCCAGCTCGGTTTGCAGACGAACGGTATCCAGTACGGTACCGGAACCAATGATGTGCTTAGCAGGGATGCCGGAAATTTTGTGGAACACATAAGTCATCACGTCCACCGGATTGGACACGATGATATAAATGGCATCGGGGGCATACTTCACAATGTCGGGCGTAATCTGCTTCAAAATATTGACATTAGTCTGCGCCAGCTCCAAACGAGACTGACCGGGCTTCCGCGCCACACCGGAGGTGATAATCACGATGGAGGAGCCAACCGCATCCTCGTAATGGCCTGGCCGGATGATTGCGGGCGCGGTAAATCCCGTGCCCTGGTAGATATCCATTGCCTCACCAAAGGCTTTTTGCTCATTAATATCAATCAAAAGGATCTCCGTTGCAATGTTCATAGCCACCAGGTCGTTTGCAATGGTAGAACCGACGCTGCCTGCGCCCACAATGGTGATTTTTGTACTCATGATATTTGCTCCTTTCAGCCGCTTTTCTGATGTTTTCTTTCGGTAAAATTATATCTATATCAGTCACAAATGTGAAACTGATATTTTCTATGGGTGCTCCCAGTTTTCGATATGGCAGAAAATACAAATGCACATATAAAATTCTTCACCAGTTAAGCTGTCTGCACAAGTCAGGCAGCCGCCGGAGTGCAAAATAACAGGGAATTCCCTGCTATAACGCATTTGGGACATTGAACTCAGGACTTATGGTCATTCCATTTTGGAATGACTCTTGGAAATTTTTTGAAAACATTGGGGATTTTTCAGCGCTCATCCCGTATTTTTTCTCTGCAACAGTGAGCAATGGTTGCGATAACCTTTTCAGGCTCGGCGGTTTTGCCAGATGGGCATACGCCCAAGTGGTTTCCATTCTCCCACATGAGCATTTTTTCATTTTCAATATTCATTATACGCCTACTTTGAGAATAATTCCATAGGCTTCATCGATTTTCCCTGTTTCATCCATCACTTTTTCTCGTTGACAAGGGAATCACAGATGGGTACAATGAGCGTGGGAGTATCCCACCAATGATTTGAAAGGAAGCGTTACCATGAGCAAGTATGCAGGCACACAAACCGAAAAAAATCTGATGGCCGCATTTGCCGGCGAATCCGAAGCACGCAACAAATACACCTATTTTGCCTCGAAGGCAAAGAAAGACGGCTATGAGCAGATTGCTGCTCTGTTTCTGAAAACCGCAGAAAACGAAAAGGAGCACGCGAAGCTGTGGTTCAAAGAGCTGAACGGTATTGGCTCTACCGCCGAAAACCTGAAAGCCGCTGCCGAGGGCGAAAATTACGAATGGACGGATATGTACGAGGGTTTTGCCAAAACCGCCGAGGAGGAGGGCTTCCCGGAGCTGGCCGCCAGATTCCGTCTGGTTGCGGCCATTGAAAAGCATCATGAGGAGCGCTATCGGGCACTGCTTCATAATGTGGAGACAGCACAGGTGTTTGCCAAGAGTGCGGTTAAAGTTTGGGAATGCCGAAACTGCGGCCACATCGTTATCGGCGAAAAGGCACCGGAAATCTGCCCCACCTGCAACCATCCGCAAAGCTACTTTGAGGTTCGCGCAGAGAATTACTAAGGAGAAAAATGGATGCCTCCCTTTTTTTGAGGAGGCATCCATTTTTATACGCTTTTGGGGCGCACCACAGAATTCACAAGGAAGCTGACGGCAAGCATTCCGGCAGCCACACAAACCCAGCCAAAGCCCTGGTGATAAAGCGGGAGATTATGAAGCAGACGGGATGCGATACCAAAGGGAACGCCTGCCTTTTCCAGTGCATAGAGGATGCTGATTACCGCAGTTCCGATCACTGTCATGGGGTAAGCAAAGCGGTTCCGCTTCCACAAATCGTGGCTCAGTCCCAACAGAATCAACACAATGGAAACCGGGTAGATGGCATTCAGGATAGGAACAGAAATACTCAGAATCATGTTTAACCCCAGATTGCACACCAGGAAGGAAAAAAAGGTAATCACATATACCCAGCCCTTATAAGAAACCTTTTTGAAAAGGGCAGAAAAATACTGGGAGATGGAATTGATGAGGCCGACGCAGGTGGTCAGGCACGCCAGAGTAAAGATTGCGGCCAGCAGCACCGCGCCGGTACTGCCAAACACCTGATACACAATGCAGCGCAACGTCCAGGCACCGTTTTCCTGAATTTCATACACGCCGGAGCTGCACATCCCCATATAGGATAGCATGGCGTACACCAGTGTCAAAATCAGCCCCGCTAAGAGACCTGCGCGGATTGTGTAACGCATTTTATCCCGCTTCTGTTCCAGGCCAAAGGTTCCCAATGTTGTGGAAATCACCAGGCCAAAATTCAGAGCTGCTATGGTATCCATGGTATTATATCCCTCTGTAAAACCCTTGAGCAGCGGCGAAGCCTGATAAGCCTCCTGTGCATCCGCCACACTTACTTTTCCCCGGAACAAAAAGCAGAGGAACAGCAGCGTCAGCAGGGTCAGCAGCGCAGGAGTAAGCCCCCTGCCAATACGGTCAACCAGCTTGCCTGGATTCAGACACAGCCAGAGGGCAACCAGGAAAAAGGCAAGAGAATAGACAGCCATCCAGAGCGCTGCATTTGCCTGCTGGGGCAGGTACGGTGCTACTGCCATCTCAAACGGTACGGAAGCCGCCCTGGGAATGCCCAACCCCGGCCCAATGGAGAGATAAATGAGGACGGTAAACACCAGACTGAACCGCTTTCCCACCTGCTGACCCAGCTTTTCCAGGCCATCGAACCGAGCAACAACAACCACACCCAGCACCGGTAAAACTACAGCTGTTGCCAGAAAGCCAATCATGGCAGGCAAGGTTTTATTTCCGGCATTTTGACCCAGGAATGGCGGAAAAATCAGGTTGCCCGCTCCAAAAAACAGAGCAAACAGCATCACGCTGACCACAAGCAGGTTCTTTTTCGACAGTTTCATCATCATGTCCTCTTTCTTTTTGTTGTTTGTATAAAAAAGACCCGTCTCAAGTTTTCTTGAGACGAGTCTTGCAATGCAATACCCGCGGTACCACTCAAATTGCACGCCAAAGCGTGCCTCTTTCAGGCTCCAACAAGCCCTAGACACTCACGCAGTCCACGCGGAAGCCCCTACCGGCAGTGCTTTCGAGGTCTTCAGCTCAGAAGGGATGGGATATGTATGAAAGCAGTCTGCCAGGCTTCCACCATCCCCGGCTCTCTATCTGACCAACAGTCAAATCCGTCTTCGTCATCGCTTTTTTATTCAACTGAGGATATTCTACAAGCATTTTTTCGTTGTGTCAAGAGTCAATATGAAAAATGCCGAGAGGAGTTTTTCTTTCAAGAATGCCTGTGCCAGTTTGCCTCACTTTCTTTGCCTTAGAATTGTTCATTTCGCAGATTGTAATTGCCGAACTGCTGTGATATTCTAAATGCGCTTTGTTTCCGTGTCAAAAAAGGATGAAGAAATACACATTATACGAGGGGTTTTCATGAAAAGCCAACTAAAACCAAATTATCTGTTTTCAAACCGTGATCTGGTATCCTTGATTTTGCCCCTGATTTTGGAGCAAACCCTTGCCATCACTGTCGGCATGGCAGATACCATGATGGTCGCTTCCGTGGGTGAAGCCGGTGTGTCCGGCGTTTCCCTGATGGATATGGTTAATAATCTGATATTCAGTGTTCTTGCCGCGCTGGCAACCGGCGGCACAGTGGTTGTGAGCCAGTATTTGGGTGGCAACCGTAAGGCTGAGGCAAGGAACGCAGCAGAACAGGTGCTGCTTACGGTTTCTTCTGCCGCTGTAATTCTGGCCGTGTTCACCGGCCTGTTCCGCGAGGGGCTTATCCGTCTGCTTTTCGGCTCCATTGAGCCGGATGTAATGGAGGCAGCACTGACTTATCTGACCATCTCCGCCCTCTCCTACCCCTTCCTTGGCATCTACAACGCCTATGCCGCGCTGTTCCGCGCCATCGGCAAAACCAGTGTTACCTTTTACACTTCCATTGTCGGCAACGTACTGAACATTGTGGGCAACGCAGTCTGCGTCTTTGGTCTGCATATGGGTGTTTCGGGCGTGGCGCTCCCCTCGCTGATTTCCAGGGCAGTTATGGCTCTGATTCTCTGCCTGTGCCTGCAGAATCCGGCACAAACGCTATGCATCGACCGACTGATTTTCCGCCCTGACATGAATGAAATTCGGAAGATTCTTTACATCGGCATCCCCGGCGGCATTGAAAATGCGATTTTCCAAGGTGGACGAGTGGTTGTCGTCAGCATTATTTCCCTGTTTGGAACCGTCCAGATTGCCGCCAACGGCGTTGCCAACAGTCTGGACAGCATGGGCTGCATCGTGGGACAAGCCATGAATCTTGCCATGGTAGCTGTTATCGGCAGATGCGTTGGAACATCAGATCAGACGCAAATTCGCTATTACACCAAAAAGCTGATGGTCTTTACTTTCGGTGCAACCGCAGCTGTGAACACACTGATTATTGCGGCCCTCCCCTTTCTGTTGTCCATCTATGGTCTCAGTGCGGAAACCACGAAGCTTTCCTACCAGCTGGTGCTGATTCACAACAGTGCCGCCATTGTGCTGTGGCCTCTGAGCTTTGTTTTCCCCAATATGCTCCGCGCCTGCAACGACGTAAAGTTCCCCATGTATACCGCAATTTTCTCCATGGTTGTCTTTCGGATTGGATTTAGCTATATTCTGGGTGTTCAATGCTCCATGGGCGCACTGGGGGTATGGTATGCCATGCTTCTGGATTGGATTTTCCGCAGCATCTGCTTTATTGCACGGTACTTCCACGGCGACTGGAAAAAGACCATGTTCCGGCTGACAGAAAAATCCGCATAAACTTGCTCCGTTATAAAAAGGCACCTGTGCATTCCCCTTTTGGTCACGCACAGGTGCTTTTCCTTGTTATTTTACAGCCTTGACTGCTTCGATTGCCTCGCTGAGAGCATCGGTATTCACGGTTTCCATCTGGCCGTTATCAAAGGCCTCCGCCACGGCAGGGTCGATGGGCAGCCGCGCCAGGATGGGCAGCCCCTTTTCGACGGCAATTTCTTCCAAGTGGCTCTTGCCGAACACGTTGATTTTCTTGCCGCAGTCCGGGCACTGGAGATAGGAATAGTTCTCCACGAAGCCCAGCACGGGAATGTGCATCATGTCCGCCATTTTGACCGCCTTATTTACAATCATGGACACCAAGTCCTGAGGGCTGGTGACAATGATGATGCCGTCCACCGGCAGGCTCTGGAACACCGTCAGGGGGACATCGCCGGTTCCGGGAGGCATATCTACAAACATATAGTCAACGTCTTCCCAGATTACGTCCGTCCAGAACTGCTTGACGGCACCGGCAATCACCGGGCCACGCCAAACAACAGGGTCGGCAGGGTTATCCAGCAGCAGGTTGATGGACATCACCTGAATGCCGGTGCGGGTCAGGGCAGGATACAGCCCATCCTCATTGGCACCCTGGCACTCCTTCACACCAAAGGCGGTGGGGACAGAGGGGCCGGTAATATCAGCATCCAAAACGCCTACCCGCTTGCCCTCCCGAGCCATGGCAACTGCCAGCATGGAGGTAACGGTGGACTTGCCGACACCGCCCTTGCCGGACACGACTGCAATCACCTTTTTGACAGTGGATTTGGGATTCAGCTTTGCCAGCAGGCTTTCTGCCTTGCGGTCGGCACAATCAGAGCCACAGCTGGAACAATTTCCGCTACAAGAACTCATTTGTATTTTTCGCTCCTTCAACAATGATGTGGTTATTATATGCTTATTTTTCCCCGGTGTCAATCACTAAGGTCGGACTGAGCAGCTTCCCACTGCTCCATCAGCGCCATAAGCTGCTCCTCCGCCGCTTCCTTTTCTTCCATCAGGCGGCTCAGCTCCTGATAGTCCGCTGCAGCAGCCTGGATTTTTTCATCCATGGCTGCAATGGCTGCCTCCTGCTTTTCAATCTCCCGCTCCAGCTTTCGCACCAGCTTGTCGGAATCCTTGGTGCCGCCCTTGGGCTTTTCCTTCTTCTCCTTGGCAGGCAGCTTCACCACCTGCTTTGCGGCGGCCTCATGCTCCAAAATGGAACGGTATTTCTGATAACCGCACCGGAAATCCCGGATGGTTCCATCCTCCAGGAGCCAAATACGCTCCGCAAATTTCTCAATGAAATAGCGGTCATGGGAAACAAACAGTAGCACCCCTTCAAATTCTTCAATGGCAGCCTCCACCCATTCCCGGGAGGCAATGTCTAAATGGTTGGTGGGTTCGTCCAGAATCAGCAGATTGATTTTCTCATCCATGAGCATACACAGCCGAAGCCGGGACTGCTCACCGCCGGAGAGATTACCAACGCTTTTGAACACATCCTCCCCCTGGAACATGAAGGCTCCCAGCCGGTCACGGGCAGTCTGAGGGGTGCAGTTCTTTTCATAGAGCATGGTATCATAAAGGCTGCGCTCCGGGTGGTCAAAATGGATAATCTGAGGCAGATACCCCCATTTGACTGTGGGACCAAACTGGATTTTTCCGGTGCAGTCCTCCTCACCCAGCAGGCACTTGATAAAGGTGGATTTTCCGGTGCCGTTGTCTCCCAGCAGGGCAATGCGCTCCCCTGCCTCTACATTCAAATTCACATCCGAAAAAAGCGTCCGCTCACCGAAGCTCTTAGACACATTTTTCATCTTGAATACCACATCGCCGGAAAAATCCTTCTCTCCGAAGGTGGCCTTCATGGTGCGCTCTGCCTTGGGGCGTTCCGTCCGTTTGATGCGCTCCATCCGATGCTGAATGGACATGGCACGGCGGTACAAGGTGCGGTTGTTGATGCCCCAGCCCTTCATCCGCTCCACCGTATAGCCCAGCTGTTTCAGTTTTGCCTGTTCCTGCTCATACTGCTTCATTTGCAGGTCGAAGCGAGCCTGCTTTTCATCCATGTAGAAGGAGTAGTTGCCGGAATAAAATTCCGCATGGCCGTCCACAATTTCAATCACCCGCTGGGCAATCTGGTCAATAAAGTAGCGGTCATGGGAAATGGCAAGTACCGTGCCCTTAAAGGCCTTGATGTAGTTTTCCAGCCATTCCACGCTGTTAAGATCCAGGTGGTTGGTGGGTTCGTCCAGCAGCAGAATGTCTGTCTTTTCCAGCAGAAGCCGAGCAAGGTTCACTCTGGTTTTTTCGCCGCCGGAGAGGCTGGCAAACTCCTGACTGCGCTGCTCCTGGGAAATGCCCAGGCCATTGCAGATTTTGTCCACCTCCACATCCATCTCATAGCCGCCGCCAGCCTGAAAGCGGCTGCTCAGCCCATCATATTCCCGCAGCTGGCTCTCCGTTGCCCCCGCCTGCATCATATTTTCCAGCTGGCGCATTTTCTTCTGCACCTGCTGCAATTCCCGATAGGCAGAGCGCAGTACATCCTCCACATTGTAGCCCTCCGGGAAAATGGGAATCTGGGAAATCAGCCCCAAGCGTTTATTGGGATTGACGTAGACCTCGCCCTCATCATAATCAATTTCCTTTGTCAGAATGCGAAACAGCGTGGTCTTACCGCAGCCGTTGCGCCCCAGAATGGCGACCCGCTCGCCCTCCTGGATTTCAAAAGAGAGTCCTTGCAACAGGTTCTCTCCGATGACAAAAAACTTTGTCAGATTATTTACGGATATATCAACCATTCTTTTTCTCCAACGTTGTAACCAAGTTTCTTAGTTCATCCGCTGTCATCAGCAGATTCAGCGCTTGCATCAGCGCATTTGCACTCATATGTTCCGGCAGATTCATCGCCTTTTGGACGCATAGGCGTTTTACGCTGCTGTCCGTCCCGCCGGACAGCCCCAGCTCCACGAAATCCTGCTTTGTAATGGCAGTGCGTGGGCTATCCTGCGTTTCATCGTCAAAGGTAGCGCCGCAAGCACGCAGCGCCTCCAAAATCACTTCCGGGCGCATTCCTTCCACGCCCAGCTTTCCTTCCTTGCCCGGCGCTGCTTTCCGCTTTTCTTTTCCGGCAATGTCAGGAATATAGGCGTGCTTGAGGTATGCGCCGGGGATTGCACTTTTCAGGTGATTGCGAATCACAAATCCGGCACCATCGGAATCCGTCAGCACAATCAGTCCCCGCTTCTGCGCCACGGTACGCAGAAGTGCCATCTGTTCCTTGTTTTTGAAAATTCCAAATCCATTGGTTTCAAAAATAGGGGCATCCACAATCTGGCTGAGGGTATTGCGGTCGTAGCGTCCCTCCACGACAATGGCTTCTTTAATTTTTACCATGCCGTGCCTCCACAGCCAGACGCAGAATCAGCAGCTCCAACAGCCGCTGGCTGTCATCAAATGAGGTTTTCATCTGATAATCCGTCTCCATCACCAAGGTACAGGCCTCTGCACAAAAAGACTTGTCCAGCCGTCGGGCAGCATCCATCAGCTTTCTGGCTGGGTAATCAGGAATGCCACAGAGTCGTTGCAGCTCATAGGGGCCTTTCCCTTGCTCCTGCAGCGTCTTCGCAACCCCCAACCGCCGGAAATGATTTCCCACCGCGCCCAGAATGGCAAGCGGCTCCTGCTGCATCTTCAGCAGGGTTTGCAGACTTAAAAATGCCTTTTCATAGGAGCCTTCCCCAATGCGGTCGGTCATCTGAAATACCACCGCATCCAAGACAGGCTCGGTAACGGCATCAATATCACTTTTTCGTATTTCGTCCGCACCGGAATAGGCACATATCTTCTCAATTTCTCCATGAAGTGCCGTCATGGTACCGCCGGTTATTTCAATCAAATAGGCACTCAGCTCATTGGATATTTTTTTCTTCTGAGCAGCAAAGTGCCTGGACACCCACGGAATCAGTTCCTTTTGATCCTGCTTGCAAAACTCCACCGCAAGGCCGTTTTTATCAATGGCCTCCCATAGCTTTTTCTGCCGTTTGTCCGGCTTCCAGGCCACCGTCAGATAGGTAAACACAATGGTGCAGTATTCCGGAATGTCCGAAAGAACATCGGCAATCTTCCCACGCTCTGTCTCCCCCAGCTTAAACAAATCAACGTCATCCACCTGAATCAAGGTATGCTCCGCCATCATGGGAAGATTTTCTGCGGCATCCAAAAATTCCGCCACATCGAAATTTTCGCTGTGGAAGCGGTGGAAATTAAAGGATTCCGTCAGCGGGTCCAGCAGCTGCTTTTTGATAGCCTCCAGATAGTAAGACATGAGGAAGGTTTCTTCCCCATAGAAAAAGTACAACCGGTCTATGTTTTTATTACGGACGGAGGTTTTGAGCACCTGGAATGCTCCATCCGTTGATATTTTTTTTGCCATGACTACCTCCTAAGCAATACCGAGCCCCGTTTATCCGTCCGGTAGACGGTGCAGCCAAATTCTGAAAGCCGCTCCAACACTTCCGATGCCGGATGCCCATAGGAATTATTGGCTCCCACAGAGATGATAACAATCTCCGGGCGGACAGCCTGGAGGAGCTCCTGGGAAGTTGCTTTTTTTGAGCCGTGATGACCGGCAATCAGCACATCCACATCCGGGAGTGCATAATCGCGGATCAGTTCCTTTTCACCCGCTCTGTTGCGATCACCGGTTATCAGTATAACACATTCCTCCGATTCAAACAAGACACCCATGGAGTTTTCATTGTTGGATTTCTCCTCCTTTGCCGGCAAGAGGGTAAGTTTTCCTGTCGGAAGCACATACTGCGTTTCCGCTTGAATCCAGGAAATCCGATCGGCACATTGATTTGCCAGTGAGCGGGACATTTTTCCCTTGCCCAGCTCCGGCAGGTAAAAATGCGTTACGTCAACCCGCGTCAGGAGATTTTGCAGCGCCCCGCAATGGTCCCGATCATAGTGCGTTAAAATCACTCCATCCAGGCGAAAAATGCCTTGGCTGAGTAAGGTCTGCGCAACTTCATCGGCGGCTTTTCCGTCATCATCCCCGCCGCAGTCAATCAGATAATTTTCACCCCGATTCTGAAGCAGGATGGCCTGTCCTTCCCCTACGTTCAGAACTTCCAGGCGCAAGGTGTCCAGTCTGGGAACGAGCACCGAAGCTGCAATTGCCGCCGCAAGTATTATTGTACCGGCAAGGGCAAACATGGAAAAATGCTTCCGATAAAGGAGATATGCTGCCACCAGGAGATAGACACATCCCAGCCAAATGATGATGAATTTACTCTGGGTATAAACGGCGGCAAAGGGAATCCGGCAGAGCGCTTCCGCCGCCCAGAGCAGCAACCGAATGGGATAGGACAGCAGGCGGGCAAGCATACCGCAAGCACCGGGTATCACTCCGCCCAGTAATCCAACCATAGCAATCCCGGTAAATAGGAACGGAATCATCCACAGCAGCAATAGATTGGATAAAATGCCAATCAGGCTGACGGAACCGAAATAATAGGCACTGAGAGGTGCCGAGGCCAATAGGGCACTGGCAGAAACGGACACTGCACCGGCAAACCAGTAGATAAACCTCGCCTTCCACCCTTTCGGCTTCGTTTTAGAAAATCTCCGCTGGATGCCGGAAAAGATTGGAGGAGCCAGCAGCAAAATTCCTGTCACACTGGACACAGAGAGCTGGAAGCTGACAGAGGCAATTACAAAAGGATTCAGAAACATCATGATAAGGGCTGCGAAGGACAATCCTGTAAGTCCATCGTATTCTTCATTAATGACCGCACCCAGCGCCATCAACAGCGCCATTAGTGTTGCCCGGGTCACAGAAGGAGAAAAGCCGGTAACTGCCGCAAAAAAGGTGAGCACCGGAACGGCAATCAAAAAGGTCAAAATCCGTCTCCGGCGGAAGAGAAAGTAGATGACCGAAAACAGCGCCGAAACGTGCAACCCAGACACGGCAACCACATGACGAATGCCGCTGACCTTAAAGGCAGTATCTACCCGATAGCTGAAATCCGAGGTATCTCCCAGCAGCAGCGCTTTGGCAAAGGGTGCAGTGTCATCAGGAAAGGCAGCCGTAATGTGGTCAACCGCCGTCTGCTTTGCTCTGGCAGGAAGAAACAGGAGTTTGTTCCAATCCGATTTGTGGGATGACTCCGCCGTTTTCTGGGTAGCGACCAAAAATTGTCCGTTTCCACGGTAGTAGGCAGAATCCTTTCGTCCGGCAGGGGTGGTCAGGCGAAGACGGAACTCCCCTGCCAGCACTGTCCCCGGCACAATTGGGGCAGTCTCTTTGGGATAAACCGTCAGAAAATATGGTTTCCCGTCAAGGAAGGCCACTGCCTCCACGCTGCATCCGTATTTTGTTTTTCGGCTGTAATCCGTGGCTGTCACAGAAAGCGGAACCGTCACACCGTCCATCGGCTCTAAGGAAGACAGGTAGATGCCATGATACAGCTCGCACCAGAAAAGTCCCGCACCCAGCCCAAAGAAAAGGAGCGCAGCAGTTTGCAGATATTTCCGCCTGCGCTGCACCGCAAGGCAGATGATTCCCACCGCCAGAGCAACACACCAGAGGACAGCAGGATTGCTGCCCCACAGCACCGTTGTACCCAACGCACAGGCAATTGCAAAGCCAACGGAAAACCGAAGCAATCTGCGCATATCCCGCTCCCCTTTCTAAAAAAGGCGCAGCCGTGATTGGCTGCGCCTAAGTGAAAAATTAAACCTTCGCGCTCACAAAGCCTTCAACCAAGCTCAGCGCCTCGTCAACCTTAGTGGCATCCTTGCCGCCGCCCATGGCGGAATCGGGCTTGCCGCCGCCGGAGCCGCCGCAGGTGCTGCACACCAGCTTGACCACTTCACCGGCCTTCAGTCCCTTGGCCACGGCATCCTTGCCGCAGATGGCCAGGAAGGAGGGCTTTTCACCGTTCACAGAAGCCAGCACACCCACAATGTTTACCGCCTTGTCCCGGAGCATATCGCCCATCTGGCGCAGCTTGGCTGCATCCATGCCGGACACCTTGGCAGTGAGAACCTTCATGCCACCAATCTCCTTGGCGCTTTCCAGGAGCTTTTCCACTGCGCCGGAGGCATCCTTGGCCTGATACTGCTCAATCTGACGCTTCAGTTCCTTGATTTCATCCAGGTTGGACTGAATCTTGCCAGCCAAATCGGCAGGCTTGACCTTCAGCTTTGCGGCAGCATCCGCAAGCATCGCCTGGGCATTTTCCATTCTTGCCATGCAAGCTTTTCCGGTATACGCCTCGATACGGCGGACACCGGAGGCAACGCTGCCCTCGCTGACCAGCTGGAAAGCGCCGACCTTTGCAGTGTTATCCAGGTGGGTGCCACCGCAGAACTCGATGGAGTAGCCGCCCATGTTGACAACGCGGACGGTCTGGCCGTACTTCTCGCTGAACAGTGCCGTTGCGCCCAGCTTCTTTGCCTCACTAATGGGCATTTCCTTGATGTCAATGGGATAGCCCTCCAGGATGGAATCCTGAACAATGGCCTCTACCTTTTCCATCTCCTCCTGGCTCAAGGCGGAATAGTGGGTGAAATCAAAGCGCAGATAGTCCGGCTCCACCAGAGAACCAGCCTGATGCACATGGTCACCCAAAACGGCGGTCAGCGCCTTTTGCAGCAGGTGCGTTGCGGAGTGTGCCCGCATGATGCCCTTGCGGCGTTCCACGTCAATGGATGCCACAACCGCATCGTCCACCTTCAAAGATCCCTTCATCATCTTGCCGTGATGCAGGTACTTGCCGCCCTTGTCCTTCTGGACATCCGTCACCTGGAACACACGCTCACCCATTGTGATGGTGCCGTGGTCGGCAACCTGGCCACCCATCTCTGCGTAGAAGGGAGTCTTATCCAGGACAATGATGCCATCCTCGCCGCCGGCAATAGAGCCGGAGACCTCATCGCCGACGCACACAGCCAACACCTTTGCATTGCACTCGCTCTGCTCATAGCCCACAAAGGTGGTAGGCGTGTTATCAAGCCCCAGGTCGATGCCAGCCCAGGCAAGATCGCCCAGTGCCTTCCGTGCCTCGCGGGCACGAACCTTCTGCTCCTGCATCAGCTTTGCAAACGCCTTCTGATCCAATGTCATATCCTCATCGGCAACCATTTCCAGCGTCAGGTCAATGGGGAAGCCATAGGTATCGTACAGCTTGAAGGCATCGGCACCGGAGAACTCCGTTTCACCCTTTGCCTTGTGGTCTGCCAGCATTTCGGCAAAAATCTTCATGCCGCCATCGATGGTGCGGGCGAAGTTTTCTTCCTCCACCTTGACCACCTTGGTGATGTAGGCAGCCCGCTCCCGCAGGTAGCCATAGTGCCCCTCATTCTCATGCACAACCGTCTCCACCACTTCATACAGGAAGGGATGGTTGACACCCAGGAGCTTGCCGTGACGGGCAGCACGGCGCAGCAGACGGCGCAGCACATAGCCTCTGCCCTCATTGCTGGGCAGCACACCATCGGCAATCATAAAGGTGGAAGCACGGATATGGTCGGTAATCACCCGCAGGGATACGTCCATCTTCACGCTCTGACCATAGGAAGCACCAGTCAGCTCCGTCACCTTATTGGTGATGTTCATGACGGTATCCACGTCGAACAGGCTGTTGACATCCTGGCAAACCACAGCCAGACGCTCCAGACCCATGCCGGTGTCGATATTCTTCTGTGCCAGCTCGGTGTAGTTGCCCTGACCGTCGTTGTTGAACTGGGAGAACACGTTGTTCCACACTTCCATGTAGCGGTCGCAGTCGCAGCCCACAGTACAGCCGGGCTTGCCGCAGCCGTACTTTTCGCCACGGTCATAGTAGATTTCAGAGCAGGGGCCGCAGGGACCGGAGCCATGCTCCCAGAAGTTATCCTCTTTGCCGAAGCGGAAAATCCGGTCGGCGGGGACACCCACTTCCTTGTTCCAAATTTCAAAGGCCTCGTCATCATTTTCGTAGATAGAGGGGTACAGACGCTCCTTGTCCAGCCCCACCACTTCGGTCAGGAACTCCCAGCTCCAATGGATAGCCTCCCGCTTGAAGTAATCGCCGAAGGAGAAATTGCCCAGCATCTCAAAATAGGTGCCATGACGGGCAGTCTTACCGATGTTCTCAATATCACCGGTGCGGATGCACTTCTGGCAGGTGCAGACCCGGTGACGGGGGGGCTCCACCTCACCGGTGAAGTAGGGTTTCATGGGTGCCATGCCGGAGTTAATCAGCAGCAGGGATGCATCATTCTGAGGAATCAGAGAAAAGCTGGGCAGACGCAGATGTCCCTTGCTCTCGAAGAAGGAGAGGAACATCTCACGCAGCTCATTGACACCATAAGGTTTGGAATTCATGGTATAACCTCCAAGTTGAAAATAAAAAATAAACCCCGCCCCTAGAAGTTAGGGGCGAGGATGAATCGCGGTACCACCCTAATTATCCTGCAATCACAGGATATCTTAGCCGCTCTGTAACGGGAGCACCCGTCCCGGTCATCCCGGGCAACGCGAAAGTGGCTCACATCTCCGGCACACAAGGGGCTTTCACCATCCCCCTCTCGCTTGGGTGACCGAACAATGCTTTGTTTCCGCATGGTCTTTGCATATCGCAGTTATTTTAGCACAAACACAGGAATTGTCAACACCTTTTCTGAATTTGCATTTTCCTGCCTGGAAATTGACTTTTTCTCCGGCAGAGGGTATGATAAGGAAAATGATAAACGAAGGATGGCCGTTTCTCCTATGAAATTCCGAAAAATATATCTGGAAATATCTAATGTTTGCAATCTGAAATGCAGTTTCTGCCCGGGGACAACACGGGCACCAAATATGATGAGCGAAGCAGAATTTCGGGCGCTTATGTCAAAGCTGCGCCCATGGTCGGACTTTTTATACTTCCACTTGATGGGTGAGCCGCTGCTGCATCCTCAGCTGGGGGATTTTCTGCGCATTGCCGGAGAGGCCGGTTTCCGGGTGATTCTCACCACCAACGGGACGCTGCTGGAGAGGCAAAAAGAGCTGCTCCTCGCCTCCCCCGGGCTGCACAAAGTCAACATCTCCCTGCATTCCTTTGAAGCAAACGAAGCGGGAATGTCCTTTGCATCATATCTGGACGCTTGCTTTTCTTATGGGCAAGCCGCCAGCGGCAAAAAGCTGACCGTTTATCGGCTGTGGAATCAGGGTGGACTGGACAGCAAAAACGCTGAAATTCTCCGCCGCATGGAGCAATTCTTCCCCCAGCCCTGGAAGGTGGAGCCACGAGGCACCCGCATTGGGGAGAAAACATATCTGGAATACGGTGACAAATTTGACTGCCCCTCCATGGAGGCGGAGGAAAGCGACAGACGGAATTTCTGCTATGGGCTGCGGGATCAGATTGGCGTGCTGTGCGACGGGACGGTGGTTCCCTGCTGCCTGGATTCCGACGGAACCATTCCACTGGGGAATTTATTTCGGCAAGAGATGGAAGAAATTCTCCACTCCCCGCTGGCGCAGGAAATTTACAACGGATTCTCCCAGGGAACAGCCGCCCATCCTCTGTGTAGACGCTGCGGTTTTGCCAAACGGTTTTCATAAAAGGCTTCAACAATGGAACACCGTTATATAGATGACTACATTGAGTAATGACATCAAGGAAGGATGTAAGAATGCAGAATGTTTCGTTGCGGATTTATGATTCGGCAATTTTGAATTTGCAAGTAGAAAAAGTCATAAAGTCGTGGTGTAATGTACTCAAATCAGAACGACAAATCGGAAGTTATGGAGGAGAAAACAACAATGAAAGAAAAGACATATCAGACTCGTTGCGGAACAATCCACTACTGGACAAGCATATCAAACCTGAATGCAATTACCCTTGTTTTTTTGCCAGGATTGACCGCTGACCATAGATTGTTTGATAAGCAGATTCTGTTTTTTGAGAAAAAAGTATAATATTGTGGTGTGGGATGCACCGGCACACGCTATCTCATGGCCGTTTCGGTTTAATTTTGATTTGTTCGATAAAGCAAAATGGTTGAACGAAATTTTAAATCAAGAAGAAATCAACAAACCTGTCATTGTTGGACAATCTATGGGTGGATATGTGGGGCAGGCTTATGCACAACTCTATCCAAACCAGTTGAAAGGCTTTGTTTCCATTGACTCTGCACCGTTGCAACGAAAGTATGTGACTGCGGTTGAAATCTGGCTTTTGAAGCGGATGGAACCGGTATATGCTCATTATCCATGGAAGTGGCTACTGAAATCGGGAACGGAAGGTGTTGCCACATCTGTTTATGGCAGAAATCTAATGCGTGAAATGATGCAGGTTTATGACGGTAACCAAAAGCGTTATGCACAAATTGCCGGACATGGCTTTCGTATTTTGGCAGAGGCAATGGAAAAGAATCTGCCGTATGAGCTTAATTGTCCAGCTTTGCTGATATGCGGTACTCAGGATCATGCCGGTTCGTGCATACGGTATAACAAACATCGGTGTACAAGGGGTACAAACGAGATAAAATAGAAATGAGGGGCGATAGAGCGGAAATGTCAGATTTTCCACTCTAT
>ERZ791887.623-NODE-623-length-31289-cov-4.374112_pt1 | contig 31289 bp, 29 predicted proteins | sample MGYA00510157_ERZ791887 | MGnify/ENA primary metagenome ERZ791887 (study PRJEB30046, sample SAMN00792112) | human gut metagenome | study: EMG produced TPA metagenomics assembly of the A metagenome-wide association study of gut microbiota in type 2... | reverse complement strand
CCCAGAGAGGATTTGAACCTCCGACCCCACGCTTAGGAGGCGTGTGCTCTATCCAACTGAGCTACTGAGACATTTATAAGTTTTATGCAATTTTCAAGGCTCGAAGGAATCGAACAATCTGCCGCTTAGGAGGCGGATGCTCTATCCAGCTGAGCTACGGAGACATATCCTGAAAGCTCCTCTATTCTACAGAAAAATAGACTGTCTGTCAAGTGAAAAAACGAAAGGAGAATCGCCATGCCGCCAAAACGCACCCAACTGAGCCTTGATGTCACCGCCCGGCTGCTTCAAATGGGCTTTTCGGATGCCTTTGCCCGCCTGGTGGGGGAGCAGCTGAACACGGATTTTACAGCAAAGCAAATGCTGGGTTACCTGCGGGATGCCCAGCCAAAAACCATGGAGGAGGTGGCGGACGAGATGCTGGGCATTTTGGAACTGCGGGATAAACTTGTGGAAAGAAAGATTTTGAACCAATGAGTATTTCAGTAACCCCGGAACAATTCGCAAAAGACCATCTTTCCCGGCTCAACGATCGTCAGAGGGAGGCCGTCCTGGCGGTAGACGGTGCCGTGCTCCTTTTGGCAGTGCCGGGCAGCGGGAAGACCACGGTGCTGGTGACCCGCCTGGGCTACATGGTTTATTGCTGCGGCATTGCGCCCACTCAGATTCTTACCATGACCTACACTGTGGCGGCTACCGATGAAATGCGCCAGCGCTTCCGGGCACAGTTCCCTGGGGAGGATGCCGACCGCCTTACCTTTTGCACCATCAACAGCCTTTCCAATCGCATCATTGGCTTCTACGGCAAGACTTATGGCCGCAATACCTTCCGGCTGGCAGAGGAAGGGGAGATACTGTCCCTCCTGGGGGAAATCTATCAGCGGGTCAACGAGGATTATGCAACCACCGGCATTCTCCGGGACATCCGAACGAATATCACCTATGTGAAGAACCAGATGCTTTCCACCGAGGAAATCCGCAAACTGAAAACCGGTATTGACAACTTCCCCGCCATTTACGAGCAGTACCGGGCGGAGATGCTGCAACGGCGGGCAATGGACTTTGACGACCAGATGGTGTATGCCAAGCGGATTTTGGAGCAATACCCGCAGGTGCTGGAGGCCTTTCAAAATGAGTACCGCTATCTCTGCGTGGACGAGTCCCAGGATACCTCTAAAATCCAGCATTCCCTTATCCGGCTGCTGGTCGGTAAAAGCGGCAATCTCTTTATGGTGGGCGATGAAGACCAGAGCATTTATGGTTTCCGCGCCGCCTACCCCGATGCCCTGGTGCATTTTGAAGGGGATTATCCCGGGGCAAAGGTACTCCTGATTGAAGAAAACTACCGTTCCACGCCGGAAATCCTGGATGCCGCCAATGGCTTCATCCAAAAGAACCGTTACCGCCATAACAAAACCATCCGTGCCACCCGCCCCGGCGGCGAGGCCGTTCAGATTATTTACACGAAGGACAGGGAAACCCAGATAGCCTACCTCACGGAAGCGGCGAGAAATGCCGATGCCCCGGCAGCGGTGCTCTACCGGAACAACGACTCTGCCCTTCCGCTGATTGACCGACTGGAAGGGGAGGGCATCGGTTATGCCTGCAAGCAGATGGATGATGCCTTTTTCTCCCACCGTATTGTGGCAGACATCACCGACATCATCCATTTTGCGGCTGCCCCAACGGATGCGCCCCTGTTTCTCCGCATTTATTACAAGCTGGGCTGCTGCATTTCCAAAAAGCTGGCTGTGGAGGCGTGCAAGAAAAGCGAAGCTTCCGGCAGGCCGATTTTGCGGGAGCTGTTGGCTCTGTCGGAGCTGCCCGATTACGCCCGGGACGCGGTGATTGACCTATCCTCTATGCTCCCCATGCTGGGGGAGGATGACGCGGAAATGGGACTGAAACGAATCTGGAACCGAATGGGCTACGGCAAATATGCGGAGGACAATGGCCTGGACACCAATAAATTTGCGATTTTGTCGCTGCTGTCCAAGCGCCAGCTCAGCCTTTCTGCTTTTTTGGAACACCTGAACCGGCTGCATGAGACGGTTTCCAGGCCACAAAAGCATCAGAAGCCAAAGCTGCTGCTGTCCACCATTCATTCCAGCAAGGGACTGGAATACGACACGGTATATCTGCTGGATGTGATGGATGGCATCCTGCCCGGTGATGCCAAGCCGCCAAAAACCGAGGAGGAGGAACGGCTTTATTACGAGGAGCGGCGGCTGTTCTATGTGGCGATGACCCGTGCAAAGAATCGGCTGTTCCTTTTTGCCTGCGGCGGCTGTGATTCTCTGTTCCTGTCCGAGCTTTTGTGCAGCCTTCCCAGGCCGGTGCGGCGGGAGGACGACCTGTTTTCCGCCCTCCATGGCAACCTGTGCGGGAAGCACTATTTCCACGCCCGACATGGAAAAGGGACGGTGGTTGCAAACGGAGAAGACCACTGCCTGGTTGCCTTTGAAGATGGCTGCATCCAGCGGCTCAGCCTGGGGGAGATGCTCTCAGCGCGGGTGAATGCCTATCAAAAGGAGCAGAAAAACACCGCTGGAAAGAAGAAGCAGAAGCGTCCTGTCAAGGAAAAAATAGATGTACAGGAACTGAAACGCCGCGCAGAAACAGAGCAGACAATCCTCCATAAGAGCTTGGGGCGGGGTACCATTGTCCGCTTTCAGGAGCCTTACGTCCGGGTTCGGTTCCCAAACGGGAAGGGGGAGAAGCTGTTCAGCCTGGTGGATTGCATCAAAAAGGGAATCCTTCGCTTTGAAGATTAAAAAATGGGGCACATCACGCCGTAACGCAGTGATGTGCCCGCTTGCTTCAATAGACAAACTGGAATTTACCGTGCTCTATCCATTTGCGATAAGCCCATATAATTCTGGTTTTCTGTTTTTAAGGTTACCTGCTTCGCGGCTTCTGTACGTTTGCAGCATATCCACATCCAATTCCGCAAAGAACACGCCTTCTTCATTTCCCGTTTCGCACACAAGCATATCGCGGGGCGCACCTGTCTCCGTGTCATAGATAACACCGTCAAACAGCGTTGAATGCCCGTTGCAGCCCCGATGGAAAGCCGGATAGTTGCAGGTGGCAATTGCCAACCAATTCTCATAAGCCCGGCCACGCAGCTGAGATAATCTGTTTATTTCCATGGGGCAGGCATTCGGGACAAGGATAAGTTCTGCACCTTTCAGCATCAAAATCCGGGCAGCTTCCGGGAACTCCCGGTCATAGCAAATCATCGAACCGACATTTATCACGCCGTCCTTGGTATCAAGCGCCCCCACAAGGAAGTCATTCCCGGCATCCAGCACCCCTTCGTCATCGTCCTCGCCAAAGGCGCAAAGATGTACTTTTGCATAACGGTATACCAGCTTCCCGTGCCGGTCAAACAGACAAACGGTATTTCTGGGTTTGGGTTTATGCTGTTCCAGCAGGGTTATGGCTACTGCCATATCCAGCTCCAAGGCAATCTCCGAAAAACGGGTTACATACGCACTGTTTGGTGAAACGGCATTTTGCTCCAACCACTTTTTGTTATGAGGGAAGACATATCCGCTGCTCCACATTTCAGGGAATAACGCAATATCTGCGCCGCCGACCTTGGCTTCCCGGCAGGCTTTGATTCCCTTCTCAAGATTATCCTCTATGGTTGCGGCAGGGGTCAATTGCAAAAACGCTATTTTCAATTTCATGATGCTACCCTCTATTCGTTTGGATAGGCAACCTGATTGCGCTGCAAGTACAGCTGGTCAATAAACCCCCGGTCAAGGCGGCTGAACCGGTAACCGGCGCGGGAAATCAGAATGTCCTCAAACTGGCATCGATGGGAGCAGGCGCATCTGCGCTGCACCAGATGGTGGGCTTCCAGGATGGATTCCGGCACGGCGGAGCTCCAAATGTAGGCCAGGGAATTGCGCTCCAGCAAATCAAACTGCATATTGCGGCTGTAGATAAGAATGCGCTTGTTGTTTTTTGCAATGCCGGTGGTGGTCTTCGCCTCACTGTTGCGGACGTAGGGAACATGGTCATCGCCGTATGCCAGCTCAATGTAGGGCAGAAAATCCGTGCAGCTCAACCCCTCCTGCTGAGCCAGAGGATGGTCTTCCCGCATCAGCGCCACATAGTCCCCATGCCAGATGGTTTCATACTGCAAATCCTTGTCGGCAATGCTCTTTAGAAAATAGTCTCGATCCTCTGCGTGGCATCGGATGATGCCCAGCACAAACAGTCCGTCAGCAACGCTATTTAATACCTTGATGGAATTGTCCTCCAAAATGTCAATTTCCATCTTGTCGCACTGGTTAAAGGTGGGCATAAAGTCTGCCACCGCCTGGGCGATATAGCTGACTCTGGGAATGGCAAGGCTGAAAAGCTGGTGGGATGTATCCTGCCGCTGCAAGGCCTGCTCCATTTTTTGAACCTCGGAGGCAATTTTTCTGGCGTGAGCCAAAAATTCCGTCCCCCGGTGGGTGGGCACGACCCCCTTGGAGGTGCGGCGAAAAATCGGGAAACCCACTGTTTCCTCCATGTCCTTGATGGCTTTGCTCAGGGTGGGCTGGCTCATGAACAGATTGTTGGCGGCCTGGGTGATGGAGCCGGTTTTCTCCACCTCCAGCGCATAGCGAAAATACTGCGTGTTGATGGCAGCCACTTCCTTTCTCTCTGTATTCCTATAGAATACCCCATTGGGGTTGCAAAATCAAGAAAAAATGTCGCCTTGTAAGCAGCAAAAACCGGGATGCAATTCGCATCCCGGTAAAAGCCATGGCCTGTTAAATGACGATGTCCGCTTCTTCCTCGGCCTCTGCCTCGGCAATGGGCTCCTCCTGTTTTGCTTTTGCTTCCAGCTCTGCCGTTTCCGCACCCTGGTTCCAGGGACCGGTGCGGTAGCAGCAAATGGAAACTACCGTCGCAACGCACCAGCCGATGGGCCAGGCACACCAGATGCCGGTGGCACCCAACGCCGTCCCGGAGAGTACGAAGGCCAGCAGCACCCGCAAAATCAGGTCGGTGAAGGTTGCTCCCATAAACTGGCGCATCCGTCCTGCGCCCCGCAGGATGCCATCGGTCACCAGCTTTGCGGAAACGACAAAATAGAAAGGAGCCAGAACCCGCAGGAAAACAATGCCGGTTTTCAGCGCCAACTCCGTGGGGGCATCCAGGAAGAATCTCATCAGGGCATTACCGCAGGTGCAGTACAGTGCTGTCAGGGGAATGCACAGCAGCCACACCAGCTTGAGCCCGGCGCGGAAGCCCTCTTTGATGCGCCCCAGCTTCTGCGCACCCAGATTCTGTGCGGTGTAATTGGAAACGCCGTTGCCCAGGGTGGTAAAGGATGTGATGACCAGGTTGTTCAGCTTCACCGCTGCGGAGTAGCCCGCCATCACGTCAGTTCCGAAACCGTTGATGACACTCTGAATCAAAATGTTGCCCACAGAAATAAAGCTCTGCTGCAAAATGCTGGGCACTGCAATCACCGTCAGCCGCTTGAGCAGCGGGAAGGAAAATACCGCACCCTTTTCGCCGCTGGGAATCTTCTTGAGCCGCTTCATTACAGCCAGCAGTGCCAGCGCACAGCTGACACCTTGGCAGATAAAGGTGGCCCATGCCACACCGGCAACACCCATTTTCAGCGCGGTCACAAACAGAATGTCCATGCCAATGTTGGAGAGGGAGGACGCTGCCAGAAAAATAAAGGGTGTCTTGCTGTCGCCCATGGCAGAGAAGATGCCTGTGGCGATATTATAGAAGAAAACAAAGGGGAGACCCCACACATAAATGTCCAAATACAGTGCAGAATCCGCAAACACGCTTTCCGGCGTGCGAATCAGGGTCAGCAGGCTCTTGCAGCCCAGAATACCGATGCCCATCAGCACCAAACACAGCACACCGCTGGCAATCATGGCAGTGGAAACGGCGGTTTTCATGTCGCGGTAATTTTTTGCGCCAAAGAGCTGGGACACAATCACCGAGCAGCCAATGTTGCAGCCAAAGGCAAAGGCAATGAAAATCAGTGTGATTTCATAGCTGTTGCCCACGGCAGCCAAGGCATCCTGCCCCACGAAGCGTCCGGCCACCCAGCTATCGGCAATATTGTATAGCTGCTGGAAAATGATGCTTCCGAACAACGGAAGACAGAATTTCCACAGCACTGTCGAAGGGTTTCCGCTGGTCAAGTCCTTATTCATTTAAAATTCCTCCATTTACCTTGACTTCATTTCTCATCTCCATTATAATCAAGAAGGCATAATATGTAAAATACCCAATAATCATAAAAGCATATCAAATCGATATGGAGTACCTGATGAATATTAACTACGAATACTATCGTATTTTCTACTATGTTGCCAAATTAAAGAGCTTCACCCAGGCGGCAGCCTGCCTGATGAACAGCCAGCCCAACATCACCCGTACCATCCGCAACCTGGAGCGGGAGTTGGGGTGCCCTCTGTTCATCCGCTCCAATCGTCAGGTAACGCTGACGGCAGAAGGGGAGGCGCTGTACCGCCATGTGACCATTGCAGTGGAGCAGCTGCAAGCGGCGGAGGAGGAGCTGGCTCGCGGTCAGGGGCTGGACGGCGGGGTGCTGCGCATTGCCGCAACCGAAGTAGCCTTGCGCACCATGCTCCTGCCTGCGCTCAAAGCCTTCCGCAGCCGCTATCCAAGCGTCCACCTCAAGCTGATTAACGATACTACACCCGCCGCCATTGCTGACCTTCAGGCAGGGATGGCAGACCTGGCTGTGGTCACTGCTCCAACATCCATTCCAGAGGAACTGAGCAGCATCCCGCTCATGGCGGTCCAGGAAATCGCTGTGGGCGGCTCTGCCTTTGAGGAATTGTCCCACGCACCCGTTTCCCTGGAAGCGCTCAGCGCCCATCCCATCATTTCCCTGGGGGAACAAACCGGCACCTATGCATTCTATACCCACTTTTTCTCTGAGCACTGCCTGAATTTTGCGCCGGATATCGAGGCCGCCACCGCCGACCAGATTCTGCCTATGGTCAAGGCCAATCTGGGCATCGGCTTTGTACCGGAGCGCTTTGTCCACCGCGAGGACTTGGGCAGCACCGTGTTTCAGATTTCTGTTGCCGAGCCAATCCCGCCCCGCAAAATTATCCTGCTGCACTCCGGCCACCGTCCCCAAACACCTGCTGCCCGGGAGCTTGTCCGATTCCTAATGCAGTAAAAAAGGAGAAACCAGCTATGCAGATGAAGAAAATCAGCTGTGCCAGCCTGTCACCGGATGATATGCTGTCCCTCTTGGAAATCACCCGGGGCTATTGCGGTACGGCGGACTCTTGGCAGACGTTACGCCCTCTGCTGGAACGCAAGGAAGTCTGGGGCTTTTATAAGGGAACAAGTTTGGTTGGCTATGCCCTGTTCACGCCCTCCGATCGCCAGCTCGGAGGCTCCGTCACATTGACCTGCTTCCGTTACCGCTGGGAGTATAACGATGAAACGTCCCTCCTGCAAATGATGGAGCTGATTCCGGCCTCATTTGCCGCCCGGTTTCACTGCCTTTTGATGGATGTAAGTCGCACGCATGAGCTGAATCTGGATTTTTATCACCGAATTGGCTTCTGCGAATCCATTCTCCCCAGCCCGAAAGGGAGGGGGAATGTTGTCCTACTGGCAGACCTGAAATCCTTCCCGGTGATGAAAAAGGAAAAAAGATGATTTTTGTGCTTGACAATCGGGAAGGGGTGTGCTAGAATATCCAGGCAATCAAGTGAATAACTTCTTTCGATTCGGAGTGATACCCAAGAGGCCGAAGGGGCTCCCCTGCTAAGGGAGTAGGCGTCTAAAAAGCGCGCGAGGGTTCAAATCCCTCTCACTCCGCCACAGCTAAGCAGTTAGAAATGTCTTATTTCTAACTGCTTTTCTGGATTTTGCGGTGTTTTCGCGGATGGCCGGTTCTTGACAAAAGGAAATTTGATGGAACTGCCTATTGCGGGCGCAGCCAAACCCTGGTCGATTTCCTGTATGAAAACTGCATTCAGGGCATTATCGTGTGAAGCTGCACTACCCCCTTGAAAATATTCCAATTGTTGATATAATAGATGCATTACCAAGTTAAACCGCTGAGAGGAGAAATAGAGATGTCAGTTCGGTTGAATGAAGACAAAGAGATTGTTGCCGCTGTCCGGGAGGGTTTGAAGCGCACCGGCGGATACTGTCCTTGCCGATTGGAGCGGACGGAGGAGTATAAGTGTATGTGCAAGGAATTCCGCGACCAGATTGCTGACCCCAATTTCAAGGGCTATTGCCATTGTATGCTTTATTACAAGGATTGAAATTCAAAAAATTTGAAAAAAACAGTTGACAAATCACGCACCCCATGATATTATATCGAAGCGCTGAGGGAAACGACCTCGCAAGGGAGATTCTCAAGCGATTATATGGGCGAGTGGTGGAATTGGTAGACTCGCTAGATTCAGGTTCTAGTGTTCACTGCGGACGTGCGGGTTCAAGTCCCGCCTCGCCCACCAAAAGAGAGCAAGCTTTTTCTGAGGCTTGCTTCTTTTTCTTTCCGGGTAGTAAAATAAAGGCTCTATGGCAATAGTTGGGGTAGAGACAAAACACAAATAATTGGGTCGTGTCGGAGTAAATCGCTCCGACACGATTTTTAATTTTTAAGTATGGCAGAACGGAATCCTTTTTCTGAAATTTGAGAAATTCCGCATACCAAAACAAACTCGTTTTAAGATCTTTATTTTGTTGTTGCAGCCTTCAATGAAGCCATTTGACCAGGGGAGATCCATGGAGTTCAGGATTTCTTTGAACCAGTTGCGATATGCTCTGGTGCAGTCGCCAAATTCAGGCAAATCCATTTTCTGGTTTTAGAGGAATCGGAGCGTATTACTTTGAGGAACTCGTTTTCAACTGATACGCATCCGCAGGCCTGGGTGCTATTTCAAACATGAGGGATAGCTTATCCAATTCTTCATCCGAGAGCTTTTCCATTGGCTTCATCAAAAGATACCTGGATTTTTTGAAGTATTTTCGGAACCTTTCTGAGAGCTTGTTTTGTTCATTTTTTCTGACACGCTCCATAGCCCAATAGACCTGTCGAATAACGTGATACCTGTCCACAACCACGGCAGCTTTCGGGAAGCAAGTTTTCGCCACCTCTCGGAAATGGGGATTCATATCACAAACAAAGTATTTTACCTCTTTTTTTGACGGGAATTGTGAGAAATAGCAAATAAGATCATTTTCAAAACGATTGGACAGTATATTAAGCACCTTGTGATTTTTCGGCATCTACGATGCTGCTGTTATACTTCTGGCCTCTTCGTGATAGGTGGTACTTTTATGATAAGGGATTTTTTCTATGCTCAACCTTTTTCTATAACGAAAGGGCCAGGCTCATTGCGTGACCCCAACATTTTATTATAGAACCTTTTTTTATAGGTCTAGAGGGTGTGCATTAGGTTCAGAGGAATAATTAAAAGGTGCAACACTTACCTCTCAGTAGTATACCGGGCACACCGATCCTCGCCGCATAATCTATCGTATTTTTTCGTCCCGCTGTTCCCTCCAAAGCCATACGAGCCGCCTCTTGCAGTTGCGTTGACAGATGTCTAAGATGTCTAAAAAGAAGCAGACAGTTATTGGAAAATAGGAGGTATTCTTTGGAAAAATTTTGGATTTGTTAACGCAGGAGAATATTTTACGGAAGATAGTAACAAGTGCATAATTCACAAAATGTATTAACTGATGGAGCTGTTGTCGGGGAGCTTTGTGTGTGTTTGTACGAGGGATTTACTGGCCGGTCATGATGCGTATGATTTCGTGGTCGGTGTCCCGCATACCCTCCCGGCCCAGGCGACCGACGCTGAGTATAGTTTCCTCCACGCCCTTTTGGACGATGCCCTCACCGCCGTAGAACTGATGGCCGTGGAGGTACATCTGCCAGCCAAGTAGCCCGGCATCCACGGCGCAGGAAATTTTTGCGGCGCAGGAGGGCTTTGCTCCGTCGCAGATAATGCCAGAGGCAATGGCCAGGGAGTTGACCAGGGTGTGGGTGATAACCTGGTAGTCACCGCCGTTGAGCCAGGCGATGGCGGACCCTGCGGCGCAGCCGGCACAGACTGCACCGCAGTAGGCGGAAAGCCGACCAATTCCTGTTTTTAGATGGAGAGTGAGTAGGTTGGACAGTAGCAGGGCACGGAGTAGCTCCTGGTGGGACTTGCCCAGCTCTTGGGCGTAGGCAATCACCGGCAGGCTGGCAGTCATTCCTTGGTTGCCAGAGCCGGAGTTGATGATAACGGGCTTTTCGCAGCCGCTCATGCGGGCATCGCTGCCTGCCGCTGCTGCGGCTCTGGCTCGGATGGTGACATCATTTCCATACATATCCAGCAAGGTCTTGCCGATGGCTGCACCCCAGCGGCCGGTGAGACCCGCTTGGCTAATGGCAGTGTTGTAGGTAATCTGGCGCTCCAAAATAGGGGCCACTGGCTCCAGGGGGACGGTTTCGGCGTATTCCAGGATATCCCGGACATTCAGCTGCTCATAACCATCCGGGTGGCTTTCATCTGCCTGGGGACTACCCTGGAAGAGAGCCTGTCCGTTTTTCTCAATAAGGACAATATTGGTGTGGCAACTGGTAATACGAACCCGAACTTGGTCCGTTTTCCCTTTCAGCTCCACCAGAATGTCAAAAATTTCATCAGACTGGGCAGGGTGGACACAGATGGGTACTTCCTGCAGGAACTTCCGGATGGCTTTCCGCCCTGCGTCGTCCACACGACTGATGACCTGGAGTACCTGGGAGGCATCTCCTGCGGCAGCACCTGCGGCTACGGCAGCCTCCAGTCCCTTCAGCCCATCGGTATTGGGCACCACGACGCTTTTTACATTTTTAATAATATTGTTGCTGACAACCAACTCTGCCCGCACCGGGGTGCAGTCCAGCACCTCTCTGGCCTTGGCAGCCGCATAGGCAATGGCAATTGGCTCCGTGCAGCCCATTGCAGGCACCAATTCCGCCCGGAGAATCGCAGTATACAATTCAGCCAATTCCGGCGATAATGACATGTTTTTATACCTCCTGCGGGGATAGTTCCACGGACAAAAATTTCATTTCCTCTTCCGACAGCAGCAAATCCGCCCCGGCCAGAGAATCTTCCAAATGGGATAGGCTCTTGGCCCCCAGCACTGCAATGCCCTTTGGCTGGCCACTGGTTAGATAGGCGTGGCAGAGCTGAGCAGGTGTAACTCCTTTTTGGCGGCACAGCGCCGCTACCCGCTGTACCCGCTCTATATTGGTGGGGGTCTTAAAAGGAAGATATGCATCCAACCTTGAATCATCGATACCGTAGGTAATGGCCTTGGAGAAGAATCCTCTGGTCAAAGGGGTAAAGGCCATAACTGGCATCTCCTCCTGAATGTAGAAGTCCGCTTCCTCCCGGTTCATGCAGACAATGGTGTCATCCCCCCAGGAATCCGGAGTTGCTTGCGCCAGGCTCCACTGAATCTGACTGACAGAGAAGGGGGTCAACCCATTTTCTCTGGCGAAGCGGTTGGCACGGTGGATTCTTGCTGCTGTCCAGTTGGAAGCCCCTAGGAAGCCGACCTTCCCGGAACGTACCAGCCCATCCAGAAAGGGCATCAATTCCTCCACCGGATAGGACGGGTCGTCCCGGTGGAGAAAATACAAGTCCACGCAATCGGTTCCAAGGGTGCGGAGACTTTCCTCCAAATCCTGCATCAATGGCTCCGGACGGATGCGGGAATGGTGCATATCCTCTTTGGGAGGGAATCCTCCCTTGGTGGAAATTACAACCTTCTCCCGGCAGCCCCGCTGCCGCAGATATCGGCCAATTGTCTCTTCACTGGCACCGCCTCCATACATCCGGGCAGTGTCGATGCAGCTTCCACCGTAGGCGAGATAGCGATCCAGCATGGCAGCAGAATCTTCATAGGAAATGGTTTTGCCCACGCTGCCTGTGCCAAAGGCCAGGATGGAAAGGCAAAGACAGCGGCCGCCCTGAATTAGTTCCAGGCTGCGCATTCCACGTTACCTCCTTCTGGATGGGTAGGCTGTATGGAGCGGATATCGTTTTGCAGCGCCCGGACAGCCCCCTCTAAGTTACTGTTTTCAATCAGTGCGGCAATGCCCTCGTGGGAGGTGGTGGTCATCACCCGATTGCTGTCCCGGGTAAACCGGTACAGCTGAACATAGGCCATGGTCTGCATCTGCATACACCGCTCCAGCAGCGTCATACCAAACTCGTTTTTGGAAAAGGAATACAATGTACGGTGGAACTGCATATTATCGTCCCACAAGTCCCGCGCGGTAGAGGTTTTACTCAGTAGCAGCAGACGGCTGTGAAGATTGTACTCCCGAAGAATGTCGAACTCTGTTTGAGATAGGAGAGAAAAGCATTGCCGCAGGCTAGCGGTTTCCAGCAGCACCCGCATTTCAATCATCTCCCGCAGTTGTTTTTCGGAGATACGCACAATCTCGTAGCCATAGCGGGGAATGCTGCGAAGCACATTGTCCTTGCACAACTCCAGCAGGGCATCCCGGATGGGCGATTTACTCACTTGGTATTTCTCCACCAGGCTTTTCTCATTAAATACATAGTTCCAGTCGTATACGCCATCAATGATGTCATTCCAAATCGCATTGTACAGACGGGATTTGATGGTGGCCTCGGCCATAAATACTGCCTCCTTTTTGTTATCTATAGTCGCTGATAATATCAATGATATATTATCATATTATAATATCAGAGCAACTAATTGTCAACTGATAAAATCTTGCTTTTGCAGAATGCTGCGTTTCACTTGTTTATTTTGTACAGATTTTATAAAAATAATTTGGATTTAAAATACATATTGACATTTCTGGAAGCTTGATGCTATAATGTTTGCATGCTGATAATATTAATAATATTATCAATAGTCACATTAAGGAGGAATCAACTATGAACAAACGTCAGCGCGTAATGGATGCTGTTAACGGCGGCACACCGGATCGTGTCCCTGCCGGATTCTGGCTTCATTTCCCTGGCGGCTACGAGGCGGGGGAGAAGGCTGTTCAGATTCACCTGGACTTCTTCAACAAATCCGGCACCGACCTGTGCAAGGTAATGAACGAAAACAGTTTGCCAGATCTGCCTCAGCTGAAAAACGCAGAAGACTGGGGAAAGCTGGAACCCATCCCCCACGATGCTCCATTTATTCAGCGGCAGCTGGAGTTGGTGCACAGAGTCTGCCAGGAGGTGGCCGGAGAGGCCGTTGTGTTGGCAACTATCCACGGCATGGTTGCATCTGCCTTCCACTACCTGGGCGGCGGAGCCCTGTATGATAACGACAAACTGGCGCTTACCCGCCACTTCCGCGAGAACCCTGAAGCCTTCCACCACGGCATGGAAATTATTGCGGACTATCTGGACTACCTATGCGGTGCCTGCCTGGAGGCCGGAGCTGATGGGCTGTATTTTGCCTCCCTTGGCGGGGAAATCGCCATGATGACCGATGCGGAGTTTGAAGAGTTCTTCAAGCCCTATGAGGTGAATCTTCTGAAAAAATACGACGCAGCAGCTCCTTGCTTCAATGTGCTGCATATGTGCAAGGACCACCTGAATCTCGCCCGCTACCTGGGCTATCCTACCAAGGTAATTAACTGGGGTGTATACGAGGGAAATCTTTCCCTGACCCAGGGCGCAGCACTGTTCGGTCCTGGACATATACTGCTGGGCGGTCTGGACGACCGGGCTGGAGTGCTGGTTGACGGCACGCTGGAGCAGATTACCGAAGCTGTTCATGCCGTTTTGGATGAGATGGGAACCAGGAACTTCATTCTGGGTGCAGACTGCACGCTCCCTACAGACATTGCTCTTGCCCGTATTGCCGGGGCGGTTGAGGCCACCGGAACCTATCGAGCCTGATTTCCCCAGTGGCCGTAGAAATGGAGTTGAAACATGGAATTTTTTATTCAGCAGCTTGTCAACGGTATTGCCCTTGGCAGCCTGTATGCGCTGACGGCCATTGGCTATTCTCTGGTTTACGCCGTTCTGGAGCTGATCAATTTCACCCATGGTACCATGTACATGGTGGGCGCCTATCTGTTTTATATTTTTGTCATTCTGGTGGGAATTCCTTTCTTTCCTGCGTTTTTGCTGGCGATTCTCCTCACCGGATGTTTGGGATATCTGATTGAGCGATATACCCTTCGTCCGTTGCGAAAGAAGAAGCTCCCCAAGTTCACTGCCCTGATTTGCACCATCGGTGTTTCTATCGTGATTCAAAATGTCATGCTCCTGTTCCTGGGCAGCGAAACCCGGCAGTACCCGACGCTGTTTGACGGAAAGTATATTACTGTGGCCACAGCCAATGTCTCTTACATTCAGCTGTTCGTCATTGCCATGTCTATCCTGATGATGGTTGGTTTGACGATTTTTATCAAGAAATCCAAAACCGGCATGGCCATGCGGGCCACGGCGCAGAATGCGGAGGCTACTGAACTGATGGGCATTCCTGCAGACCGGGTGGTGGGACTGACCTTCTTCTTCGGCGCAGTGCTGGCAGCTGTGTCTGGTATCTTTGCCTGCATGATTTTCCGTAGTGTGAATCTGTCCATCGGCGTGGCCACCGGTAACAAAACCTTTGCTGCCACAGTCTTGGGTGGCATCGGCGAGTTGCGGGGCGCAGTGCTGGGAGGACTGCTGATTGGTATTGTGGAAACCTTTACCGCCGGCTATATTGGCTCCAGTATTCGGGATATCGCTGCCTTTGTGGTGTTGGTAATTGTTCTGATTTTCCGCCCGTGCGGTCTGCTGGGCAAGCCCGTGCAAAAGAAGGTGTAAGACATGAACAAATGCAAAATTCTATCACAAAAGCACCATAAGGTTATGATTGGTATCCTGCTGGCGGCGATGCTTGTATTCCCGCTGATGGGTTTCAGCCAGTATGTCTACCGCATCGCCGTGGTCAGCGTGCTGTATGCAATTCTTGCTATGTCTCTGAATCTGATTGCAGGGGTAGCCGGGCAGATTTCTCTGGGGCATATTGCCTTCTACGGCATCGGGGCATACACCTCGGCATTGTTGTGCGTCAATTTCGGCGTATCCGTATGGGTTGGCATTTTAGCAGCCTTTGTGGTATCCATGCTTTTTGGCCTGCTGATTGCCATCCCCACCCTGAAACTTTCGGGCGGCTACCTGGCGATTCTGACTATGAGCTTTGCAGAAATCATTCGTCTGATTCTGCTCAACTGGACCAGTGTCACTCGGGGGCCTATGGGCATTTTGAACATCCCCAAGCCCAGTCTTTTCGGGTATACCATCAAAAGCAGTGGCGCCTTCCTATATCTTGTGCTGGCGGTGGCAATCATTGTGTATATTGGGCTGCATAACCTGATTCACTCTCGGTTTGGCCGGAACCTCCAGGCTCTGCGTGATGATGAGATCTCTTCAGAGTCCATGGGCATCAATGTCTACCGGTATAAGGTGATTGCGTTCGTCATCTCCACTGGCGTTGCCGGTGTGGCAGGTGCGCTGTTCGCCAGTTATATGGAATTTATCGACCCCAGCAGTTTTATCAGCGACGAATCTACGGTTATTCTCAGTATGGTGGTGCTGGGCGGCATGGGCAACATGAACGGATCCATCATCGCCGCTGCGCTGCTGACCATTCTGCCGGAGGCTCTGCGTTCCTTCTCCGATTACCGTATGTTGGTATACGGTGTGGTGCTGGTGGCAATGATGCTGCTGAAAATTACCGATTGGGCTGCCATAAAGCGTTCTCTGAAAACGGCTTTGAATTTTAAGACTGGCGGAAAGGAGAGCGGAACATGAATCTATTGGAAGTGAATGGGTTGTCCATCTCCTTTGGCGGTTTGAAGGCAGTGCAGGATGTGTCATTCAACGTTCCCCAGGGAAAAATCGTCAGCGTAATCGGTCCAAACGGCGCAGGCAAGACCACAATCTTCAATATGCTGACAGGCTTCTATCTGCCGGATCGGGGCAGTATCCGGCTGGACGGCATGGAAATGGTGGGGAAGAAGTCCTACGAGTTCATCTCCTGCGGTATTGCGCGTACCTTCCAGAATATCCGGCTGTATACGCAGATGTCGGTGTTGGAAAATGTCCTTATTGGATACCAATGCCGAATGCAGCAGAGCCTGTGGGACGGCCTGTTTAATACGCCACAGAAGCGCCGTACAGAGGCGCAGGCACTGGAAAAGGCCCGGGCTGCCCTGGAGGGAATCAACCTGCTACAATATGAGAACGAGAGGTGTGTTAACCTGCCCTATGGCAAGCAGAAGGTTCTGGAAATCGCCCGGGCGCTGATGAGCGAGCCAAAGCTGCTGTTCCTGGACGAACCTGCCGCCGGACTCAACCCCCAGGAAACTCAGGAACTGAGCACCTATATACAGAGCCTGGCAAAGAAGGGCTTCACTATTGTTCTGATTGAACACGACCTGCGCCTGGTGATGGGAATTTCTGATTATGTAAATGTAATAGACCACGGCGTGAAGATCGCAGAGGGTACCCCGGCACAGGTGCAAAAAGACCCCGCGGTTATCGCGGCCTACATCGGTAAGGGAGGCGTGCAGCGAAATGCTTCTGGAAATTGATAAGCTCAATACCTTTTACGGTCGCCTCCACGCCCTGTGGGATGTGGATATTCAGGTTGAAAAGGGCAGCATTGTGGCTTTGATTGGCTCCAACGGCGCAGGAAAATCCACGTTGCTCAAATCCATTGCAGGAACGGTTAAGCCCCGCAGTGGCAAAATCATGTACAACGGCGAGGATTTGTGCGGTCTGCCTGCCAATCGGATCGTCACCCGGGGCATCACCCTCTCCCCGGAGGGGCGGCAGATTTTCCCCCGGATGACCATTCAGGAAAATCTGCTGATGGGCGGTTATACCCGGAAGAAGAACAGTCTGGCCCCATCCTTTGAGCGGGTGTTTGAACTCTTCCCCATCCTCAAAGAGCGCATCGGCCAGCAGGCGGGTACACTCTCCGGCGGTGAGCAGCAGATGCTGGCCATCGGTCGGGCTCTAATGTGCAGTCCGGATATGCTGATGCTGGACGAACCCTCCCTGGGGTTGTCCCCCATTCTGACGGAAACCATTTTCGGACTGATTCAGGAGATCAAGTGTCAAGGCGTCACCATTTTGCTCATTGAGCAAAACGCCTTTGGTGCGCTGTCCATTGCTGACCGGGGATATGTGCTGGAAAATGGCCGTATTACCCTGAGTGGTACCGGACAGGAACTGCTACACAACGAGAAGGTATATGCAAGCTATTTGGGCGGTAACGCCTGAAAACAGACCTTACGGCGACAATAACGCCGTGCAATATGAAAGGAGTCTCACTATGAAAAAAACAATCAGCATGATAATGGCAGTCGTTATGCTTGTTTTGCTCCTGGCAGGATGCAGCAGCGGCTCCAAGTCAACCGCAGCCGAAGACAAGATTTACATTGCCTGCGGCGCCCCCTTCACCGGCGATGATGCACAGTACGGAAACTTTTTCAAGAAAGCACTGGACATGAAGATGAACCAGATTAACGAGACCGGCGGTATCAATGGCAAGATGATTCAGATTGACTATTTCGATGATAAGAGCACCCCCAAGGAAGCTTCCAACATTGCCCAGAAGGTCACCTCTGATTCTAAGTACATTGCCGAAATCGGCAGCTACAACAGCACCTGCGTGCTGGCGGGTGCGCCTATTTACCAGGAGGCCGGCATGGTGCAGATGGCCCCCACCGCAGGCCACCCCGACATCACAAAGGCCAACGATCACCTGTTCCGTCTGCAAAACTCCAATGATGTGGAGTACACCTGGCTGGCCAATGTGGCCGTTAATAAGATTGGCGCAAAGAAAATCGCCATTGTTCACCTGGAAAATGACTCCGGCATTGTCCTCAGCCAGATTCTGAACGAGCAGATTCCCCAATTGGGTGGTGAAGTGGTGCTGACGGAGAGCTATATCCAGGGGCAGGTCAGTGACTTCTCCTCCATCCTAACCAAGCTCAAGGCAGCCCAGCCCGAACTGATTATCTGCGTCACCAGCTATAACGAGATGGGAACCATGCTCCAGCAGGCCAAGCAGATTGACCTCGGCAACGTAAAGTGGGTCTCCAGCGGCATGATTTATTCCGATGATTTCCTGAAGCTGGCCGGTGATGCTGGCGAGGGGGTTTACTCCATGACCATTTTCTTTGCTGACAACCCAGATGATACCATTGCCAATTTTACCAAAAAGTATCGTGAGCTTTACAACAACGAAAATCCCAACTATTTTGCCACCAATGCTTACGAGGCCCTTGCACTCATTGAATCCGCACTGAAAAACGGTGCAAACGACCGGGAGTCCCTGTACAAGGAGCTGCTGAAGATTAAGGAATGGAACGGCGAAACCGGCTATGCTACCTTTGACGATGATCGGATGGTAAACCGGGACATGACTGTTATCAAGGTGGAAAACGGAAAATGGGTTGTTGCCCCCGAAAACAGCAAGTAATTATTTCTTCGCCTCCTGCAAAAGCAGGAGGCGGAAGAAAAAAGGCGGAAGGGCGGAAATGACCATCGCCCTTGTGCCGCAAATCACAAACACCGAAAAGAGGAATCTGTTATGATGTTCGATCTAACCGGCCAGAAGGCCATTGTCACCGGCGGCACCCGGGGTTTGGGGCGTGCCATTGCTGAGGCTTATCATGAGCAGGGCGCGGAGGTTGTGATTATTTCCACCACCGATGCCTGCCACAAGGCAGCAGCGGAAATCGCATCGGATGGAGGTGCCCCCGTCCACGGTGTGGTCTGCGACCTTTCCAACCGTGACGCTCTGCGCAGAGGCTTCCAGGAGGCACTGGAACTGCTGGGCGGCCGCCTGGATATTCTGTATAACAATGCCGGAATCAACCGCAACCATAAGTCCCAGGATTTCCCGGAAGAGGATTGGGACATGATTCGCAAGGTAAACTACGATGCCGTGTTCCTAATGAGTCAGTTGGCAGCCCGTGTAATGATGCAGCAGAAGTATGGCCGCATTATCAATATGGCCTCCCTGCTCAGCGTTATCGGCGGCAGAATGTCTCTGGGCTATGCTGCTGCTAAGGGTGGCGTTGTGCAGATGAGCAAGGCTATGTCCAACGACTGGGCGCCCTATGGTATTACCGTCAATTGCATTGCCCCTGGATATATGAACACAGATATGAACAAGGATTATTGCGCTGACCTGTCCCGCAGCGGCCATCTGCTGGCTCGAATTCCTGTAGGGCGCTGGGGCGTGGAGCGTGACCTGCGGGCAGCCTGTGTGTTTTTGGCCTCTAAGGAGGCCGACTATGTCACTGGCATTCTGCTGCCCGTGGACGGTGGTTTCCTGGCATGGTAAATCCGTCTTATACCACCGAGATGCTGGAGGTATTGTGGCTTCAGGAAACAGAACTGGTCTTTGAGAAATTTGACGCTGCTGATGCCTGGGAAATTGCCAGGCTTCTTTGCCAGGCCATGTCTAGGGAGCCGAAGCCGGTTGCCATGCAGGCTGTGCTGGATGGTTTCACTATACTGCGTTACTACCCTCCCGCCACCGGGCCGATAAACGAGTTCTGGATAGAAAAGAAATACAATACCGTCAGCCGTACCGGGACTTCCTCACTGCGTGCAGCAGCGGAATTGGCACTCTCCGGTCGGGAGCCTGCCCCCTGGGAGCTGGATGATAAGCACTTCGCGCTGTGCGGCGGCGGCTTTCCCATCTACGTCCGTGGAAAAGAAATGGTTGGCGTGTATTGCGTTTCTGGACTGCCTCACTTAGAGGATCATCGGCTGCTTACCACAGCCATCTCCCAATACCTCCATATCCCGCAGCGGCATCTTCCAGAGCTTTCTGAATAAAGGCAAAACCTGCTGTCTTCTTTTGGAGACAGCAGGTTTTAAGCATTTCGGTTACTTTTTATAGCCGCCCCTTATTTCTTAGGGGATTAGCGTTGGATGACGTTGCGTTTTAGCATGGTGGTGTGGTGGGCGGGTAATTGGGGTGCCGGTGAGGACGTTTACTCAATGGAATCACCCACGTCTAGACGGCCATTCAATCCACCATACCACAATATGGGCAGCCAGCTGAGTAAAAAAATGAGAAGATTACATAATCTCCATCTCAGCTTTTTGTAAAATCAGGGCGTTCCAATCCCCAGAAATCTGGATTAGCTGACTGTGGTATCATCACCTGTGCGATAGAAAGGTATGGTGCTGTTACATCCCTGCAGTGCGGCGGTCACGGAAAGCGCAGCAATAAGCAAAATCAGCCGTATCATTGGAGCTTTCTCCATCTACAAATTCGGTGTGCTGGAATTGGGTGCTTTCGGGGGGCGATTTCACGATGATTATACATGGAGGATTTTCCTGTTTTGTCAGTCAAAGTTTCTTTTCGGAATACTGAAAACAGCCTTATTGCACGGCAATCCAGATGACAGGGCGGACACCGGCATCGGTACGGTTTACCTCCCGCCCATCGGTGCTGACGCCACCCAGGCTGGTGGTGTAGGTCACATGGTCATTGAGAAAGCTGGTTGTCCGCAGCCACCACCAGCCTACCCGGGTCTCGGTGTTGAAGTGGGCACCTTTGGCACGGGCATAGGCAGTGGGAGCGGCAATGCGGGCAGTGACGGAATCAAACAAATCTTCCGCCTCTGTCCGGCTGAGAATGAAGACCCAATCGAAGGTGCTTTCGCCGCTGGAGGTTTGGGCAATGTCGTGCGATGGATTCTCGTTGGTCACTGTGAGAATTTGCGCCTGATCTTCCGTGGTACGCTCTTGATAAATAAGGCGCTGCCAAAACAAATGCGGCATTCATTTGCTTTGCATTTCTGGTGCTTTCATGATACACGGTGAATTTTTTGATTTGTCAGGCAAAGTTTTCTTCACTGACGCGGTGCGAATTGGAAAGGACAGCAACCAGGGCGAGGATCATGGCTGCCAACAGAATGAATGCGGTTGTCATTTGCTTCGCGCTCCTTATGCCATCACTCTACCTCCAGGAATTGATGACTTATCACGCAAAGTTTCCTTTAGCGGCTTGCATTACGCAAGGCTGTGAGGCATGATGAATACATCATAATTGTGGAAAGAAAAAACTTTGACTGCCAAAGGCAGGATACGGCTGTGCTATTTTTGTGTTGAAATTTTAACAGAAAGGAGCGGGTGCAAGGGAATGGAAAAGAGCCAAGAAAAATGTGCACGTCTGCGCTTTTCCGGGGCTGTTGTCAGTGACAGAGGACTCCAAAGGGAAAATAACGAGGATAACTTCATTTTAGACGGAATCATCAATCCCGATTTTGCGGAAAGCAGCCGGGCTGTTTCTGCGGACAGCGATGCCCGCTGGCATATGGCCGGAGTGTTTGACGGGATGGGCGGCGGAGAAGCCGGAGAGCTGGCGGCGCTTTGCTGCGGGAAAAGGATGTGATTTGCGTGTGGGGGCAGCAATGTTATCTTCCTGGGTGATTGCCTGTTGTACGCCGGTCGGTGAAGGAAACCCATTGTATTTGAGCAGAATGTCCAATTGACGGCTCGCTGTTTTGTTGAAGCATATAAATCTTTTTGAACGCTCTTTCAGTTTCGGAATTTTGTGCTATGATATTCTTGGTATGGTGAATTTGCTTTCTTGGCGGTAACCGAGGAAAACGAAACTTTGACTGTCAAACATATCAATCCGACGTGCTGTGGTGGCTGCGGACGACCAGCTATCTCAATGACCATGTGACCTACACCACCAGCCTTGGCGGTGTCAGCGTCAACGGGCGGGAGGTTACCCGGCAGGATGCCGGTGTTCGCCCGGTTATCTGGATTACGGTTGAATAATTGCAGGCAAAAATGCCGGAGAAACCCAGTGCGGTCCTCCGGCATATTGCGGTAAAACGGCGAAAGCATTGGAAGGAGGAGAAAAGCAGGTTTTGCACAGGGCAGGAAAACACCAAACGATGAAAAGGAGAGATAGTAATGTTATTGCGTAAACACTCTAAAAAGTCCGTTCTGCGGTGCGGCATTGCCGCAATGCTGGCGCTGGTGTGCGTTGCTGCGTCTTTTGCGGCATCCACAGCGTCTGCCCAGACGAAATATCAGGAGGGGGATGTGGTGCTGTTTGGCAGCTATGAGCAGAATAACATCCGCTCCGACGGTGCTGAACCTATTGAATGGATTGTGCTGGATGTGAAGTCTGACCGGATTTTGCTGCTCAGTCAGTATGCGCTGGACAGCGAGCGCTACCACTACCGCAAGGAAAGCGTGAGTTGGGATACCTGTTCCGTCCGTGACTGGCTGAACACCACCTTCTATGAGGAGGCATTTACCTGTTCGGAACAGAGGAGCATTCTCAGCAGCGGTACATCCGTCTACGATGATTATGTATTTCTGCTGAGTGATGTGGAAGCCGAGACTTATCTGCCCCGCGCCAAGGACCGCATCTGCCAGGCAACCGTGTATGGCTCCTGCCAGAATGTATATGTCAACCCCACCACGGGCGGCTCCTGGTGGCTGTTGCGTACCACCGGCGATGACGGCAGCAAGTTTGCCATGAGTGTCAACAGTGATGGCACCATCGACTATAACGGCGGTCACGTGGAAAGTGATCGCGGCACTGTCCGCCCGGCCATCTGGGTCAACATTGGCGAAAAATAGTCATTGGTGGTGTAATTGCCCTGTATAGATGTTTTTTTCACGCAATGAGGCGCATTTTTAAACGATTTTTGCCGTGCTTTTGGTGCGACAGTGAAAAATCGGACTTGACATTTATATTTCAGATGATATAATCGTGTAAAAAGTTTGAAATAAAGCTTTTAATTAAAACAGAATATTTAGCAAAGCAGCCGAAAGACTGTGACGCAAAGCTATAGGGCCTTTCATCTGGCAGCCAGTTGCACTTTTTTGAACGGTAGGGGTCAAGCTATGCTTTTTTGCAGGTTTGACCCCTTTTCAGTTCCTCCCGGGGGGTACTGTACCCGTTTGTGGCTGAGGATGGCGATCCGCCTTGCGTCACGGGGTAGAGCCGACAAGGAGGGGTATCGATGTATTCTGAGAAACGTAATTTTAAATGTATCAAAACATATCGCTTCTGCTGCCCGTTTGTTCCAATATCACGTTCCGCCTCTTTGGAAGCACGTGTCTGAAACTGGATAAATCCATGATATTCGAGGTACCTATGAGCAACGGATATAACCGAGAAAATGATACATTTGCCGAAGGCTATGGAAAAATCAGCGAAAGAACCAAAAGAGCGATGGAGCGCGTCAGTGCAGAGAATCACGCCGCAGGCACCATGGTCGGTTACTATGATAAGGCATTGACCGTTTTGGTGGCCAGTGATGATTTGCTGAACAGCCTCGGCTATACCTATCAGGATTTCCTGGCGTTTACCGGCGGCAGTCTGCGGCGGCTTTTGCGGGAGGAAAACGCCATGACTGTAACGCCGCAGAAGTGGAAAGCCATCCACAGCGGGGAAACCTCGTTTGTCACCGGCGGGGGCAGCCTCGTGCCGGTGTGGCTGTGCAAGACGGATAACGTCGATGCGGAGGGAATTCCTGTCTGGGTGATTTCTGCGCGGGTAGACAGGGAGCTGGATCAGCTGTCCCAGGTCAGCGAGGCAATTGGCGTTGGCTCCTGGTCGATGGATTGCAGCGCCGAAGGAAATATTACCCAGGTGTGCTGGAGTCACGCGCTCCGCCGGATTTTGGGCTATGAGGATGTGCTTGATTTCCCCAATGACCTGAAGACCTTGATTTCTGTTTTGCATCCGGCTGACCGGGATGCCGTTCTGGGGCGATTGATGACGGCTATCTGGGATCGGAATGACCAGCTCCAGATTGGGGTGAAGTGCCGCCTGATGCGAAAGAAAGACGGCTGGGGATGGTTTCACGTTGCGGCGGAAATCAGCCGCCGCCCGGATGGAACTGCAAGCAGCGTCACCGGCGTGCTGATTGACATTGATGAGGAGGTTTGCTCTGCGGAGCGGATGTCCGGCGCGGAGCGTTGTCAGGGGGCGCTGACGGAGGACGATAAGGTGGAGCGTTTGATTCAAAAAATGTCAACGCTGGTGAGTCGCTTTGCGGTGTGTGACCTGGAAAATGACCAATACGGATATGTTTCCATGTCCCAGGGCGGGGATTACCCATTCAATGGAAAATACACTGACCTTGTTCAGCTTGCGGCGAAGTATTTCATGACATTGCCGCCGCTGGACGCGCTGAGCGTTATGATGTCACCTGAGAAATTCCGGGAGAATCTGCATACGGCTGATGATGTGCTGAAATTTGAATATTGCTCCCTGAACGGGGACGACTGCCGCATGGCCACCGTCATTCCGCTGGATTGGAGAAATGGAATCCTCACCAAAGTACTGTGTACCTCCGCGGACATTGAAAAGCCGTCCCAGCGGTCGTAAATTTCCGCCGTTGCCGGTGAAGCAGCCGGACAGCGGGCATGAACGGCTGTCTCCCGAACCCGTCAGCGGAAAAAACCAAAACCGTTCCGACGGAACGCAAAATCGGATAATACCCAAACAGCTGGCAGACCTCAAAAATCTGCCAGCTGTTTTTCGTGGTGCCGCACGATATGAACATAATCTCCGACAAAAAGAAAGTACATATTATGACCATCTGCGAAAGATGAAACCAATCAAGGCTGCATATCCCCCGCACGGTTCCTGGCGTTAGCGGTGCTTGCCGAAAGTACGCTGCGATATTCTGTGAACAAACTGTTGCGGATGTTTACAATGCCAGCGTAGTTTGCTATACTTTGTAAAAAGGAGTTGATTCCATGGATCCCAAAAAGGAAATGTACCGCAAGCGCGGCGCTATTCTGGCGGGCAATCTGACCCGCCGCCAGTTTGATGCTTATTATTGTGACAGCAGGGAGGAGGCGCTGCAAAAAGCGCTGGAGCTGGTGCCGGACGGCGCTGCTGTTGGCTGGGGCGGAGCCATGTCTGCCCAACAGATTGGGCTGATGGATGCTTTGCGTTCAAAGCCTGTCACTCTCTTTGACCGGGAAACGGCTCAAAGCCAGGAGGAGCGTACCGCTATTTTAAAGCAGTGCCTGACTGCCAATGTATTCCTCACCGGTGCCAATGCGCTGAGCCTGGATGGGCAGATGGTCAACATTGACGGAACCGGAAACCGAGCGGCTGCCATTGCGTTCGGGCCGGATACGGTGCTGGTCATTGCGGGGATGAATAAGGTTTGTGATACGTTGGAGCAGGCTGTGATTCGTGCTCGCACGGTGGCGGCTCCGGCCAACGTCCAGCGTTTTCCCAATGACACCCCCTGCAAGCGCACCGGCTCCTGCCAGAACTGCATCAGTGCTGATTGCATCTGCAATCAGCTGCTCATCACCCGCCATTGCCGTCCGGCGGGCAGAATCAAATTCATCCTGGTGGGGGAAGACCTGGGCTTATAAAAAATCCCTGCCGGAGTTATTCCGGCAGGGGAGAGATGTTATTTGCTCAGCAGTACCTCGGTCTGCTCATTGGGTGTTCCCTGGAAGAACTTCAGCACATTGTCCACCGTGGTGGCGGCGATGTTGTCCAGCGCTTCCTGGGTGAGGAAAGCCTGGTGGGACGATACAATCACGTTGGGCATTGCGATCAGGCGCACCAGCGTGTCGTCCTGCACCACATGGCCGGAATAGTCCTCGTAGAAGAGGTCGCCCTCCTCCTCGTACACATCCAGACAAGCAGCGCCTACCTTCTTCTCCTTGATGCCGGTAATCAAATCCTCGGTGTTAATCAAAGCACCCCGGGAGGTATTGACGATGGTAACACCTTTCTTCATCTTTGCGATGGAGTCGGCGCAGATGACGTGCTTTGTTTCTTCGGTCAGGGGGCAGTGGAGGGAAATGATGTCGGACTGGGCAAAAAGCTCGTCCAGGGAAACATATTCCAGCCCGGTGGCAGGATTGGGATATTTGTCATAGGCAATTACCTTCATGCCAAAGCCTTTGCTGATGTCCGCAAACACCCGGCCAATCTTGCCGGTGCCAATAACACCCACCGTCTTGCCGTACAGATCGAAGCCCACAAAGCCCTGGAGGCTGAAATTGAAGTCCCGGGTGCGGATATAGGCCTTGTGCGTTCTGCGGTTGATGGTCAGCAGCAGCGCCATGGCGTGCTCTGCAACCGCATGGGGGGAGTAGGCGGGAACCCGGAATACCCGGATTTTCCCCTGACAGGCAGCAATATCCACATTGTTGAAACCGGCACACCGCAGCACCAGCAGCTTCACGCCGTAGCCGTGCAGCTTCTCTATCACAGCGGCATTCACGGTGTCGTTGACGAACACGCACACGGCATCATAGCCGTTTGCCAGGGAAACGGTGTCCTCGTTCAGCCGGGTCTCGAAGTATTTGATTTCCAGGCCGGTGCCCTCGGCACGGTGGTCAAAGCCGGGCATATCATAGGTTTTGGTATCGAAAAATGCAAGTTTCATTTTGAATCAACTCCGTATTTAATTATCGATATTATTATATCGAATTATTTTCGTTTGTCAAGTACCCGTCCAAAATATTTTTTCCGTCAGAGGTGTGTTTATGCTTCCAAAAATCAAAGAGCTGCTCAAAAAATACCGCAGCCAGCTCATCTACCTGGTGTTCGGCGTTTTAACGACCCTGGTGAATTACATTGTATACATTCCGTGTTACCATTATTTGCAGTCGGCTTCCCTGAGCAATTCCATTGCCTGGGTGTTTGCCGTATTGTTTGCCTATGTGACCAACAAGCCTTTTGTGTTTGAAAGCCACAATTGGACATGGAAGGTAGTCGCGCCGGAGTTTGCCAAATTTGTGGGAACCCGCGTTGCTTCCTGGCTGGTGGAAACCGGAATCCTGTTCCTGACGGTGGATGTGCTCCATTGGAACGGCATTGTCTGGAAATTGGTCACCAGCGTGCTGGTTGTGGTGCTCAATTATGTAGGCAGCAAACTTTTGGTGTTTCGGGGAAAGTAAGAGGGAGCCATGGCATTTGTAGAATTTGAAAACGTTGGAAAGACCTATCAGATGGGCGAGGTGAAAATCAACGCCCTTCACGATGCAACCTTCCAGATTGAAAAAGGGGAGCTGGTGGTGATTGTTGGCCCTTCCGGTGCGGGCAAAACCACGCTCCTGAATATCCTTGGCGGCATGGACAGCCTGACCACGGGCAAGGTGCTGCTGGATGGCCGGGACATCTCCGGCATGGACAGACGGGAGTTGACCCAGTACCGCCGCATGGATGTGGGCTTCGTGTTCCAGTTTTATAACCTGATTGGCAACCTCAACGCATTGGAAAACGTGGAGCTGGCAAATCAGATATGCAAGCATCCGCTCCCTGCCGCCCAGGTGCTCAAGGATGTGGGGTTGGAAGCCAGAATGAAAAATTTCCCCAGCCAGCTTTCCGGCGGCGAGCAGCAGCGTGTGGCCATTGCAAGAGCCTTGGCGAAAAATCCAAAGCTTTTGCTGTGCGATGAGCCAACCGGTGCACTGGATTATCAAACCGGCAAGGCTATTTTGAAGCTGCTTCAGGATACAGGCCGGAAAACGGGCATGACGGTGGTCATCATCACCCACAACGGCGCGCTCACCGCCATGGCCGACAGGGTAATTCATGTGAAAAACGGAACGGTCTGCGGCATCGAAAAAAACGAGCACCCCATGGATATTTCGGAGATTGAGTGGTAATGAAAAGAAATATGATGCGCCGGAATCTGCGGCGCTCCATCACCAAATCCTTCGGGCGTTATATCGCCATTGCCATGATTATTGCCCTGGGAGCCGGTATGTTTGTGGGTCTGCGCTCCACCAAAACGGATATGGTGGAAACGGGGCGGGAATATATGCACGCCCAGAATATGTTTGACCTGCGGCTGCTTACCACCTATGGCTGGGACAAATCCCAACTGGAGCCGATTTCCCGGCTGCCGGGCATCAAAGAGGCCGAGGGCGTTTTCTATTCCGACCTGATTGCCCAGTGTCAGGGTGGGGATGAATCGGCGGTCTACCGCTTCTATACCATCCCGGAGAAAATCAACCGCCTGGTGCTGTTGGAGGGCAGAATGCCCCAGGCACCGGACGAATGCCTGGCAGACGGCTTCCACAACGGAAAAGAGGTCATCGGCAAAACGGTTTCCATGACGGATGATAATTCCGATACCGCCCTTGACCAGCTGACCCAGCGAAAATTCACCATCGTTGGCCTTGTGAGTACGCCGCTGTATATGGACACCAACCGGGGCAATACCACCGTTGGCAGCGGCAGAATTACCAATTATTTCTTTGTGCCGGAAGAAGCCTTTGATGTTGCTTATTATACGGAGATTCATGCCACCATCGAGGGGGACTATACCCCCTATACCCAGGTATATAACGATGCCCTGTCCGATGCCGCCGATGTAATCAAGCCTTTGCTGACACCCTTTGCGCAGCAGCGCTTGCAGTCTGCCAAGCAGCAGGCGGAGCAGGCTCTTTTGGACGGTCAGGAAGAATACCGGCAGGGAAAAGCGGATTATGAGCGGGAAAAGGCAGATGCCTTGCAGCAGTTGGCGGATTCCGGGCAGCAGTTGGAGGATGGTCAGCAGGCAATTGAGGAAGCCGAAAAGACCTTGGCAGAGTCCGAGCAGCAGCTGAAAGACGGAAAAGCTGCGCTGGAAGAAGGGCAGCAAAAGATTGATGATTCCGGGGAAACCCTGAAATCCGCCCAGGCTGGCGGCCAATCGGCGTTGAGCAGCGCCAATTCCACGCTGGAAGCCAAGGAAATTGAGCTGGAAGCGGCCTCCCAGGCGGTAGAAAGCGGCATTGTGCAGATAAATGCCGGCCTGGTTCAAATCCAATCCGGCATCACCCAGATTAAAATCGGCCTGTCCCAGATTGGCATTGCCATCCGCCCGGTGGAGGCAATGGTCAAAATTGCTCAGACGAATGCTGACCTGGCACAGCAGGCGCTGGACAGCCTGGAAAGCATCGGCGCGCCGGACATTGCCTTGCAGCTGGCGCGGGAGAAGCTGGAAAAATGCCAGCAGGAGCAGGCAAAGTATGAAGCCCAACTATCAGAGCTGACCGCCCAGCAGGCGGAGCTGAATGCCAAGATGGATGAGATAACCGCCAAGCAGGCAGAACTGGAAGCCCAGCGGGAAGACCTGCTTTCCAAGCGGGAGCAAATCCGTGCCGGTCGCCAGCAGATTCGGGATGGCTACGCTGAAATCGGAAACCAGCGCACCTCCATGAACAGCCAGATTGTCTACGGCTATCAGCAGATTACCAGCGGTCAGCAGCAATTGGAGGACAGCCGCAAGCAGCTTCGGGAGGGCGAACGGGAGCTGGAGGCAGGCAAAAAGGAATTGGAGGAGCGCAAGCAGGAGCTGGCCGACGGCTGGACAGCATTGGAAGAAGCCCGGCAGGAGGCGGACGAAAAATTCCGTGAGGCAGAGCAGCAGCTGGAAGAAGCCGCCCAAAAATTGGAGGATGCACAAAAGACCGTTGCTGATATTACCGAAACGGAGGTATATGTTCTGGACAGAACCACCAACATCGGCTATAACTCCCTGGACAGCAACTCTGATATTGTGGCGGGCGTTTCCCGGGTGTTTCCGGCCTTTTTCCTGCTGGTGGCGGCGCTGGTGTGCATCACCACCATGACCCGCATGGTGGATGAGGAGCGCACCCAGATGGGCACATTGAAAGCTTTGGGCTACAGCAATGTTTCCATTGTATCCAAATACCTGAAATACGCCGGAAGCAGTGCTATTTTCGGCTGCGGCACCGGTGTCATTGCCGGAAGCATTGTGTTCCCGTCGGTGCTGTGGCAGGCATATAAGCTGGTGACCTTTGTTACGCCCAATATCAAGCACTGCTTTGATTGGAAGATGGCTTTGTCAGTCACTGCGCTTTATACCGGTGCCATGATGCTTGTCAGCTGGTATTGCTGCTACCGCTCCTTACAGGAGGTTCCGGCGGAGCTGATCCGTCCAAAACCGCCCACCTCCGGCAAGGCGCTGCTGATTGAAAGGCTTCCGCTGTGGCGGCATATCAGCTTTCTCAATAAGGTGGCCATTCGCAATATCTTCCGTTATCGCCAGCGGCTGGTGATGATGCTGGTGGGCATTGGCGGGTGTACAGCACTGCTGATGACCGGCTTTGGCATCCGGGATTCTATTTCCAAAATCGTGGATGTCCAGTTCCGGGATGTGACCCAGTATGATGTGCAGGTCATGTTCCGAAGCGGCCAAACCCAACAGCAGCAGACGGATTTTTGCCGGGCGTTGGAGCCATATGCCGATGAAATCCTGTTTTATTATCAGGTCAGCGGTGAAATTTCCGTGGGTGACCAAACCAGAGACATCTATTTGATGGCAGCGCAGGAAGAATTGACGGATTTTATTGACCTTCATATGGATGAGAACAAGATTTCCATGCCGGGGCAGGGGGAAGCGCTGCTGTCAGCGGGCATGGCAGATATTCTGGGAGTGAAAACAGGGGATAGGGTTGTTCTGAACAACCCGGATATGCAAACCCTGGATGTGACCGTTTCCGGCATTTATGAAAACCACGTCTATAACTACGCCATTGTGTCCCCTCAAACCGTGGAAGACCAGTGGGGTGCAGCGCCGGAATGGCAGATGGCGCTGATTGACGTGCGAGAGGGCAAGAACCCCAGCGCAGCCGGTGCCGCTGCCAACAAGCAGGACGGCGTTGCCAATGTGACGGTCAGCCATGAGCTGGCAGAGATGGTCAACACCATGATGGCGGCGCTGGATTTGGTGGTGATTGTGGTGGTCATCTGTGCCGGAATCCTGGCGGTTATTGTGCTGTATAATCTGACCAATATCAACATCAACGAGCGCATCCGGGAGATTGCCACCATCAAGGTACTGGGCTTTACCTCTGGAGAGACGGCGCAGTATGTGTTCAAGGAAAACCTGGTGCTGAGTGCATTTGGCACCCTGTTTGGCATCCCGCTGGGCAAGCTGCTGCTGCGATTTGTGATTAGTCAGATTAAAATTGACCTGATTTGGATTCGCCCAATTCTGGAAACGCCCTCGCTGTTGATTTCTGTGGCGCTGACATTGGTGTTTGCTGTGGCGGTGGATTTCATCTTCTATTTCCATCTGGAGAAAATCAACATGGCCGAGGCCCTCAAGAGCGTCGAGTAGCGGCAGTGCTTGTGGCGCGAAGCGCCCTCGGCGCCCCCTTTGGGGGAGCTGCTGAGCGAATGCGAAGCTGAGGGGGTGCGCTACGAAATAATGAGTGCGCTACAAAATACGGACGACACCCTCTCAGTCAGCCCGTTCGGGCTGCCAGCTCTCCCAG
>ERZ791887.619-NODE-619-length-31358-cov-14.377440_pt1 | contig 31358 bp, 27 predicted proteins | sample MGYA00510157_ERZ791887 | MGnify/ENA primary metagenome ERZ791887 (study PRJEB30046, sample SAMN00792112) | human gut metagenome | study: EMG produced TPA metagenomics assembly of the A metagenome-wide association study of gut microbiota in type 2... | reverse complement strand
TTTACTTTATGCTTGCAATTTACTTTGGTCTGCTATGCTCATTCCTCATTCCTCATTCCTCACTCCTCACTCCTCACTTAATCCACTCCTCACTTAGCTCCTACTGTATCCTAATATTATTCAAACAATCCACCTTACTTGGTGTTGAACAGCTCGTCAACGATATTGCAAACAGCAGGTCTGTGCAACCCACTTCTTTACAAAAATCAATAGCGTTTATATCAAAATATCTGAAATCACAAACATAGATTTTTGAGAAACCATGGGTGAAAAATGGTATCAGAGCATTTCCAAAGCTGTCTTTGAACACCACAAGCACTCTGCCATTGTCCACGCCCGTGTCTATCTCAGCTATCTCCTGATCCACGTTGAGTATCGCAGAATAGCAGTTCACGCCCTCTGCATAGTCAAAAAACAGCGTAGACTCCACAGGGTTTTTAAACTCCGTATCATAGTACTTTACCGTCAGATCATCATTATTGTCAGGCTTATAGTAAATGAACTTGTCAGGATATTTTTTCAATTCACTGTTGTAATTGCTGTAAGCATACATCGTTCCCACAAAGCCGTCTATCTCCCATTTATCGTAGGTATCAAGGTCCGGAAAATCTATTCCCGACTGATCGGCAAAAACCTGCGCCGCATAATATGCTCCCAAAGGCTGCCAGTGATGATCCGTCCTTGAGTAGATATATTCCTTTGTATGCTCAGCCAGAGAGTCATAAACATCAGTGTTGATTATTCCGTTAAGACCTGCGGCAATATTGTCGATATTGTCTTTCTGATCTGAAACAGCGTCCTTGAGATTGTTCGGCATATAATAAGCCGCCGAAGTCGGGATAGACATATTGTATACGTTCACGCTGTCACCAAGGTCAGCCTTCCATTTGTTTATGGTGTTCGCATACTTGTCGCCGTTCTCGAACGTGCCATAGTATGCACCCATTGCACGAACATTTTTGCCCTTGCCGGATACTATAACGTCACCCTCCCACTGACCATCGTCAAGATTGTCAGGCACGTCAACTACCTTTTCGCTTTCCGTTGATTTTTTCGTAGTTGTGCTTGTGTCGGTGGTCTTTGTATCCGCAGTGGTGGTGGTCCTCGAACCTGTAAAAGCCGTTACAGTTGTTGTTTTTGCGATCTTATCCTGATCCAGCTCTTCTTTTTCCACCGTTTTGAAATCGCCAGTTATAACAGTATCGTTGAGCTTTATTCCAAGCATATTCGTGAAATCAGAGCAGAAAGATTTAAGCTTTTCTCTGTTTGGAACAGTGTCTGTAAAATATTCGGTTATTCCGCTTGTGAAGTCACCGTCAAAATATGATGACAGCGAAAATTTCGGAAATGTCGCAAGGTTTCTGTTTTCTGACTGTATAAAACCGCTTTCACGCTTCATCACAAGCAGTGCCGCAAACACGCCGAAAACAATAAGCAGGCAAACAACAGAATTTATAACATTAAACTCCAGCTCATGAATATTGTTTTTCTTAGCCTTTTCACGTTCCTCACGACGTTTTTTTGCCTTTTCGATGCCTTTTCTGTAAGCTTCCTCTGCCTTAGCGTCGCTTTCTTCTTTTTCCATAGGATCAGGTTTCGGCTCAGATTTAGGTTCAGCCTTTTTTTCAGCTTTCCTGACAGGCTCCTGCTCTTTCTGAACAGGCACTCTGACATTTATTGTCGCCTCTACCCTGCTGGGCTTCTGAGCATTCTCAGGCTTTTTCTCAGGGCTTCTCTTGTCGATTATCTCGACCCTTTTTCCTGCGATAACAGGGCCTTTATCCTGTGCCGCTGCGTCATATTCCCTATAATAGCTGTCAGGTATCTTCAGCACGAAATTCTTCTTATTCGGCAGCTTTTTCACAGTTCCGTCTGCTGAAACTGCCACAGAGATCTCTTTTTTAGTGCCGTTTATGTGATTTTTCTCTTTGGAAAATGGGATAATGACCTCATTATCAGAAGCCTTTTCCTCAGCATTTTTCTCCTGAGCTTTTTGTACAGACTGAGAATTTTCAACTTTTTCAGCTTTTTTCTCAACTTTTTTCAATGCTTCTTCATTATCATCATCAGTATTTAGCCATACGCTTTTCTTTGGCTTCAAAACAGGCTCGTCCGTCCAAATGCTGTGGCTGAGAGCCTTGTTTTTTCTGACTATCTTTTCCACTATCTCGTCATGGACAGTGGAGCTTTTCTCCGTTTCGTCAACTTTTGCCGTGCTGACAGCTTCAGGCTTTTTCTTTTCCTCGCCTATAGGCTTTCCACCGAAAGTAACGCTGTCAAGATACTCTGTATAGGCTTCTGAAAGAGCCTTTGTATCAGGCAGTTTGAAGTCCTTTTCAAAATCTTTATTATTTGCCATACTCTTTCACCTGCCTAAAATCTGAAATACAAGAACGGATTGTTTGTTGTGTTCACAAGCAGAACACTGCTGAGAACAAGTATCGCCGCATTGCATAGGATACCTGCTGACTGCATAAAATAGGCTGTACCCTTTGCAGAGAGCGCCTTTTCTTTAATCTTTGGTATAACAGGCATTGTGAAAAGCACTGCCACTGCAAAAAGCCAGATATTGTTCATGAAAAGGTGCTGTGTAACTGTGTCGGTCAGCTTGTTTCCATTTGCTCCAACAAGTGCCTTGAAGAACGTACCCAGCGAGCCGAGGTTCTCAAAATAGAATATTCCGAAGCCTATGAAAATAACAAGCTTTGTATAGATATGTGCAAGGGGTACAGGCATTTTCTTCATGCGCTTTTTGCCTATGAGCATTTCAAAGAATATGAACATTCCATAGTAAAGTCCCCAGAAAACAAAGTTCCAGCTTGCGCCGTGCCAAAGTCCTGTGCAGAACCATACAAGGAAAAGTCCGCCGTATTTTCTTCTTTTGCCGAAGATAGGGAGATAAAGCACATAATCTCTGAAAAATGAGCTAAGGGAGATATGCCACCTCTGCCAGAACTCTGAGATAGTTTTGCAGATAAAAGGATATTTAAAGTTCTCATCAAAGTGGAAGCCGAATATCCTGCCAAGACCGATAGCGATATCTGAATAGCCTGAGAAGTCAAAATAATACCACAGACCCACAAGAATTGCGCCAAGCCATGTGCCTGCCACAGAGAGGGTCTTTATATTTTCATAGCCGTTTGAAGCAGATCCGAAAAGGGCGGTTACAACTGTGCTGAGATTATTTGCGATAATGACCTTTTTGCCAAGTCCGAGGATTATTCTTGAAAAGCCGTCGGAGATATCCTTGGCAGTGGTCTTTCTTTCGTTTATCTCCTCGCCGATAACGGAGTATCTTACGATAGGTCCTGCAACGAGTTGTGGGAACATGGATACATACAAAAGAAATCTGCCGAATTTTTTCTGAGGCTTGACCTTGCCCCAATAGCAATCGACGGTATATGAGATAGTCTGGAACGTATAGAAAGAGATACCGATAGGCAAAACGATATTAGGCACCGGTATGCCTAGACCGAACCAATTGTTGAGATTTTCCACAAAGAACGCCGTATACTTGAAACCGAACAGCACCCCAAGGTTAAAGACAAGCGACCATGCAAGCGCCGCTTTTGCCTGCCAGCCTTCGGGGTGTTTTTCTATCACCCGACCATTTATGTAGTCCACAAGGGAGGAAACTATGAGGATACTCACCCAGACAGGCTCGCCCCATGCGTAAAAGATAAGTGAAAACACCACCAGCACTGCATTTCTTATGGCTGTACTGCGTGTGATAAAATAACATATCAGGCATACAGGCAGGAAAAAATACAAGAAAAATAGATCTGCAAATACCACAACAAAACTCCTAACAAAAATTGATAAAACAGCCATTGTCGGCTTATTCCGACAAAAGGCGATACACATTTAAGTATATCACTGAACACACTAAAAGTCAATTAAAACAGCGGTCTGCGGAAAGTTTTTCGGTTATGCACAAAAAAAGCCGCACAAATTGTACGGCTTAGAATAATATGAAAATTTATTCTTTACAAATTGAAAGGGCAAGCACAAACGGGACGTTGGATTTCTGCAAAGCAGAAATTGCACCGCTCCCCTACAATAACATTGATAGTATTTATCAATACTTTATTTTCAGGGTCTTACCCGGAACGCTCACGCCGTCTGACAGAGTGATAGGGAGCTTTTGCTCCTCAGAGAAGCCGATAGTTTCGCCGTCTTTAAGCTCAACGCCCTCAGAAAGCACATACTCGGAGATAGAAAGCAAAAATCCAAGCAGGTCGTTAGGCTGTTTTGGAGAGTCAACTATCTCCATTTCCTCATATCCAAAAAATCTCATGCCTGATGTGAAAGCGCAAAGACCTGTTTTAGCAAGATACATACCTGTGTAGATAAGAATAGGCATCGGATACTCGCCGTCTTTGATAGTTTCAGCAAAGTTCACATAGAAATTCTTCTCATAAACTGTCGGGTCTTTATAGATACCGATAGCGTTATCGAGCTTGAGCAGAGAGCTTGCCACCTTTGCAAAGAGGATAGCCTGCTCAACAGCGCTTGTTTTGTTCATTACAGCGAGCATAACGTGCGCCTGATGCTTAGCGACCTCGTTTGCACCCTCTTTCCAGAGAATGTTATACTTTGCCGCATTTTCAGCTTCCTTGTTAGGAACCGGATTAGGCATAAGTGAGCAGGCGACCACCATATCGCCAACCTTGAATACCATAGCGTTGTCTTTTACATCGTCCTGCGGAACGATGTTCCAATCGTCTTTCAGAAACTTTTTAAATCTGAGCCAATCCATGTTAGCGTCTGTGTAGAGAACGAAGCCTGCAAGGACGTTGCCTTCCTTTTTATCGTCATTGGTTTCCTGAACGTTTTTGTTTTCTTCTGACATTTTGTTACCTCCATAAGATAAAGTCTGTTGAGGTCATTATAGCACACTTGGGGAGAAAATGCAACCGCCTTTGTAAGTGAGGAATGAGGAGTGAGGAATGAGGAATTATGGTATCGCCTGCGGCGATGATTTTTTTGTAGGGGTGAACAGCGTTCGCCCGTTGATTTAACACTTTTGCGACATACTGGTGCGACCTTTGGTCGCCCGCTTGTTTTTTTGTCCTTTCTTTATCGCCCTTCCCCTTTATAATTTGTATACCATGTACCTGCACAAAAACGCCGTTCCGACTTCTCGTCAGAACGGCGTGGTTATTATTCTGTTACCGCTGTTTCCTCAGCCTGCTGTGTTTCAGGCTCGTTAAAAGGCAGTTTCACTGTTATGGTAGTTCCCTTTTCAAGCTCGCTTTCAAGGGATATCTCACCGCTGTGATATGCAACTATATGCTTTACAATAGAAAGCCCTAAGCCTGTGCCGCCTGTCTGCTTTGAACGGCTTTTATCAACTCGGTAAAAACGTTCAAAGATTCGGCTTTGATGTTCGTCGGAAATTCCAATGCCTGTGTCGCTGAACACTGCAAAAGCTTTGCCGTCCTCTATGCCGACCGTTACTTTCAGGCTTCCGCCCTCATGATTGTACTTTATGGCGTTGTCCATAAGGTTCAAAAACAGTTCTGTGATGTAGCTCTGATTGCCGTATATCTGAACAGGTTCGCCCTCAATGGTCATTGTGACCTCTCTATTATCTGCCTTGTGACGAAGTATCTCCTCTACGTCATGGGCGGTTTTCAGCAGGTCTATTTTATCAGACAAAACGTGTTCCTGCTCCTCTATCTGGGAAAGCCTGATAATATCGTTTATAAGATACAAAAGTCTTTCACTTTCACGATATATCATACCGCCGTATTTCTTCACGTCCTCTTCCTTGGTGAAAATGCCGTTTTCAAGAAGCTCGCCAAAGCCTTTTATGGTGGTAAGCGGAGTTTTAAGCTCGTGAGATACGTTGGCTGAGAAGTCACGGCGTATCTGCTCGCTTTGTATCTCCTCTGTTACGTCAACAAAGAAGATTATGATACCAAAATCAAGGGTATTTTCGCTGTAGACCTTATTTGCAAAGGTACGGTAAAAACGGCTTTTTTCTGTGATGATACCTTTTGCTGCACCGCTTTCCTTGGCTTCTTCAAGCAGACCTATTATCTGCTGATCGTTTGTCATATGGTTTATCTTGGTATGCTCCGTAGGATCAAAGCTGTTGCCGAGAATTTTCAAGGCGCTCTTATTTACCGAAAGCACTGTCATGTCCTCGTCAAGAAGTATCATGCCCTCAACCATATTTTCAGTGATAAGTGATATTTTTTCTCTCTCTGCCTTTATTTTATTCATGTTCTTATGTATTCGTCCCATAAGAACGTCTGCATTTTTTATGATAGGTTCAAGTTCTTCATAAGGCGTTTCAAACTGACCGATATTCTCATTCCTCAGATCAAGCTGTTTTACAAGGGAATTTATCGGCTTTATCATGCTTTCTGAAAGCTTTATGGAGATTATGGTGGTGATAAAGATTATTCCTCCTGCGAACACCACAAGCATTGGTATCACTGCAAGGAACACCCCTGCAAGGTTCGCCTTATCTGTAGAAAATCTCAGCACGCCGCCGTTATACTTTATGGCATAATAATATGTACTATATCCAAGAGTTTTGGAAAATCTTGTGGATTCGCCCTCGCCATTTGCCATAGCCTCTTTGAACTCTTCACGGTCGGAGTGGTTTTCCATTTTGGCGGGATCTGCTTCAGAGTCATATTTTACATTGCCCTGTGCGTCGATGAAGGTGACACGGACATCATATTCTACTGATCTTTCCAAAATATCAGCCATTTCTGAGGGTTTATTGTTTCCTGCGGCAACGAGCTTTGCAGCGGATTTAAGCTCATTTTTAGTGAAACGCTGATAGGTAGAATATCCGAGAGAGCCTGCTACTAAAAGGAAAAACAGCACTGTACATGAAACAAGTATCGTCATGACTTTATAGAGTTTTTTCTGCATATGCTGTTCCTCCTTATCTGAAAATTTTTATATTTTGTAGCCTATGCCACGGACTGTTTTGATAAGATCCGTACAGCCTGCGGCTTCAAGCTTTTGTCTGAGGGTCTTTATGTGCATATCAACAGTTCTTGTTTCCCCTGCAAACTCATAGCCCCAGACCATTTCCATAAGCTTATCACGGCTCACGGCTATGGACTTATGGCGCATAAGATACATCAAAAGCTCAAATTCCTTATAGGTCAAAACGACCTCCTGACCGTTATATGTACAGATACGTCTTGAAGCGTCAAGGGATACGCCCTGTTCTTCTATGACATCGGCCTCGGCGTTCTGCTTGCCTGCACGTCTTAAAACGGCTTTTATTCTTGAAAGCAGTTCCATTACGCCGAACGGCTTTGTTATATAGTCGTCTGCACCCATTTCAAGACCTGACACCTTATCAAGCTCGCTTGATTTTGCGGTAAGCATTATAACAGGGACGTCCTGAGTGCGGCTGTCTTTTTTGAGCTTTGAAAGTATGGAATAGCCGTCCTCATCGGGAAGCATTATATCAAGAAGCACCAGCGAAGGCTCTTTGTTTCTTATCTCTTCATAAAACGGTTTTGCTTTTGGAAATGCTTTCACCTCATATCCGCCTGATTTAAGTGCGCAGGATATAAGCTCTCTTATTCCGTCATCGTCTTCTACACAATATATAAGTGCCATAGATCTTACCCCTTTTCGTTAAAACTCTTTAGCAGGCAAAGCGTATTTCTCGCTGTAGCGCTTGACCTGTCCGTCAAAGCCCTCACCTGAATTTTTAAGCATCTGAACATACTCGTGAACGTCAAAGCTTTCGTCATTTTCCTGTATAAGACAGACCGCTATATTCGAGCAATGGTCTGAAACTCTTTCCAAATTTGTGAGCAGATCGGAGAACACAAAGCCCATTTCTATGGTACACTCGCCTGTCTGAAGCCTTTTTACATGACGGTTTTTAAGCTTTGTTCTTATCTTATCCACCACTTCCTCAAGCGGTTCAACTCTTGTGGCAAGCTCCGGATCGTGCTTTTCAAAGGCTTCCATAGCGATATCCAAAACATCTCTTACGGCACTGCACATGACTTTTACTTCGGCTGTTGCCTGTGATGTGAAATTCAGATCCTTCTGCTGTTTTTCCTCGGCAACGGACACCATATTCATGGCGTGGTCGGAGATACGCTCAAAGTCGCCTATAACATGAAGTATAGTTGAAACTGACTGAGAATCCTTTGCAGAAAGATCTCGGCTCGAAAGCTTTACAAGATATGTGCCGAGTCTATCCTCATAGAGGTCGACGGCTGCTTCATTTGCGGCTATCTGCTCTGCCTTTTCCTTATCGTACTTATCGACGCAGATACTCATCGCCATGTCTATGCTTTCTTTTGCTATCTCGCCCATGCGGTTTGTAAGCTCTCTGCACTTTTCAACTGCAAAAGACGGTGACTGGAGAAATCTTTCGTCAAGAAGCTTGAACTGCTCTTCGATATTGTCCTTATTTCCCTCCCCCTCTTTGTCTTTGACAGTGAGGTAGGCAAGCTTTTCAAGGACTTTGATAAATGGCAGAAGCACGACAGATGTTGACAGGTTGAATATAGTATGCACAATAGCTATCTCCTTTGCGCCCACAACTCCGTCAACGAACGAGAAGCCGATAAAGGCATTGAGCAGATAGAACACTGTAAGGAAAAGCACTGTTCCTATTATATTAAAATAGAGGTGGACAACTGCAACACGCTTTGCGTTCTTGCTTGTGCCTATTGATGAAAGCAGGGCTGTTACGCAAGTACCTATATTCTGTCCTAAAATTATAGGAAGCGCTGAGCCGAAGGTTATTGCACCTGTGGCTGAGAGAGCCTGAAGGATACCAACGGAAGCAGATGAGGACTGAATGATAGCGGTAAGAAGTGCGCCTGCAAGAACGCCCAGAATAGGGTTTTTGAACCAGAGAAGCACTTCTGCGAACTCAGGCACGTCTTTAAGAGGTGCGACTGCACCGCTCATTGAGTCCATTCCGAACATGAGCACTGCAAAGCCTACGAGTATAGATGCGATATCCTTTTTCTTATCGTTTTTGGAGAACGTCAGCATTGCAACGCCTATTATCGCAAGGATAGGCGAGAACGAGGACGGTTTGAGCATATTGATAAGAAAGCTGTCGCCGTTAAGTCCTGACAAAGACAATATCCACGCTGTTACGGTAGTACCGATATTTGCGCCCATTATAACGCCTATGGCGGAATGGAGCTTCATGATGCCTGCGTTTACAAAGCCCACCAGCATTACTGTGGTGGCTGAGGAGGACTGAATGACCGCTGTTACAGAAAGTCCAAGCAACATTGCCTTGATAGGGTTTGAGGTGAGCCTTTCAAATATTTTTTCAAGCTTTCCTCCTGCGAGTTTTTCCAGCCCGTTACCCATTACATTCATTCCGTAAAGGAACATTGCAAGACCGCCTATAAGGGTCAGAACATTAAAAATCGTCATACTGACACTCCCTGATAATAATTTTACACTATTGTTACAATGTTTACAATGAACATTATACAACATAATTGTAAAATAACAAATCAGGCTGAGTAAAATCTGAGTAAAATCGTACAAGAAGAGCAAAAAGGCGGTATTTCCGCCTTTTAGAGTGTCATAAAAGCTGAACAAAGCAGAAACTGCGTCGCTCCCCTACAAATTATGTAAATACATTGTCTTATGTAGGGGCTGGCGCCCTCGACAGCCCGCCATTTGTAAGCTTTCGTATTTTACATTATTCTCTCGGTTTTGTGCACGCCTGTTACGGAGAATACCACCCATTCTGCGATATTTACCGCATGGTCGCCGATACGCTCGAAGTATTTTGCCACCATGAGGGTATCTATGGCTTTTTCACCGTTTGCTTTATCGGCTGCTATCTCGTCGATTATCTTATCCTTGGTCTTTACAAAAAGCTCGTCTATTTTATCGTCAGAGCTTATGACCTTTCGGGCGAGGTTCTCGTCGTCGTTCACATAGGCGTCGATAGCGTCGTTCACCATTTGTGTGGCGGCTCTTGCCATTTCACTGATGTCGCTAAGATCCCATTTCTGCTTTTTCTTTATAAGCCGGATATTCAGATCTGCAATATCTGCTGACTGATCGCCAACACGCTCGATATCGGTTATCATTTTAAGTGCAGCGGACACACGTCTGAGATCCTCGGCAAAAACAGGCTGCTGCTGCAAGAGCAGGTTAAGACAGATCCTCTCTACCTCACGCTCCGCCTCGTTTATCCTGGCGTCAAACTCCACCGTTTCACGGGCAAGCTTTGTATCCTGCTCTTCAAGAGATTTTATTGACATTGCGATTATCTGCTCTGTCATTGCTGCCATAGAAAGCAGCTTTTTGTTAAGCTCGCTGAGCTTATTGTCAAAATTCGCACGCATAGATATTTCTTCCTTTCACCTATATTTCCAAAGCGTTTATCCGAAACGTCCTGTGATATACTCGAGAGTTTTCTGTTCCTTAGGATTGGAGAAGATACGCTGAGTTTCGTCGAACTCGACTATCTCGCCATGGAGGAAAAAGGCTGTTTTATCGGATATACGGGTCGCCTGCTGCATATTATGGGTGACGATAACGATAGTGTAATTCTTTTTAAGCTCTGTGGCAAGCTCCTCTATTTTGATAGTGGAGATAGGGTCAAGGGCTGATGTAGGCTCGTCCATAAGAAGCACCTCCGGCTTTACGGCGAGGGCTCTTGCGATACAGATACGCTGCTGCTGTCCGCCTGACATACCAAGGGCGGACTTTTTAAGTCTGTCCTTTGTTTCGTCCCACACGGAAGCCTGACGGAGAGTTGTTTCGACTATCTCGTCAAGGTCGGCTTTTTTCTTTATGCCGTGAGTTCTTGGGCCGTATGCGATATTATCATATATGGACATCGGAAAGAGGTTTGGTTTCTGGAAAACCATTCCCACGCGCTTTCTAAGCTCGGTTATTTCCATATCTTTATAGATATTCTCCCCGTCAAGGGTAAAATCCCCTGTTATCTTACAGCCCTCCACGAGATCGTTCATACGGTTGAGGGATTTAAGAAGAGTAGATTTTCCGCAGCCTGAAGGGCCTATGAATGCGGTTATCTCCTTTTCGGCTATGGACAAGTTTATATTTTTGAGAGCCTGAAAATCTCCGTAAAAGAGATCGCAGTTTTTCACCTGCAGTTTTGGCTGTGTCATTTATTAGTTTCCTCCTTTGGAAAGCTTTCTGGCAACAAGGGACGCAAGTCCGTTAAGAAGCAGGACTACTGCCAGCAGGACAACTGCTGTAGCGCTTGCTTCGTTCATATAAAGTCCCTCGTTTGAAAGTGAATACATATGGATAGAAAGGGTACGTCCTGAGTCTGTAAGGCCTGCATACTTGGCGATAGTTCCTGCGGTATAGATAAGGGCGGCTGTTTCGCCGAAAATTCTTCCCATTGCAAGGATAACGCCTGAGAGGATACCGCTTATTGCAGGAGGCAGAACGATAACGAAGATAGTTCTGAGCTTTCCTGCGCCAAGTCCGTAGCTGCCCTCACGGAAGCTGTCGTCTACAGATTTCAGCGCCTCCTCGGTAGAACGTATTATCAGCGGAAGCACCATTATCGCCAATGTGCAAGCGCCTGAGAGCATTGAGAGCTTCCAGTTAAGGGCAAGCACAAAGAACATATTTCCGAAAAGTCCGTACACTATGGACGGGATACCTGAAAGTGTTTCTGTAGTAAGTCTTATGACTCTGACAAATTTATTGCCTTTCTTTGCATACTCAACGAGATATATTGCGCAAAATATGCCCAGAGGTGCGGCTATTGCCAGGGACACCAGAAGCATTTCAAAGGTGTTCACGATAGCGGGGAGCATTGACACGTTCTCGGTGGTATAGGTCTTTGCGAAGAGGGACGGTTTCAGATAAGGAACGCCCTTTATCACCACATAGCCCACGATAAGAACGAACACGCTTATTGTAAGCACAACTGCTATTTTGGTTAGGATATTAAACACCAATGACATGGGGTGTGTTTTATAGGTTTTCATTCTGTCTGACATTTTTATCACCCTTTATCCTTTCTGTTTGTGACAAGGTTAAAGCAAAGGTTCAGAAGAAGAATGAACACGAACAGCACAACGCCTGTTCCGATAAGAGCGTCATAGTGAAGTCCCTCGGCATAGCTCATTTCTATTACGATATTGCCTGTTAGGGTACGGACGCTGTCCAGGAGGGAGTGTGGAATGATAGTGGAGTTTCCTGCTATCATGATAACTGCCATTGTTTCGCCTATGGCTCTGCCCACTGCAAGGATAACGCTTGCCAGTATGCCTGACTTTGCGGCAGGGAAAACGACTGTTGCAACTGCTCTTTCGTGTGTTGCGCCAAGGGCGACTGCGCCCTCGTAGTAACTGTCAGGAACGGCTTTAAGTGCGCTCACGCTCATGCCCACGATAGTAGGAAGTATCATAATACCGAGGATAATGGAAACTGTAAGCACGCTGTTTCCTGTTCCACCGAAAAGGTTTCTTATGATAGGAACTACAACTACCATGCCGAAAAAGCCGTATACAATGGACGGTATGCCTGCAAGAAGATTTATTGGAGGCATGAGCCATTTGAAAAGCTTTTTAGGACAGAACTTTGCCATAAATATGGCTGTGAGAAGTCCTATAGGCACGCCTATTATGATAGCTCCTGCTGTGCAGTATAGAGAGCCGACTATCATAGGGAAGATACCATATGAAGCAGGGACGTTTCTAGGGCTCCAGTCTGTGCCGAAGAGGAAGTTGCCAACGCCTATTTTTGCAATAGCAGGACAGCCTTTAGCGAACATGAAGATACATATTACTATTACTGCCGCAACTGAAACGCAGGCGCAAAGGAAAAACAATGCTTTCATCGCTTTCTCAAGCAGGTGGGAACTTTGTTTTGCTGTTGGCTTCTGAGCGGCTGTATTCGCTGCCACCGCTGTGTTTTCCGTCAACGTAATTATCACCTCTGAAAATTTTTCACTTGTTTTTGCTCAGACAAATGGGGCGACAATTTGCTGTGCCGCCCAAAGTTTTGTCTTGTGCAAATCTTTATGGAGAATTAACTTGATAGCTTATTTGCTTTCGTCAGACCATGTTGTCTTTGAGCCTGTATAGATAGCCTTTATCTCGTCCATTGTGATATCTTCAACTGCGTTATCCTTATTTACGATAACTGCGATAGCGTCCTGAGCGATAGTTACAGACTTGATACCCTGTGAAAGCTCGTCGTCTGAGATATCTCTTGAAGCCATACCGATATCAGATGTGCCGTTGATAGCGTCCTTGATACCTGTTGAGGAGTCTGACTGCTGAACGTCTACTGTTACGTTTGTGTTTGCCTTCTGATATGCTTCTGCAAGCTTTTCCATAACCGGTGTTACTGATGATGAACCGCTGACTACTACCTTGCCGGAAGCGTTGTTTGAAGCGTAAGCTGCTGCGCTCTTGTCGATCTTTATGTAGCCTGCCTTTTCGATGATATCCTGACCTTCTGAGCTGAGGATATAGTTCTCAAAGTCCTGAGCGGCGTCTGAAAGTCCGTCTTTAACCGCGATATTGAAAGGTCTTACTATTTTATAGTCGCCGCTTTCGATAGTTGCTGTTGAAGGCTCAACGCCCTCTACTTTAAGAGCCTTTACTGTATCGTTCAGTGAGCCGAATGAAATGTAGCCGATAGCGTTCTTATCTCCTGACACCTGAGTAAGCACAACGTCTGTTGACTTGCAGATAAGGGCGTCTTTCTTTGTGTTATCGGTCTTGTTGCCGTTTGAATCCTTCTCCTCGATACCAGTCAGCTCAATGAATGCGCCTCTTGTTCCTGAGCCGTCCTCACGAGAGATAACTGTGATCTTGTCTGAGCTTCCGCCGCAGCTTGCGAGCATTGCGGCTGCAAGTGCAACTGATGTAAAGATCGCTGCCAGTTTTGATGTTCTTGTTTTCATGATATAAAACCTCTTTCTTATACTTGCCCTTTGGGCTTTTTGATTTGCACCTTTTCTCTCTGCACCCTGTGTGCAGGTCTTCATGTTATTTCTATTCAGGTGATATACTTATGATACATCAGCATTGTAAAATCAGTAACCGAAGTATAGTAAAGTCATTGTAAGATGTTTGCAAAGGAATTTACACACAAAAACGGGCTTTACACTGCTATGCACAATGTAAAATCAGTTTGTATAAACAAAAAAAGTGCGTTCTCACAAGGAAAACGCACTTTGTAAAATCGGTGATATTCTATTTAAAATCAGTAGTTCTGTTCAAGAACAACTGAGCCGTCTGCCTTATTATATGCGGCGCTGTAGCCGTGACCGTCTTCTGTAAAGAAGTAATAATACAGGAAGCCTGCATCCTCAGTTCTGTATTCATATGAAGACACCTTGCCGTCTATCTGAGCTGTGATAGCGGCGACAGCCTTTGCAGAATCTCCGCTCTCGGCTGTTGTAGTTGTTGTAGTTTCATCAGGCTTTGAGTCTGCTGTAGTTGTGGTAGTTGTTGTAGTTTCTGTATCTGAGGCAGTTGTTGTGGTAGTTGTCGTTGTTTCTGTATCAGGTGCAGAGGTTTCGGTGGCTGGTGTTGAGCTTTCGTCAGCCGGCTGTGAGGTAGTGGTATTTGTGTCGGTAGAAACTGCACTGCTCTCGGTATCGACAAACACGCCTCCCTTACTGTCGTCATCATCGGCAACAGTTGTTTTTGGCTTTGTGGTAGTAGTGGTCTTATTATTTGTTCCGCCAAAGCCGAAGATCTTATAGCCTGCAACTATAGCAAGAATGACCACCACAAGTATACCCACTGTGATAGTGGCAGTAATTGCAAAGAGCTTCTTTCTGGAAGCGTCATCGTTATCCTCTGTATCATCATCGGAATAATCGTTTTCATCGTCAGAATAACCGCCATTATCATAATTATCCTGATAATTCTCACAGCCGTCATTATTATCATGGCTATCAGCTATTGGTGTGGAGAAAAACTCTGTAGGCTCTTCCGGCTGTTTAGGCACGGTAAAGGCTCTTGTTTTCTCTTCATACTCCTGTGCCTCCTGCTTTGTGAACACTCTTGTTCTGTCAGCATCGTCAGCAGAGGTGAAATTCTGCTCCTCCTGCCTGCTGTCTTCCGTAACAGGCGTGCTTTCGTCTATAAGCAGGTTATGGCAATACTTACAGAGTATTGCTTCTTCGGATATTTCCTTATGGCAAAAAGGACATTCCTTTGTTTTCATTTTTACTTTCCTCCCGAATATTATCTGTTAAATATAATGATAACACAAACCATTTTAAAAATCAACAGGTTTCACCAAAATATCATCAAATTATACCATTCTTTTAAAAAAGGCTCTTTTATGGACATTATTTTTGATGTTTTCGTATGATATCACGGTATAATTTGTTGAAGAATAACATTTGTATCGCTTTTAAGCAGGACATAATTGTGCAAGTATACAAAGTGATAAAAAACCTATTGACAAAACGGGCATTGGGGAGTATAATAATTAAGCTGTCTGATGACGCAGACAAATGCTTCACAGAAACATCTATGAAGCTCAAGGCACACAAAGCTTGGAACTTTTCCGTGGCTGGAGACTTTTCCCCACCGTGTGCAACGTCAACTACGAGGCGTAACTCAGTTTGGTAGAGTGCTTGGTTTGGGACCAAGATGCCGCAGGTTCAAGTCCTGTCGCCTCGACCACTTTATTAAAAAAATGAAAACAAAATAAAAAGTGCTTGACAAGTGCTTGGAGATATGATATAATAGATATCGTCAGTTCGACAAATCAAGCAATACAAGCTGGTGTAGCTCAGTTGGTAGAGCAGCTGATTTGTAATCAGCAGGTCGGGGGTTCGAGTCCGTCCACCAGCTCCATTATTTTGTTTTCATTCATATGGGAGAATTCCCGAGTGGCCAAAGGGGGCAGACTGTAAATCTGTTGCTTCTAGCTTCGGTGGTTCGAATCCACCTTCTCCCACCATATTGGTGATACCAAATGGATACTCACCTTAAAAAGCCCGTGTTTACGGGCTTTTTTGATATTTAGAAAACAAAAAATTTTAATGTAAAACCGTGGATGCTTTTCACCAGTTTTCACGAAAAAAAGGGAGTCGAACCCTACACAACAAAAAATATCGAACATAACGGCAGACTTTGAGTATATTTTGCTCTAAGCCTGCCGATTTTTTATGAAAAAACATTCACAAAGTTTAGAAGGCTGTTTTGTCAAATATCACGAAATGTGATAAACGACAAAGCGGTCTTTTTTTATTTCAAAGGAGGCTTGATAACAAATATACTATAAAAAGGGAATCTAAAACGACTGGAGGTGATCAAGTAAAAAATGAACAGCAGTCAGACCGAGGACATGACCAAAGACCCGATATGGGAATGACGATGTGAGGTGTTATATGATTTACAACGAAAAGAAGGTAGAAATGCTCAGGCAGAGATATCCCGAAGGAACTCGGATATGCCTTGACAGTATGGATAACGATCCCCGTCCGATTCCACCAGGTACTAAAGGCATAGTTCAATTTGTGGACGATGCAGTAACTCTGCATTGTAAATTTGACAACGGAAGAACGCTTGGGGTTATCCCCGATGTGGATAAGTTCCATAAAATCGCTCAGGAACAGGCTCTGAATGATACGCAAAGGCAGAATCCGCCGTCTGATGCCTGTTGAGTGCTGGCGGCTTCAAGGTTTTACAACCGAACAGTTTGAAAAAGTCGCAACTGCAGGAATGTCCGACGCACAGATCTACAAGCAGGCAGGAAATTCAATTACGGTAAATGTGGTTGAAGCTATTGCAAGAAATTTACTGAAATTTGACGAGGAGGAAAACGCAAATGGAACAGGTAATTAAAATCTTTGAAAACGAGGAATTCGGCAAAGTGAGAACGGTCGTAAAAGACGGTGAACCGTGGTTTGTAGGCAAAGATGTTGCGGAATGCCTTGGATATTCTAAGCCAAGAAATGCGATTAACGCTCATGTTGACAACGAAGATAAGGCACTCGCCCCGATTCAGGGCGGGTGTTCTACGGGTACTCAGAATACGATGATAATTAACGAAAGCGGACTTTACAGTCTGGTACTTTCAAGCAAGCTTCCGAGAGCCAAAGAATTCAGGCGTTGGGTCACAGCCACGATTTTACCAACTTTGAGGAGAACAGGCGGCTACGTCAGCAACGAAGAAATGTTTATAGAAAACTACCTCCCGTTTCTCGACGAGCCGTACCGTGACCTGTTCCGAATTCAAATGACGATCATAGGAAAGCTGAACGAGCGTATCCGTCACGATCAGCCACTGGTGGAGTTTGCAAATCAGGTGTCAAATACCGATAATCTTATCGACATGAACGCAATGGCAAAGCTTGCGAGAGCAGAAAATATCCCCGTCGGCAGAAACAAGCTTTACGGCTGGCTCAAAGGAAAAGGCGTTCTTATGGCGAATAATCTCCCCTATCAGGCGTTTATCGACCGAGGATATTTTTCCGTAAAGGAGTCGGTTTTTGAAACTCCGACTATGACAAAGACCTATCAGCAGACGTTTGTGACAGGAAAAGGGCAAAGATTTGTGATCACTCTGCTGAGAAAATATTATGGCAAGGAGATGGGATAATGCACACAAACAGAATTAAAGCTAAAGTTGACTTCAAGTTCTGCCTCGGCAGTATTCCAGCAATGCTGAGAGCCACAAAGCCCGTACTTTCGGAACGGCAGTACAAGGAGCTGTGTAACGAGGTCAATAAAGCCAACGGCTACCTTGAACAGAAACGAATCATATTCAGCTACGTCGATCCAATAATCAAGGGCTGAAAATACAACAAATGAAAATCAGCGGGCAGGCAGTATAGTTCATATCAAATTTGAGCGTAAATTGCGCCGTCCGCGCTAGGACAAGGTCGTTTTGCCAACAGCAGATAAAAATCTGGTGCTTGCAAAGCGACTTTTCTGCTGTTGGTATAAACGGCAGAAAGGAAAAACATGAATAGTTTTATGTCATGGTTAGGCGGTAAAAAGGCATTGCGTGACGCAGTACTTGCAAGATTTCCGCCTTACTATGAACGATATATCGAGGTTTTCGGAGGTGCAGGCTGGGTTTTATTCCATAAACCGCCCGGTATGGATTTTGAGGTATACAACGATTTTAACGGAAATCTTGCAAATCTTTATCGCTGTGTCAGGGATAACCCGAATAAGCTGAAGTACAAGCTTCGTTATGTCCTCGATTCTCGTGAAGATTTCGACTGGATTGCTAGTCTTCATAAGCGAGGTCTGTTCAGCAGATTTCGTGATGTTGACAGGGCGGCGAAGTTTTATCAGCTTATCCGTTACAGCTACGCAAGCGGACTTGACAGCTTCGGCAGTCAGCCGCATTCAATATGGTCGGATTTCCCGATGATAGACTTGGCAGCAAGGAGATTGCAGAAGGTAGTAGTTGAGAATAAAGACTTTGAAAAACTGATACGGCAGTACGACCGCCCTGTCAGCTTTTTTTATTGCGATCCACCGTACTTTGCAACCGAAAACTACTACAAAGACGTTGGTTTTAAAACCAAGGATCATATTAGGCTCAGGGATTCGCTAATGGATATCAAGGGCAAGTTTCTTGTTTCCTACAATGACTGTCCAGAAATCCGTGAGATATGGGATAAGCCTAATATTCACATTGAGGAGATCAGCAGACTGAATAATCTGGCGCAGAGATACGACGGCGGCTGTCAGTATGCGGAGCTGCTCATATCCAATTACGATACAAGCGAGAGATTACAGGCGGTTCGCCAGCTTTCGCTGTTTGACGATGAAACAGACAATTTGGAGGTATAATTTTATGAGAAAGATTATTTTTGCACAGGTACTCACAACCAACGGAACTACCGTATTTTCGGGGCTTTTTGATGAAAACGAAAATCCCGTAAGCGTGGAAACGGAGTGCGATGATAGCGGAGTGACGCTTACGATATGGCGCAATGCTCCTGAAACAGAACGCCGTGACTGCGGTATCTCGGAGGAAGAAATAGAGAGGACTCGCGCTATGTACGATGATTGTGGAGATTGTCCGCTGTGGGATTATTGCAATGAAGATGAGGAGGTTGTATCATGAGTTATCTTTATAGACATTCTTTTGAAAACGCTGAACAAAGCGGAGAGATCGAGGCATACCGTGAAAGTCAGAAAGAAAATATCCGATGTAAAAATGCGATAGAAAAAGCTATTGCGGATAATTTTGACGGCTATTATTTAAGCGATACAGCGGTCAGGACAGCGCTTGCCGATTTCGGTTATGACCGCACAATGTGGGTGCTGGCGGCAAGTATTCTGAATAAGAATGATGACGGACGTTTCTCACATGAAAATAAGGAGTGGGCAAGGTCTGTTATCCCCCCATATATTCCCCAAAAAGAAATGCGAGAATATTGCGTTGATTCTCATCCTGCCGTGCTTAACGGCTTTATCGATGAGGTCAGAAAGGAATATAGCAAGCTCGGACTTGTGGGAGAAAAGCAGAGCGTTCACTCCGATAAGCCGCAGGACTACGAAAGAAAGCTGTTGATCCTTAAGCCGGAAATTCTTAATGAGCAGTTCAAGAATCCCATAAATCAGTATTTCTACGCAACGGGAGGTTTTGGCTGCGATCCCGAAAAATCGGGCAGAAAGGTGTTCGGGCAGTTTCTTGCGGACGGCGAGAAGGCGCATTTTTACCGTGAGGATTTCTGCGGAGTTGCGGACTATGATCAGATTCCAAAATGGGCAGTTGAACGGCTTGCGCAGATAGAAGCTCCGCAGATGAAAATACGCATATTTCAGATCGATCACGACAAGGACAGTAACAAGCTTGCTTTTATGAATTATGACTACGCACAGGCACACGGCGGCGTGGATTCGTCCATATACCGTCAGATCTACGACGGTACGGTAAACTGCAAAAGCCTTGAAAGCGTTTTTGCCCTCTGCAATTCGGACAAAACACCTCCCGGATATTACGGCGAGTCGATGTCCGTTTCTAATGTTATAGAGGTCTGTGAGGGCAAAAATAAAGGTCTTTACTTCTGCGACAGCGTTGGATTTAAGCCTATTGACTTTGATATTACTCGGACAGACCATAATGATATGATGAAAATTCTTGTAGTGGAGAACGGCAAAACACCGTATAAAGCGGAAATTCGGCACGATATCCATGCTATGCAGTCTGTGGTCGGAGGGTGTATCGAGCCCATATATTTTGAGCCGAAGCAGGACGCTTTAGTTTGGTGCAACGATGAATTTCTGCTTAATGGTTCACAGCCTAATCGTATTGTGGGAAATGTTCTTGTACATGGAACTTTCTTTGTTTCAGGCAATTATATGAACGAATACGGCGAATGGGACAGCTGTTCACTTACCGATGATCAGATCAAGAAATATTCCGAAATGTTTGAAACTCCCATTATCGTATTGGAGCAAATGCAGGCTACGGAAATTGAGGTAGAAAATACTCCCGATGAGGAAATGGCGGACGGACCAGCGGATAAACCTGAGCCTGAGATAGCAATGTAGTACAAAGATTGGCTTTTTAATTTATTGAATAGGTAGAAAAACCAAAAATCACTGGATTTTGCGGCGGTTATATGCTATAGTTAAAAAAACAAATTCATCGGGGTGATACAATGAAAAAAGCGATAACGATCTTAGCTATATGCAGTCTTCTGCTCACGGCTTGCGGACAGATAGACGATACAGAATCCAAATCGGAAACTACTACTGCAATTGCTTCCGAAAGCACGGCTGGCGAAGATACTACGGAAACTTCATCGGCAAAAGAAGAAAAGAATACAAGCGAAGCCACAACTACTACGAAAAAGAGTTCGCAGACGGCATCCTCATCTTCAAAGCCGACGGGTATTACTGTAACTACCACAAAGAAATCAGGTTCGTCAGGTGCTTCGGGAAACTCAATTCAGGGACAAAACAATGCTGTTCAGAATAACAACGGTCAGGAAAATTATCAGCCTGCTCAGAATAGTCAGCAGGCCGATAATTCGCCGCCCGATAACAATCAGAGCAATAACGGTGCGCAACAGAATAACCAATCGTCTGACAATAAGCCTCAGAATAACAACCCTTCTCCTCCGGTTACAACGGCAAAGCCTGCGGTGACAAATCCGCCGACTACGACTACACCAAAGCCGCAGACTGAACCGCCTGCACCGGAGCCTACTGAGGAAGAAAGGTATATGGGTATTGGCAGAAACTTATTGCATGATGGTTCTGACTACAGCAAGGCAGAAGCGGTATACAACTGGATGACTGAAAACGGTTCGGGTACTTGCGTGAATTATTCATACAAGACATACCTAATCTGTCAAGGTATAGGGCTTGATTGCTATGCTTGCTGGACTGACTCAGGAATATACGGACACGTTGCCAATATAGTGAAAGTTGACGGAATATGGTATGTTCTTGATACTCAGGCAGGCGCTTTTCTTGACTACAACTATGGTTTTACAGAGGTTGTTGATATTGATGAAAACCATATTGCGGATGGAAGAATGATAAGCGATTATAGCTATGAAGAATTACACGAATAAAACGAAATACTAATAAACAGAGAGCCGAAGAAATTTCGGCTCTTTTTCTTTGCGTGAAATCAAAGGAGAAATGTACTTTATGTTTAAAACAAAATCAAAAATATTGAGAAAGCTTGGCGCAGGGTTCATGGCAGGACTCTGCGCTTTTTCTATGCTCGGTTCATCTGTGAGCGGAGTTATTACAGCAAATGCAGCAGGCAACTCGACTCAAAACTCTGCGTTTCCGTCGGCAGATATGGTGATCGCAAAGGCGGCAACGCTTCTCGGTTCTCCGTATACTTTCGGAAATAAGGGATATTGGTACGCATACAATCAGGGTCAGTATACTCCGCTGTCGGTACAGACGATAAACAATCTCGGTATCGACTGTTCGGGACTTGTGTACTATACGCTGACGCAGCTTGGATACAAGACTTCGGGATTTTCTTGGAACAACCCCGTTCCCGTTGATACCGATCACTGGCTGTCGGTAAACGACAACTGCATTATCAGCTACGGCGGTAAAACTTCTAAGATCGATGTTGAAAAGAAAAACATCAAGACAACAGACCGTCCATACTGGGAGTGTTCCGACGGTTCGACGATTACGCCCGGTTCGGTAGTGGTGGCTCAGAATCCATATGGCGAAGATCATGCGTGGATTTACATGGGTGAATTTGATTCAAAAAACGATGTTGTTTCATATCTGAAATCTATCGGTGTATCCGAAAGCCTCATAAATTCCAAAACAGTCGGCGACGGAAAAGGCGCAGGCGGCAGGCATTGGAGAATAGAGTCCAACGGTTCGGAGGGTGTTGTTATCAACAACAAGACCGACGGCAAAACTGCAACTGCTATGAATATGTCGGCTTTTAGGATCACAAAGACCGATGTGACTTTTGAGATAGATAAGTATAATACAAACGGTGATCTTGTGGGAAAATCAAGCGTTGACAATTCTACAGCGGTATATGGAATCTACAGCGATAAATCCTGCAAAAACAAGGTTGCTGAAATCAAAATCGGCAGCAATGGAAAAGGCTCTGTAAAGCTGCCAAACAAGACTTATTACGCAAAGGAAATCAAGGCTCCTACAGGTTATTCAGTTGATTCGACCGTATATACAATCAAAGCAGGAAAAAACAAGGTGAAAGAGGACTATGAAACAGGAACAATCAAAATTAACAAAACTGCCGAGGATGGCATAATCAGCGGCAGGGAGTTCAAAATCACCTATTCATACAATGGAAAATCTCTTTCTGAAACTGCTAAAACCAATGCAAAAGGCATTGCGACCTTTGACGATCTGAAAGTTTATGATATGTCCACAGGCAAGGCTATCACTTACACTGTTTGCGAAATCAACGTAGATACGAGATATGAAACTCCCAAGGCACAGAATGTGACTCTGACAAGCGGCGATGTTGACCTTACTGTCAATGTCAGGTTCAACAACGAACTCAAAACAGGTTCTATTAAGATCAACAAGCAGTCTGAGGATAATCAGAACGGAGGCAGAGAATTTACTGTCACAGGTAACGGCAAGACTTACAGCATAAAAACCGGTTCTGACGGTGTTGCAATTCTTTCCGATATCCCCGTATACGACAGTAACAATCAGAAAATTGTTTACACGATTTCTGAAAAAAACGTTCCCATAAAGTATGTTGTTCCTGCCAGTCAGACGGTTACTTTGACAGCTGATGAAACTACCTCTGTAACGTTTGAAAATGTGCTTAAAAAATTCACTTTGGAAGTTACAAAAAAAGACTCGGAAAAGGCTGAAAAACAAGGCGATGCAAGCCTTGCGGGAGCGGTTTACGGCGTGTTTAAAGACAGTGTTTTGATAGACGAATACACCACAGATGAAAACGGATATTTCAAGACAAAAGAGTATGTCTGCGGAAACTACACGGTTCAGGAAATTTCACCAAGCGAGGGCTATCTGCTTGACAAAACTGTGTACTCGGTTGGTGCAGAAGCTGAGAATTATTCCATTGAGCATAACCCCATTTCTATGACAGTGACCGAGGACGTGATCAAGGGGAATATTGCTATCATCAAGCATTCCGATGACGGCTCAACGCAGATCGAAACTCCCGAAGTCGGTGCAGAGTTTGAGGTTTATCTCAAGTCATCAGGCTCTTATGAAGCTGCAAAAGACAGCGAAAAAGACTATCTCGTATGCGATGAAAACGGCTATGCTGCGACAAAAAAGCTCCCCTACGGAATCTATGTCGTTCATCAGACCAAGGGCTGGGAAAGCACCGAATATATGGAGGATTTTGAGGTTGTAATCAGCGAAAACGAAAAAGAATATTTCTATTTGCTCAATGACGCAGTGAAAAAATCCTTTGTTAAAATCGTGAAAAAGGACGCTGAAACAGGCAATGTAATTCCCGTTTCGGGCATCGGCTTCAAGGTTTGGGACTGTGCAAATTCCGAATATGTATCGCAGAAAATTTACTATCCGTCTGAGATGATTCTCGACACATTCTATACAGATGAAAGCGGCTCGCTTATGCTCCCGAACGAGCTTGCTTACGGCGATTACGAGCTTCACGAGGTGCAGTCCGCAGAGGGATATGTGCTTGACGGAACGCCCACTCCGTTTACCATAGATGGCACTGTAGAAACCGTAGTTGTGGAGAAAACAAACACCGCACAGAAAGGCAGAATCAGCGTTCAGAAAACAGGCGATAGTTTCACAACGGTCGCTACGGCATCATCTGCTTACACGGACGAAAACGGTGAAACTATTGTAAATCCTACAACTTACACTCCCGTTTTTGCTAACGGAAATCTTTCAGGTGCAGTATTTCAGGTGATTGCAAGCGAGGATATTATTACTCTTGACGGCACAATCAGAGCCAACGAAGGCAATGTTGTAGCAGAGCTTGTAACAGACGAAAACGGATATGCGGAAACTGATTTGCTTTATCTCGGAAAATATGAGGTCAGAGAAATTACTGCCCCTGACGGCTATGCTCTTAACGCAGAATCTCAGTTTGTTGAACTGACCTATGCAGGACAGGAAATTGCTGTTCGTGATACCGTAAATACGTCATTTGTCAACGATTATCAGGGTGTAGAAATTTCACTTTCTAAGGTCATGGAAAAGGACGAGTTATTTAACATCGGTAACTCCGATGAATATACCCGAGTTCGTTTCGGACTGTTCGCAGCCGAGAATATTGCCGCCGCTGACGGCTCGGTAATTCCTGCTGACGGACTGATTTCTGAAATAAGTCTTGCTGAAAATATGTCCGCAAAGTTTGATACTGCTCTGCCTTTCGGCAAGTATTACGTTCAGGAAATTGCAACCGATGAGCATTATGTTCTGAACGGTAAAAAGTACCTTGTAAACTTCGAGTATATGGGACAGGAAGTAACTACTGTTACTGTTGATTGCGGCGAGTTTAAGAATGCTTTAAAACGTGGAAAAATCAGCGGTAAAAAGGTTGATGAAAACGAGAAATCTCTTGAAAATGCTTTGTTCGGACTGTTTGCTGTTGATACTGCTGAGTTTACTGCTGACAACGCATATATGACCGCTGTTTCCGATGAAAACGGACACTTTGAATTTGACAAGATCCCATACGGCGAGTATATCGTCAGGGAAATCGAAGCTCCCACAGGATATATTCTCAGCGATGAAAGCTACCCTGTGACAATTTCTGAGGACGGCGAAGTCATAGAAATTAAAGCTGTGAATAAATCTACAAAAGTCAGAATTTCCAAGCAGGATATTACTACAGGTGAGGAGCTCCCCGGCGCAACGCTTCAGATTATTGACGAGGACGGAAATGTTGCCACGGAATGGGTATCAACAGACGAGGCTCACTTTATCGAGGGCAAGCTGATTGCAGGCAAGGAGTACACGCTCCGTGAAACGATCGCTCCCGACGGTTATGAGATTGCAAGCGAGATAAAGTTTACTGTGAATACTGACGGAAGTGTAACGGAGGTCGTTATGTACGATGAGCATACGCCTGATCTTGAAATTCCTCCTACAGTCACAATAGATACTCCTAATACAGGTGTATCCGCAGACAATAGTGCTGAGCTTTATCTCGTAGCCGCAGCGGTTATTATGGCTTTCGGTATGGTCATATGCAAGAGAAACGATAAGGAACAGAGAAAGGATGATGTGAAATGAGATCTAAAAAGAAATTGATCGCAGCAGCAAGTTCGGTGTGCTTTGCAGCGATGATGTCGACCTCAGCCTACGCATCGGGAGATGTTGCGGGAGCTGTGCAAAGCACTTGGACCACTGCAAGATCGCAGGTGGTTTCGGTTGTAAACAATGTTGTGTTTCCCGTGATCGACGTAATATTGGCGGTTTTGCTGTTTGTTAAGATAACGCTGGCATACTTGGATTACCGCAAACATGGTCAGTTGGAGTGGACGCCGATCGCTATAATTTTCGGCTGTCTGATCTTTTCTCTGACCTGTCCGCTGTACATCTGGAGTATTATTTGATAAGGAGTAGGAACGGATATGAAAACAAAAGTAATAACCGCATTTTTAGCAGTGTTTATGCTGGCAATGACCGCCTGCGGAACGATCAGTCCGCCAATACAGACGGTGGAAACTACAACAATTCCGATAACAGCCGAGTCATTGGATTCGGCTGTCTCTTCGGAGGTCGAAAGTACCGTCAACAATGAACAGGTAAAGTCCGATACCTTTATCGCTGAGTTTTTTGACTCAAATATCAGCTTTGAAGATACAAGCGAATTGGTTACTGAGTCGATGAAAGGCTGTGCCTTTGAGAACGAAACCGATAATTTCAATGGAGTGAATAAGGTTACTTTGAAAGGCAAAAACGGCGGCGGAATAATTAATGTTCTCTGCGTTGATCTGTCACAGTCACAGCTTGATTACGATATGAAATATATCCTCGAAAACTTCGGGGATTACTATTTCGGTCAGACCTCCGCACAGATGAACGGTGTCACTGAGGACGATTTTGTGTCAAATTATCGTATGACAACAAATGTATATTCAAATGGTAAATATCAGCAGTACGGCTCTGTTCAGAAGTCTGACGGTATGGCGACGCAGTTTGGGTACACCGAAACTTATGCTGTGCTTAGTGAGGACAAGCTGACTGTTGCGTCGGGAGCATATCTTGGTACGGATATGATGGAAAGGCAGAGTTTTTCGCAGCTTATGGCTAAGTTTGCGGAAAACGTCAAGTATTAAAGGTTGGTGTAGTTATGCCATATATCCCATTTACAGAAGAACAAAAAGTAATGGCAAACTTCGTAGACTTGGAGCAGTTTTTGCGTATGCGGGGTGAAAAATTAGAACGTGTCGGCAGAGAGCATAAACTCATTTACTACGACGGTTCGGGCAAGCACGACAGCATAACGCTCCGTGGCTCGACTTGGTTCGACCATAAAAATCAAGTGGGCGGCGGAGCAATAAAATTCATGCAGGAATTCTATGATATGGACTTTCAGACGGCTGTTCAGGAACTGTTAGGACAGACGATAACTCCCCTCTCTCACGCTCCTTCAAAAGCTGTTGTGCATGAAGAAAAAACGAAAGAGTTCAAGCTTCCCGAAGCCAATTCAAATATGCACAGAGTGTTCGCATACCTCATAAAACAGCGGTTTATTTCTCCAGATATTATCAGCCATTTTGCAAAACAGCATACACTTTATGAGGACAAACAGCACCACAATGCAGTGTTTGTAGGACTTGATGAAAACGGCGTTCCACGTCAGGCAAGCAAGCGTTCAACCAATTCTTTCGGGAAAACTTTCCGCATTACCTGCGAGGGTTCAGATACCCGTTACAGCTTTTCCCACTTTGGCAAGTCGGAAAAGCTGTTCGTGTTTGAGGCTCCCATTGATATGATGAGTTTTCTTACACTCTATCCGCAGGAATGGCAGAAAAACAGCTACATTGCAATGAACGGTGTGTATGAAAATGCCGTTTTAACAGCGTTAAAGAACCATTCTAACCTGTCAGAAGTCATTCTCTGCGTTGATAACGATGAGGGCGGAATCGAGGCTGTTGACAGACTTCGGGATATTTTGAGAGAAAACGGCTATGAAAATGTACGGCGATTTGCTCCCAAATTTAAAGATTGGAATGAAGATTTAAAGGCAAAAAACGGAGCGAAATTTTTGCCTGCTGTTCCTCATAAGCGAAAGGAAGAATATCTGAAAGAAGTTAGCGAACTTGTGTATCTGAAATGCCGTCCTGATAAGCTGACCTCGCAGATCTATGCAACGTTAAAAAACAGACAATACAAATATCTGGCTGAGTATGCTTTGGCAGGCTCTGCATTTTTTATGCCCAAAACCGAACAAATAAACAGCGAATATCAAGCGTTTGAAAGGCTTCAAGGCAAGCTTGGGAGTAGTTACAAGCCTTACACCGACAAGGGCAAAAAGGCGCAAAAACAAAGGAATTTGCAGGATTGTGTGCATGAGGTTTTGCGTGATCTTAAACAGACAGCCCGTACCCGTGAACAGTCAGTACAGACTGCCAAATTGCTGTATCGGCTTGCGGATAGTGCTGTCAGATTGTCGGTTGAGAAAGCTTTAAGTGTACCGATTCAGGAGCAGTGCGAGGATATAGATATCATTTCTGAACCCGAACCGTGTATGGAGTTCGGGTAATGCGTTACCCTCCGCCTCACAGCGCAATACCTTGAAGATAACAAACTAACTATGTTATTTAAATACAGAAGAAAGAGTATTTTATGGTGATTGGAAGTGAAATTTTGAGTGAAAAACAAATGATTTTAATTGGAATTTTGGTTGTGATTTTTGTTGTTTTTGCAGTATTGGTAAATTTACTTGACAATAAGTCACTTAACGGAATAAAGGCTAAAAAGATCGGTGACGGTCAGCATGGAACTGCGAGGTGGGCGACGAGAACGGAGATAAAGCGTACTTTTATCCCTTTGCCATTTGAACCTGAGAAATGGCGCAAAGGTGAAAATCTGCCGACTGTTCAAGGAACTGTTGTAGCCTGCCGAACGCACGGCAAAAAGACTGTTGCTCTTGTGGATGACGGTGATGTGCATACTCTTATGATCGGCGCCGCAGGAGTCGGCAAGACCGCTTACTTTTTGTATCCGAATATAGAGCTTGCCTGTGCTTCGGGAATGTCGTTTGTCAGTACAGACACAAAGGGAGATGTGGCGAGAAATTACGGAACTATCGCCAAAAAGTATTACGGCTACAATGTTTCTGTGCTTGATTTAAGAAATCCGACAAGGAGTGATGAGAACAACATTTTGCACCTTGTGAATAAATATATGGATCTGTATTTGCAGGACAAAACCAATCTTTCTGCGAAAGCAAAAGCGGAAAAGTATGCAAAGATAACAGCAAAGACAATTATCAATATCGGCGGAGGTGACAGTGCAAGCTACGGTCAGAATGCGTTCTTTTACGATGCAGCAGAAGGCTTGCTTGCCTCGGTTATCCTGCTTTTGGCGGAGTTTGGCGACAAAAACGAAAGGCATATTGTTTCAGTTTTTAAGCTGATCCAAGACCTTTTGGCAAAGTATCAGCCTGCGCCGAAAGCCAAGCCTAAAATGTATTTTACAAAGCTTATGGACAAGCTTCCCTCGGAGCATAAAGCAAAATGGCTTGCAGGAGCGGCGCTGAATGCGTCAGACCAGTCTATGCTGTCTGTAATGTCGACTGCACTTTCAAGGCTCAACAGTTTTCTTGATTCTGAACTTGAACAAATGCTGTGCTTTGGAACAGCTGTTGACGCTGAGAAGTTCTGCAATGAAAAGTCTGCTATCTTTATCGTTCTTCCCGAAGAAGATACAAGCAAGTACTTTATGGTCAGCCTGCTTATCCAACAGTTATATCGTGAGATATTAGTCATTGCAGACGAAAACGGCGGCAAGCTTAAAAACAGAGTTATGTTTTACTGCGACGAGTTTGGAACTTTTCCTAAGATAGAGGGTGCTGAATCTATGTTCTCGGCAGGACGTTCAAGAAAAATATCAATCGTTGCGATAATTCAGTCCTTTGCACAGCTTGAACAGAACTACGGAAAACAGGGCATGGAGATAATCACCGACAACACTCAGCTTACCGTGTTCGGAGGTTTTGCGCCAAATTCTCAATCAGCGGAAGTACTGTCAAAAGCGTTGGGAGAGCAAACTGTATTGTCAGGTTCTGTGTCGTGCGGAAAGGAAAAATCACAGTCACTTCAGATGATAGGCAGACCGCTTATGACTGTGGACGAACTCAAATCTATGCCAAAAGGTCAATTTATCGTAATGAAAACAGGAACACACCCGATGATTTCAAAGCTGAAATTGTTCTTTAAATGGGGGATTAAATTTGAGGAAGAATACTGTCTCCCTGATAAAACAGCAAGGCAGGTTTGTTACAAAAATCGTGATGAATTAATCAGAGATGTGGAGGTTAAATATCCGCAGAAAAAAGCTGTTGCTGCGGAAATTGAAGTGTCTGTCGATGATGAAGAATTTGATGAATTTCCGATGAGAAAAGCGAAAATTAAAACGTGAGGAGGCTGATGCAAATTGATATTACCGAGAAGAATTTACGATTTAGGTCTTAGCCACAAGGCTGTGGCTGTGTACTGTTATCTTGCAAATCGTGCGGATAAGAATGGGGAGTGCTATCCGTCCGTGCGCAGGATAGCCGAAGATTTGAGCATACACAAAAGCACGGTGTTTCGGGCGTTTAAGGAGCTTGAAAACCGTGGATTGTTAGAACGGATACCTCGCTATCATATCCAAGGAGGACGCCGCAGCTCGCTGTACAGAGTAAAGGGCGAGATAACAAAGGCAGGAGGTGGTGCGGATGTTTGATTGGATCGGCGACGCCATTGACTGGATAGGCGACGGAATATCAAGCCTTTGGGATAACACGGTAGGTTCTGCGGTAGACGCAATTACCGACGAGATATGGAATATTATGTTTGAGTGGCTTTTCAACCTCATTTACGGCGCAGTAGCCGATCTTTTTGAATTTATCAATGCAAGCACAAGCAGTATTTTCGCTCTGTCGTGGGTGCAGTCGTTCATAGCATTGTTCCACAGTCTCGCATGGATGCTGTTTGTCTGCGGACTTATCGTAGCGGTATTTGACACGGCGATAGCCTATGAATCTGGTCAGGCGAACATCAAAAACACTTGTCTGAACGTGCTGAAAGGCTTTATGGCGGCAAGTCTGGTTACTGTTGTTCCGCAAAGACTTTACTCGTTTTGCGTTAATTTGCAGGGTACATTTTCAAGCGATTTGCTTGGAAATTTCATATCGGGAACAACAACGACAGTAGCTGATTCGGGGCTGACCGTGATTATGGCACTGGCGATGGACGTAAGTCTGTTCAGCCTGTTTTTTATCATACTTTTCGGCTATTGTACAGTAAAAGTTGTGTTTTCAAACATTAAGCGTGGCGGCATAATGCTGTGTCAGATTGCTGTGGGAAGTCTGTATCTTTTTGGCATTCCGAGAGGTTACACGGACGGTTTTTACAGCTGGTGCAAACAAGTTATTGCCACCTGTCTGACGGCGTTTTTGCAGACAACTATCCTCTATCTCGGACTGCTGACCTACACTCAGCACGCTCTGCTTGCGGTTGGTATTTGCTTGTCGGCAACGGAAGTTCCGAGGATTGCGCAGATGTATGGATTGGATACGAGCGTCAGGGTCAATATGATGTCTGTCAGCCATACGGTCAGCATGGGAGCTAAGGCTGTTAATATGATTAAGACAAAAGCATAAGGAGTTGATACAAAAAATGAAAACCTACATCTACCCCGAAAACTTAAGGGCTACGGTAAAGCTGTGGTTCTGGAATGTCCGTGATTTTATCATAATCTGCGGCGGAATAATTCTGTCGGTTGTGGTTCTGGTAAACC
>ERZ791887.605-NODE-605-length-32228-cov-8.560283_pt1 | contig 32228 bp, 36 predicted proteins | sample MGYA00510157_ERZ791887 | MGnify/ENA primary metagenome ERZ791887 (study PRJEB30046, sample SAMN00792112) | human gut metagenome | study: EMG produced TPA metagenomics assembly of the A metagenome-wide association study of gut microbiota in type 2... | reverse complement strand
CTTCTGCCGACAATACTTGGCTGGAGACGGCCCGGAAAGATAGGTAGCGCCAACATGGAGAGAAGCCACTCAAGAGAGTGGCTTCTCTTTTTGCTTTGATGGAAGAACGGCTATCGTATAGTGCAGGCTATTCTTTTTGATTGGATAAGGTAAAGTGGTTCACATATCTCATTACGATCCGGTGAATTGAATTCAGCAGGATAGTTGGAAGTACACTACAAACAGATCGGATATCCGAATCAAGAATTTCTGAGTTTATTCAACAGGATATTCTATGAAAATTCTCGTATTTTATGTTGACAAACAGTACTTCAATATGGTAACATTATTCTTGCGTTTGAGAGTTAGACGTGAACTCATTATCCGGAGAGATGGCCGAGCGGTTGAAGGCACCGGTCTTGAAAACCGGCGATGTGAAAGCATCCGTGGGTTCGAATCCCACTCTCTCCGCCAACTGAATTTTTCCATCGACCTGCGGAAGTACCCAAGAGGCCGAAGGGGCTCCCCTGCTAAGGGAGTAGGGCGTGTAAAAAGCGCCGCGGAGGTTCAAATCCTCTCTTCCGCGCCAAGTAAAAACCTTGAAGCCATAACGGTTTCAAGGTTTTTCTTGTTTTTGGTAAAAACGTTTTTGCTTCGGTTTGGAATAGTTCCTTCCGTGGGCTACATTGTGGGCGACATAGTAGTTTACTTCACCGATTTTGTTCTACAGTTGACGCTATTGTTTATAATTTTATCCTGGGCAGAAGATAGCAGCTCGTCCCACGAAATAGACTCTGTAGAATATCGGTAATGGTTACTGCATGTCCAAAACACTTTAGCCTTTGGTTGACCTCTTGCATAAAACGCTTTTGATTTTCCGGCGAGAGGCGGCTAAAGTCCTTTTGGAGTTCCAATCCTGATTTAGAAAGTTTTGCCATAAATTTCTCATATTGTCCTTGATCTGCAGTCATGTGACACCTCCGTATTTCTTTAGTGTGTTCTGCGCTCCCATAAAATCATAGCACGCCTTCTATGGACTGGAAAGGCAGTATCGAATTTACAAACAAGTTCTGAACGAAAAGACAGCATTTCTTCTCGACGATTTCCATTTTTCTGTTACACTACGGTTATCAAAACTTACGGAGAAAGACTATGACGAAAATCTTATTTATCTGCTTGGGCAATATCTGCCGCAGCCCGATGGCGGAATTTGTGATGAAGGAGCTGGTCGAAAAGGCAGGACTTGCCGACGAATTTCAGATCGACTCCGCGGCGACGTGCCGTGATGAGATCGGCAATCCCGTCTATCCGCCCGCGCGGCGCAAGCTCGCCGAGCACGGCATTTCCTGCGAGGGACACGCTGCGCGCCAGCTCACGGCGCAGGACTACGAGGAGTACGATCTGCTCATCGGCATGGAGGGCGCGAACCTCAAAAACATGCAGCGTATCTGCGGCGGTGATCCGGCGGGGAAGATGCACCGGCTGCTCGACTACACCGACCGCCTGGGCGACGTCGCCGACCCGTGGTATACAGGCGATTTTGAAGCGACGTGGCGGGATGTCTCAGAGGGCTGCAAGTGCCTTTTGGCAGAGATCGAAAAAAGCGGGATTTGACGGGATTTGATGGCATTTCAAGACGGGAGGCAGACGATGAGCGAGATCAAGATTCATATTTTCCACATCGGCAAGGTGTGCGTCGCGCCGGAGCTGCCGTTCGGCGGCGAGCATTACAGCGCGCTCAAGGCGTCTGGCGTGCTGGATAGAAAGTCGAAACGGCTCTGGCTGCCGGTTTCGGCCTATCTCATCGAGTGCGCGCACGGGAACGTTCTGTTCGACTGCGGCTGGCACCGCGATATGAGCCCGCACGGCGTCTTTGAGCGCAGGGCGCAGATCCGCTCGCTCGGCTCGCTGCCGCTGTATTTTACGGATCAGGTTGTTGTCGAAAGCAGTGCGGCCATCGACGAGCAGCTCGCGGCGCGGGGCGGCGCGCCTGTCGATTGGGACGCGGTGCTGCTCTCCGGCATCGCCGACGACCGCGCGGCGCAGAAAAAGTCGCTCGCGTGGATCAGGGCACAGAGTCGGGAGCGGAACTGCGTTGCGTGCATCGTCAACCACGATTCCAATGTCAAACCGGGCGCGATTACATTATAAAAGAGTGAACAGGCAGCGCCAGCGGCGCTGCCTGTTACTCATTTCAGGGCTTAATAATTTCTACCGTGGATGTTCGGAATTTGTTAAGAATTTTCACAGTGGAATCACAAGGTTTGCATGATATAACTTTTCCCACAGGCGGGAAAGAAACCAAAATGGGCCGGAGCTTCCGGCAATGGAGGAACATATTATGCAGACTGTCATCACGATCAACGCCGTCATCATGGCGCTATTTTTCGTATGCTATTCCTATCAATTCTTCTATGTGGCGGTGGCGCTGCTGAAGCGGAAAAAATTCACCTGCCGCAATGAAAACCACCGCATTGCCGTCCTCATCGCCGCGCGCAACGAGGAAAACGTCATCGGCCAGCTGCTCGACAGCATCCACGCGCAGAAGAACTATCCGATGGACCACGTGGACATCTACGTCGGCGCGGACAACTGCACGGATGACACGGCCCGTGTGGCGCGCGAGCGCGGCGCGATCGTCTTTGAGCGCCACGATACGGTGCATGTCGGCAAGGGCTATGTGCTCAATGAAATGCTCAAGCGCATCAAGCGCCCGGGCCGCAAGCACTACGATGCCTATCTCGTGCTGGACGCCGACAATATCCTCGACCCGAACTTCATCTCCGAGATCGAGAAGGTCTACTCCAGCGGCTATGAGATCGTGACGTGCTACCGCAACTCCAAAAACTACGGCGACAACTGGATCTCTGCGGGCTATGCGCTGTGGTTCCTGCGCGAGGCGCAGTATCTCAATAACGCGCGCATGCGCCTTGGAAGCAGCTGCGCCGTGTCCGGCACAGGCTTTCTGTTTTCCGACGGTGTGCTGGAAGCGTGCGGCGGCTGGAACTTCTTCCTGCTGACCGAGGACATCGAGTTTACCATTGACAACGTCGTGCGCGGGGAAAAGGTCGGCTACGCGGCGGACGCGGTGCTCTATGACGAGCAGCCCACGAGCTTTGCCCAGTCCTGGCGCCAGCGCATGCGCTGGTCGAAGGGCTACCTGCAGGTGTTCCGCAAGTACGCCTCCGAGCTCTTCTCCGGCATTGCGCGCGGCAGCTTTTCCTGCTATGACATGACGATGAACATCATGCCCGCGGCGGTGCTCACGGGTTTGAGCGTGGTCGTGAACATCGGCGCGGCGATCGCGAACGCGACGTCAGGCGGTTCGATGGCGGTGCTGGCGGTCTCCGTGCTGCAAACGCTGATGAGCCTGTACTTAACGCTCTTTGTGCTCGGCGCGATCACGACCGTGACGGAGTGGAAGAATATCCGCTGCGCGGCGTGGAAAAAGGTGCTCTACGCCTTCACGTTCCCGCTCTTCATGCTCACCTACGTGCCGATCTGCATTGCGTCGCTCTTTACGAAGGTCGAGTGGAAGCCGATCTGCCACACCAGAGTGATGACGCTTGAGCAGATCGAAGAGCCCGGCCTGCGCGCATCGTAAAAAGCGATTTTCCATAAAAGGGGAGAGGGTGAAAACCCTCTCCTCGTTTTTTATTATTACCGCTTGTCGCCGGGCTTAAAAATGAGCGCCATCAGCACAGCAAAGACGACCGCTGCGGCGATGCCGCCCGCCGTGGCGTTGAGGCCGCCGGTCATCACGCCGAGCCACCCCTGCTCTTGAACGGCTTTTTCTACGCCCTTGGCGAGCGAGTAGCCAAAGCCGAGCAGCGGCACGGTCGCGCCCGCGCCGCCCCATTTGACGATGGGCTCGTAGACGCCGATGGCCGTCAGTAAAACGCCGCAGACGACATAGCCCGTCAGGATACGCGCGGGCGTGAGGGGTGTTTTGTCGATGAGAATCTGTCCGATGGCGCAGAGGATGCCGCCGCAGAGAAAGGCGTTCAGATAATCCACCGCTTATCCCTCCTTGTGATTCGAGAATACGACCGCGTGGCAGATGCCGGGGATGCTCTCGCCCTGAAATGTCGTCGTGGGGGAGAGCAGCGCGCCCGTCGGCGCGAAGATGATGCGGTTCCATTTGCCCTCGCGCATCCCGCGCAGCAGATACCCGCACAAAACGCTTGCCGAGCAGCCGCAACCGCTGCCGCCGCAGTGCATGTCCTGCGATTCGATGTCGTAGAGCAGAAGCCCGCAGTCGGTGTAGCGCTCACCGAGAGGGAGCCCATCGCGCGCGAAAAAGTCCGAGACGATCTGATGCCCGAGCCTGCCGAGGTCGCCCGTCACGATGAGGTCATAGTCTTCGGGTTTTGTCCTCGTGTCGCGAAAGAGCGCGCACAGCGTGTCATAGGCGGCGGGGGATGATGTTCCAATAGACCCATAAATATCAGCCAGCAGCACTGGCAAGGCCCTGTTCATCAATCAAATCAAGGAGTCGCTGATATTCGTCCTGGTATTTGAATTGTATTGTTATAGTGCCACCTTCGTGAACGTAGATCATTTCAATCAGTTCTACAATTACCTCACGAGTTAGAACTTGAATATTGCGATAACGAAGGAAACTGGAAATAAACTTGTTCTCTGAGACGGGGGCGGATTGGTACTTGCTGATCTCTTCTTTGATGTTGGCAATTGCAATTTCGATTTGCTCTAGCTGCTCACCAATCTTGGCTTTTAGTGAAAGATACTCGTCCTTGGACAGTATCCCTGCTTTCCAATCGGGGTAAAGGTCGATTCGACAGCGGGAAACCTTCTCGTATTCCTCTTCTTTTAATTGAAGCATCTTTTCAAGGCGAGAAGACTTCGCAGCTCGTACATTTTGACTTTTCAGGTCATTCACAAGCTGATCCATTGAAACCGCGAGATCTATTTGAGACTGGATGGTAGCAAGAACGGCGTCATAAAGCTGTTTTTCCCGAATGGTATGCTTGGTGCATAAATTGCGCCCCGCTTTACGGAAAGTCTGACAAACATAGTAGTGGTACTTTCCATACGACTGTGCTACACTCTTTTTCCCCATTGCTCTCAAGCAATCCGCACAGCGGATATACCCTGCAAATATGCTGACATGATTGATACCGGGTGAAGTCCGTGTGTCTCGCATTAAAAGCTGTTGTACCGTTTCAAATTTTTCACGGTCAATGATAGCTTCATGCATGTTCGGAACAATCACCCAGTTTTCCTCGGGAACAGCAACGCTAATCTGCACCTTATAGCTTTTGGTTCGGTTTTTATTCTGAACCATATCTCCAACATAAAGTCTGTTTTTCAAAACTCGCTTTACTGAGGAATCAGGCCATGCGCTGTCCAACTGTCCGGCAGGATGCTTATAATTTAGGCCGCATTGGCGTTTATAGGCGCTGGGATTAGGGATTCCCATATGGTTTAGCCTTTTTGCAATGCCAATGATGCTCATTCCCTGCAAGAACCAGTCAAAGATGTTTTTGACGACTTCAGCAGCAACAGGGTCAACGATAAGATGATGGTGGTCATCAGGATCTTTCATATAGCCATATGATGCAAAAGAACCAATGAACTCTCCTTTGCTGCGTTTACGATCCAGCGATGAACGAACTTTGTTTGAAATATCACGACAGTATTCGTCATTCATCACATTTTTGAAGGAAACCAGCGCGTTGTTAATGGAGGCAGGATCTTTTATACTATCGATTCGGTCATTGACGGATATAAAGCGAATGTTCAGCATAGGAAAAATCATCTCAAGATACTGACCCACTAAAATATAGTTTCGGCCTAACCGGGATAAATCTTTGACAATGACACAGTTGATTTTTCCCTTTTTGATGTCTTCCATCAGACGCATGAAATCCGGACGATCAAAATTAGTTCCGCTCCAACCATCATCAGAGTAGCGATCAACAAAGGTGATATCATCGTTATGGGCAATATAATCATCAATGATGTCAAATTGCGTCCCGATGCTATCGCTTTCCTCTTTATCACCGTCCTCTCTTGAAATACGTGCGTAATCCGCAGCTTTCCACTGTTTTGCATCAGGCAAAACTCCCTGGCGTTTCCGCAAATATTCATCATATCGGTTTCTGTATGCCATATAAACCTCCTACTATAAGGCCGTATGATATGGCTATACTACACGCACTAATTATATCATACGAAACAGCAAAATCAATTCTCCGAAATGAGCAAGTTATGGATACGGCGCTGTAAAGTATCCCCTGTATTTCCTGAATAAGTCACATGAACGCCAATACTACCGACACGGAATAGATACGGATTTTTGACAGCATCTACAAATGCTTTCATCTTATCGCCATCGGGTTCTGACCGTACATGAATCTCTGTAATATCAACCAAAGTGTTCTTATTGAAAGCAGGAGACGAGAGGTAGTGTAAAGCAGATTCTTTCAGGTTATTATTCAAGTACAGACCTCCTTTGTAAAAAATGATGTAAAAATTTTAACCATAAGCTGGAATTTGTATTCACTTGAAACTATATCCGGGCCATTTCCTGCGCCCTCGCTTCAGGCCGCGTATTTGCAGGCTGCCGCTGTGCGGCACTTCCCCGGCAGGTACGCAAACGCATACTGTCAGCCGATCCTGTATAACTCCCAGACGAATCTATGTGACCGTGCTATTCTATGCGGTGTTTTCAAGGTTCAAGGCACATCTATTTGCCGTTCACACAATAAATACGGAGAAACATAGACAAATTTTGCAAGTTACAGAAAAAGTTAATAGATAAGCCCTCGTAAAACGTAGTCGTTTTACGAGGGCTTAATATTTGTCCAATAAAATTCTATCACTGCAAAGAAAAAATATCAGCTATCCTGTCCAAAAATACACCTCGCTGTCGTATTTAAGAGAATGAAGGGAGGTGAGATTAGTGAAAAAGCGTTTCTTTTGCATGTCTCTTATTCTGGTGATGCTTCTTTCTGTTTCGGCACATGCGATCCAAAGCCGCAGCATTACCTCGGTGCCCCACCTGAGCTTCGATGGGAATAACGCCTCATGTGTAATTCAGATTGTCGGCGATAAGATGACAGATGAGATTTCGGCGACGATGGAACTCCGGTGTGGCAGCGATTTGATCGCAAGCTGGAACGGAAGCGGATCTGGCATTTTGAAGATGACAAAAAGTGCGGCAGTCAAAAAAGGAAAAACCTATACCATGGTTGTCAATTTTTCTGTGAATGGAACAAAGCGGTCCCCAGTTACTATCAGTGCCACAAATGGCTAAAAGATGAATAGTAAAGGGCCTCCAGTTAACGCCTGATAACTTAATATATTTCAATGCCTTACCGATATGATAGGGGGTGTATCCAATGTTCTAAGTGACTGTAAGCTGTAATAGTTATGTCTCAGATAAACATGTTGCAAAAGCAATGTCAAATTCACATTAATATGAAATATAAGGTATAGATAATACCAAACGTCGAAAGGAGATTACTATGAAGAGAACCACTTCTTTGTTAATGGCTATTTGCATGGTATTTGCGCTTATGGTAAATGCTTCCGCGTTCGAATTGTCTGCCGAAGACACTGTTAAGCCCGCCGATCCTATTCAACAGATGGTTGACGAAAAGATGGCTGTGATCCTTCCTCAGTTAGCCGCACAGGACGCTCTCTATCTCGCAGATGATTATGAAGCGATTCTTTACGCCATGTTCTCAGCTGAATACGACGAAAACTCAATTTCTCCTTTAGAGGATGGCACAGTAAATAATGTGTACGCTCCCCGCGGTGGTTCTGTAGCATACAAGCAGGCGCGAGAGTGGGGAGCTGTTCCTGGTCGTTTTGTAGTTGTTGGTTGTACTGCAGAGCAGGGTGAAAGATGGATTAATGAGATTGAAACTCAGCGAGATGTTGCACGTGCTATTATGGAGGCTGTCAAGACCTTAAATTGGCTTCCTCCTTATATTACAGGAAGCGCTAATGCCCTCCTTTATACTACCGTCAGTATTAACCAGTCAATTCTCAACGATATTCAGTCGTGCAATGGCAGAGTGATGGTTTTGAACACTATCAGCTATATTGATAACGCCGCGCACCCCGCTGTGATGGGATGGCCCACTACCAGCATTCCGGTCCCCTACAACGCTACTGAAATTGTTTCTCGAGTCAATTAATGGAAAGAACATGGATTGTATTATGAAAAAAATCAAAAGAGCATATATACTGCTGTTTGTATGCGTCATGACAGTTTGCTTTTCTGGATGTCAAAATCAGTCTAATGTCTCCTCTGAAGATGTAGAAAACTCATTGTTCATGGAATGGTGTAGCCGGTTTCGTGCTTCGAATGAGCCCTTAATTCTGATTACTTTCCCTGATGGGACGTCAACCTCACTTGTAGGTGAGAACGCTGTTACTGCGGCATCGGATATGGAGAAGGCGCTTGCGGCGCTTACTGCGGATGATTTTTCTGTTCTGCAAGATTGTTCTGCATCCACAGATGCTCCTTACATTATCGTCTCCGACAATTTAACCGAATACAAGTTTTCACCTACCGATAATGGCGTTATTGTAACAGGAACCCCTGATACACGGGAGGATTTTTTGAGTGAGGATGAATTATTGGTTATAAACGACACTGACTTCGCTAAAGTGGTAGATGGCCTCTTGAGCGATGAATAGTGTCATATATTAGCCGTAAAGACTAGGGCTTCGGCTGCTTTTGTGATTGGGCTAATACATACCTGATAAACCCTTGCCATTCTGGAAAAATGGAATGGCAAGGGTTTACTTCTGAAAAGCTTAATCAACCTTATTTCCGGTGCTGACAGGCACTACAATTACTGGACACCTTTTTCCCGCTTTGTTATAATACCAACATAACAGGTAGGGAGCCAAGACTATGCTGATTTATCTTCAAACGATCGAGACAGAAGAAGACAAGAGCAAATTCGAAGACATATACCGGGAATACCGTGGGCTTATGTACTATGTCGCCTATAAGCGTTTGCACCATGAACAGGATGCGGAGGACGCAGTACATTACGCTTTTATGAAAATAGCTGAAAATATCAAAATAATTGATCCGGTGAGTCCAAAAACAAAGCAGCTCGTCGTAACTATAGTTGACAACAGAGTGACTGATATGCTGCGAATGAATGGCCGCCATCCCACTGCGGAATATAACGATGAAATTCTTAATCAACTGAGTGCAGAACTTCACACAGATGATTTGCTAACAGAGGCTATTCTTAAGTTGCCGGAGCAGCAACGTCATGTTATCTGGTTGAAATATTATCATGGCTACAATTTGCGTGAAATTTCAAAGATGTTGGGAATTACGTTATCTTGGGCGCAGAAAATCGATCAGAGAGCGAAAAAGCAACTCGAGATACTGTACAAAGAAGGAGGCGGCGAATTTTGATCACTGATGAGCGACTACGCGCGGCTGCTGAAAAATCCAGCAACTTATATCTGCGTTATATGGAAGAAGGTTACGACGCGATTCGTCCTCATGAGTTTTCTGAACCGTTTGAAAGAAAAATCAGAAAGCTGAAAAAGCGCGCAGATCATCCTTATTTCTATAAAATGATGCACAAAGTTGCCGTTATTATACTTGCAGTCCTCATTGGCGGAAGTGCTTGGCTGGCCGTCGATACAGAGGCTAGAGCATCTTTTTTTGGATGGGTCAAAGAGGTGTACGAAGAGCTGTTTATATATCATTTTGAGGATGGGCGTACCAGCAATGAAGGAAAGAATAACTACTATTTAACTTGGATCCCCGAAGGATATACACAGATATTAGAAGATAGTGTAGGAAATACTTCGTCGGTCATTTATATGAATGACGAGGGTGAGATACTGAAATTCTATTATGCAAGTCCGCCAGATGAGACATTCTGGCAAATCGAGTCAACAAATACTGCCGTTGAAAAGGTAACCGTAGATGGCTGCACTGCCGACATTTTGATCAGCGATGACGCTGCTATCGGTAACACAATCGTATGGATGACTGCTGACAACGCTGGATTTTTCATATCCGGATTCTTCACTGCCAAAGATCTGGTTAGGTTAGCAGAAAGTGTTTGCGAAAAATAAATAGCCGTTGTGTCCAAAAACTCCCTCCCTTGTCGTATTTAGTTTTACGAGAAGGGAGGGCTGTTTTAGTAGAAAATACAGAGGTATAATTTTCAATGTATCCGAAGTAGATTAAGCTATGTTCAACAACAAAAGAAAGCGAGGTTAATTAAATGAAACGTAAAATGGTGTCGTTTATTCTCTGCATCGCAATGTGCATGGCTCTCGCCATTCCTGCATTTGCTGTCGAATTAAGCCCATATGCTACTGATGAAGTGGGCAATTTTTCACAGATGATTGAGTTTGCTTTCTCGGATAATGTAGAAGGTAGATTTAGATATTCTTATAACGATGCTGCTGGAAATGTGGTCGATGGTATTGTAATAAAAGAAATCTCGACAGATGGGACGACAAAGCTGAACTTTGTAGAAGGCGATAAATCTGATAAGGTTGAAATTGATTCCATTAGAGACGTAATCTTAAACGGTAATTGCATTAAGGTGACAACGCAGGAATCATCAAAGCTAAGTACGGAATATGATATTGCTCCTTTTGCACATACCGTAAAATATCTTGACGGTCCGCCGGACGGGACAGTTGCAACTGATTATAGCAAACTAATTGGTACTCAAAAGAAAGACATTACATTTATGCAGGATTTGCTCGATATGACCTCCGGTGCATTTGTAACGGTCGTAATCGCTGCACTCGGATTTAATCCTCTTGGAGCTTTTGCGGCAGGAGTACTTTTAGGAAAGATTTGCAATATTGGTGGGACGGTGCACCCAGACGGTATCCACGCTATTTCTGTAAGAGTCCTTTCGTATCAGCGCCCCAGCGGTCCGGGGGTTATCGGGTACGGGACGGTAACAAAGTTGTACACAAAATGGTATGCAAGCGCCAATCAGCAGAACTATATTGAAGACGCTGATACGGTTGTGTATCGCTGTATGAATGGATAATAACATGGAAAAATTACCCAAGAATATCATACAGTATGTGATAAGCTTTGCACTATTTTTGGCCGTTATGATTTTGCTTCCAGTCAAGGCATATCCAAAGCACTGGAGCGATTTGCTTTTTATTGCTTTTGGATTTGCATTTTTCGCGCTCCGAGCGGTCGAGGAAAAGAAAAAATCTGCATGGTTTGATTTGTGCTGTGTGGGGGTACTTCTCTTAGAGAGTGTTCTTTTGCTGTTGATAGGTTGGCAGCTAAGTTGACCCTTCCGGAGTGTCACCTGATAGCGAACTTACTATCGGGTGACACTCCTTTTTAGCAGCGTGAGAGTGTATCTATGCTGATATATGCATAGCATTTGATGTTACTGCTGCTCGACGCCACAATAGCTAACAAAACCTATTTGAGACACAATATGAAGGATAAATAGTGTTGACTTGTCATATATATTGTGCTACACTATGCCCGTAAATGAGTTTTGCGCAATTTCCCTTTGGGCATAGGTCAATGATCTGTGTGTGGAGTGATCCACCTGCGCACGTTGTCAGGTTTGTACGTTTTTGTCAGTAGTATTGCTGTGCCATGAGAGCCGGCTGCTGCTGGCTTTTTATTTTACGGGGTAGTAACGCCCCAATGCTGCGGGAATGACGAGTGTTTGCTGTGAGGCAAACACGCTGGATTTTACCAGAATCGTTGTTCCCGCTTTTTTTGCGCCCAAATGCCGAAAGGCTTTGAGGATATATCATCAAGAAAGGTGGAAACAAGAAATGAAATTCAGACGAAAATGGAAATCCGGAGGGCATCCCAGACGCTCCTTCCGACCGTACCACAGGTACAGAGAGAAGCGGCTTTTGAATAAGCCGCGCATCAGATATGAAACCGAGGAGGAATGCATCCATGGAAAACGCAAAGTGTTACGCTCCGCAAATTCTCGTCGGTACAGAAGGTCTGCCGCGTGAACAATGGCTGGAATACCGGCGCAAGGGCATCGGCGGAAGTGACGCCGCTGCCGTTCTCGGAATTTCACCATTCCGTACCGGGCGGGATCTCTACTATGACAAGCTGAATATCGTCACAGCGGATGATGCTGAAAACTGGGTTCAGCTGGAGGTTGGAACTCTGCTGGAGCCGTTGGTTGCTAAGATCTTCGCCCATAAGACGGGCTATAAGATCTACCGCCGGCCATTCATGTTCCAGCACCCGCTGTATCCCTGGATGCTGGCGGATCTGGATTATATGGTGGAACTGCCGGACGATACAACAGCCATCCTTGAGATCAAAACCACGAACTATAGAGAAATATGGTATTCTCCGGTAAACGAATATGATGATGTTCTGGAAAATGAGCAGATAAAACATAACCAGAGCATCCTGACTATGAAACATCCAGTTGCCGGCGAAGTAAGGGTGGTTGGTCATGCAAACAAATATGATAAAAAACAATAGGAATCAGAAAAATGCCGCCGGAATTAGGGGAAGATACGGAAAGTCTGTTAGCATCAGCGGGGTATACAGATAAAGAAATTGGGAATCTTTTTGAGGAGGGGGTGATATTCACCAATCCACGCCAATAGTATGTTAGATTGAATCCAAGATTCATTATATTTAATGGGCCAATAAGATAAATATAGTTTAGACAATATTAACAAAAATATATTGTGAAAATAGTGAAATATAAACGTTTACAGAATAATAAGATTATGATATTCTACTAACAAGAAATGTAAAGGAGGTTAATGATTTTATTCATATAAATTAATATAGAAAAAAATATAAACGTTTATATACATTAAATATTTTAAAGAGCAGATTATTTATTAAGAAGGGAGAAATTATAATGCTGGAAGGAATCAAAGTATTGAATTTTACACACTATCTTCAGGGACCGTCATGTGCACAGACATTAGCAGATCTGGGAGCCGATGTGGTAAAAGTTGAATCTGTAAAAGGGGCTTACGAGCGCGGATGGTCCGGCTGTAATGCCTACAAGAATGGGGTTAGTGTCTTTTTTATGCTGGCTAACCGAAATGAGAGAGACCTTTCCATTGACCTTAAGTCCCCGGAGGCCAAAGAAATTATTTATGATCTTGTCCGAAATCATGGCTATGATGTGATTATAGAAAATTTCAGGCCTGGAGTTATGGACCATCTGGGTCTGGGATATGAAACGATGAAAGAAATTAATCCGGCAGTTATCTACTGCTCCTGTACCGGTTATGGAAGCAGCGGTCCTTATCTCAAAAAACCGGGGCAGGATCTTTTGATTCAGAGCATGAGCGGTCTCACTGCTCTGTGTAGTAGAAGTGATCATGTACCGGAGCCCATGGCACTTTCGGCAGTTGATCAGCATGGAGCAACACTGGCGGCGCTTGGTGTGATGGCGGCAATTATTGACCGTATCAGAACTGGCAACGGTCACAGGGTTGAAGGGAGCCTGCTGGGATCGGCACTTGATCTGCAGTTGGAACCATTAAGCTACTATCTGAATGGCGGACAGCTTTCTGATCGTTGTGATACTGGACTTAGCACGAGATACCATCAGGCGCCATACGGAACCTATGAGACTAAGGACAAATATCTGACGCTTTCCCTGATCCCCATGGATAAACTGGAGAAGGCCTTCACTCCGGGCTGCTTTGATGGCTGGGATTCCAAACGGCAGATGGACGAGCGGGTGGCCTTTGATAAAATTATTTGTGATGAGATGAAAAAACATACAAACGATGAGTGGGCGGAGATCTTTGAACCGCTGGACATCTGGTATATGCCGGTAAATGAATATGATGAAATGCTTTTGGATCCTCAAGTTCAATATATGAATCAATTTCTCAAGTGCAGCCATCCGGTGGCCGGTGAAGTTACTCTTGTAGGACATGCAAACCGTTATGACGGGAAAATGCCTCCGCTTCGAATCATGCCTCCGGAATTAGGCCAGAATACGGCTGAAATTCTGGAAGAATGCGGCCTGGATGCAGAGCAGATTGCGGACATGGAGAATAGGGGAATCATTCATATCTGTAAGTAATAAATGATACGCGGTTATGTCATACGAGTCACTCAATTAAACAAAACAGAAAAAAGAGAGGGAACTGTTTATGAAAAAGAAAATTGTAGCACTGGCGTTATTATTGTCTATGGCAGTAAGCTTAGCAGGTTGCGGAACTAAAAAGAGTACGGCAGATCCATCCGCAGGAACGCAGGATACGATCACGTTGACAATGGCCATGACGGATAGTGAACAGACGAACTACTATAAAGGTGCGATGAAAATTGTGGATGCTGTGAAAGAAGCCACCAATGGAAGAATCGTGATTGATGTCAAGCCGGGAGGAACACTTGGAAATGAAACGGATGAACTGGATATGGTGATTCAGGGGGATCTGGATATTGCAGCCTGCTCAAGCTCGGTTATTTCCAACTATATACCGGAGCTTTCCATTCTGGATCAGGCATTTTTATGGGATAGTCAGGATCAGGCTAATTATGCAATTAAGAATGAACTTGGCCAGCTTTTACAGGAAAAGGCAAATGCACAGGGATTCCATGTGATTGGATCATTTGAAGCCGGGTTTCGGGATGTATTTTCTACCCGCCCGATTGAGAAGCTGGAGGATTTCAAAGGGCTGAAAATCAGAACTATGCAGAGCGAGGGGCAGCTGCAGGCATTTATGGCCTTCGGTGCCAACCCCGTGGCATTAGCTTTTGGAGAACAGTTTACCGCACTCCAGCAGGGAACCATAGATGGCTGTGAGAATGCAGTCGTAAACTGCTGGGATAATAAATATTATGAGGCTGGAGTTAATTCTGTTATTAATACACACCACTGCTTCCTTTTTATGCCTCTTTGTATGAGCGACAATGCATGGAACAAGATCCCAGATGACCTGAAGGATGTGTTTGTTGAAGCGGTCTGGTCTGGTTGTGAGCAGCAATGGCAGTTCCTGAACGAGGCAAATGCAGAGGCCGTTTCTAATTTGGAAGGTGTCGGCGTTACTTTTTATGATATTGATATGAATGCTCTCAAGGATGCATATGCGAAACGACAGGAAAAAGACGGGACAACGTATGATGAAACGTGGGTTGCTGCAGTAAAATCCGCGCATGATGCCGTGAAATAGATGCAGAGATGCTTTTTGAGAGGATGATAGGTTAATATGAAGATTTTTGGTAAAATCGAAAAATCAATTCGATGTATTACAGTATTGGAATTGTCGGCAGCAGCGATTGCCTTCGCGGTCATGGTAATCTGTTACTTTATTTCTGTGGTGAATAGAAATATAATTAAGCTTTCTGTGCCGTGGACAGAAGAACTGGCTCTCTACTGTATGGTATATATGGCGCTTCTGGGAATGGAGGTGGGGCTTCGGGACGGCACCCAGGTCTCGGTTACTGCCCTGACAGCCAAACTGCAAGGTAAGATGGCCGGAAAAGTAATTGAAATCATTGCCAGACTTGTGGTGATCTTCTTTTCATTCGCAATGCTGCGATACGGTTATGCATTGTTTGCAAAACAGATTCAGACAGGCCAGACGAGTCCGGTTATGAAAATTCCGATGTTTGCACTGTATTTTTCTCTGGTACTTTCTTTTGGGATTACAGTTATCACGCAATCATTGATTTTTATTGGAACAATATTTCATATTCCAACAGAGGGTATTGAACAGATAGATCCTATCATTGACAATCTGTTCGTACAGCCAAAGAAGGGAGAACATTAGGTATGGCGGCTGGAATTCTCCTATTTGTAGTATTTGCAATTGCAGTGGTAATTGGTATTCCTATCTCCATGGCATTAGGCGTAGGAACACTGGCTTCCGTATTTTTTGGGAATTTAGGTGTTTCCGCAGCCGTGGTTGCACAACGGATTTTTGGCGGGCTGCAGTCCACATCCATAATGGCAATCGCTTTCTTTGTTCTGGCAGGAAATCTGATGGCCAGTGGGGGCATTTCCAGAAGGATTGTGAATTTTGCCAACTGTCTGATTGGCAATATCCGGGGCGGTATGGGTCTGGCGTTGGTTTTAGCATGTGCATTTTTTGCGGCGTTGTCAGGCTCTGCTCCTGCAACGGTTGTGGCAATTGGAGCAATGCTCTATGCAGATATGGTAAAAGATGGCTATCCCGAAGCTAAGATTGCCGGTCTTCTGGTGGTTGCCGGAGGTCTGGGACCGATTATCCCGCCATCCATTATCATGATACTTTATTGTACACTGACCGGAGCGTCCGTAACCAGTATGTTTACGCAAGGTGTAATGATTGGCATAGTGATTATGTTTGTTCTGATTGTTGAAGTATTCTTTATGGCTCATAAGGAAAAATGGCCTAAAACTACAGTCCAGCGCAACATAAAAGAAGTGTTCAAGATCTTTGTAAATGCAATTCCTGCGTTACTGACACCGGTTATTATTCTCGGAGGAATCTATTCTGGCCTTTTGACTGCGACTGAAAGCGCTGCCTGCGCCTGCGTGTGGGCTCTGATTGCGAGTACTGTTATTTATAAAGAAATTTCTCTGATGGATATTATAAAAATCCTGATGAAATCCGCAAAAAGCTCGGCAATGATTCTCTTTATCATCGGCACTTCCACTGCGTTTTCATGGGTGTTTACCTATTGCGGCGCTTCAAAGGCACTGGTAGACATTGTGGTTGGGTTACAGTTGAATCAGACATTATTCTGTCTGATTGTTGCAATCATTCTTCTGATCTTTGGTACTTTTATGGAAGGATCCGCAATTTGTGTTCTTCTTGTACCGGTACTTTGGCCGATTGCCAGCAGCATGGGAATCAATGTAATACATTTTGGTATGATTATGTGTATCTCCAATGTAATTGGGACGATGACACCGCCGGTAGCGATCAATATATTTTCTGCGATTCAGGTGTCACGATCGGTTCGCGAGCTGTCTATTGGAGAAATTTCCAAAGCGCAGACGCCATTCTTTATCGGATATCTGCTTGTGTTTCTGCTCTGTGTATTTTCAGAAGGCTTCTGCACGTTTCTGATACGCTGAGATGTAAAACTATAAACTGTACTTGATTCTCTTTGATCAAGAGAAGGAAAGGAACGACCTATTTGCTGGAATTGTTAACCGATGTTATTATTATTGGCGGCGGAGGTGCGGCATGTCGGGCTGCTATAGAAGCCGCCGATTCAGGGGCCAGTGTGGTTTTGGTCACAAAGCTGACTCCAACAAAGGCCGGAGCCACTTGTTATCCGGTGGCTGAAATGGCTGGATATAATGCCGGAAATCCGGTTATCTGCCATGATGTTGAGAAGCATTATATGGATATAGTATCAGCTGGCCAGGGAATGGCCGACCCCAAACTTGCGGCAATTGTTGCATCCAAAGCACCGAATACAATTGAGCAGTTGGAGAAATGGGGTGTTCATTACGAGCGGGAGAATGGCGATTACTATATTTTTAAGAGCTGCTTTTCTAATTACCCGAGAACGCATGTGATCCGGGGGCATGGAGAGCCAATTGTATCGGCAATGTTAAAGCAGATTCAGATGAGACCGCAGATTAAAATCATAAGTGACGGGACGGTAATCGGCTTGTTAATGCATAATGGATTCTGCCGTGGGGCATGGGGATACATAACCGCAGGAGAAAAGTTTATTATTCATTCAGGAGCCGTAGTAATGGCCACAGGCGGTTCAACCCAGGCATTTGAGCGAAATCTTTCACCGAATGATGTGACAGGTGACGGCTATTCCTTAGGGTTTGAGGCAGGCGCTGATCTGGTAAACATGGAGTTTATGCAGATCGGGATTGGCTTTGTAAAGCCGGTTACCAATATTTTTAACGGGTATATCTGGGCGGGCCTTCCGACGCTTGTGAACGGTTTCGGAACAGCCTTTCTGGACCGGTATGTCCCACCGCAGATTACTGCCAGGGACGTTATGTATGAGCACCGGAAACATTTCCCTTTTTCATCCAGCGATCATTCCAAGTACCTGGAAATTGCAATTCAGGGTGAAATAGCAGATGGAAGGGGCACTGAAAACAATGCGGTCATTGTGGACCTGTCTAATTTGACGGATGATTATGTAAAGAATATAAAGGATGACTGTGGGATTCATCACATGTGGCCTGTTACGCGTGAGTATCTGGGCAGCAAGGGCGTTGATGTTATGAATACTCCAATGGAGATCTGCTGCTTTGCCCACGCCATCAATGGAGGGCTTAAAATAGATGAAAATGCCATGACAACTATTCCAGGCCTGTTTGCGGCCGGTGAAGTAGCCGGGGGACCACATGGTGCCGACCGGCTGGGCGGAAATATGATGGTCACATGTCAGGTATTCGGTGCAATCGCCGGTGCACGGGCCGCAATATGGGCTGTATTGAACCGGGCTGACAAGATTGGCAAAGACAGCAACAGCGAAGCCAAGGAGTACCTTCTGCGAAAAAATATAAACGCCTGGGGCATGATGAAAGAGCTTCAGAAGTTAAATCAGCGTAATCTGCTGGTTGGAAGGACTGAAAGTGGACTGAATCAGGTCCTTGAAACAGTGAAGCTTATCAATTCACAAATTGAAAGCTCTCCCTGTGGTAATCAGGTAGAACTTGATAATTTTGCACTGCACAGCGAATTGCAGGTTACTAATTTTATTGCATACGCGGCGCGGCTTCGAAAGGAGTCAAGAGGCAGTCATCATCGAAGCGATTATGAGCAGAGGGATGAAACATTTTGCAAGCCCCAAATCATAAATAATACAATGAAAGATATTCAATTATAATATAGACAATAAAAGAGAGGAATACACTATGAGTAAATATCTGGATGACTGGCATATTGGAGAAACATATGTTACGGATGGAAGAACAATCACTGAGACCGATGTGGTTGCATTTGCAGCGCTGACCGGTGATTTTCATCAAAACCACACCAATGAAGAGTACATGAAAAATGGACAGTTCGGAAAAAGGATTGCCCACGGCCTGCTTGGCCTTGCATATTCCCACGGTTTGTTATTTCGTTTGAATCTTATTACAGATAATTCGATCGCACTGTTGTCAGTTCAGGATTGGAAGTTTGTAAAACCCATCTTTATTGGGGATACGATCCATGTTAAACTGACTGTAACTGACATTCGGTTTAGCAGGACGAAACGTGACCGGGGAGTAATGAATGTTCTTTTTGAAGTAATGAATCAAAACGATGAGATTTGCCAGTCCGGTACAAAGGTATTTATGATGAAGCGGGAAGTAAAAGAATAAGGCTTTATCTGAAAAGGTATTCAAATTTTGTCCGGTCGTTTTGACTATACAAGATTTGAATACCTTTTTGCAGAATTTACAGGGTTCGGACAGAGTTGCGTAGAATGATCCTGCCGCGGAGTTCCATTGATTCCGGTGGGGATTGACCATTAATACGCAGTATAAGATAGTTGATGGCCGCTTCTGCAATCTCATCCTCCGGCTGCAAAAATGTAGTGAGGGGAGGCGTAAGATAAGATGAAAGCATGGTATCATCATAGCCGACCACTGATATATCCTGCGGAATATTCAGACCGAGTTCATACGCAATTCGGTATACTTCAGCTGCCAGCATGTCATTGGATGCAAATATTGCGGTGGGTTTATCCTGATTTGTCAACAGTGATCGGAGCATTTCCTGAATACTCTTTAACTCTGATACATCCAATAGAAAGTTAGCTGCGTTTATTTCAAAAAGATTACTTTCCCGCAGCGCCTTTTCGGCGCCCTCAAAACGTTCCCTGTAGATTTGATTCCGAAAGCTCGGAAAAATCATGCCAATGCGTGTATGCCCATTGTCAATCAGATGTCTGGTCATCACGTATCCGCCATAAACATTGTCGGTTGGAATGCTATCCCGGACATCGTCAAAACGCCTGTTAACCAAAACATATGGGATTCCGGCTTTGGATAAACTTTTGATATGTGATACATCCTCGGAGCAGGGAAGGGCAATCACACCATCTACATCATGATTCTTTAACATGGTGACAATCCTTTTTTCCTGACTTACATTTTCATCTGTGTCGCAAAGGATAAGTGAGTACCCCGTTTTCTGGGCATATGTCTCTATGCTTTTTGTTATTTTTGGGTAATATTCATTTAAAATATTTGGTACAATCAGCCCTATGGTTTTGGTCATACCCTGTTTTAAACTTCGGGCTGCATGATTTGGATGATAGTCCAATGCCGCAGCAGCATCTAAAATAATTTGTCTTGTTTCCGCTTTCACATAATTTTTGTTATCAAGCGCCCTGGATACGGTACATATAGAAACGCCAGCCAACGCCGCTACGTCTTTAATTGTTGCCATTCGAATCCCCCCCTCATGCAATTATAAACCTTTATATATTTTTTATCTACAACTTTATCTGTTTTTTATAAATGCCTCTTTTTCAAATTCTCGTAATATTTGCTGGGTGAAATTCCTGCCTTTTTTTAAAAGAGAACTAAAATACGGATAATTCTCATATCCAATCATTTCACACACCGCGGATGCCGTGTAAAGCCCGGTGCTTAGCAGCCGTTTGGCTTTCTCGATCCGCAGAGATATGATGTAGTCCAGAAAACCGATTTTATATTTCTGTTTGAATAGTTTGCTGAAGTAAGTGGTCTCGAATCCAATATGCTGGGCAACGGAGGAAAGGGAGAAGTCCTTCTCGCAATAGTGCTTAAGGATATAAGCTTCTCCCAGATCCATTACATTTTCGTCCCTGGCCTGGGCGGGGAACGGGCTGTTATGGTTGAAATCCTCCAGTTGTTTTATATACAGCTCCAGTTTGGATACATACTGATTCCTGCTGTCGCGTTTCTGGTAATCTTCTTTTATATTTGTAAGGATTTTTTGAAATTCCGCAATGTCAATGGGCTTTATGATATAGGAAAATGCGCCCAGCTCGATGGCCTGCCTGGCGTACTCAAACTCCGCGTAGCTGGTAAGCAGGACACAGTAAATATCGGGGTGCAGTTTTTTGACGATCAGGATCAGTTCCAGGCCGTCCAGAAAAGGCATCCGTATGGAGGAAATACCCTGTTGGCACATGAAGTAGGCGCAGGCAAAACTTTTGAAATGGTAGCTGCTTCGATGGAAGCCAAACGCCTGGGACTGTGCCAGAAATCTCTCTCTGTGGTTCCAAACCATCTGACCGAGCAGTGGGCGTCGGAGTTTCTGCGGCTCTATCCTTCCGCCAACATCTTAGTCACAACCAAAAAGGACTTTGAGACCCATAACCGCAAAAAGTTCTGCGCCCGTATATGCCCAAGCCATTAAAAAACGGATTGGCGTTCAGATTGACACGAAAGCAGTGGATAAAGAACTGGAGGGCTATCAGGCAAAGCTGAAGGAAGTTGATCTGAATAAAACAAGATTGGAACGGGAAATTGACAGTCTCCCTGCTGATGCAAAATACCGGGAACGAAAGCTCCATGATATTCCCGTACATCTGCAAACGGAAGCAGGAAATAGTTATCATCTGCATCGCCATCATATATTTGACCGTTATCAAGGTTTATTTCAAGCGGATAATCCTGAACTGGTGCAGCTTCTTTTAAGGGACAATCCGAAGCAATAAAGGTGCATACGCTCATAGAAATCCTCCGTAAAATTCTGATTTTGTCTTTACTTGAATTATAGCATAGTGTTGTGAACAAATCCACCTACTTCGACAGTCCCAAATTAACTTTACCCTGTGCTGCGTATTAAACGTGGCACAGGGCTTTTTTCGTTTCTGGCGATTTTGAGCGCCACAGTCGATGCCTTGTACGCAGAACGCATATTTGCACTTCACGGAATCGAACGATAACCATTCAAACCGCAAAAGGTCACGCGAAACCGCGTACCAGCGGCACGACACCGCGAATCGCGGAACGGTGCAATCCATACGCGCAGACGGCAGATACTTCACGAATCCGACAGGCATTGATTTTTCTCACCTGATTTCAATCTCTTTTCTCCAAAAATCTCTGTGAATCCGGTCTGTTCGCAAAGTGTTTACAGTTTCATTTGAAAAACTGTCTTGACAATATTCATCGGAGAAAGATCCGTTCCTCCGTAAACAGGACAGATGAGAACATACCCTCTGTGAGCGCTCCGGACGATCCGTTTCGCGGTCCGGCAAGGACGTAAAGCGTGTGTTCTTCCTCATGGAAATAGAAGGAAGGCTCCAGATCGTCCTCCGGCTGGCAGGCAAACCGGAGGAAAACGTCCCGAAAACTCCATGCCCGTTCAAACATTTCGGTATCTTGGGGAGAGATGTCACTGAATACGATCACCGCAGAGACGAACATCTCCAGTTCATCGCAGGTGTGAGCCTGCTCTTCGGTCAGTTCTCCCTTTTTCGCACAGGCTGCCCAGTATGCATGGCGCTTTTGCATATAGTCATTATAGGGATCTGCAACTCTCTTATGCTTTCTCTTTTTATGCTTGCTCATTAAAATCCTCCGTTTTTATGATATGGGGGTCTTCCTGTGCAGCAGCCTGACAGTCTATCTCCGATTCGGGCCGGCACTCCCCAAGATCCTCCAGCCCCAGCAGTGCGCCATGGGGTATCCTCGCTTCCGGCAGCGCGGCTCCGGGAGGTCTTTGAAGATAGACGCGGTAGCTGTTGCCGATCAAAAATTTTTGGCGTCGGTCCAGCAGGAGGTCATGCGCAGTGCCGGATTCATCCATCAGCCGAATACGCTGGTGTCCTCCCAAGGGTGCTCGCCTGATGGTGACACACACGCCCTCCACCGTTTCATAGTCCCCATGACGAATCGCTTGAAACAGCAGAATACATCGAACGACCATACAGGATGCCAATAAGGTGCTGAGCGTCAGAAGCGTTGGGTCGTGCAGGGCAATGCGGCCTGCCAGCCCTATCAGGAAAATGACCGGCCCTGCAGCGGCGGATAAGAGCCACCGCCGCAGGATCGGAGCAGGCCAGTTTTCAAACCCGCTCATGCACAGGCCCTCTCAAAGATGACTTGCTTGCGAAGATAGAGATTGGCAACCGCCGCTGTCACAGACTGACAAGCTGCGGCAGTCCGCATTTCCGATACGATGTTGTCGCTGGTCGTCTCCTGATCTCCATACAGCAGCGCAAGCGTCTGCTGACTGCCGACGGCAGCCGAAATATCGCATTCCGCGCATCGAACCAGTTCCGCCGTGGAAAGCGGCGCGCAGCGGCTGAGGGCCATAATGTGCCGTTCCGGCTCTGTGCGCCGATCCCGCCGAAAGAGCGCTGAAGCCGACCCAGGAGCCGTTCCGCTGCGCAGCAGTTTCAGAAAGGTCACCACCTTTAGGGGAAAACTGCTTGAAATGGGAACAACATAAAGCCCGCCGAGAAGGTCATAAAGCGCGTCAAAATCCGTCGTGCCGCTGCCCTTGGCAACAAGCCCCCGTGTTACGAGCCGGTCAAGGCAGTCTGAAAAGCTGCGCCGAGGGAAAAGCTCCATTCCGTTGGAGAGCTGTTCATAAAAGTCCTCTGCACGCTGCCGGTCTGTCAGCCGCCAGCACAGGGCCGTCCAAAGCGTCATCTCCTGCGGATCCATTCCGAACTCACGGTGATCCATGAGAACGACTGGATAACGCCGGCCTCCGCCATCGTTTCGGCAGCGGAAATGTCCCAATGCCGTATAAAGTGTTTTTTCTGCCATACGAACTCCTCCTTATGCGCTCTTGATATCTTGTTCCGTGCAGGCGGTATAGAACTCCCGCACGATTCGCTCCCGGCGCAGCTTTTCCGCCGCCCGTGAGATGCAGGCTCCAATGTAGTTTGGTTTCTTTTGATATAGCTTGGCGATATCCGCACAGCTGTAGCCTCTGACCCGCAGCTCCATCGCTTCGATCCCAATCCGGGCGGTGCCGTGGTAGCGGTTCCTGAAATGGGAGAGCAGGGCGTCGGAGGAAACATCAGAGATCAGATCTTCTGTGTGAAAAGGGCTGACCGGCTCCGGCGCTCCCATCTCGGCAAAAGCGTCCAGCGACAACAACGGCAGATTTTTTCGCGCAGATTGGATCTCACGGCAGCGATCCAGCAAATAATTTCGGATAACGGTTCTGGCGTAAGCAGGAAATGCTCCCATTTCCTCCCGGTATGAAACCGCCGCGCGGCAAAGCGCGATACAGCCTTCCTGGTACAGATCATCATGTCCCATGCCGTCCACCGTCTCATTGGTCTTGATGCTGCGGCGAAGCACCTGTTCTACCAGCGCAAGGTGATCCTCCACTCTCCGGCGCTGGAGATCGTTCAAGGTAAATTCCATACTCATGATTTCCCTTCTTTCTGTGTTTGATTTTGCTATGCCGCTCTTGCTGCGGCGGCGCGAAACCTGCGGCTGAGCGCAATGACCTCGTCACAGCGCGCAGCGGAGAATTTAGCGATATGCGCATCCTCGGCGGGAAGTCCCATAGACAGCTGCAGCAGGCGGTAGGCTTCTTTTCGGCTCATGATGCCATTCTTCCAGAGACTGTCCAGGGCCACATGCGCATCGTGCCGCTTTTTCCGCAGGGCCTTATCCGCCAGCGTCCCCATGGGAAGCATCGTTTTCCGGTGCGCGGCCACATAGCAGTCACAGGCGGGATACCGTCCGCAGACATAGTATTTGGCATCGGGGTCTGGGGCCTTATCGCCATAAACCACGCTGGCCGGGCGAAGATACGCCCTGGAACCACAGGCAGGGCAAGTGATGTTGATTCGTTTCATACAAGATCTCCTTTCTGTTTCTGATATTTTGGAACGAGGGTGCAAGGTGATGAATCTGTGAGGTATTCCATCGGACACTGCTCAGAACTGGTCATTTCCCAAATCAAGTATCTGGAAAAGAGGGATGAGAAGGCGTCCTTGTTGAGCGTTCCGATGCATTCTCCCGGATCGATCCGCTCTCCGGTTTCTTCTTCAAACTCACGAACGCCGACAAGCAACGGTGCACCATTCTGTCGGATCGCCGCGAGACAACCGGAGCAGTCAACCTTGCAGGGATGTGAGCACGGCCCACAGGGGACATAAATGGCGTTACGCCAGTTTCCTTTGCAGCTGAACAGCAGTTCATACAGGTTTCGTTTGATTTGATCCATGGGAGCCTCCTTAAAAATCCCTCGTAGTATTACGCGCCGCTCAAGGGGGGTATCGTCCCCTTAAAATTTGAACTTTTTGTAAAGAATAGAAAAAGCGGCCCGCATATAGCAGACCGCTTGACAGTTTCAGAAAATTGCGTATAATATAAACAAGATTATCATAATATGATTTATCATAAATCGATCGCAGATGCTGGAGGTGGCACAGGTGAACTTTATCGGACGAAAAGAAGAATTGAATACGCTGGAAAAGGAATTCCGCCGGGATGGCAGCTTTGTTGTGATCTACGGACGGCGCCGCATCGGAAAGACGACCCTGATCAAAGAATTCATCAAAGATAAACAGGCATTTTATTTCCTTGCGACGGAGGAAGTGGAGTCCCAGAGCATGAAGCGTCTTGCCGGCGTGGTAGCCCGGGTCACTGGAAATTCCATGCTGCAGCGGGTCACTTTCACGGACTGGCTGGATCTGTTCCGTGAGATTGCCAACTACCGTCCGGAGGAAAAGAAAGTGCTGGTCATTGACGAGTTTCCGTATTTGGTCAAGACGAACGCGGCCTTTCCGTCCATTCTGCAAAATGCCTGGGACGAGATCCTGAAGGACAGTAATGTTATGCTGATCCTCTGTGGGTCGCTGATCAGCATGATGCAGAAGCATGCCCTTTCTCACGATAGTCCGCTTTATGGCCGGCGCAGCGCGCAGATTCGCTTGAAGCCGCTGCCGTTTACAGACCTCTATGCCGTGCAGGGGCAGCCGTTCCCCCAGGCGGTGGAGCAGTATTCCGTAACGGGCGGCGTCCCGAAATATCTGGAGTTTTTTGAGCCCGGGGAAGACCTCTACCGTCAGATTCAGGAAGTTGTACTGTCCAAGAACGGATTTCTCTATGAGGAACCGAACTTCCTGCTGAAAGACGAGGTACAGTCCGCGAACAGCTATTTCTCCATCATTCGCGCTATTGCGGACGGCAACCACAAGCTGGGCAAGATCGCAGGCGCCCTGGGCATGGAAACATCCTCGCTGACGCCCTACCTCTCCACGCTGATCGATTTGGACTTTCTGAAAAAAGCAACACCGGTCACAGAGAAGAATCCGGAGAAGTCCCGAAAGGGCCTCTACTTCATTTCAGATAATTTCATCCGCTTCTGGTTCCGCTATGTCTATCCCTACAAGGGGGAACTGGAACTGGACAATCAGCAGATCGTTCTGGACGAGTTGGAGAAGGACTTTATTCAGAAATTCGTTGCCTTCTCCTACGAGGACGTCTGCAAAGATATCTTTGCCTCCCTGTGCCGGAGCAAGGCGGTGGACTTCGTACCATCCCGCATCGGCTCTTACTGGCTCAACGACATCAACGGTGATACGGAGATCGATGTGATGGCGGTAGATCACCAGAAGAAGCAGGTATTCGCCGGCGAGTGCAAGTACCACAATAAGCCGGTGGATGCGACGGTCTATTATGAACTGGAGGAAAAGGTAAAAAAGTCTTCGGAGCTGCGCACGGCTTTCCCTGGGTATAAGGTGCTGTACGGGCTGTTTTCCAAGAGCGGGTTTACGCAGCGGATGCTCGATCAGGCTGAAGGACGGGATGATATTCTGCTGATTCAAGAAGACCACATTTTATAAATAGCCGAAGCGGCTACACACGGCTTTCCCTGCATAGTCTGCTTCTTTTGTGCGCATTAAAACGCATTAGGGAATACGCAAGGACTAACGCTTGACTTTTTGCGTATAATAGAATATAATTGTATTGCAAACCAATACAATTATATTTGAAAGGAGCGCTTTTATGTCTACAAGTGTTATGCAGGTGCGTGTTGACGATGATCTCCGCGCCAAGGCTGCCGCTGTCTACGATGAACTCGGCATCGACCTTCCCACCGCTATCCGAATGTTTTTGAAACGCTCTGTCGTGGTAAATGGCGTTCCCTTTTCCATGACTCTGCCCAAGCAGGAATACAGAGCTGAGCGGGCGATCCGCGCCGTGCAAAGCCTGAGTGAAGCCGCACAGCAGAACGGCACGGCCGATATGTCGCTGGATGAGATCAATGCTGAAATTGCAGCGTCCCGGGCTGACCGTGCGTCAAGAAATGCTCGGAACGGAGCGTAACCATGAAATACTATGTTGTACTTGATACGAATGTAGTGGTTTCCGCTCTGTTTAACATTTCCTCCGTTCCCGGTATTATTCTGCAAGAAGCTCTTGCGGGGCGTGTAATTCCTCTGCTGCATGAGGATATTCTGGACGAATACAACGATGTTCTGCACCGCCCTAAATTTAAGTTTGACCGCCGGGACATCGAAATTGCACTGACAGGCTTGATTAAGCGAGGTATCTTTTTGGATGCTGCCACGATTGAGGACTATGTCCCCGACCCCGATGATGCAATTTTCTATGAGGTGGTTATGGAAGCAAGAGAAACTACCGACGCTTATCTTGTAACCGGCAACATCAAGCATTTCCCGGTCAAGCCCTATGTGGTGACGCCAAAAGAGATGCTGGAAATCCTGAACGAAAATGAACGCTGATTAGATTATTTCATCGTGGCATTGTTAGAGAGGCACCTCAGAGATGAGGTGTCTCTTGCTATATTTGTCAGCAGTTTCACCCAATAATCCAGAACGGCCCGCCGGCGCCGGCACGTCTGCTGGCCTCGTTCAGAATGATGGACAGCTCCCAGGCTTTTTGACTGCGCCGGTAACTGGCGGGGTCGGCCACGAGGATTTTTTCATCCTGGACGCCCCGCAGCACGATAAAATGTCCGGACTTCGTAAAATGCCCCTTGGTCATCAGGGCCACGACTAACTTCCCGTCTGCCAGGGCATCCAGAATGCGCTGCGGTTCCGAAGCGGTACACCCTTCAACGGAAAGTCCCCACGCCTGTGCTGCGCCGGGGATCAAAGTGTGGTAGGAGCCACTTTTGCTGCACCAATAGCCATGCTCATAGGCCCACCGTGCCATTTGGACTGGGTCAACCGTCTCACTGGTCAGTGAGGAAACCACAATAGCCATGGAAGTTGGCCCGCAGCCATAGCCCCCAATATGGTCAGTGCCATAAGGCTGATTGGCATAGCGTTCATCCAGCTGGTTGAAGTAGATGACCTCCGTTTCCCCATCGGTAAAGCGCACATCGCCAAGAGCTGCAATGGTGTTGGTGGAGGGAGCGTATTGGAACAGGCCGTCGCCAAGAAACAGGCTGAGATTTTCCGCATAATTTTCCGCCAGGCCTTTCTGTTCGTCAGTCAGCGCAAAGATGGTGTCCGCAAAGTAGGCTTCACCATTATAGCGGATCGTGTAGATGTACCATGTTTCCGCCGTATCTTCTTCGCCGTCCTCCTCCGCAGGGACAGTATGCACTTCCGTCGTTCGACTGAAGCTGTAAAGGTGCGTGAGGCCCGCACGCAGGATCTGCTCCATGTCGGTGAGGGAGATGGCGGCAAAGTCCAGATTTTTCGCCGCGCAGTATTGAGAAATAAACAGGTTGGCATTGCTGATGAGATCCCCCTCATAGGGATTGACTACTTCATAGTGATCCCCGCCTGTTCCGGCAAAATCATTGGCGATACGTTCTTGCACATTCTCAATGCCTTCTCCGAGAATCTGATTGATCGCAAAGGCAGCCTGATTCACATTTTCCGTAATGGCCGCGCTGTCATTGAGGATCGGCTGCCCGGCTACTCCGGACGCTCCGCTATCCGTCAGGCTTCCAAAGATAATCCCCGGCAGGAGCAAAATAAAAAGCAGCGGCAGCGCCAGTAATACCAGCGCGGCCGCCGCTATTTTCCCGATTTGCTCTCGTGCGGACAATGCCGCTCCAATGACGGCTCCATAGGGCCCACCTGCTGCAGCGCCTTTTGCTGCGGCGGAAATAGCTTTACCAGTATTTACTGCCTGCATGGTGTTGGATGCAACAGAAACCGCTTCATCCAGTCCGGTATGGTTGTGTTTATTCATAGTTATATCCTCGACTTTCGTCATTTGTTCAAGGAAAAGGGGAAGTGGCTTAATCCTTTAATATGCTTTCCCTCGCTTTCCGTTTACCCGTTTATTTATAGACGTGTAAACCGTTATATAATGAGAAGCACTTTCCTGCTATTAGCTGAGCAGAGTAGGAAAGTGCTTCTTATAAATTTACTGCACTTAAAACTTGAATGTGCTTTCATGTAGACAACGCTGACACAGCGCTGACTTTGCGGATCATGGCAATCAGAAAGCGGTAAAAAGCCTATAAAAATTTTTGCTTTTAGTGTCCCAAAATGAAAGGCTGCATCGTAATAATATGTAGAAAGATATCGAAGAGGGGTGAGTCCAATGGTTAGAAATTGACGACTATTTTTGGCTGGTAGTTATGTATGAAACGAAAGGAGATTTATCCATGAAGCATTTTATTAAACGAGTGAGTGCGCTTGCGTTGGCATGCGTTTTGGTTATAGCTATGGGCTGCCCGGCGTTTTCTGCGAACAAAGAGGACTCGATTGCTCTCGACAAATCTGATGTCGAAATGAAAGAGTTCCTTACAACGCGTGGCTTTACTGAGGATTATCTCGATGCGCTGATTCCGCAACAGCTTGAGATTCTTTATCAGACTTGTTATAGCAATGATGCTTATTTCCTCTCAGTAACAAAGATTCCTGTCGCCGTCCCATATGGAAATATTTCTACAGATCAGCTTGAGCTTGAAGCAACATACACCTATACGCCTTATGTCATAAACGGCGTTACATATATGTATGAGATCCACGTAATGGTCAATTATGACTGGATCAAAGTACCTATGATTAAAAAGGCTGATGCAATATCAGTGAATTGGGATAACACGATTCTGACATATAACGATAACTTTAAATCGTATGACTATGCCTATTCCGATTTACAAGGCAAGTGGATTACCTACAAAACGTGGAATGCGCCCGAGGCACTAAATCAAGGTGGCCTCGGAATTTACACCTATATCGATTACACATATCGACTGCCTAGTGGAGAAATGAATGGGGCTGGTGGGCTAAAAGGAACGGTGACATTTTCTTTGACGCCTGAACCGAGATTCTCCATGAGCATAGCACCGGGCAATAATTCGACCACAATCAATTGTAAGTATGTCCATGATAAAAATCCGCTGCTTGGCTCATTGTCATTCTCCTATGAAGGTTTTAGCGTTTCTATCGATACGGGAGAGTTGCAAGACTCTATTGCAGACGCAGCGCGAATTGATTATACAAGAATTGCATGATTTCTAATAGCTCCGTTGATGACTAAGAAAGCATATAAGATTATCCTGACCGCTTTGTGGGTTGTGTTTTATGCGATGGGCTGCTGGTTTGCCCCATTTGTTCGATACGATGCGTGTACGGAGGTCAGTTGCTTGTTCTTCTTTTTTAGTGCGTGCGCTGTAGCTGTATTGGGCATATATGAGTGTAGATTAGAGAAGCAAACAAGCTCTTTAATTACGTGTATATTAAAGCGTTGGGTGCTATATCTCCCAATTTTGGGCGCGTACATACGCATTTTTGCCGCTTTAATTTCACGGTGATTTACTGAGAAATGCTGGCGATTTCGTAAGCATTATTTTAGAGTTGAATCGATAGGGCTCGCCCGAGCTCTATCGATTCATTTTTGGAACCCGACTTTGGGCAGCGTTGGTGCTGTGCTGGTTTTTGGGATACTTTGTGCAATGCCTTGACATATTGAATTTAGGAAAGCGCCCCATACGGGGGCGCTTTCCCTGAAAAAGATTGGATCAGTAACCGGTCTTAGGGAGCGTGGGTGTACTCCAAAGCCGACGAACGACCGTTACCCAGCTTGCCGTTGCGGTCTGCCATGTGTCCTGATATTTACCGCCCACATCGGCGCGGTTGACCATCTGATAGCCATTGACCGCGTTTCCGTTCACCATCACGCTCAGCGTGGGATTAACAACGCTTTGGAAACCGACAGGAACCTTGCCGAAGTCAAAATAGATGTCGGTCACCACTTCGCCGGCCTGCATGGGAATGGCGTTGAGGCTGAAGCTGTAGTTGTTGCTGGTGAGCAGGTTGCTCGCCAACACCTGATAGCTCGTGTTGCAGTTGGTTTTGTAGAGGATGCGGTAGTTGAGCCGCGCACTGTAGGTGCCGGTGGTCAGCGTCGTGGGACGAGCCACATCATAGGGAATTTTATCGTGCCAGAAGAAGGATTCCAGCGGCACGTTGGAGGTGTTCGCCACCGTCAGATCGTAGCGCATGGACTGGCCCGCCATGACCTGCGCGTTGCCGCGCTTGGTGATGCTGACGCCGAGGCTGGAGGGCTTATCGTAGGCAGAGAGCTTGATGATCTGACCGGGATATTCCAGCGTCACATCGTGAACGGTGGGATCGAGCTGCCAATAGGCAGGCGCTGTGACCTCTCGGATCTGATAGCGGGTCAGAGGCAGCGGCTTGCTGGCCGCAACGCCCCGGGCGTCCGTCGTGATGTAGTCCACCACCTTGCCGCTGCGGGCATTGACGATCTCATAAACAGCGCCCTTGAGCGGGGTGCCTGCGGCGGTGCCGGTGACCTCGTTATACTCAGCGGCGTACTTATAAATCTGGATCTGGCCCGTGACAGCGGTATTTTCCCACTCGATCTCCACGGTCTTGCCCGGAGAGACATAGACGGTCTTATACTGCTTATCCAGCGTGTAGCCGGGGGCGGCTTCCAGCTCTCTCAGATAAAAGCGGCCGCTCAGTCCGCCGGGGATCTCGTCAATGTAGATGTAGCCCTCATCGTCCGAGGTGTACTCGCCGATGGGCTTCTTGTTCGCATCATAGAGGACAAACTTTACGCCATAGATCCCCTCTCCCGTGGCGCTGTCAATTTTGTGGATGACGATGCCGCTGAGCTTTTTGTTGGTCACCTGCAGCGTCACATGCTTGCCGTCTTTGATCTCAAAATAGTGGGGCGTATCATCCAGTCGGAACGATTTGTTCGATGTGACCTCTTTTGCATAGTAACTACCATCCTTCAGAGGCACGAACACACGGCCATTTTTGTCCGTCGTAACGGTATCGACCAGAGCATCGTCCACCTTGCGGATCTCAAAGGTCGTATTGGGGATGCGCTCACTGTGGTTATCCTCGTTGACCTTGATGATCTCCACGCCGCCCACAGGATCATTGTAATAGCGATAGGTAATCCACCGCTTTTATCCCAGTTGGACTGGGACAGTCA
>ERZ791887.595-NODE-595-length-32600-cov-4.553418_pt1 | contig 32600 bp, 33 predicted proteins | sample MGYA00510157_ERZ791887 | MGnify/ENA primary metagenome ERZ791887 (study PRJEB30046, sample SAMN00792112) | human gut metagenome | study: EMG produced TPA metagenomics assembly of the A metagenome-wide association study of gut microbiota in type 2... | reverse complement strand
TGCGGCGGTTGCTCGCTTGCATAGCGCCTGCGGGCGTTTCAGTCAGCCCGTTCGGACTGCCAGCTCTCCCAGAGGGAGAGCCACGGGCGCTTCGCGCCGTGGGACGTAAACAACCTTCTAAATGTGCTAAAAACCCTTGCCGCGATATACACGGCAAGGGTTGATTTTTAGTTCTCCACGGTGTCCAGAATCAGCTTTACCAGGGCATCCCTTCCATCGCCCTTTTCGGCGGAGAAAGGAATCACCGGGCAGGTGTCCGGCAACTCTAAATCCTGACGGATGAGCTTCAGGTTGGGTTCTAATTCGCTTTTTTTCAGCTTGTCCATTTTGTTGGCAACCACCGCAAAGGGGCAGCCGCTGTCCAGAAACCAACGCGCCATGGTGATGTCATTGTTCGTGGGGGGATGACGGTAATCCACAATCAGGATGCCAAGCGTGATGCGATTGGCAGCAAAATAATCCTCCATCAGCTTCCCCCAGCGCTCCTTTTCGCTCTGGGAGACCTTGGCAAAGCCGTAGCCGGGCAAATCCACCAGGTAGCACTTTCTGTCCAACGTGAAGTAATTCACATGAATGGTCTTACCGGGCTTATCCCCTACCCTTGCAAAATTCTTGCGCTGGAGCAGGCGGTTGATGACCGAGGATTTACCCACATTGGATTTGCCTGCAAAGGCAATCTCCGGCAGACGGTTGGCGGGGAAATCCTTTGGGGACGCAGCAGAAATTAAAAATTCCACATTCTGAAAATTCACGCACACCCCTCCTTACTGCTGTAAGCCCGGACGGCGCAGCTTGGCGGCATCCTCGGCAATGGGGGCTGCAAGGACAGCAGGGGGCGCTTCCACCGGACGGTTCAGAGCGGCATCCAGAACGGTATCCACCGTGCGGGCGGTGATGAAATTGAGCTGTTTACGGACAGTTTGGTCAATTTCTTCCAAATCCCGTTCGTTTTCCGCCGGAATGATAACCGTGCGGACACCATGGCGCAGAGCGGCCATGGTCTTCTCCTTCAAGCCGCCGATGCGCAGCACCCGGCCACGGAGGGTGACTTCGCCGGTCATGGCCACATCCCGGCGCACCGTCGTGCCGGTGAGGGCGGAAACAATGGCAGTGGTGACGGTCACACCGGCAGAAGGGCCATCCTTGGGCACGGCTCCTTCCGGGAAGTGGACGTGAATATCCTTGGTTTTATAAAAGTCCGGGGCAATACCCAGCGCAGTGCAATTGGCGCGGATATAGCTGAGCGCCGCCTGAACGGATTCCTTCATCACGTTGCCCAGGTTGCCGGTGAGCTCCAGCTTGCCGGAACCGTCCATCACATTGACTTCCACTTCCAGCGTTTCGCCGCCCACGCTTGTCCAGGCAAGGCCGGTAACAAGCCCCACCTGGTCGGTGCCGGGCAGGCGATCGGGCAGGAACTTGCGGACACCCAGAAACTCCTCTACGTTTCCGCCGTTGACGGTGACCCGCTTCAGGTCGGGGCTGGCCAGCAGCTGCATATCTGTCTTGCGGCAGATATCTCCAATGGCGCGTTCCAAATTCCGCACGCCGGATTCCCGGGTGTAGCACTCGATGATTTCCCGCAGGGCATCATCCGTGAGGCGCAGCTGGGACTTTTTCAGGCCATGCTTGGCAATCTGCTTGGGCACCAGATGATTCTTTGCAATCATCAGCTTCTCCTCATCCGTGTAGGAGCTAAGCTCAATAACCTCCATGCGGTCAAGCAATGGTCTGGGCACAGTGTCCAGGGTGTTTGCAGTGGTGATGAACATGACATTGGACAGGTCAAAGGGAATTTCCAGGTAGTGGTCGCGGTAGGTGCTGTTCTGTTCGGCATCCAGCACTTCCAGCAATGCGGCGCTGGGGTCGCCCCGGTAGTCAGAACCCATCTTGTCAATTTCGTCCAGCAGCAGCACCGGGTTGCAGGTTCCGGCCTGGGTCATGGCGGCCATGATACGGCCGGGCATCGCGCCCACATAGGTCTTGCGGTGGCCGCGGATGTCGGCCTCGTCATGAACACCGCCCAGGGAAATGCGAACCATCTTGCGGTTCAGGCTTCGAGCAATGGAATAGGAAATGGAGGTCTTGCCCACGCCCGGAGGGCCAACCAGGCACAGAATCTGAGGAGGCATCTGGGGTGCCATCTGGCGCACGGCGATGGTTTCCAGAATACGCTGCTTCACCTTTTCCAGACCAAAGTGGTCATGCTCCAAAATCCTGGAGGCTGCTTGAACATCCAGCCGCTCTTTGGAGGATTTGCCCCAGGGCAGCTCCAAAACGGTATCCAGATAGTTCCGCAGGACGGAAGCCTCCGCAGAACCGAAGGGCTGCTTTTTCAGTTTCGCGGCATCTTTCAGGAGCTTGCTGCGGTACTCCTCCTTGATGGGCAGGGCACGGATGCGGGCGGTATCCTCATCGTACTCCTCTTCCTCATCCCCCTCGCCCAGCTCCTCACGGATGGTGCGCATTTGCTCCCGGAGGTAGTAGTCCCGCTGATTCTGGTCAATGGCAGCTCGGGTCTTGTTCTGAATTTCAGATTCCAGCTGCAACACTTCCAATTCTTTTGTCAGGAACCCCACGGTCATTTCCAGGCGGCGGGTTGCATTGAGCTGGAGCAGAAGCTTCATCTTCTCACCGTAGTCCAAGCCGGAATTCTGAGCGATAGAATCGGCAATGAAGCCGTTTTTCTCGCTGGCAATCATCCGCAGCTGTACCATCTGGGCGGGATGGTCGGTCAGCTCCAAATAGGAATTATAAAGGGTGCAGGCCTGACGGCGCAGTGCCTTTCCCTTGGGGGAATCCGACTCCTCCGCAGAGGGAACGGACTCCACCAGCGCGCTGAGGAAGGGCTCCGTCTGCTGCATCTCGGTGATTTTGGCACGGGTGATGCCGGTAACCAGCACCCGCAGATTCTCATCCGGGGCGTTGAGCAGCTGCTTGACCTTGACCACCGTGCCCATAGCGCAGAGGTCGGCCAGCTTTGGCTCATCCACCAGGATGTCCTTCTGGGGCACCAGCAGCAGAATCTGGTCTTTTTTCATGGCCGCTTCCAAAGCCAGGGCAGACTTGGTTCTGCCCACATCAAAATGAACGGTCTGCTCGGGGTAGACAACCAGTCCGCGCAGCGCCAGCACAGGCATCACGCCTGCATAAGTAATTTCAGACAAAGGACAATCCCTCCTTACTGGGGAATAAACATAGGGGGATAGAAACCCTCTACCCCCCTACGATGATTTATTGCTTTCCGGTCAGCTTCGCACGGGGATGGCTGGCATCCCGGATAATTTCTGCCGGGGCACCCTCCACGCACTGCGGGGTAATGACCACTTTTTGAATAGAGAGGTCGGAAGGAATCTGGAACATGATGTCCGTCATGATTTTCTCCATAATGGCGCGAAGTCCGCGGGCACCGATTTCCCGGTCAAGCGCCTTTTGGGCGATACACTCCAGGGCTTCGTCGGTGATTTCCATGGACACGCCATCCATCTCCAGGAGCGCCTGGTACTGCTTGGTGAGGGCGTTTTTCGGCTCTACCAGAATGCGCACCAGATCCTCTTTTTTCAGGCTTTGCAGGTTGGTAATAATGGGCATACGACCCACCAGCTCCGGGATAATGCCGAACTTCAGCAGGTCATGGGGCTCCACCTGGGAAAGAATTTTGCCCACATCCCGCTTTTTGCGGCTTTCCACCGGGGAATCGAAGCCGATGGCAGAGCGGTCGGTTCTGGCCTCGATAATTTTATCCAGACCGTCAAAGGCACCGCCGCAGATAAACAGAATATTGGTGGTATCCACCTGAATCATTTCCTGCTGGGGGTGCTTGCGTCCACCCTGGGGCGGAACGCTGGCAACGGTGCCCTCCAGGATTTTCAGCAATGCCTGCTGGACACCCTCGCCGGAAACATCCCGGGTGATGGATGTATTTTCGCTCTTGCGGGCAATCTTATCCATTTCATCAATATAGATGATGCCGGTCTGCGCCCGTTCCACATCAAAATCCGCCGCTTGCAGCAGACGAAGCAGGATATTTTCCACATCATCGCCCACATAACCGGCCTCGGTCAATGTGGTGGCATCGGCTATGGCAAAGGGCACATTAAGGATACGGGCCAAGGTCTGGGCAAAGAGGGTTTTGCCGGAACCGGTAGGTCCAATGAGCAGGATATTGCTCTTTTGCAGCTCCACATCAGAGGAGCTGCCCAGGAAGATGCGCTTATAGTGGTTATAGACCGCCACGGACAGGGCAACCTTGGCATCGTCCTGGCCGATGATATAGCGATCCATAAAGGTCTTGATTTCAATGGGCGTGGGCAGCTTATCCATGGTGGCCGTGCCGCTGCCCGTATCAATCTCGTCCCGCAGAAGATCACTGCACGCGCGGACGCAGTCACTGCAAATATACACGCCGGGTCCAGCAATCATCTTGGTTGCCTGGCCTTCCCGCTTGCCGCAGAAGCTGCACCGCACCTGCTGTTCTGAATTTCTTGCCATGAAGGCGTTACCTCATTTCCTTATCCTAATTTAGTGGTGCTCCAGCACCCGGTCAATGAGGCCGAAAGCCTTAGCTTCCTCTGCCTGCATGAAGTTGTCACGCTCACAGGCAGCGGTAACCTCCTCAATGCTTCTGCCGGTGTTTTCGGACAGGATGCGGTTCATCCGGTCTTTGACCACCTGAAGGCGCTTGAGATGAATGGCCATATCCGTAATCTGACCCTGAGTACCGGCGGAAGGCTGGTGAATCATGATTTCAGAATTGGGCAACGCCATCCGCTTGCCCTTGGTGCCGGCGCTGAGCAGGAAAGCACCCATGGAAGCAGCAAGGCCGACGCAGATGGTGGCCACGTCACACTTGATATACTGCATGGTATCGTAAATCGCCATACCGGCAGTGACGCTGCCGCCGGGGCTGTTGATATAGAACTGGATGTCCTTATCGGGATCCTGGGCTTCCAGGTAGAGAAGCTGCGCCACGATGAGGCTTGCGGTGGTATCGTTCACTTCCTCGGACAGAAAGATAATGCGGTCGTTCAGCAGGCGGGAAAAAATATCGTAGCTGCGTTCGCCGCGGCTGGTCTGCTCAACAACATAGGGAACCAAACTCATGGAAAAATCTCCTTTCATACTGTTTCCTGATTAAAATGACGATTTTAATCAGGAAGGCATCACTTAGCTGCGCTGCCAGTTTTGCGGTTCACAAGGAAAGAAATCACAAAACACATCTGATGCAGCCTCTTTGCCCTACGGGGCAATTAAAATATCTTTACGGATATTTTAATTCGAGTTCGGTATCATCAGGGAAAAGCACATGATGCCTATTTGCGGGGAAGCCCAGCCGGGTGCAGCCGCCCCAAAGGAGGGGAAACTGCACGGCGGCTGGGTTGACAAAACGGTTATAAAGGGTAGGGGTAACGCCGCCTCCCAAACATTCTAACCACGAAGGAGGGCGCTTATTCCTCGTTCTTTTCGGCTTCTTCGGCAGCCTTGGGGGCAACAGCCACGGCGCTGTCAACAATAATCTGGACAGCCTTACGGGTCTTCAGGCTCTCGGTCAGCTCCTCGGCGGGAACCATCTCCTTGACCTTCTCTACGGTCAGGTCATACTGCTTGGCCAGGGACTCGATTTCGGCGGCAATCTCCTCATCGGTGACGGCGATATTCTCTACCTCGGCAATCTTCTCCAGGGTCACAGACTCCTTGGCGGCCTTCTCGGCAGCGGGACGGAATGCATTGCGCATGGTCTTCACATCGCCGCCCATCATCTTGGCGTACTGCTCCATGGAGTAGCCGCCCATCTGAAGCTGGTATGCAAAGCGCTCCATCTGGGTATCCAGCTCCCGCTCGACCAGAGCATTCGGCAGCTCCACAGTGGTGTTTTCGGCAGCCTTGGCGATGCAAGCGGTCTCAAACTCGTTCTGGACGTTCTTCTGGGCACGCTCCATGGCCTTGGCACGAATGTCGGCCTTCAAGGCATCCAGGGTATCGAACTCGGAAACGTCCTTGGCAAACTCGTCATCCATGGCGGGCACCACAGTCTCGGTAACCTTGTTGACCTTCACATGGAACACAACAGCCTTGCCAGCCAGGTCAGCATGGTAGTTTTCAGGGAAGGTGATGTTGATGTCCTTCTCCTCACCGGCGGACATTCCCACAACCTGCTCTTCAAAGCCGGGGACGAAGGAGCCGCTGCCCAGCTTCAGATCATGGTTCTCGCCCTTGCCGCCCTCGAAGGGAACGCCATCCTCGAAGCCCTCAAAGTCGATGTTGGCGGTGTTGCCCATCTGAGCGGGGCCGTCAACGGTTTCGGTGGAAGCAACATTCTCGGCCATGCGGTTCAGCTCGGCTTCGACCTGCTCATCGGTAACGGTGGCCTCTGCCTTCTCGACCTCCAGGCCCTTGTACTGACCCAGGGTGACCTCGGGGTAGACCTCGGTGGTCAGCGTCAGCGTAACGGTGCCGTCGTCGTTAATCTTCATATCGGTCAGGCTGGGACGGCCAATGGCCTTGAGTCCTTCCTGCTTTGCAACGGAGAAATCGTAGACTTCGGGGAAAATCTCCTCCAGGCCGTCTTCATAGAAGACATGGGCACCGTACAGGCTCTCAATCATCTTGCGGGAAGCCTTGCCCTTGCGGAAGCCGGGAACCATAATATTCTTGCGAGCCTTCAGGTAGGCCTTGTTGATACCGGTCTCCATCAGTTCCTTGTCGATTTCCACCACAACGGTAGCGTTATTGCCGTTCTTTTCTACGCTATTGACTTTCATTTTTTATTTCCTCCTAACAGGTGTGCCATGCAGCACCCTTCTATATCATTTTTAATCAGCCGATATATTCTATCAAAAAAAGCGGGGGTTGTCCACCTTTTTCTGAAAAATTTTCGGATATTTCACAATATTTCTAAGGTAGTATCTTTTGCGGTGTAAAATTTATGAAATCTGCTGCCAGCAGCCGATAATCCACCCCGTTATGCTGCCCCTCCAGCGCCAAACGGTGGCTGGGGCCGTGGAGATGGCCGTAAAAGCAGCGGCGTACCTCATAACGGGTCAGCAGTTGCAGAATTTCCGGGCACTCATAGCCCCGACTGCGGGGCGGATAGTGGAGGAACACCAGCTTCTGCTTCTCCCCTGCCGCTTTCAGCGAGGCTTCCAGGCGAATCAGCTCCCGCTTGAAAATCTTCTCATCATGTTCGGTGCCCCGCTTTTCCTCGTAGTTCCAGCCACGGGTGCCGCAGATGGCGTAATCTCCGTAGTCAAAGCAGTTGTTATTCAGCACCATCATATTTTCAAAGCCGTTTTCCTGGCAGAATTTTTGAAATTTGGCAGCAGTGCTCCACCAATAATCATGGTTCCCCTTGAGAATGATTTTTCTGCCCGGAATATGGTCGTTCATCCACTGAAAATCCGCCCGAGCAGACTGCAAATCCAGCGCCCAGCTCAGGTCACCCATGAGCACGGTGGTATCTTCCGGCGTGATGATGCTCATCCCCCGGCGTAGTTTCTCCATATACCCCACCCAGGCTCCGCCGAACACATCCATCGGCTTTGGAGCACCCAGGCAAAGATGTAAGTCCCCGATGGCGTAAAGCGCCATGTGACACCTCCTTTATGTGTTATGCTGCACCGTTTGCAGAACACGGAATGGGTTGTTCCAGAAGATATTTTGAATATTTTCCTGGGTCAGCCCCCGCTCCATCAGGCGGTCAGCCAGGCTGGGGTAGCTTTCAATCCCGGTAAAGCCGACAGCAAGGCGGGAGCATCCATCCAAATCGCCGCCCAGGGCAATATGGGTTCCAGTGGGATCCAGCTCCATAAAGTGGAAAACATGGTCACACACCGTATCCAAAGTGGGATGCTCTCCCAAGAAGCTGGCATACTGGTTGATGCCCGCCACGCCGCCGGTCTGGCAGATGGCGCGGAACATATCGTCCGTCAGGTTGCGGCTGTGGGCGCAGACGGCGCGGCTGTTGGAATGGGTGGCAATCACCGGTGCATTGGTTATCTCCATAATGTCCCAGAAGCCCTCATCGCTGATGTGGCTCACGTCCACCAGCATTCCCAGGCGCTGGGCTTCCCGTACATATTCCCGCCCCCGGTCGGTCAGGCCGCCGCCGGTGACATTGGAGCCGGTAAGGGAATTTTTCTCATTCCATCCCAGGGTGGAAATCTGGAAGCCCACCTGCCGCAGATTTTCCAGCAGCTCCGGGTCAAAATCAAAACCGGCAGGCCCCTCGATGGTCAGCACGGCTGACATCTTCCCCGCCGCCCGGTTTTCCGCCACCTCGTCCACAGAATGGGCAAGCCGAATCATATTTTTGTTGTGCTCCACCTCCCGCTGGATGGTGGCAATCTCCCGCTCGAACACCACAACAGGAGAAGCACCAAAGCGCTCCTGCATCATGGGCGTGGTATAGCAGGCAAAGCACTGGCAATAGCCTTCCAGCCGGGAGGCGCGTTCCAAATCGATATGGTAGGAATTTTTCTTGAGGCTGCCTGCCTCGTTGACCGTTTCTCCCAGAAGGGCAAGTGCAGTATCGCAATGTAAATCAAATACAGGTACATTCATTGAAAAGCATCCTCCAAATGATTGATGACCGGATTCCTGGTCTGGATTCCCTCCGGGGCGTAGATTTCAATAACATCAAAGCGGGGCTGGCGGCGGCTGGGGTTCCAGTTCAGGTACAGCCCGGCGGTGGTGCGGATGCGCCGCTGCTTTTCGGCGGTAACAAACTCCCTGGCCTGAGCAAAATCTGCACTTTTCCGCAGCTTCACTTCAACAAACACAATGTATCTGCGGTTTTCGGCCACCAGGTCAATTTCCCCCATACGGCAGCGGAAATTGGCAGCCACGATTTTATAGTGCTTTTTTCTCAGGTATTCCGCCGCGGCAGCCTCGCCCCACGCCCCCAGCAGGTCACTTCTGTTCATAGAACTTTTTCAGGAAGCTCATGCGATGCAGCGGACAGGCACCGTATTGCTCCAGCGCGGCGTAATGCGCCCGTGTGCCATAGCCCTTGTGAATATCAAAGCCGTACTGGGGGTACTTTTCCGCCTGGGCAATCATAAAATCATCCCGGCTTACCTTTGCCAGCACGGAAGCAGCGGCAATATTGGCGCTGAGGCTGTCGCCCTTGACAATGGTTTTGACCGGCAAGCCAAAGTCCTTCTCCCGGTTGCCGTCAATCAGGGCTAAATCCGGCTGCACCTTCAGCTGTGCCAGGGCACGCTCCATGGCCAGGAAGGTCGCCTGCAAAATATTGATTCCGTCAATTTCCGTCTCGGTGGCAATGCCAATGCCATAGGCAATCGCCTGATTGCAGATGACCGGGAACAGCTCCCGGCGGCGCTTGTCGGACAGCTTTTTGCTGTCATTCAGCCCAGGAATCCGGGCATGGGGCGGCAGAATCACCGCAGCAGCGTAAACAGGTCCCGCCAAAGGCCCCCGCCCGGCTTCGTCCACGCCGCAGATAACCTTGAAACCTGCCTCATAATTCTGGTCTTCAATTTCCCACATGGTATGTTCCATTATGTTATATCCTCCGGCATTTCCAGGGTGAACTTGCCCAGCTTGCCGCTGCGAAATTCGTCCATCAGCACTTTTGCCATGCGCTCGGTGTGGACTTCGCCGCCCCGCAGCAGCAACCCCCGCTTTCTGCCCGCCTGCTCCAGAAGCGCATAGCCCGGGGTTCCCGGCTCTGCTTCCACTTTATAGCGGTCAGCAAGCACCTGGGGATAGTATTTATGCAGCAGCTCCATCAGGCGGCAGGAAAGCTCCTCAATGTCAATCACGCCCTCCTTCACCGCGCCGGTGTATGCCAGCATCATGCCCACCTGGGGGTCATCGAATTTCGGCCAGAGGATACCGGGGGTGTCCAGCAGCTGGAGGCCGGAATCCACCGTCACCCACTGCTTGCCCCGGGTCACACCGGGGCGATTTTCCGCCTTGGCACCCTTACGTCCCGAAATCTGGTTGATAAGGGTGGATTTTCCCACGTTGGGAATGCCCACAATCATCACTCGCAGGGGACGGTTCATACCCCGGGCGGCATCCCGCGCCAGCTTTTCGGCACAGGCGACCCGGGCGGCGGGAGTAAATTCATTGATGCCCTGGCGGCTTTTGCAATCCGTTGCCAGCACCGCCATGCCCTTGCTCTTGAAATAGTCCCGCCATTTTTTCGTGGCTGCGGGATCGGCCAAGTCCATGCGGTTGAGCACAATCATCCGAGGCTTATTGCCGCAGATGGCATCAATGTCCGGGTTGCGGCTGGAAAGCGGAATCCGGGCATCCACAATTTCGCAGACGGCATCCACTTGCTTTAAGTCTGCCTCAATCTGCCGCCGGGTTTTGGTCATGTGGCCGGGATACCACTGGATGTTCATGTTATCGGTCATTTCACCACTCCGATTCTGCCAAAGTCCCGCTGCTCCATGCCGCCCATGCCCGTGCCGGGGAAGAGAATAAAGGCGACCTTGCCCAGCACCTCTCGCTTATCCACCTGCCCAATCTGGGTGGAGCGGCTGTCCTTGGAATTGTTGCGGTTGTCGCCCATAACAAACACCTTGCCCTCCTCCACTACCAAGGGGAAGACAGTGCCCTCTTTCAAGGTGGTCAGGGTTTTGGTGTAGGGCTCATCCTGTGCCACGCCGTCCACATAGACAACGCCTTCATTAAAGTCAATGTCCACAGTCTGCCCCTCGGTGGCGATGACACGCTTGACTATGGGCTTACCGTTGTCGTAGGCCTGCTTGCTGACCACCACCACGTCGCCGTGCTTTGGCTCCTTATAGAACATATTGCTGACAAGCAGCATATAGTCGCCGTTCAGCAGCGTCCGCTCCATGGAGGGGCCGTCCACCACGATGATGCGCAGGAACAGCATGAGCACAGCCATCACAGCCACCAGCATACAAATCATATCGTGGAGGTACAGCGCCACATTCTGCTGCCATGTATATTTCTGTTCCTCTTTTTTTACTTCTTCGGTTTTTTTCTTGCCAAACACACCAAATCAGTCCTTTCTTCAGGCGCATGATAATAGACTATATCACAGCTGGGCACAATTTTCCAGACAAGGAATGATAATTTCCAAAAAATTTCCATTCCAAAATAAAAAGAGAGAGCCGCGAAGCCCTCTCTTCTTATTGTAAAACGAATTACACGTTCTCCTTGATCTTGGCAGCCTTGCCGAAGCGGCCACGCAGATAGTACAGCTTTGCACGGCGAACCTTGCCCTTGCGGACGGTCTCGACCATGGCAACGTTGGGAGAATGCAGGGGGAAGACCTTCTCGCAGCCGACACCGTAGGAAACACGGCGAACGGTGATGGTCTCGCCGATGCCGCCATGCTTACGGGCAATGACAGTACCCTCGAAAACCTGGATACGCTCACGGGAGCCTTCCTTGATACGAACGTGCACACGAACGGTATCGCCAACCTGAACTTCGGGCAGCTCTTCCTTCATGTACTGGCTATTCAGAGCCTTAACAAGATCCATTTCTTTGTCCTCCTTAAAATATTAGGCGTTCATACCAGCGCGGCGCACGGCAGAGGACGCACCTTGATTTCAGACCGGGTTATTCTAACATACATTTTTTAGAAAATCAAGTCTTTTTTAGTGACGCGACGAAAATTGTACGAATATGGGAGTTCCCTGCCCCGGAAACGCCCACTTGCGTGGGCTCAGATAATAGATAATAGTGAATAGATAATAAATAATAGTGTTTCTTCCATCTCCATGGGCGTTTCAGCTATTCACTGTTCATTATTATCTTTTATCTATTATCCAATTGAGCACTTCTGTCAGAATGCAGTTATTCGGTGGTAGTGGTATCTGCTTTCGCCTTGCTTTCTAAACTCCCACAACCCCCTACCATTCCTGCTATAAAGCTTTCAGGAAATATTTCCCCCGCATTTTGCTATATGTGATATAATGAATCGTAGTTACACAAGTGGAAGGAGTGTCAATCGGATGTGGCATGAAAGCTTATTCGTCAGCGATTGCGCGGAGGATTTTTTATGTGTCAGTATTGCAGACAACTCGGATATTGAGGCAAGCACATATTGCCTTGAGCCAAGAGTTGCCGTCGAAATGAATGCCATCCGGGAACTGCCCTTTTTTCGGTCAGTGAACAAGCTGGTGCTGCTTCCAGGAGAATTGAGCGAACCCTGCACCCCATATTTGCGGGACTGTCCTGCTACAGAATTGAAAATCGACTATTACACCGATGTTATAGATGACTATACCATTGATATTTCTGCGATGCAGCAGCTGCGATATGTTTTTTCACGCTCGTTATATGGGTTCTGCAACGTGAAGCAGGCCACGCACTTAAAAGCCATCAAAGTCGGACAGTGGAATGAGCCGGACTTTCTCTATTTAAAGGGTGCCAATCTTGCGGCGATTCAGATTTTGTCCGGAAAAATTCAGGATATGTCCGGCATACAGCAGCTAAGGAATCTCCAATTTCTTTCAGTTGCGAACTGCCCACGCATCAAGGATTTTTCCATGCTCGGCGAATGCGTCAAGCTTGAATCGCTGATTCTGGAAAGCTGTGGCACAAGCATTGCCGCAACAATGCCGGTTATTTCCAGCTTAAAATACCTAAACCTTCGCACCGCTTCAATCCCAGATGCCGCATGGTTTGATAGGTTTCCGAATCTAAGCTATCTGGTCTTAGATACCAGAATTGCAGACGGCCAAATCAACCGTCTGCAAAGACGAAAGCACTGTGTTCTTATCACGGACAGGCAGCATTATTCCTTGCGGAATAATGATTTACCGAAGTCGGAAACCGTTCTGCCGAACGACTCCTATCATTATGAATTGAATGGGTAGACGATGTGTAAGCCATCAGTCAAGTGTTTTACAGCACCGCTCTCTCCTGTTTCGATTTCTCATGCAGTTTTCGCATGGTCAGGTTCTGGTAATGTAAATACAGCATTCCAAAAAGATTTTTATAATCTGCCTGCCAGGGCTTATTTCTTCCGCAGAAGTGGAGGACGGCTGTATTCCGCATGACCCAGTTCAGATCATGCTTTCCGGTACTGCGAATCAGATATTTGGAGTAATTCCGCACATCGTAGTTCCAAATCACATCCTCCACGGGCATGGTTTTGCCTCCATACAGGATATTAAAAACATCCTGGTCGGGCAGAATCAGCTCTCTCTCGTGCTCGCTGACACACCGGAAGACATCCTCCGCCGTCACCAGATTCCGCGCCGCATTCAGGTCAATGAGCATCACGCCGGAATTGAAATACTCGTGCTCGGTGTCCAGGCGCATCTGATTGATTCCGTTTGCCATCTCGGTCAGCCCTGTGTGCGCCGCCGCCGCAAATACCTTTCCGCTCAGGTTCAGCTCCCACAGCGGGCGAAGCGGATTGATGATAAGCGTGTCCGGGTCGAGATACAGCACACGCTCCAATTCCTTTGGCAAAATCAGCGGGGAGAGCAGCCGATAATACATCTCTTTTGGATAACGCTTGGTGGTTGGCGCATTTTCAAACAGAGCCGCATCAACGGCGATTGGCCTCAACACAGCCCCGGAAGCAGCACAAAAGTCTGCCAATTCCGCCAGTTTTTCCTTGGGAATGGCACTGTGAAGCAGATAAACTGATACATTCTTCTCCCCGGGATTGCTGGCAAAGAAGGAATCCAGCATGACCTTGCAAGGCGGCAGATAATTTTCATCAAGGGTGAGCAATAAGTTCATCGGGTTGTCTCCTCACTTTCTGCGGCAAACGGTTTTGGTTCGTTGTTCATGGATTGTCTCTGAAATTGCAGATATATTATGTTCTGAAATTGGGAGCTTGTCAACAGACTTCACGGAAAAGTTACAATCCGCGATGCAGCCAGCCTCTCAAAAATTGAAAGCGGCACAGCCGCAAATTCTTAATTTGATTTCTCGCAAAATCTATGATAGAATGATGCGGAAATGCTGTAAGTAAGGGATGATTTTCTTTGAATTTTGGCTGCACACAGTTAATCATTGATTTGGATGCCATTCGGCATAACATAAACGAAGTAAAAAACCGGGTCGGTGTACCGGTCATGGCCATTATCAAGGCAGATGCCTATGGCCACGGCGCGGTGGAAATTGCGCGGCATCTCAGCGGGGACTGTGCCTTTTTCGGTGTCAGCTCCATGCTGGAGGCGCTGGAGCTTCGGCAAGCAGATATTCAAAAACCCATTCTGATACTGGGCTACACTCCTGTGGAGGCCTTCCCCGATGCCATTCGGCTGGGCATCCGCCCCACCATCTTCCATTATGAGGATGCTCTGGCGCTGTCCCAGGTAGCACAAGAGCTGGGGCTGACCGCTCATTTCCACTTCGCCGTGGATACCGGCATGAGCCGCATCGGCTTCCAGGTGACCCCGGAGGATGCGGACATCTGCGCCGCCATTGCAAGGCTTCCGGGACTTGATCCCGAGGGACTGTTCAGCCATTACGCCACTGCCGACTGCGCCGACCTGAGCCGTGCTGTCCGCCAGAACGAGCAGTTTGACCGGTTCTATGGGATGCTGCAAGATCGGGGCGTATCCGTAAAAATCCGCCACATGGACAATTCCGCCGGTGTGATGAATTTCAAATGCAAATACGAAATGGTGCGCTCCGGCATTGTCACCTATGGAATGTACCCCAGCGACGAGGTTGACCATGAGCGGCTGAACCTGAAGCCCGCCCTGCGGTGGGAAAGCCGCATCAGTCACCTGAAAACCCTGGAAGCCGGGCGGGAAATCAGCTACGGCGGTACTTACACCACCACAAAACCCACCCGCGTGGCAACCGTCCCCGTTGGCTATGCCGACGGCTACCGCAGAAGTCTGTCCGGGCGGTTTTATGTGCTGATCCGGGGTAAAAAGGCTCCCATCCTGGGCAGAATATGTATGGATCAGATGATGGTGGACGTAACGGACATTCCCGATGCCGCCCAGGGCGATACCGTTGTGCTGGTGGGCAGCAGCGGGGAACTGAACATCTCCGTGGAGGAGATTGCCGCTCAGCAGGATAGCTTTAACTATGAATTTGTATGCGGCATCAGCCGGAGAGTGCCCCGGGTGTATCTGATGAACGGTCAGGTCATCCACTCTGTGCTGTATCTGCTGGACTGAAGGAGAAAGAAAATGGCAAAAAAAGGTAAATACAGCGGTGGAGCGGATAGCTCCGGCTCTCTGGTCAAGGGACTTATTGTCGTCATGGGCATTCTGGTACTGTTTTCCCTGGGGCTGCGGCTGGTGATTGGAAGTGCCGGCAGTGGCCAGCCCCAGCTGGAGGCCACCACCGTCCCCACCGTAGAGGAGTCGGTAACCCTCCCGAGCATCCCGGAAGATACCCAACCGGAAAAGCAGTCCCTTTGGAGCCGGCTGTTCGGCTCTAAAAAGTCGGAGGTCACCACCCAGCCGGAGGAAACGGAAGCATCAGAAGCCACTGGCGTTGTCGCCCAGGCAACCATTGCCGTCACCGGCGACATTCTCATGCATCTGCCGGTGACCAACACCGGCCTGCGCAGCGACGGAACCTATCATTTCGATTCCATCTTTCAGTACTTAACCCCCTATTCCAGCGCGGCGGATTATTCCGTTGCCAACCTGGAAACCACTCTGGCCGGTTCCGACATGGGCTATAAATACTCCGGCCACCCCGCCTTCAATACCCCGGATGCCATTGTAGATGCTTTGAAGAATGCAGGCTTTGATATGCTCCTGACAGCCAACAACCACTGCTACGACACCAGTGAATACGGCTTCCTGCGCACAATAAAGACGGTCAAAAGCAAGGGGCTCACGCCTCTGGGCACTCGGGAAAATGCCGCTGACCCGGCCTATAGCGTACAGAACATTGGCGGCATTCAGGTTGGAATGGTGTGCTACTCCTATGAGGGGCAGCCGGAAAATCCCACTCCCGGAGTCGTGTATATGAATCAGAACGCGCTGAGTGCAAACTGCTCCTCCCTGATTAACGCCTTTATCCCCACCAATCTGGAGCCTTTCTATCAGCAGGTGCGCCAGCAGCTGGCACAGATGAAGCTGGCAGGAGCCGAGGCCACCGTGATGTTTATCCACTGGGGCGAAGAATATCAGACCTCCCCCAACGCTATCCAGCAGGAGATTGCCCAGCAGCTTTGCGACATGGGCTTTGATGTGATTGTGGGCGGCCATCCCCACGTCATTCAGCCGGTGCAGCTGCTGTCCAGCCGCACCACCCCCGACCATAAAACCGTCTGCGTCTACTCCACCGGCAACGCCGTTTCCAACCAGCGCATTGCAGAAATGAACCTGAAAACCGGCCATACCGAGGACGGAATGCTGTTCTCCTTCACACTGAACAAGTATGCTGACGGCACGGTGGAATTGGAGGATGCCAATATTCTCCCCTGCTGGGTGGATTTGCGGACGACAAACGGCAAACAATACGTCATCATCCCCCTGGATGCCGCGCTGCAAAGCCAGTGGCAAACCACCTTTGGCCTGACAGACGAGGCATATGAAAATGCCATCAAATCCTACGACCGCACCCAAGCGCTGGTGGGGACAGGAATCGCCCAGGTGCAGGAATATCTTGCCGGTCAAAAACAGCAGCGGGAGGGCACTTCCCTCGCCGCCGCGTGAGCAGGAGGTAATTCATGAAAAATTTCTGGTATCGTCTGCTGTCCGCCCTGAAAATTATTGTTGTGATGCTGCTGATTGGCGCAGCTACGCTCAGCATCGTCTTTGCCTGGGGCTATTTTCAACATTCCCGGCAGCCCTCGACTGAGGTCAGCATTCCCACAATTCCCGCGACCGAGCCGCCCACAGATCCGCCCACCGAACCCCCTACAGAGCCGCCGGAACCGGAGCACGTGATTTCCCGGGCAACCATCGGTGCCACCGGTGACCTGCTGATGCATATGCCGGTGATTGACACGGCACGGCAGGCGGACGGAAGCTATAATTTTGACTATATTTTCCGGTATTTGCAGGAATATACGAATGCCGCCGACTTTGCCGTTGCCAACCTGGAAACCACCCTGGCCGGTGCCGCCAGAGGCTACAGCGGCTATCCCAACTTTAACTGCCCCGATGAAATTGTGGACGGTGCCCGCAACGGCGGCTTTGATATGCTGCTCACCGGCAACAATCACAGCTATGACACCGGCGAAAGCGGCTTTTTCCGCACCATCGAAACCGTGCGCAGCAAGGGGCTGCAAACTTTGGGCACCATGCTAAACGGGGATGAACCGAAGTATGCCATTGAAGATATCAACGGCATTCAGGTTGGAATGCTCAGCTACACCTATCAGGGCAGGCCGGATAACGGCTACGCCAATCGGGTGTACCTCAACGGTCTGCTGCTGCACGAAGGGGCAGAAAACGTGGTGAACACCTTCATCCCCAATAACCCGGCGCCATTCTATGCCGAGGTGGAAAGCTATATTCAGCAGATGCGAGCCGAAGGCGCTGAGGCGCTGGTCATTTTCCTGCACTGGGGCGTGGAATATGCCCTGACACCGGTGGCACACCAGACCCAGATTGCCCAGAAGCTGTGCGACTTGGGCATTGATGTGATTGTGGGCGGTCATCCCCATGTGGTGGAGCCGGTGGCGCTGCTGAGCAGCACCGTTGACCCCGACCACAAGACCGTATGCCTCTACTCCATGGGCAACGCCGTTTCCAACCAGCGGGCCAACGTGATGAAGAGCCAGCCCAACGGCTACACCGAGGACGGCGTGTGGTTCACCATGACCTTCTGCAAATACTCCGACGGAACGGTCTATTTGGAGGATGTGAACCTGATTCCCACCTGGGTTTATCTGCGCACCACCAACGGACGGCGCTATGACATTCTCCCCCTGGATGAAGCGACCCAAGGCCAGTGGGCGCAGCTTTATGACCTTCAGGATGTCACCGTCAGTGCCGCCCAGCGCTCCTTCAACCGCACCATGAGCATCGTTGGGGAGGGACTGGCAGAATCCCGGCAATACCTGGCCAGTGCCCAGGAGGAGCGGGATGCCAATTATCTGGCTGCCCTCATGGAGCAGCTGTACGGCAACGAAGCCGCATAATAAAAAGCGTCCCCGATGAAAGGATTTTCTCCAATCATCGGGGGCTTTTTTGAAAATCAAGTTTCTTCCTGCTCTGCCAGGTGCTTGGCAAGGCACTGGGTCACCGCTGCACAGCGATGGGCAGCGATGGACTCAAAGGTGGGGTAGTCCATCTCGGCGGAGTTGTCTGCCTTGTCGGAGATGGCACGGAGAATCACATAAGGAACTCGGTTGCGGTAAGCCGTTTGGGCAATGGCAGCGCCCTCCATCTCGGTACACAGGGCGCTGGTAACGGAAATAATCCGCTCCTTCACTTCCCTGCTGGCAACGAACTGGTCGCCGCTGGCCACTCTGCCAATCTTGGTATGACCGGGGTTGACCCCCTCTGCCGCCGCAAAGGCATAGGCCATCAAAGCGTCATCCGCCGGGAAGCTGGTCACATCCATCTGGGGCACCTTGCCCATGGGATAGCCAAAGGCGGTGGCATCCATGTCATGATACATGGCATCCCGGCTGACCACCATGTCCCCAATGTCCAGGTCATTGCACAAAGAGCCGGCAATGCCGGTGTTCACCAGGCAGGTCACGTCAAACAGGTCGCACAGAATCTGGGTGCACAGCGCCGCATTGACCTTGCCGATGCCGCACTGCACCACCGTCACCGGCAGTCCTTCCAGAACGCCGTCATGGAAGACGCTGCCTGCAATCTTTTTTTCCGTTTTCTTTTCCATTAGGTGCAGCAGGGTTTCAATTTCCTCCTGCATGGCACCGATAATTCCAAGTTTTGTCATCGAATCTCTCCTGTCATTTGATGCTTTTCAAACCGTCGTACAGTTCATTAAAGGATTTCTTCTCTTTGCAGCGTCCAAAGGACAGCTCCCGGTTGTTGCCGAACTCCAGCAGGAAGCACTTCGTCAGCTCCTCCACCGTCTGCTCCAGGGTGGTGAAAAATTGCTGGTAGGCAAAATTGCTGGCCGAGCTGCCCTCCTCGAAGGCGTTAATAATCAACGATTCCGTTACCTGATCCAGGGGGTACATTTTCAGGTGCATCAGCTCGTGACAAATGACCTCCTCCAGATTCTCCTGCTCGGGGTTGGCGGCATTCAGCAGAAACACTGCCTTTTTATCCTCGCAGTCAATCTTAAAATCCCCGGTCTTTCGCCAGGTTGGGTCTTCCACAAATTCCAGCTTCACATCCCAATCCGGGACGATTCTCAGCTTCCGGCAGTATTTTTCAAAAATCGCTGTCAATTCCGATCTGTCCATGTTGCTCCTCCCGCCAAATTTCCAAAATCACGGCTGTCTGGCTGTTTCTTCCAGGAAGAACAGCCCCTCTGTTACGTTGACAAATATTGCGCTTTCCTTCAAAGCGTACTGCTTGCCCTTGTAAAATACGGTATTATTGTTGGCTGCAACCACCATATCCGTCCCATCTTTCAGGTGGTAGGTATAGGTGACCAGCGGCTCGGTTGTATCCTTGGATTTTTTGAACACATCATATTTCAGCGTATTGAGCATATTGATGCACCGCTGCACGTCCTCTGCGTCCGACACTTCCTTCCCTTCCGGCGACAGGGACGGGCAGGCAACGGTGACCGATGCCACCTTGTCGTCCAGGGGCAGGAACACCAGCCAACAGCCGTCCATGGCAATCTTGATGCCCGTGGTAAGAATCATGCAAGCCGCAACGCCCAAAAGGAATCGCAGGGCTTCTTTCAGTGCTTTTTTCATGGGATGCCTTTCTGAATGTCCACTTTTCTGCCCCAATGTCCACTTTCAATGTCCACTTTTCCGCTTCAATGTCCACTTTTTTAGTTTTCAATGTCCACTTTTTGGCTTACAAACTTATATTTTCCTTTTCCACCGCCTGGCACTGCTTCAATAATCCCTGCCTGTGCCAATGTGGAAAGCAGCTTAGATGCTCCCGAAGGACTCAATTCCAGCAGCTCCATCACTGTACTTCTGCTGAACACTTCCTCATAACCGTATTTTTCAAAAAGTCTGCGGACATGAATCCCCGTTTTCGCCGAGAACGCCTTTCCATTTTCTGATAGAAGCCGTTCTATATCCATTTTTTGAGGATAACCTTCCGTTTTACCAGCTGGAATGTCCACTTTTTCATTCAGGAAACTGCTGATATGCAAATTCCGGTTATGCAGATCATTTTTCTCCCCCAAAAGTAGGTTTCTCAGGAACAGCTCCAAATACTCCGTCGTCTCGTGAACGCCCTTTTGTAAATTGGTGTAATTTGCCCGGACAAGTGCATTTCTAAAATACCATGCATTCTCTGCAAAAATATCATTTGTTGCAGAAAACCCCAGTGTTCTCAAATACTTGATAAAGAAAACTGCCGTGGTTCTGGTGTTGCCTTCCCCGAAAATATGAATCTGCCACAGTCTTGAAACAAACACCGCCAGATGACGGATAATCTCATCCATCGAAATTCCTCGATAGTCAAAATTTCTTTCCTGACTTAAATCATATTCCAATGTGGCCTTTAGTTCCAAGGCGCTGCCATAGGTGACGGTTGCCCCGTCCAGCACCCATTCCTTTTTGGTGATATTATAATCCCGGATTTTTCCGGCATGGCTATAGATTCCCTGAAAAAGTCTGCGATGAATAGCAATATATTCATTTGGTGTAAACGAAAACGCCGGCTCTGACAGAATCGCCGCAATGCGGTAAGAAACCTTGTCCGCCTCCTCTGTACGCTCCCCTCCGGACAAATGAGCTGGGCGCTCCTCATAGTAGCTATCGATTAGATTCTGTGCTTCTTTCAGGGTGATTTTTCCCTCTATATTCTGGGCAGCTGTGTCAATCAGGTATTTCGACGGCTTCAGGCCATCCACCGCCTGAAGCCCAATCGCCGTACTCCAAACATAGCACCTGCCAGCTTTGTCCGGCTCGGTTTCCTTCAGATATTCCTTAAACGGGTCTTGTACCATGTCTCGTACCTCATTTCCTTGCAGTCGGGCGATGCTTCGCTTTTCTCACTCCGGGTAAACGAGCCGATCGGGGGTGATGTTTTCCAGCAGGGCTGCATAGCGTCTGCCCCAGAAATTTGCCATATTCAGGTTCATATCCAGGTAGTTGCCGCAATCCTTGGGGGATGCACCGGGCACTTCGCCCCGGTAGTCCCGGATAAAGCGGAAGCAGTCCAGCACCAGGGGCAGCACATCCCGGGAGGTGTAGTCCCCCGCCAGCAGCAGATAAAAGCCGGTGCGGCAGCCCATGGGGCCAAAGTACAGCACTTTTGTTTTCCACTGAGGTTCGTTGCGCAAATAGGTGGCAGCCAGATGCTCGATGGTGTGCACCTCGGCGGTGTTCATCACCGGCTCCTCGTTGGGGCTGGTCAGGCGCAGGTCAAAGGTGGTGACGGTTTCAGCGCCCACGCTATCCTTGCGGGAGACGTAAACGCCGGGCTGCAATTTCAGATGGTCAATGGTAAAGCTGGTAATTTTTTCCATATCAAATTCCTCTCCGTATCATCGATGGGTTCAATCATACCACGTTTTCCCCCGCTTTTCAAGTCGCAACCCCGGGAAAAAGCCACAGCGGAACCCAGTGGGCTCCGCTGCATTTCGGTATTGAATTTTATACAAGCGCTGCCAAACCGTATCGCAGAATGCAGGTGGTGATGATGCCCCGTTCACGCTCCCGGGTCGCCGCCCTCAGAAGGTTCGGTCGGAAATGGAATCCACAACCTGCTTGTTGATTTTTGCGGAATAGCAGAATCTGGACCGGTAGACCTCTGTGAACAGCAAATCCAGCATAAACATATGCGCCAGCTTCGAGGGGGATGCCCCCTCTTGCAGCGGCGGTTCATAGCCGCCGCAAAGAAGCACCACATCCATATGCTCCGTCATGGGGGAATTGAGATACTGGGTGATGCCAATGGTTCTGCATCGGTTCTCATGAGCACGCTTTGCAACCTCCACCATCTCCTTGCTTGCGCCGGAATAGGAGATGAACAGCGCCACATCATGCTCGTTCAGAGTAGAGGCCGCCATGGCCTGCATGGTGGCATCGGAGAGACAATAGACATTCGGCATAATGTGCAGGAATTTATACATTCCCTCCATCGCCGTCAGAGAAGATCCGCCGATTCCGAAAAAGCGCACCTGGTCGGAGTCCAGAATCAGCTCGGCAGCCTTTCGCAGTGCTTCCTCATCCACCATTGCAGCCGTCTCCCGAACCGGCGAGAGATAGCTCTGCAAAACCTTCTGAACCATCACCGTCATGGTATCCTTCCGGGAAACCTGTCCGGGCAGCATCTCGGCATCCGCCTCCTCGCTCTGCTTTGGCTCTGCGGAATCGTGAATGCTCAGCGTCAGCTGAATCTTAAAATCCTGATACCCCTTCAATCCCAGTGCCTTGCAGAATCTGGAAACCGTGGTCAGGCTGACATCACAGGCATCTGCCAGGTCATTGATGGACAAGAAGCGTGCTGTCTTGTATTCCCGAAGAATATAGTCCGCAACCTTCTTCTCCCCCTTGGTCAGGGAGGGGTAGATGGACTGAATATTCAGCAAGAACGTATTTTGTGTCGTATTGGGCACAGTGATACCTCCAAATAAGCAACTCCCCGGGGCATCCGAGGGAAAAAAGCCGCAGAATTTCTTTTTCGTTCATTATACTCCTCGTATTTCGATATTGCAAGGGCATCATTGGCCTAACGTCACAAAAAAGATGAGTATTTCGTAATAAATCCATTGACGCAGGATTTTCTCAATGCAAAATCATGCGCTGATTGGTGCAATTCGACCATCGCAGCCAGTGGGCAAGGAATGTCCGGGAAACCTCCCAAACGCAATCCTCTGCCCCCGCCGCCGTTACTTGACCGCACCGGCGGACATTCCCTTGATTAAGGATTTTTGCACCAACAGGTAAATGATGACTGCGGGGATGATGGAAATAATCGTTCCGGTCATCACCATTTCCCAGGGCGTTTGATTGTCAATCAGCCGGGATATGCCCACGGTAACGGGGGTATACTGTGCGCTGCGGGTCAGCAGCATGGGATACAGGTATTGCCCCCAGCCCGAGAAGAAGGACAGGCCGAATGCCGTACCGATGCCGGGCAGCGCCAGCGGGAGAATCACCCGAAACAGCGCCTGTAGGCGGGTGCAGCCGTCAATGGTGGCTGCCTCCTCCAGCGCAATGGAGACGCTGTCAAAGAAGCTTTTCATCAGCAGCGTGGGAAATGCCATCGACGTGGCAACCACCACAATAATCACGCCGAAGTAGCTATCGTACATCCCGATTTTCTTGAGCATCAAAAAGACGGGCACCACAATTACAACCTGGGGCAGCACCTGGGTCAGCAGCAGCACGCCGGAATAGAATCCCTTGCCGCGAAACCGGAAGCGGGACAGGGCATAGCCGGTGAACACTGCCAGAACCACATTGATGACGGCAGTGCTCAGCGCATAAATAAAGGTTGCCTTCAAATAGCTCCCCATTTCAATGCGCTTGAAAATCTCCGCATAGTTTTTCCATTCCCAGTCTGTGGGGAACAGGAAATTCTTGCCCAGATTTTCATATTTCGTCAGAGATGCCACAAATGCGGTATACAGCGGCAGCAGCGTAAACAGCACCCAAATAAGGATCACCGCATAGCGGACGGTGGTTCCGATGCGTCTTCTTTGTGTCATTGTCAGGTTCATTCAATGCCACCTCTTTGTTCAATCTTCCGCTTGGCATAGCTGAGCAGAGACAGCACCACCAGCAAGCATAGCGAAATGGCACAGGCGGTGCCCAGATTGTCCTGCTGGAATGCCTTGGCATAGATTTCCAGCGCCACCAGCTGCGTTCCCCGTGCAGGGCCGCCTCCGGTCAGGACGTTGACAGCATCAAAAATCTGCATGGTCCATGCGGTGACAATCAACGTTGTTGTCAGCAGCACCGGCATGATATGAGGTAGGGTGATGCTGAAAAAGCGCTGCAAGGGGTTAACGCCATCCAGCGCCGCCGCTTCGTAGATGTCTTCCGGAACGGTCTGCAACGCCGACAGCAAGGACATAATCATGAACGGCGTTCCCTGCCAGATGCGGACAACCACGCACACGGCAAGCGCCTTGTGCGGCTCCGACAAAAAGCTGATATTTTTCTCAATCAGCCCCAGCGCCATCAGCAGCTGATTGAGAAAGCCGAACTGGGCATTGAGAACCCAACGCCACATGGTTGCGGCAAATGCCTGAGGAACCACCCAGGGGATGATGACAATCGCCCGGAAAATGTCCAGCCCCTTCAGAGGCTTATCCAGCACCAGCGCCATAATGGTTCCAAAAAGCACAACACCGGAAACGCCAAAGAAGACATAAATCAGCGTCACCTTCACGCTGCGAAAAAATTTCGGGCTGGTCAGGTATTTGAAGTTTTTAAATTGATTCCACCCCTTGTACCCCTGAATGATGTTGGAGTCGCCAAGAGAATACCGAATCAGATTAAAGATAGGGATTGCCAGAATGAAAATAAAAAGCACAATTGTCGGCACAAGATAAATATAAGGTTCTATCTCTCTGCCGATACGGCGAGCTTCTTTGTTCCGTTTCATGATTTCACCTCTTGCAGTTGAATCTCATTAAGGGGCTCTCTGCCTGAGTGCAGAGAGCCCCAGGGACTGCACCGCACAAAAGCCGCCTCGCCAGTCCGTGCGGTACTGCCCGAAAAGAAAGGAGGGTTATTCGTAAATTTCGCCGTGTTCCTCTGCAATGTTCTCCCAGGTCTGTTCCGGTGACTGGTCGCCCATCAGCAGCAGCTGGAGCTGTTCTCCGGTAACGGTCCACAGGGCATTGGTTTTCACGCAAACGCCTTCGGCATAGCTTGTTTCCATACCGGCAACAATGTCCTTCATATAGTCGACGGTGTACAGCTCAGCAGCGGACTTGGTAATGGGCACGGAACCGTAGGCCTCGTGGGCATACTGGCTGTCAGTATCCATCAGGAAACGCAGGAGCGTCCAGGCTTCGTCGGGATGCTCACAGTTGGTGGGAATGAACCAGCCGCCAATATTGATTGCGGTAGACTGCACGCCGCTGGCACCCGCAGGCAGCGCCGCCGCACGGATTGTGCCGTCAGATAGCTGATCGCCCACCTGGTTTGCCATATTGTAAAGGTCCAGAACAATGGCAGCCTTGCCGTCACGCATCAGAGTGCGGCAGTCAAAGCGGTTGTACTCCACATACCCCTCCTGGGCGTAGGCCGTCAAATCCTGAAGCAGGGTCAGGGTGTGGATGGCTGCCTCTTTATTCTCCTCAGCGTCATAGACATAGCGATTGGTGGCAGCGTCCCAGGCAGAGCCGCCGATTTCGGTGGTAAACAGGGACTCAAAGACGAAGCTGGTTTCGCCGCCGGTGGGCGCTGCATACATCCCCATAGGGGTAATGCCATCAATGGCGCTCAGCGCCTTGCAATCATCCAGCAGTTCCGCCCAGGTTTTGGGGGGATTCTCCGGGTCCAGACCGGCCTGCCGGAACAGCTCTGCATTGTACCACATAATCAGGCTGGAACCGCCGCAGGGAATCATCAGTTGCTTGCCGTCGTACTGACCTGCCTCCAGCATGGCAGGATAGATGTCTTCTTTCAGGGCATCGTCCACATACCCGGTCAAATCCAGAACCTTGCCCTTTTCGTACAGGTCAAAAACCGTTGCGGGCAGATGGTACATCACATCCGGCAGCGTATCGGATGCTGCCCAGGTCTGCACCGACTGGGTTGCGTCGCTCCAACCCAGATCCTGCATATTCACCTTAATATTGGGATGCTCCGCCTCGAATTTCTCAATCAGTGGCTCAAAGATGCCGTGCAGAACCTCCGGGGTTCCGGTGCGAACCAGGGTGACGGTGACAACATCCTCTGCCGCTGCGGGTGTCCAGGCTGCAAGTGAGCAGATCATGCAAAGCGCCAAAATACAAGCTAACATCTTTTTCATCTGATTTCTTCTCCTTTGTGTTTGTAATGTGGTGTTGAGTTACATCCCCCTCCGGGGACATAGACTGCATTGTCAGAATTGATGCTTAAAACCGCCGCGGCTGCACATCATTTTCAACAACACAAGCCTTTGTCGTCATCATAATATCATGCACTATGCCGAATGTCAATATGTTAAAAATAATTTTTATTATTTTAAAATAAATGTTGTAATTCTTTTTTTGTGTGTTATAATAGCAAAGGAGATGCAGGAGACCCCCTATTTCCCGCCCACGCTGCATCTGCCCCGGGCAATCCATAAATTCCTATGCCTCTTTGAAAGGAGCTTGAAGAAAATGAATGACCATGCCCCCTTTGTGAACCTGAGAGTCGGTGTCGGCAAATTCTATTACGGCAGCGGCTGCATCCGTGTGCTATCCGAGGAAGTCACCCGCCTGGGTGGAAAGCCCTTCGTGATTGGCGGCCCCACCACCACCCCCCTGGTGATGAATCTGGTGCATGACAGCTTTTCTGCCGCCGGGATTACCCCGGTTGTGCGCATCCATACCGGTGCCTGCTCCCGCAGCTGGGCAAACACCTATCAGCAGGAAGCGCGGGAACTGGGCTGCACCGTTATTCTGGGCATCGGCGGCGGCAAATGCCTGGATTTGGCAAAATGCACCGCAACCTTCGCCAATCTGGATTTGATTTGCGTCCCCACTTCTGTCGCCACCTGCGTCGCCTCCTCCTCCGTGTGCATCATGTACCATAACGACGGCACGCCCGACGGCTCTGTTGCCATGCACAAAGAGGTGGATGTGGTCATTGCGGATACCCAGGTTATCGCCACTGCCCCCAAGCGCACCCTGGCTGCCGGTATCTTTGATTCCATCGCCAAGCTCCCGGAGGTCGTACATAACGTAAAAATTGAAAATTATCGGGACTGTGACCTGGAAAAATACATCTGCACCGTCAACTCCAAGGGGATTTATGAATTTCTGATGGGAGAAGGCCGGAATGTCTATGACAACGGGCTATCTTCCGGGCGGATGACCGATGTAATTCTCACCAATCTGCTGCACACCTCCGTTGTCAGCGGTTTCTCCTGCGGTGTCAACCAGCTGGCGCTGGCCCACGGTCTTTATGACTGCGTCCGCCGCAGCTTTACCAAGGAGGCTGCCCATATGCTTCACGGCGAGATTGTCGCCCTGGGTGTGCTGATGCAGCTGAAATTTAACGAAATGGATGCCAGCTACATCTCTGATGTCCGTGCCCTCATGGAGCATATGCAGCTGCCCGTCACGCTCACCCAGTTGGGCATCACCCCCTCTGCGGAAAATCTGAACATCCTGATGGACTATTTGATTCCCGCTACGGCACTGACCCAGGATGACCGCCCCAGACTGCAAATGGCTCTGGATTTAATTGCTTGATCCCTACACTCCCTTTCAAATGGAAACCACCGATGGAACTTGCTCCACCGGTGGTTTTCGTTTTTATTCTTTATCGGCAGCAGGATTCCAGCACCAGCTTCAGCGCCTCCCCAATGGCAGCCTGGCGCACCGCCTCCCGGTCGCCTGCGAAGCAGAAATGCCGGGAGAAGTTCTTACGTTCATCGCAATAGCCGATGTACACCGTCCCCACCGGGTTTCCAAATTCATCCCCGCCGGGGCCTGCCAGACCGGTGACGGACACGGCAACATCCGCTTGCAGCGCCTGCCTTGCCCCCCTTGCCATTGCCTCTGCCACCGGGGCGCTGACCGCGCCCACCGTTTCCAGCAGCCCTTCGTCAACCCCCAAAAGGTGGTGCTTGACCCAGTTGGTATAGCTGATGATGCCGCCCTTATAGACGCTGGAGCTGCCGGGCACCGCCGTCAGCGCTGCTCCGATGCCGCCGCCGGTGCAGCTTTCCGCCGTCACCAGGGTTCTTCCTTCCAGTGCCTTCAGCACCTCACAGCAGCGCTTCATCATGATAAGAGACCTTAATCTTCTCTACCCCTTCCAGCGCCCGGGCAATCAGCTCCTGCCGATTCAGATTCCGCTCGGCATTCAGCACCTGACCCAGCGTGGGCTTGGTTTTGGGATGCTTGGGGGTAAAGACGGTGCAGCAATCCTCATAGGGCAGGATGGAGGTATCCAGCGTGCCAATGCGCCGGGCGATGGTGACAATCTCCTCCTTGTCCATGCCCACCAGGGGCATGAAGATGGGAATATCCACCACTGCACCAGTAACCGCCATGGCCTCCATGGTCTGAGAAGCCACCTGACCCAGGTTTTCGCCGGTGACCAGCGCACCACAGCCGTCCTGCTTGGCAATGGCGGCGGAAATTTCCATCATAAACCGGCGCATAATCAGGGTGAAGAATTCCTCAGGGCAATTGTCCCGAATGGCCTCTTGAATCTCGGTGAAGGGCACCACGTTGACGGTCATCTTGCCGGAATAGCGGGTGACCAGCCGTGCCAGCTCCAGCACCTTGTCCTTGGCCAGCTGGGAGGTATAGGGATAGGAGAAAAAGTGAACCGCCTCAATCTCCACGCCCCGCTTGGCAATCATATAGGAGGACACCGGGGAATCGATGCCGCCGGACAGCAGGCACATGGCTCTGCCGCCCACGCCGGTGGGCAGACCGCCGGCACCCGGCTCAGCAGGTCCATGGACATAGGCTGCAAAGTCCCGCACCTCCACATACACCGTGTATTCCGGGTGGTGCACATCCACCAGGGTATTGGGGTGTGCCTCTGCCAGCCGACCGCCAATCTCTTGGGAGATGGCAATGGAGTTCAGGGGGAACTGCTTGTCGGAGCGCTTGGACTCCACCTTAAAGGATTTTGCGCTGTCCAGGTCGTCCCCCAGATAAGCTTCGCAGGCTGCATAGATGGCATCCAGGTTCTTTTCGCAGGGGCGGCAGCGGCACAGGGACACCACGCCGAAAATGCTGTGGCAGGCTTCCCATGCGCCCTCCAAATCTGCCATTTCGTCCTGAGGCTCCACATACACCGTGGACTGCATGATATACACATTAAAATTGCCGTAATGCTTCATTCTCCGCCGGACATTCTGGCGCAGGCGGCTTTCAAACTGGCGCTTGTTGCCGCCCTTGAGCACAATCTCGCCCAGCTTCATCAAAAAAATCTCGTTCATGGGGTATTCCTTTCAAATGATAGATTGAATAAGGCTATTATAACGAATTTATGCCATTTTGCAAGGCAAAATAAATAAGCAGCCCCGCAATGCCTGACAGCAAGCATTGCGGGGCGCGCTCATTCAAATATTACACAATGCCCTGGGCGTTCATGGCATCGGCAACCTTCAGGAAACCGGCGATATTGGCACCGGCCACATAGTTGCCCTCCATACCATAGGCCTTGGAGGCATCATCGATGTTGTGGAAGATGTTCACCATGATGTCCTTCAACTTGGCATCCACTTCCTCAAAGGTCCAGCTCAGGCGCTGAGAGTTCTGGGTCATCTCCAGTGCGGAGGTTGCCACACCGCCGGCGTTGGAGGCCTTGCCGGGGCAGAACAGAATGCCGCTGTCCTGGAAGTACTTGGTGGCATCCAGGGTGGTGGGCATATTGGCACCCTCTGCCACGGCGAAGCAGCCGTTCGCCACCAGGGTCTTGGCATCTTCCAGATTCAGCTCATTCTGGGTGGCGCAGGGCAGCGCCACATCGCACTTGGTGGTCCAAACGCCCTTGCCCTCATGGTAAACGGAGTTGGGACGCGCCTTGGCGTACTCGGTCAGGCGGGCACGCTTGACCTGCTTCACTTCAATCAGGGTTGCCACGTCGATGCCATCAGGGTCATACACCCAGCCGGTGGAGTCGCTGCAAGTCACCGGCTTTGCACCCAGCTGCCATGCCTTTTCAATGGCATAGGTTGCCACGTTGCCTGCACCGGATACTGCCACGGTCTTCCCCTTCAGGTCGTGACCGTTGCAGCGCAGCATCTCGTCTGTCAGATACAATAGACCATAGCCGGTAGCCTGGGTACGTGCCAGGGAGCCGCCGTAGCTCAGACCCTTGCCGGTAAGCACACCTTCATACAGGTCGCGGATGCGCTTATACTGGCCAAACAGATAGCCAATCTCTCTGCCGCCTACGCCGATGTCACCGGCGGGCACATCGGTATCCGCACCGATATATTTGCACAGCTCTGTCATGAAGCTCTGGCAGAAGGCCATAACCTCCCGGTCGGACTTGCCCTTGGGGTCGAAGTCAGCACCGCCCTTGCCGCCGCCGATGGGCAGGCCAGTGAGGGAATTCTTAAAGGTCTGCTCAAAGCCCAGGAACTTGAGAATGCTCAGGTTGACGCTGGGATGGAACCGCAAGCCGCCCTTGTAGGGTCCAATGGCGCTGTTGAACTGGACACGGTAGCCGTTGTTGACCTGCACCTGCCCCTGGTCATCTATCCAGGGCACCCGGAACAAAACGACACGCTCGGGGGTGGTCAGCCGTTCCAGCAACGCATTTTTCCGAAAGGCATCCTCGTTCTTTTCAATGACGGCGGAAAGAGATTCCAGAACCTCGGTGACAGCCTGGATAAATTCAGGCTGATTGGGATTCTGCTTCTTTACGCGCTCCAGCACTTCATTAACATAGCTCATGGTTCAAGCACTCCTTTGTACTCTTCGTTTATTCGGCAGGAAAACATTGCACATACGAAACACAAATGTTCTTCATCTGCGTATTAACAATGGTCATTGTACCAGAAATCTCCTTACAATGCAATCATTTTTTGCAAGTTTTTTATTTCAACTTGCAGAATGGTTCAAAATCTCCACAACCGCAGCAGGTTTCGGCATTGTTTTTGTAATACTATACAGATTGTTATGCAAGCCGCCCGGCAGGCCACAGGGGCGGCCACAAACGCCCGCAGCCCCGGATTTCAGGAAGCACCTTCTTGAGCAGCACGCCCCCCTACAGGTCGCTTTCTAATCCGCCGCCCCTACAGAATGCGAAGACAGAGGCGGCATAAAACTCCGTCTCTGTCTTTCTGACTTATTCAGTATGCAATGCCCCAGTAGACCATCTTATTGGCGGGCTTGCCGCAGCAGGCACACACGTCGCCCAAGTGCTCCTGCTGGAAGGGGATGCAGCGGGAGGACATCCCTGCCACTTCCTTCATCTTCAGCTCACAAGCCAGGTCTCCGCACCACATGGTCTTGACAAAGCCGCCGTTCTTCTCTTGCAGTTCTTTGGCTTCTTCCAGACTATGAGCTTCATAGATATGGTCGTCCAGATTCTTTTTTGCACGCTCGTACATTCCCTTCTGAACCAGCTCCAGCTGCTCCTTGGCGGCTGCCTCCAGCTCGTCCAGGCTGACCACAACCTTCTCCCGGTCGGTACGGCGCACCAGCACACACTGGTTGTTTTCCAGGTCATGGGGACCGCATTCCACCCGCAGAGGCACACCCTTCATCTCGTACTCGGCGCACTTCCATCCCATGGAGTTATCGGAATCGTCCACCTTCACCCGGAAGCCGGCATTTTCCAGCCGCTCCTTGAGCTTGGCAGCGGCTTCCAGAACGCCGGGCTTGTGCTGGGCAACAGGCAGAATCACAATCTGGATGGGTGCAACCTTGGGGGGCAGCACCAGACCATTGTTGTCGCCGTGGGTCATGATGATGCCGCCAATCAGCCGGGTGGAAACACCCCAGGAAGTCTGGAAGGGGTTGGTGCGCTGGTTGTTCTTATCGGTGAAGGTAATGTCAAAGGCCTTTGCAAAGCCGTCACCGAAATAGTGGGAAGTACCGGCCTGGAGCGCCTTGCGGTCGTGCATCATGCACTCCACGGTATAGGTTGCCTCAGCACCGTTGAACTTCTCCTTATCGGTCTTCTGGCCGCGGGTGACCGGCATAGCCAGCACATTTTCGCAGAAATCGGCATACAGATTCAGCATCTGCTCCGTGAACGCCTTGGCCTCCTCGGCGGTGGCGTGCATGGGGTGCCCTTCCTGCCATAAAAACTCCCGGTGGCGCAGGAAGGGGCGACTGGTTTTCTCCCAGCGCAGCACGCTGCACCACTGGTTATACTTCATGGGCAGGTCACGGTGGGACTGAATCACCTGGGCAAAGTGGTCGCAGAACAGTGTCTCGGAAGTGGGACGGATGCAGTAGCGCTCCTCCAGCTTCTCGTTGCCGCCCATGGTCACCCAGGCGCACTCGGGAGCGAAGCCCTCCACATGGTCTTTCTCCTTTTGCAGCAGGCTTTCCGGAATCAGCATGGGCATATACACATTCTGAACGCCCACCTTTTTAAATTCTGCATCCATAATATGCTGCATATTCTCCCAGATGGCATAACCATAGGGGCGATAAACAAAGATGCCCTTCATGGAAGTGTAGTCAATCAGCTGTGCCTTCTTGCACACATCGGTGAACCACTGGGCAAAATCCACCTCCATATCGGTAATCTGCTCAACCTTTTTATCTTTGGCCATTTTCTTTCCTCCCGGTATTGCAAAACCCACAGTGCGGGTTTCAAAAATAAATTATTTCAATGTATTATACCATAGCTGTCAAGGGTTTGTACAGTATTTTTTACAGGCTGCAATCGCAATTAGCCGTCCTCTGGAACAGATGGATACATTGAATGATGACAGCTCATGCGACCTCCTCTTGGCTTCCCCCGGGGGGAAGCTGTCAGCCATGACGGCACTTCGGAACCGGCA
>ERZ791887.591-NODE-591-length-32649-cov-7.143707_pt1 | contig 32649 bp, 26 predicted proteins | sample MGYA00510157_ERZ791887 | MGnify/ENA primary metagenome ERZ791887 (study PRJEB30046, sample SAMN00792112) | human gut metagenome | study: EMG produced TPA metagenomics assembly of the A metagenome-wide association study of gut microbiota in type 2... | reverse complement strand
CACTGCATCGGCGCGACCACGCTGGACGAGTACCGCCAGTATATCGAAAAGGACGCCGCCCTCGAGCGCCGCTTCCAGCCCGTCATGGTCAACGAGCCGACGGTCGAGGACACCATTTCCATCCTGCGCGGCCTGAAGGAGCGCTATGAGATCTATCACGGCGTTCGCATCCACGACAACGCGCTTGTCGCCGCCGCGACGCTCTCCGACCGCTATATCACCGACCGTTTCCTGCCCGACAAGGCCATCGACCTCGTCGATGAGGCCTGCGCGATGATCCGCACGGAGATCGACTCGATGCCCGCAGAGCTCGACGATCTGCGCCGCAAGATCATGCAGCAGGAGATCGAAGAGATGGCCCTCAAGAAAGAGGACGACCAGCTCTCCCGCGACCGTCTCGAGGAGCTCAAGAAAGAGCTTGCCGATGAAAAGGAACAGTTCAACGCCATGAAATCCCGCTGGGAGGCGGAAAAGAGCGGCGTGGACAGCGTGAAGCAGCTCAAGAGCCAGATCGAGCAGATGCACGGCGAGATTGAACGCGCGCAGGCGAACCTTGAATACGAAAAGGCAGCCAAGCTCAAGTATTCCGACCTCCCCGCCCTTGAAAAGCAGCTCAGGGACGCCGAGGCCGCAGCCGAAAAGCACACGGGCGACAACTCCATGGTGCACGACACCGTGACTGAAAACGAGATCGCCGATATCGTCGGCAAGTGGACGGGCATCCCCGTCAGCCGTCTGATGGAGGGTGAGCGCGAAAAGCTGCTGCGCCTCGACGAGATCATTCACAAGCGTGTCGTCGGTCAGGACGAGGCCGTGCGTCTCGTGACCGAGGCCATCCAGCGCTCGCGTGCAGGCATCGCGGACCCGAACCGCCCGATCGGCAGCTTCCTCTTCCTCGGTCCCACGGGCGTCGGCAAGACGGAGCTTGCAAAGTCCCTCGCCGACTGCCTGTTCGACGATGAACACAACCTCGTGCGCATCGACATGACCGAGTACATGGAGAAATTCTCCGTCTCGCGTCTCATTGGTGCCCCTCCGGGATACGTCGGCTATGACGAGGGCGGCCAGCTCACCGAGGCCGTGCGCCGCAAGCCGTACAGTGTCGTGCTGTTCGACGAGGTCGAAAAGGCGCACCCGGATGTGTTCAACATCCTGCTGCAAATTCTCGACGACGGCCGCATCACCGATTCGCAGGGCCGCACGGTGGACTTTAAGAACACGATCATCATCCTGACCTCGAACCTCGGCTCTTCCGAGCTGCTCGACGGCATCCAGCCGGACGGCAGCATTTCCGAGAGCGCCCGCACCGCCGTCATGGGCGAACTGCGCCGCGCGTTCCGTCCGGAGTTTTTGAACCGTCTTGACGAGATCATCATGTTCAAGCCGCTCACGAAGGAGAACCTCAGCGGTATCATTGACATTCTGATGGAAGGTCTCAAGAAGCGCCTTGCCGACAAGACGCTGAGGCTCGAAGTCACGGATGCGGCCAAGAGCCTCATCATCGAGCGCGGCTTCGATCCGATCTACGGCGCGCGTCCGCTCAAGCGCTACCTCCAGAGCGCGGCGGAGACGCTGATCGCCAAGGAGATTTTGCGCGGCGACCTCGCCGCGGGCAGCACGCTCGTGCTCGACGCCGAAAACGGCGAGCTGAGCTGCCGCAAGAAGTAAATACGCGTGAAAAGCCGCCCATTCGGGCGGCTTTTTCCGTTTCGCTACCGATAGTAGCGGAATACTTGGTGGACTTTTGCGCCAAAAACTGCTACGATAGCGCCATCAAGGCAAAGGAGGCACGATCATGGACAACGAACTCGGCGCGCGTATCCGCACGCTTCGAAAGGAGCGCGGGCTGTCACAGGAGGCGCTGGCGCAGACACTCGAGGTCTCGCGGCAGGCCGTGACGAAGTGGGAGGACGGCTCGTCGCTGCCGAGCACGGCGAACCTCTTCGCACTCTCGGGCTTTTTCGGCGTTCCGCTCGCAGAGTTGACCGGCACGCCGGAGGTTGCCGCTCCCCCGTCGAGCGCGTCAGCCATGTCAGAAAAGGCACATGTCAAGCGCGCAAAGGCCCTGCGCATCAGTGCATGGGTTCTGCTGGCTATCAGCGTACCAACACTCATTTGGTGCGCGGTGCAGCATTTTACTGCCGAGCCATTCATTCCAGAGGAACCGGTTCCGCCCAACGCGATTATCGGTTACGCTGATACCACAACGTACATCTATACCGTCAGCAAATTGCCCACTTATCTGTTTTGGGGCGCGCTGCTGCTCTTTGCCGTGGGGATTGGTGTGCTGCTCGCGCTGAAAATCAAGAGGTGGAAAGGAAAAACGCATGACAGGTAAATACAAGATTTTACTGCCGCTGCTGCTCATTTTTCTACTTGTCGGCTGCGGCAAAACGGATGACGGCCTGACCATCGAGGGCCACGACTGGACATACGCAAACGCCATCGACAGCGCGGGACAGCCGCTCGACCTCTCCGTCCTCACCTGCGCCGCACAGGACGGCACGCTGACGCTCACGGATTCAGACGGCAGCACGCAAAGCGGCACCTACACCCTCACCCAGCACGCTGCGAACGACGTCCTCTATGATCTTACGCTGGATAGCGAGACCGGTACGGCGCTTGTCGGCGTCACGGAATACACCGATGCTGCGGGCGGGCAAAGCAGCGAGTATACGCTGATCTTATCGCTGCCAGAGCGGACGGTTTATTTTCGTGCCGATATGGCACAATGAATCACGGCCGCCCGAAAGGGCGGGGTTTTCCCTGCACCGTGCAGGGGGGACGATTAAGGGGGATATTCTCTTTCCACGGAAAGAGAATATCCCCCTTTGACCCCCAAGAGAAAGGGATTCGCATTGTAAGCGAGCAGCTCGAAGAGCTGCAATGCTTGCCGATTGCACTGCCCATAGCGCGGCGAAGCCGCGTTGGCCTCTGCTATACGACTTGGCTTGCTCCTACTATCCGCTGCCGCTCTGCCCATCTTATAGAAGTACAGCCTAATTTCCGTCTACCTCCAGTCTCCACAATACGGCGAGCGTCAGCAATGCCGCATTCAGCTGGCAGTCTGCCGCCAAGCAAACGTCACACGCGCCTCACGATAGTAAGGCGCGGTTGCAACATGCAACGAAACGCAGGGGTTCATGGCGAAGCCATGTACACCGCAGTGCAATCCGCAGGCTGAACAGTTCTTCAAGTGCCTGACTGCCAATGTGCGGGGTCAAGGGGCAAGGCCCCTTGCGTTCTCTTGGGGGATCTAAAGGGGGCCATTCTCTCACGTGAGAGAATGGTCCCCTTTGCCGCACCCTGCGCCGCGCAGGGAATCCCATTGCTGCCTTCAGGCAGCAAGAATCTGTAAAACGTTATTGCTTTAATAGTCTTTTAATTTCTTTCTCTGCAAGCGCAGTGGCCCCCTCGAAATCCACGCAGGGATGATATGCGGATTCCAGCGCGTCGTGCGCTTTCTTGGCATCCGACAGCGCGCTCACTGCCTCGTCTAAGAGCGACGCCTCCACGCGGTGGGTGAAGCGCAGCTTCGCCTTCTGCGCGCGCGTAAGCTTCTCCTCCGCCATCGCGTCGAGACGCAGGCGGCGGTAGGGCTTCCCGTCGTACGGGTTGCGCGCGTTCGTTGTGATAAACGCCAGCCCTTTTTCCGGGATCAATACGTGATGGAGCTCCCGCGGCCGGTCTGGATTCGGGCAGGCGATGATGTCGAAATGCTTCGCCTGTGCCGCCTGCACGACGGTCTCAAGCATTTCGTTTCCCAGCCCCGCACTGTCGATGATGGCATAGATGCGCGGGCAGAGGGCTTCGACGGTGTCGAACCGGCAAATCTCGCCCCGATGCGTCACACCGCCCAAAAACGCGCGGTCGACGCGCCCGCTGCCGGTTCCCTCACCGCGCAGCTCGCGTGCGAGGATGCCGTCGGTGCGGCGGCGGAGCTTCGAAAAATCCATCTGCGCGTGCATTGCCACGCGGCGCTCGCTCTCCACCTCGCCCATCGCGCGCAGGATGCGATAGGCGCTGCGGTAGTGTGCGCGATATTCGTCGCTCAGCGCGACGATCTCCGCGCGGCGTGCCTTAGCCGCGTCCACATCGTAGAAGCGTGTCAGGTCGACATAGCGCTCGCTCGCGACCGCATAGGTCGGCTCGAGCACATGCGGGCTGGTACCGTCCACGATAGCAGCGTTTCGGTCCAGAAAGATCGCGCCGTCGAGCGAATCGGGGTCGCCCGAGCAGTTGATGTACACGATGCGCTCGCCCGCGCGCTCCATCGCCGCGCCCACGCGGCGCATGAAGGTCGACTTGCCGCAGCCCGGGCCGCCTTTCAGAATCATCAGATCGTCGAGCCGACCGCCCAAAAGCTGGTCATAGAGCGAGAAAAAGCCCTCTTCGCTGTTTGCGCCGAGGAAAAAGTACACCGGTTTCATAAGATCCCTCCCAAAATTGGTGCTTTCTCCATAGCGTATGCGTGCGTGGCTGTCCCCGCTTCCCGCCCTTCCCAAATTTTGTTTGTAAGGCAGCAACGTTCCGTCATTCAGGAATGAAAAAAGCTCCGTTTGGGATTCCCAAACAGAGCCTTTTTATGTACTTTCTTACGCCGTGAAGATCTTGTCCTCCGCTCTGCGCGTGTAGTCGCGTTCGAGCATCGCGCGGTGCGAGAGGAACGCGGGATCGTCGAAATACTTCGCACCCATCGGGCAGTTGCGCACGCAGGAGTGGCATTTGATGCACACGCCCACGACCTCGGTGACATCATCGGGATTGATCGAGCCCATCGGGCAGAGGGAGGCGCACACGCCGCAGTGAATGCACTTCTCAAGATCAGTCTTGGGCTTCGCCTTCAGAAACACCTTCGGTTCGCCATCGAGGCCCAGCGGGCGGTAATACGGCGCGTCGGCGTCACCGTCGACCGTGACGGGCGCGGGATACTCGGTCATCCGCACGATGCGGCCCACGACCGCGGAGCCGAGCTTTGCAAGCTCCGCCATATCGTCGGAATCAGGACGCCCCTCGGCCAGCGCGTCGGTAAAAGCGTGACGGCAGGCAAAGGCGCCCGCGCCGATGGTGTGGAAGCCGTCCCCTTCGAGGCAGGCGCAGAGCTCGGCAAGCGAATTGTCGAAGCTGCGGTTGCCGAACGTCACGACCGGCACGACGAGCGCGCCGTTTCCGCGGAAGCCGGACTTCACAAAGTCGAGCAGCTTATTTGGAAGCTTGCCCGCGTAGGTCGGCATACCGAAGATGACAAGGTCGCCCGCGGCAAACTCATACGTTTCCTCGCGCGCGGCGGGCAGCGTGAAATCGCGCACCTCGAGCGGCACGTCGAAGCTGACGGCAAGCGCGTTGGCAAGCGTGGTGGCCACCTTTCTGGTGTTGCCGGTGGCGCTGAAATAGACTGCGTAAACCTGAGAAATGTTCATGGGAATCGGCCTTCTTTCTTTATTGTTCGGGGCGCTGCCCGGCCTTACAGGGAAAAATCCTCGGACGTGTACTTGTCGTTCAGCGTGGCGGGACGGGGCGGCACACGCTTGAGCGGATCGTAGCAGAAATGGCGGCAGTGGTCGGCAGAGTCGACCACGCCGCGGCGGGAGCAGATGACCTGCCCTTCGTTGATGACAGATCCGCTCTTGCAGTAGGCGCAGTGCTTTTCAATGTCTTTGCGGAACAGATGGAACATGGTCTCCCTCCCCTTTCTTTTACAGGCTGCGGACGACGAGCTTGCCGTCCTCCATCGATGCATGGATCTGCGTGACGGGGTGCTCGTAGGAGTCGATGATCTGCACGGCCATGACGTCTTCGAGCTCTTTCTGAATGGTGCGGCGCAGATTGCGCGCGCCGTAGGTCGCGGAGTAGGACTTCTTGACGAGGTAGTCCTCAACATCCTCGTCCCACGTAAAGTGCAGGCCCTTGTCCTCAAGGCTCTTTTGCAGCTCATCGAGCATGATGCGGGCGATGCCGGCGAAGTTCTTCTCGTCAAGGCGGTTGAAGCAGATGACCTCGTCCACACGGTTCAGGAATTCGGGGCGCAGGAACTCGCCGAGCGCCTTCATAGCGCGGTCGCGGTTCTGCTCGTTCACCGTGTGGCCGAAGCCGACAGTGCCCTCCTTGCGCTCGCTGCCCGCGTTGGACGTCATCACGATGACGGTATTTTCAAAGTTGACCTTGCGGCCGTGGGAGTCGGTGATCTCGCCGTCGTCGAGAATTTGCAGCAGGACGTTCATCACGTCGGGATGCGCCTTTTCGATCTCGTCGAAAAGGATGACGGCGTAGGGCTTGCGGCGAATCTTTTCGGTCAGCTGGCCGGCTTCATCATAGCCGACATAGCCCGGGGGCGAGCCGACGATGCGGGAGACCGAGTGCTTTTCCATAAACTCGGACATGTCGAAACGGATCAGCGCATCGGGCGAGTTGAAGAGGTCCTGCGCCAGCTGCTTGACAAGCTCGGTCTTGCCGACGCCCGTGGGGCCGACAAAGATGAAGCTCACCGGCTTATGCTTGGGCGAGATGCCCACGCGGTTGCGGCGTATCGCCGCGGCGACAGCCTCGACAGCCTCGTCCTGACCGACAATGTGCTCTTTTAAGCGCTTGTCAAGCTCGCTCAGACGGCGGAACTCGTCTTCACGGATACGCGAGGCGGGGATCTTCGTCCAGAGCTCGATCACGCGGGCGAGGTTGTCCATCGTGAGCTGCGGGTCACCCTGCGCGCAGAGCTCGTCGAGCTCGGTCTGTGCCTTGATGGTAAGGCTCTTGAGCTCAGCCAGCCGCTCGAAGTCGGGTTCTTCTGCGCCCTGCAAAAGCTCGCGCTCCTTGTCGTAATCCTGGATCTCGCGGCGCAGCTCCATGCGGCGGTTGATGTTCTTGTCGTGCAGGTTCAGATCCGAGCATGCCTCGTCGATGAGGTCGATGGCCTTGTCGGGCAGGAAACGGTCGGTAATGTAGCGCTCGGACAGCAGCACCGCCTGACGCAGAATACCCTCGGGAATTTTGACGCCGTGGAACTGCTCGTAGTAGTGGGCGATGCCCTTCAAAATTTTGAGCGTGTCCTCCATGTTCGGCTCGTTGACCGTGACCGGCTGGAAGCGGCGCTCGAGCGCGGTGTCCTTTTCAATGTGCTTGCGATACTCGGTGAACGTCGTCGCGCCGATGACCTGAATTTCGCCTCGGGAGAGCGCAGGCTTCAAGATGTTGGCGGCGTTCATGCTGCCCTCGGCGTCGCCCGCGCCGACGATGTTGTGCACCTCGTCGATGACAAGGATGACGTTGCCCATCTTGCGGATCTCCTCGATGAGGCCCTTCATGCGGCTCTCGAACTGGCCGCGGAACTGCGTGCCCGCGACGAGCGCGGTCAGGTCAAGAAGATAGACCTCCTTGCTTCTGAGCTTGAAGGGCACGTCACCCGCGACGATGCGCTGGGCGAGGCCCTCGGCAATGGCCGTCTTGCCGACGCCCGGCTCACCGATCAGGCAGGGGTTGTTCTTCTGGCGGCGGTTCAAAATCTGGATGACGCGTTCGATCTCCTCCTCGCGGCCGACGACCGCGTCGAGCTTGCCGTCGCGTGCGCGCTGGGAGAGATTGATGCAGTAGGAGTCGAGGAATTTGTGCTTGCTCCCCTTTTCGACCTTCTTGTTGCTGCGCGGGCTCTGCGTCTGCTCGGCCTCGTTGCCATTTTGTGCGTCGTTCGCAGCGGGATTTCCGCCGAAAAAGCGGCTCAGGAACGGGAACGTGGCGGTCTTGCCGTCCTCGTCCTCGTTATCGGCGTCCGGATCGTCGGCGTCGGTCAGACCTTCGAGGTTTTCCGCGCCGCCGAAAGCGCCCATCATTTCATTGGAGATATTGTCAAGGTCCTCATCCGTGATGCCCATGCGGCGCATCATCTCGTCCACCTGCGGCAGTCCGAGATTTTTCGCGCACTTGAGGCAAAGTCCTTCGTTGACGTTCTGCCCGTTTTCCTGACGGGTGATGAACACAACGGCGATATTCTTTTTACATCTGGAACAAAGTTGCGGCTGCATAGTATTTCCTCCTTGGGGTAAAGATCAGGGTAACAGCGCGGCGACAAGCCCGCGCGGAGTATGACTCATAAAAAACGATAACAGATACGTGCCCTCGTAGTCGGCAAAGGCCTTGACGCCGAGCTTCGGTGCGACATCGCAGACGAGAAACAGCAAAAGTGCGCCCTCGATCAGGCCCAGCGCGCCGCCGCCGATGGTGTTGAGCGCGTTCAGCACTGGCAAGTCTAACACCTTGTCAATGCCTCCTGTCACTAAGCGGAGCAGCAGCGTGAGCACCAAAAAGCACAGCACGAACACGAGTGTCCTCACCACGCTGCCGAGCAGCGTCCTTACGGCGGCAAGCGCTGCGTCGCGCGCGGCATTTCGAAGCGACTGACGCACCGCGCCGTCGAAATCGAAGCGCAGCAGCTTTTTGAGAAGGCCTGTCACCGCGAGCGGCGAATCGTCCTGCCAAACGTTTTCCGCGTCCTGCGCGGCGTCGCCGTTTTGCGTTTCACCCGAGGCGTTGCTCTTCGCCGGGGTCTCCCCCTCGATCTGCGGGACATCCCCCTCCGGTGTCTGCGATTCGGTATCAAACCACTCCTCCACGCTCTTTTCAAGGCGCGGCATCAGCATGTCGGTCATGGGCTCGGTCAAAGCGTCGGTCAGAAGCGACGCGCCGATCAGCGCGAGCACGATTGCCGCCAGCGCCATAAAGCTGCGGAACAGCCCCCGCTTGGCGCCGAACACGACGCTTAAAATGAGCACGAGCGCGAAGACTGCATCGATCATAAGGCCATTATTCACGTTTCCCGCGCTCCTTTCAAGTCATAAATTGTAACATTTTTAGCGTTTTACAGAAATTACGGAATATAAAGCCAGGCGGACGACGAGCCGATCAGCACCGCCGTACCATCCTCGCGCATGATGACAGAGCGCGCGTACTCCGTGCCGTCCAGCCGCGCGTATTCCTGCAGCTGCGGCGTGTAGAGCACCAGACTGTCGCTGTACAGCACGGCGATATACTTCCCCGCCGCGGACATGGACAGAACCTCCTGACTGCTGTCGAGACTTGCCATCTCTGTACCGTCGGACGAGACAGTCACGAGCTTCATGGTGCTGCCCGAGCGGTAGCGGCTCAGCAGCAGCGCCGCGTAGTTGTCGCCGCCCATGCTCGAACCGCGCAGATACGGGTATTCGTAGCGATAGCTGCCGGAAAGCGTACCGTCCGATGAAAAGAGCGTCAAGCTCTCGTCCGTCAGGCACGAGAGCGTACCGGCCACGCTGTCGAGCGATAGCAGGAGCGAGCCCGTGAGTGTGTTGACCGAGTCCGCCTTATCGCTGCCGAGGGAATAGATGCTCACCGTGTCGGCGAATGTGCCGTCCGACTCGCCGAGCGTCACCGCCGCCATGCGCTTGCAGTCGCGCATGACGACCGCGTCGATGACATAGTGCTCCGAGGAGTTGAAGGCAAACGTCTTCTCGCCCGAAGCGTCGTACACCGTAACAGCGGACTTGTAGCCGCTCTTTTCGGCGTTGAGCGCCAGATAGTCCGAGGAATTGACGCTGACCGACAAAATATTGCCGCTGCACTCGCCGCTCATATCGCGCACAAGGCCGCTTGCAGAGTAAATAAGAAGCGTCTGCCCGCCGATATCATAGACCGCGGCGGTCTGGCCGCCGACAGCGATGGCGGGATTCGTGAGCTTCACACTCATGCTGTCCACCACGCTGCCGCTGCTGCTGTAGATCGACACGCCCGTCGTCGAAGCGACGATCAGATGGTCGCCGAGCAGCGCAAAGGTGTTGCTGCGGTCGTTGCTGAACGAGTACATCTCCACCTTGCCCTGCTCATCCTGCGTGACCTTATTATAGGAGAAAAGGCGGCGCACACTGTCAAGGCTGCTCAGGTCCTTCCACGCCGCGGCGACGACCACGGCCAGCACGACCACAAGCGCCAGAATCACCATCAGCGCCCGCTTGAGCCCGCCGCCGGAGCGGCGCGGGGCCGCCTGCGAGCGCCTCAGCTCCTCGCGTGTTCCCTTTTCCTCTTTGAGATCATTCATTGAGCCGTTCATCCTCATACCAAAGTCTCGTCATGTACAGTCCGCCCGGCGGCACCGTGGGGCCGGCGAGCGAGCGGTCGCCGGAGGCCAGGATCTCGGGGATGTCCTCTGGCGTGAGCTTCCCCTCGGCGGCGTAGAGCACCGTGCCGGTGATCGCCCGTACCATGTTATACAGGAATCCGTCCGCGCAGACCTTGAGCTCCAAAAGATCACCCGAGCGCGACACGCGGCAGTAGTGCACGGTGCGCACGGTGGTCTTCGTCTCCGTGCCGACAGAGCGGACGGCGCGGAAATCGTGCGTGCCCTCAAAGGCGCGCGCCGCGCGGTCCATCACCTCTTCGTCGAGGTGCTTGGGGTAAAAGTACGCCCGATTGACATAGAACGGGTTTTTAATGCGGGAATTATAGATACGATAGGTGTATTCCTTTTTTTGACACGAGAGGATCGCGTTGAAATCCTCCACCACCTCAAGCGCCTCGCGCACGACGATATCCTCCGGCGTGTGCGTGTTGATGGCAAACGGCAGGCGCTCGACTGGAATGCGCGACTCGGTATGGAAATTGGCGATGTAGCGCTCGGCGTGCACGCCCGCGTCCGTGCGGCCGCAGCCGACGAGCTTGACGTTCCCGCCGCAGACCTTTGAGAGGCCCTTTTCCATCGTCTCGCAGACGCTTGAGACCGTCTTCTGCACCTGCCAGCCGTGATAGGCCGTGCCGTTATACATGAGCTTGAGGGCGATGTTTCGCATAAAAGCGTCCTTTCTTCTTATCGCAGCGCGATGACCGCGGCCACGAGCACGGCATAATAGCCGAGCACCAGATAGTCGCGCGTCTGGTAGTGCAGCACATTGAGCTTCGTGCGGCCTTCGTCGCCGTGGTAGCAGCGGCATTCCATGGCCGTCGCCAGCTCGTCGGCGCGGCGGAACGCGCTGACAAACAGCGGCACAAGCAGCGGCACGAGCGCCTTGGCGCGCTGCATAAGGCTTCCGGTCTCAAAGTCGGCGCCGCGCGCCTTCTGCGCGGACATGATCTTATCCGTCTCTTCGATGAGCGTCGGGATGAAGCGAAGCGCGATCGACATCATCATCGCGAGCTCATGCACAGGGACCTTGATCTTCTTGAGCGGGCCCAGCAGGCTCTCCAGACCGTCCGTCAGGCGGATGGGAGAGGTCGTATACGTGAGCAGGAACGTTCCCATGATCAAAAGCGTGATGCGCAGCATCATCGTGATGGCGGCGCGCACACCCTCGATCGTGATGCGGAAGATCCAAAAATGGCACAGCTCCGTGCCGGGGGTGTAAAAGAGGTTCAAAAGCGCCGTGAACGCGATAATGAACAGCACCGGCTTTAATCCCTTGAAAAGCGCCTTCGCGCCCACGCGCGAGATGCGCACGGCGACAATCAGCGTCAGAATGAGAACGCCGTAGGCAATGTAGCTCTTCGCCGTAAAGAGCGCCACGACGTAGAGCACCGTGACGAGGAGCTTTGTGCGCGGGTCGAGCTTATGGGCGAGCGTGTCGCCCGGGAAAAACTGGCCGAGCGTGATATCCTTCAGCATTTTTTGCCGCCCCCTCTCTTGAGCGCGACAAGCTCTTTGCTGAGCTCATCGACGGTGTAAACGGCGGGGTTGATGGCAATGCCTTTATCGCGCAGCGCCATCGCGACGCGCGTGACCTGCGGCACGTCGAGGCCCGCGGTCATCAGCTCGTCGCCGCGGGCGAAGACCTCGCGCGGCGTGCCGCTCATGAGCACGTGGCTGTCCGACAGGACAACGATGCGGTCGACGTTTTTCGCGATCTCCTCCATGCTGTGGCTCACGAGCACGACGGTCGTGCCGCGCGCGCGGTGGAATTCGCGGATGTTTGAAAGCAGCTCTTCCCTGCCCTGCGGGTCAAGGCCCGCGCTCGGCTCGTCGAGCACGAGCACCTCGGGCTCCATCGCAATAACGCCCGCGATGGCCACGCGGCGCTTCTGTCCGCCGGAGAGGGCGAACGGCGATTTTTCCAGCAGATCGTCGGTAAGCCCCGCAAAGTGCGCGGATTCGCGCACGCGGCGGTCGATCTCGTCTTTGGATAAGCCCATGTTCGTCGGGCCGAACGCGATATCGCGGTAAACAGTCTCTTCAAAAAGCTGATATTCCGGATACTGGAACACGAGGCCCACGCGGAATCTTACGTCCCGAATTTTCTTCGGGTCCGACCAGATGTCTTCTCCACCGAGAAGTATCCGGCCGGAGGTCGGCTTGAGCAGGCCGTTCAAGTGCTGGATCAGCGTCGACTTGCCGCTGCCCGTGTGGCCGATGATGCCCAAAAATTCGCCGCGATAGATCGCGAGCGACATATCCTGTACCGCACTGCGGCAAAAGGGCGTACCCTCCCCGTAGGTGTGCGTCAGGTTTTCTACACGAATGATCTCTTCCAAGGTTACAGTCCTCTTAGGTAAAATTTTTCGCAATGACGTCTGCGCATTCCTCTACGGTGATGGCGTCCACGGGGACGTCCATCCCCGCCTCGCGCAGGGAAAAGAGCAGCGAGACCGTGTCCGGCACGGCAAGGCCGATGTCCTCCAGCTCCTTTTTGCGGGTGAAGACCTCGCGCGGCTTGCCGTCCATGACGACAAGGCCGTCGTTCATCACGATCACGCGGTCGGCGTGCTCGGCTTCGTTCATGTGGTGGGTGATGAGGACGACCGTGATGCCCTGCTCGCGGTTGAGCTTTTCGACGGCCGCGAGCACCTCGCGCCGACCGATGGGGTCGAGCATGGCGGTCGCCTCGTCGAGCACAATGCACTCGGGTTTCATCGCCAGCACACCCGCGATGGCGATGCGCTGCTTCTGTCCGCCGGAGAGCAGGTGCGGCGCGTGCTTGACAAACTGCGTCATGCCGACGGCCTCGAGCGCGTCGTCCACGCGCTTTCTGATCTCGGCGCTCGGCACGCCCAAATTCTCGGGAGCGAACGCGACATCCTCTTCGACGACATTCGCCACGATCTGGTTGTCTGGATTCTGGAACACCATGCCCACGCGCCTGCGAATTTCAAGCAGGAGCGATTCGTCCATCGTGTCCATGCCCTCGACATAGACCTTGCCGCCGCTTGGCAGCAGGACTGCGTTGAAGGTCTTGGCAAGCGTCGATTTTCCGCTGCCGTTGTGGCCGAGGATCACGACAAAGCTGCCGCGCTCAATGGTCACATCCACCCCGCGCAGCGCGCGGGTGTTCATCTGGCCTTCCGTGCCCGGATAGGTGAAGGCCAGGTCTTGGGTCTTGATCATTTCCATAAAAGTTGCGTTCCTTAATCGTTATCCCGAAAGAGCCTTTCGGGGATTCATCGCCGCAAAGCGGCGGGTTCCTTTATTCCGAGAACCAGCGGCCCGTCGCGCCGCAGGGCAGCGCGAGCCCCGTCTCCGTCACGGGCAGGCCCAGCTCGTCCCACGTGACCTTGCCGCCGTACTTTTCCGCAACGAGCAGGTGCAGCATGTAGCCGAGCACCGAGGGAGCGAGCCCCGTCGTATACGAGTTGATGATGACAAAAAGCGGCTTGTCCGATAAGACCTGCGCGCAGAGCTTCACGAACGGGAAAAGATTGTCCTCCAACTTCCAGACCTCTCCTCCGGGGCCGCGGCCGTAGCTCGGCGGATCCATGATGATGGCGTCATACACCTTGCCGCGGCGGATCTCACGCTCGACAAATTTCGCGCAGTCGTCGATGATCCAGCGCACCGGCGCATCGGAAAGGCCGCTGACACGCGCGTTCTCGCGCGCCCAGTTGACCATGCCCTTTGCCGCATCCACGTGGCAGACCTGAGCGCCTGCCGCCGCACACGCGACCGTCGCGCCGCCGGTGTAGGCGAAGAGGTTCAGCACGCGGATGGGCCGGCCCGCGTTTTTGATCTTCTCGCGCGCAAAATCCCAGTTGACGGCCTGCTCGGGGAACAGGCCCGTGTGCTTAAAATTCATGGGCTTGACCTGGAATTTGAGATCCTTGTAATTTACCGTCCAGCTCTCGGGCAGCTTCTCCTTGTCCCAATGTCCGCCGCCCGAGGACGAACGGTAATAGCGGCCCTGCGCGTTGCGCCAGCCGCGGTTCGTGCGCGGCGTCTCCCAGATCGCCTGAGGGTCAGGCCGCACCAGAATTTGCTTTCCCCAGCGTTCGAGCTTTTCTCCGCCGCCGCAGTCCAGCAGCTCATAATCTTCCCAACCGTCCGCGATCCACATACATTTTCTCCTTTGCCGCATGGGCATACTTGTTCATAATAATCAATGCATTATACTACGCATTCGATTGAATAGTCAATGTATAAATCGTGAACGATCCTACGCCATTCGCTTAATTTTCTTTTCCCGTGGACTTTGCCGCGCGCTTGTGGTATGCTGGCAGAAACGACACAAGGAAAGCTGGTCTTTTTTGATGGATAAACTGCTGCTGCACTCCTGCTGCGCCCCCTGCTCGGTCTACTGCGTGGACACGCTGCGCGCCGACGGGATCGAGCCCACGTCACTCTGGTTCAACCCGAACATTCACCCCTGGACGGAGTATGACGCGCGCCGCCGCACGCTGCTCGAATACGGGGAAAAAGAGCATGTAGAAGTGCATATTTTAGAGGATTACGGCCTGCGCGACTTTGTCCGCGCCGTGAGTGCGGATATCGACCACCGCTGCGCGCACTGCTACACCATCCGCCTCGGCACGGCGGCCAAATACGCCGCCGACCACGGCTACGACGCGTTCACATCGTCCCTGCTCATCTCTCCATATCAGAACCACGAGCTCTTAAAGGCCGTGGGCGAGACGATGGGCAAGAAGTACGGCGTTGAATTCTACTACCGTGACTTCCGCCCCGGTTTTCGCGAGGGGCAGGCCAAGGCGCGCGAGATGGGCCTCTACATGCAGAAATACTGCGGCTGCATCTTCTCTGAAGAGGACCGCTATTCGACCAAGATCGAAAAGGCGAAAAAGCGCTACGCCGAAGAATAAGCAGCTTGCAAAAGGCAAGACCCGTTGGATGCTCCAACGGGTCTTTTTTCATTCTTTCGCGGCGATCAGCGCGTCGTGCACGAGCTGCAAGGCGCGCTCTGCGTCGTCGCGCACGACGTAAAAGCTCATGAACCGCTCCCCCGCCGCAACGGCGAAGACGGTGATCTCCGCCCGTTCGAGCGCCGTGACGGCTACCTTCTCTTTCTCGATGCTCGGCAGCGCGCCGCCGACCGCCGTGATGGCCGCAAGGCGGCTCCGCCCGCTCTTTTTCTGCGTCACGCCGACGACGCTTGCGTCTTCATCCGTTTCGCAAACGATGCTGCCCGCGCCGCCTTCCCTGCACGAGCGCACGGTGATGGGCACGCCGCTCGCCTGCGCGAGCGCCACGCTGCGGTCGTGAAGCACCTGTGCGCCTTTCTGCGCGAGCAGCAGCATGTCGTCATACGAGATCACCTCGCGCCGCACAGCGTTCTTGCAGATGCGCGGGTCAGAGGAAAATATCCCGTCCACGTCTGTGTAGATGACAAGCTCAGCGGCCTTCAGCGCCGCGGCGAGCGCCACTGCACTCGTGTCTGAGCCGCCGCGTCCGAGCGTCGTGACGTCGCCCCGCTCGTCGACGCCCTGAAAGCCCGCCGCGACCACAACGTGGCCCTCGGCCAGCTCCTTCCGGATACGCGCGGTGTCGATCAGTTCGATCTCCGCGTTCCCATGTGTACCGTCCGTTTCGATGGGGATCTGCCATGCGCAGAGGGATACCGCCTCCACACCGATGGACCGCAGCGTCATCGCGCCGAGCGCGGCGCTCATCTGCTCGCCCGCGGAGAGCAGCATGTCGAGCTCGCGCGGCGAAGGCCGCTCGCTGATCTCCTTTGCCTTTTGCAGCAGGCCGTCCGTCGTGTCGCCCTGCGCGGAGAGAACGACGACCACGTCGTCGCCTTCGTCCACCCGCGATTTGACGATGCGCGCCATGCGCAGAAGATGCGCATAGTCGCGCACGGAGCTGCCGCCGAATTTCTGTACGATCAGGCTCATAAGAACCACTTCCAACAAAAAATGGATTGACAGCGCTCATCTCAGCCGCTGCCAATCCATCGTATGAACTTGTACAAGCCCGCGTGACTCAGGCCGCGAGGATATCGAAGCGCACCACGCCCTCAAGCGCGAGCGCCCGCGCCATCATCTCTTCGATCGACTCCTGCATTTCGGACGTCTCGGCCGAGATCGTCACCGCGGCACAGCCGTTGGTGGGAATACTCTGGTTGATGGTCAGAATATTCGCGCCCGAACCGGCAAAAATAGAAAGGACGTCGGACAATACGCCGGGGTTGTTCTTGAGCATCGTGTAGAACGTGATGATGCGGCCGGTCTTCATGTCGTTGAAGGGGCGCACCGCATCGCGGTACTTATAAAATGCGCTGCGACTGATGCCGACGGTGCGGGCGGCGTCGCCCGCGGTGCGCACCTCGCCGGACTGGAGCATGCGCTTCGCCTCCGCCACCTTGATAAAAATTTCCGGAAGGGCCTCTGACGAGACCAAATAAAATTTCGTTGCAGGCGCCATAATGTTTCTCCTTCGCGGTCATCTGTCTTTATATGGCAGGATTTTAGCATATCTTAACGCATATTGCAACACTTTTTTCGGTGGGAGGTCTGCAAAATTTGAATGAAGAACGGCTGAGACGCTTCCTCACTTTGTCGCTCGCGCTTTTCATGGGTGCATCTCTCTTTTATGTCTGCTTTCGCTATGTGCTGCCGTGGTGTTTGCCGTTTCTGCTCGCGCTGCTCGTCGCGGCGCTGCTGGAACCGGTCGTTTTGTATCTGCGGCGGAAATTTCACTTTCAACGTGGCTTTTCCGCGCTGATCCTGACGCTGACGCTGCTGTTTCTGCTCGGCGGGCTGCTGTCGCTCCTGTGGTCTACGCTGCTTTCTCAGACGAACGCGCTGCTCGCCGCCGCGCCCGCGTTTTTCGACGCGATCCCCGCCGCAGCGGACGATCTGCTCTCCCGATTGGAGCAGTTCAGCGCGTCGAGTCCCGAATGGCTCAGCGGCTATCTGCACGAGCAGCTTTTCAGGGCCGTCACGGACGCGGACAGCCTGCTGCGCTCGCTGTCTTCGCGCGCGATGGCGTGGCTCGGCTCTGCCGCCGCGGCGCTGCCGGGCGGCGTGCTCGCCATCGCGACGGGCGTGCTTGCGATCTTCTTCACCTCCGCGTCGTACCCCGAGCTCTGCGCGGCACTCGAACACGCCGTGCCGGAAGAAGCGATGGCAAAGCTGCGGCTCTTTCGCGGCGGCGTAATGCGCTCGCTTGCGCGGTGGCTGCGCGCGCAGGCAACGCTGTCGCTCATCACGTTTTCAGAGCTTCTTATCGGCTTTCTCCTCATGCGCCAGAGCTATTCCCTGCTGCTCGCCTTTCTCATCACACTGCTCGACGCGCTGCCGGTCTTCGGCACGGGCACGGCGCTCGTGCCGTGGGCGGTTTTCACGCTGCTGTTCGGCTTCCCGCCCAAGGCCATCGTGCTCCTCGCGCTCTACCTCTGCACGCTCATCACGCGCAACACGCTCGAGCCCAAGCTTCTCTCCGCGCAGGCGGGGCTGCCGCCGGTCGCGTCGCTTTTTGCGATGTACCTCGGCTACTGCACGTTCGGCGTGGCAGGGATGGTACTCTTTCCCTTCCTCCTGCTGCTGTTCGCGCAGATTCGAAACGCAAAAGCGGAAGCTGCCGCATAAAAAAGAGAACGGTGAAAACCGTTCTCTTTTTTATTGCTTTTTACCGGCCTGTGCCGCCGTTGTTGAGCAGCCAGTTGAGGAACTGGCCGTTGTCTCCGACATCGCCGGATGCGCTGTCTCCCGCCGTGCCGGTGTTGTCAGACGGCGTCTGTGTGCCGCTGTCGCCGCCAGTGGTGGCATCACCGCCCGGCGTCGTGCCGCTGCCGTCATCCGGTGCATTCGGGTCCGGCGTGGGCTCCAGCGGCGTTGTGTGCGTCGTGCACATGCCGCTGTACATCAGATCGCTGTATAGCTGCACTGTGCCGCTGTTCGTGCGCACCGGTTCGCCTGCAGGGATCGACGAAATGAGCCCTTCTTCGAGCTGTGCCTGATACGTTGCCTGAAGCGCGGCGCTCAGCGGCGTCGTGAGAAGCTCGCGCTTGTAGCCCCAACCGCTGCTGACGTTCGGCTGGCTCAGATCGAGCACATAGGCCGTCGTAACATTCGGGCAGTAGTCGGAGGCGAGCATGCCGGAATCGGCGCAGACGGTTACGCTGATGTGTCCGTCGCAGCTCAGCGAGGGCGCATAGCTCTTTGCGACCTTGACAGTCTGCGAGGGACAGCCGGCCGAGGCCAGAAGTCCCGTCTGCGTGCAGACGGTCACGCTGACCATGTCGGCACTGCCGACTTCAAAGTCTTTGTTCGGAAGGCCCGCGTGGACCTTGCTCATAAACGTCTTCCACAGCGTGGCCGCGGGGTTGCCGCTCGCCACGATGCGCGTCGGCGTGTCGTAGCCGACCCAGACCGCTGCCGTGTAATACGGCGTGTAACCGACAAAGTAACGGTCGTTGTTGCTGTTGGTCGAACCGGTCTTACCGGCGATGGTCATGCCGGAGAAGTTCGCGCCCGTACCCGTACCGTTGCGCACGACGTTTTTCAGGAGCTCGTTCATCGCGTAGGCGGTGCTCTCATTCATCGCGACGTGGGACTCGGTCTTATTTTCAAGGATGACGTTGCCGTTATGGTCAAGCACCTCGGTATACGTTCTCGGCGTGGTGTAAACGCCGCCGCGGGCAAATGTTGCGTAGGCCGCGGCCATCTCGCGCGTCGTCACGCCCTTGGAAAGGCCGCCGAGCGCGAGCGCGCCCGCCGCGGTCATGTCGTCGTTCGTCAACGTCGTGAAGCTTAAGTTTTCGGTCATAAACGCATACGACGCGGGCAGCGTCAGCTTGATGGCCGTGCGCACCGCCGTGGGGTTGGACGAATTGCGGATGGCGTCTTGCAGCGTCATAATGCTGCGGTAGCCCGAGTAGGCGTTCACCGGCCAGATGCTTCCGCCGAGCATTTCAACGGGATAGTCGTCGATGACGCTCGCGGGCGTGATGACGCCGGCGTCCAGCGCGGGCGCGTAAACGCTCAAAGGCTTGATGGCAGAACCGCACTGACGCACAACCGTCGAATAGTCGAGCAGGAACCGGCCCTCGCGCTCGCCCACGCGGCCCGCAACGGCGACGATGTCGCCCGTCGTGTTGTCGATGATCGTCGCGCCGGACTGGAGCAGCTGGCCCTTGGACGAGGTGTAGTTCAGGTTATTGCGGTCGGCGTAAACGCTCTCCACGATGGACTGGATCTCGGGATCGACCGTGCAGTAGATCGAGTAGCCGCCGGTGTAGAGCATATCCTTTGCCGTTTTTTCGTTGTAGCCGAGCTGCTCGTGCATGTCGGAGACGATATCGTTGAACATACGCTCGACAAAGTAGGAGTCATACGTCGTATTCGACGCACTGTCCGCCCTGCTCGCCACATTGGCGGAGGGGACAAAGTCCGCATCCCAGGTGAAGACGAGCGGTTCGGCCTTTGCCTGCTCGTACTCTTCGTCGCTGATCTTACCCAGCTCGTGCATCTTATAAAGGACGGTGAGCTGGCGCTCCTTGTTCTGCTCGCGGTACCAGTCGCCGCGCGCAGGGTCGTATTTATAGGGGAACTGCGTGATGCCGACGATAGACGCCGCCTCGGCGATGCTCAGCTCGCCTACGGTCTTGCCGAAGTAGCCCTCGGCCGCGGCCTCGATGCCGTAGCAGCCGTTACCAAAATAAACCTTGTTGAAATACGTCTCGAGAATTTCCTCCTTTGAGTAGTTCTTCTCGAGCCGCAGCGCGCGGAAGATCTCTGCCACCTTGCGCTTGATGGTCACCTCATTCTCGCCGGTCGTGTTTTTAATGACCTGCTGGGTGATCGTCGAGCCGCCGCGGGTCGACGTGCCGGTGAGCTTGCCGAGAATGGCCTTGGCCGTGCTCTTCCAGTCCACGCCGTGGTGGCTGTAGAAGCGCTCGTCCTCGATGGAGGTCAGCGCCTCCTGCACATGCTTGGGGATGTCGTCGATGCTGACGAGCGTTCGGTTCTCTTCACCATGAAGCTTCGTGAGCTCCACCCACTCCCCGCTTGTTTTATCCTGATAGTAGACTGTCGAGCTCTGCTTGAGCGTGTAGGCCGAAATATCGACGTCCAGATCGAGCGACGTATGCACGTAGACCATGAAGATGGCGAAAAACATCAGGCAGGTCGTGAGTCCGATGGCTAAGATGGTGCCGATGACCCGCTTGGCCGTGCCGGACTTTTTCTTCTTGTGTGCCTGATGCGTGGGGTGCTGGGTGTGCTGTCTTCGGGGCGTCTGGTTTTCTGCGCGGTTTTCTTCCATAAAGCGCCTCCTCCTTTGCGATAGAAATATGCGCAAGCGCGCATAGCTGATTTTCAATAGTGATACAGAATATAGTATAGCACGGCTGTCAAGTGGTACGTATCTTGTCTTGCATTTTGCCGCAAGGTGCGGTATAATGCGAGCACAAACTTTCAGGAGGTGTTCCCCCATGAACGATGAGTTCGGCCCCAATTTCGTCACGCTGACCGATGACGAGGGCAACGATATAGAGCTGGAATACGTCGACGCGCTCGAGCATAACGGCACGACGTATATGGCCTTCTTCCCCGTGGTCGAAGAGGACAGCGAGGACGAGGAAAACGAAGAGGAATACGGTCTCGTGATCCTCAAAAGCCAGATGGAAAACGGCGAGGAGTTCCTTGTCACCATTGACGACGAAGAGGAGATCGACAAGATCTACGACCTCTTCATGGAGCAGATCCTTTCCGACGAAGAGTAAAACTTCGATTGCGACGGATTTTTTCCGAAAACTGAGATAAACTGAACATGCCCTGCGGGGTGCGTGATAAGTTCTTTTTAAACCCACATTTCGTCATAAGGGACGCCGGTACGCTCCGGTGGTTTGCAGGCCTCCCGGCTGCCGTCTGCGGCTGGACGTTGGAAGCAATAAAGCCGGACAGAGGCGACCCACCTGTCCAGAATGGTGCAGGTTTTGACGGGGCTTACACGGCCGCTGCGGGGCATCTTTTTATCTTTCCACGGATTGCACAAAATTACGTTTTTATTTTCTACGTCAGTTTAGACGAAAAAAACGTGCATTTTGTTCGCGATTCCTGTAAAATATTTTTACAAACTAAATTACCGTTTGGTAGCTGCAACGTAGTGCTTCGCGCACGGGCTGTACGGTCTCCCCTTTCGGGGAGATGATAAGGTCTGTGTGAGGAGCGCTTTTTTCTTTCCCCTTGCGGTGCCGCTTTCGCGGCGGGGAAAAGGCAAAAGAAAAAGGAGGAGCAAACTTATGAAACTTGTCACCAACGGTCGTCTCATCACCCGCAACGCAGATGCACAGGGCTATTATGAGCACGGCGCCGTCGCCTTTGAGGGGACGAAGATCGTCGAAGTCGGCGAGGAAGCGATGCTTCGCGCCAAGTATCCCGGTGCCGAGATCATCGACGCCAAGGGCGGCGTCATCATGCCCGCGTTCATCAACGCGCACACGCATATCTACTCTGCCCTCGCCCGCGGCCTTTCCATCGTCGGCAACAATCCGACGAACTTCTACGAAGTGCTCGACGGCACATGGTGGGCCATCGACCGCCACCTGATGATGGACGGCACGCGCGCCTCCGCCGCCGCGCTTTACATCGACTCCATCAAGCAGGGCGTGACGACCATTTTCGACCATCACGCCTCCTACGGTGAGATCCCCGGCACGCTGCACACCATCGCCGAGGAGAGCAAGCGCCTGGGCCTTCGCTCCTGCCTGTGCTATGAGGTCTCAGACCGCGACGGCGAGGAGAAGTGCTTACAGGCCATTCAGGAGAACGCTGATTTTATCACCGAATGCGAAAAGAATAAGGACCCGATGCTCGCGGCAATGTTCGGCGGCCACGCGCTGTTCACGATCTCCGATAAGACCTTCGACCGCATGGTCGCGGCCAACAACGGCCGCACGGGCTATCACATCCACGTGTCCGAGGGCATGAACGATGTGTACGACTCCCTCCAGAACTATGGCCGCCGCCCCGTCCAGCGCTTGCAGGATCACGGCATTCTCGGTCCCAAGACCATCCTCGGCCACTGCATCCACGTCAACACCGCCGAAATGGAGATCATCAAGGAGACCGGCACGATGGTCGTGAACAATCCGGAATCCAACATGGGCAACGCCATCGGCATCTGCCCCGTCCTCCAACTCCACAAGCGCGGCATTCTTCTCGGCATGGGCACAGACGCCTACACGAACGATATGCTTGAGTCCCTCAAGGTCGCCCTCTGCTCCCAGCGCAGCCAGAACTGCCTGCCGAACGTCGGCTGGTGCGAGGTCACGGACATGCTCTTCAAGAATAACGCGAAGATCGGTGAAAAATACTTCCCCGACACGCTCGGTGTGCTGAAGCCCGGCGCGGCAGCGGACATCATCGTCATGGACTATAAGCCGTTCACCCCGTTCTCCGACGAGAATATCGACGGCCACATGATCTTCGGCATGACGGGCCGCCAGTGCCAAACCACCATCGCCGCCGGCAAGACCCTCATGCTCGACCGCGAGCTCGTCGGCATCGACGAAGAAGCCGAAAATGCGCACATTCTTGAAGCCGCCAAGAAACTCTGGGGCGAGCTGAATCACAGAACCTATTAAGCAAGCGGGAGGAAAAAACAATGTCTGAAAAAATGTATCCCATTCCGTTCGACTCTCTGATGAACTGGGTGACGAGCGAATACGCGCAGTGCGGCGATGTGTTCGGCGTTCATAAGCACTATCACGCAAGCGGCAAGAGCCTGCCGATCTTCGGCGAGCGCATCGAAACACCGTTTGGCCCCGCCGCCGGCCCCAACAGCCAGCTTGCGCAGAATATCATCGCAGCCTATGCCGCCGGCGCGCGCTTTTTCGAGGTCAAGACCGTGCAGAAAATGGACGGCGCGGAGCTTGCCGCCTGTGTTCCCCGCCCCTGTATCCTCGCCGCTGACGAGGGCTACAACCAGGAGTGGTCGACCGAGCTGACCGTGCAGCAGGCGCAGGACGAGTACATCAAGGCCTGGTGCGCGCTCAAGATCATGAGCAAGGTCTACGGCTTCGGCGATCCCGACGGGTTCGTGTTCAATATGTCCGTCGGCTACGACCTGGACGGCATCAAGGGCCGCAAGGTCAACACCTATATCAACAACATGATGGACGCGGGCAAGACCGCGCAGTTCAAGGAATGTAAAAAAGTCCTGACCGAGCTCTTCCCCGAGGAAAAGGACTTCATCGCCTCGATCTCCCCCAATGTTTCCCGCTCCGTTACGCTCTCCACGCTCCACGGCTGCCCGCCGCAGGAGATCGAGCGCATCGCAAGCTATCTTCTCAAGGAAAAGCATCTGCACACCTTCGTCAAGTGCAACCCGACCATTCTCGGCTACAAGACCGCGCGCAGCATCCTCGATTCCATGGGCTATGACTACATCGTCTTCGATGAGCACCACTTCAACGAGGACCTCCAGTGGGAGGACGCCGTGCCGATGTTCGAGCGGCTGCAAAAGCTTGCGGACAAGCAGGGGCTTGAATTCGGCCTCAAGCTCTCCAACACCTTCCCCGTCGACACGACGCGCGGCGAGCTTCCCAACGAGGAAATGTACATGTCCGGCCGCAGCCTCTTCCCACTGACGATCGAGATGTGCAATCGCATCTCCCGCCAGTTTGGCGGCAAGATGCGCATTTCGTTCGCAGGCGGCGCGGACTACTTCAACTGTGACAAGCTCTTTGCCGCCGACATCTGGCCCATCACCGTCGCCACCACCATCTTGAAGCCCGGCGGCTACAACCGCCTGCACCAGATGGTCGAAAAGGTCAAGGATATGCCCTACCGCGCATTTTCCGGCAACGACCCCGCCGCGATCTCCGACCTTGCCGCCTCCGCGCTGCACGACTTCCACCACCTCAAGGCAATCAAGCCGCTCCCCTCGCGCAAAAAAGATGAACAGGTGCCGCTGCTCGACTGCTTTACCGCGCCCTGCAAGGGCGGCTGCCCCATCGAGCAGGACATTCCCGAATACCTTGAGCTCTGCCGCAAGGGGCTCTACGGCCCAGCACTGAAGCTCATCACCGAGAAGAACGCCCTGCCGTTTATCACCGGCACCATCTGCGCGCACCGCTGCCAGGGCAAGTGCTCGCGCAACTTCTATGAGGAATCCGTCCACATCCGCGAGACGAAGCTTCTTGCCGCGGAAAAGGGCTACAACACCTTGATGGCCTCCCTCCGTATGCCTGAGCCGGTCGAAGATAAAAAGGTTGCCATCGTCGGCGGCGGCCCGACCGGTATCGCCGCGGCGTACTTCCTTGGCCGCGAGGGTGTTCCCACCACGATCTTCGAGCGCGAGCGCAAGCTCGGCGGCGTGCCGCGCTACGTCATCCCCGCCTTCCGCATCAGCGACGAGGCCATCGACAAGGACGTCGCGCTCATGGAGCGCTACGGCGTCGAGGTCAAGCTCGGCAAGCCTGCTCCGTCCGTCGAACAGCTCAAGAAGATGGGCTACACGCACATCCTGATGGCCACCGGCGCGTGGAAGCCCGGCAAGCTCAACATTGAAGGCAACGTGCAGGGCGTCATCGAGTGGATGAAGCGCATGAAAAAGCAGGTCAAGCCCTGCCTGCACGGCAATATCGTCGTCGTCGGCGCGGGCAACACCGCCATGGACGCCGCGCGCGTTGCAAAGCGCATGGGCGCGCACGCGACCATTCTCTACCGCCGCACGAAGAAATTCATGCCCGCCGACGAGCATGAGTTACAGCTCGCCATCGACGAGGGCGTCGAATTCGTCGAGCTGGCCGCGCCCGTCAAACAGAGCCGTGGCAAGCTCCTGTGCGATAAGATGATCCTCGGCGAGCCGGATGAGAGCGGCCGCCGCAGTCCCGTGAAGTCCGGCGAGCAGTTCACCATCCCCTGCGACATGGTCATCTCCGCCGTGGGCGAGCAGGTCGACGCCGATCTCATGGCCGCGAACGGCATCGAGATGGAGCGCAAGGGTCCCGCGTTCGAGACGAACATCCCCGGCGTGTACTGCGCGGGCGACGCGCACCGCGGCCCTGCCACCGTGGTCGAGGGCATTTCCGACGCCGCGCGCTTTGCCGAGATCGTTGTCGGTCACCCGCACATCTACGACATCCCTGCCGAGGCCGATGTGACCGAGTTCGACGCGCAGGCCAAGAAGGGTATCCTCTCGATGGCCAGTAAGTGTGTCTGCGACGGCGAGCGCTGCTTACAGTGCTCCACCGTGTGTGAAAACTGCGTCGATTCCTGCCCGAACCGCGCGAATGTCGTCATCAAGATGGCCGACGGCTCACACGAGATCGTCCATGTCGACAAGATGTGCAACGAATGCGGCAACTGCACGCAGTTCTGCCCCTACGCAAGCGAACCCTGCCACGACAAATTTACCCTCTTCCAGACGAAGGAGGACATGGACGAGAGCGAAAACTACGGCGTGCTCTTCGAGGACGACGATATGGTCCGCCTGCGCTACGAGGACGGCGTGAAGGAATACGACTTGGCCTCCTGCGACAATGATCTCCCCGTCGAGCTCGAGGCGTTGATCCTCACCGTGCGCGATAAGTACAGCTATCTGTACACATAACAACAAAATCGCAAAAATGAAACGGGGAGCCGGTGCGTCGCACCGGCTCCTCTCCCCTTTGCAACAAAAAGAGCGCTGCTAGGCAGCGCTCTTTTTGCGTTTATATTTTGCCTTACTTTTCAATCAGGTTCAGCTGATAGATGATCTTGGCGATCTGCGCGCGGGTCAGGGAGGCATCGGGCTCGAAGGTGGTCTCGGTCATGCCGTTGATGACCTTCGCGTCGACGAGCGCCATGACGTAACCGTCGGTGCAGTCAGTGAACTTGCTCTCGGTCTTGGACTCGGCGAGCTTGTTGAGCTTGGCAGCGACCTGGCAGAACTCGAGGCGGGAGATGGCCTTCGTGCCGTCGAGGTCCGCAGCAACGAGGCCGAGCTCAGCAGCCTTGGCGATGGTATTCTTGCTCCAGTCGGCGCCGGTGGCGTCCTCGCTCTTGAGATCGCCGTGGCTGACAAGCAGGAGCTTGAGTGCGGCCGCCCAGGACAGCTTGGCGTCGGGCGTGTAGGTGGTGGCGGAGGTGCCGGAGATCACGCCAGCCTCATAAAGATGGATCATGTAGTTGAAGTACCAAGAGGTGGTCTTCACATCCTTGAAGGGATTGAAGTAGGTGACGCGGCCCTGAGGCGCGGCATACTGCTCACCGATCACGCCCTTGAGCTCCTTGGTCACATACTCCATCACAGCCTCGTCCAGAGGAATACCGGTGTCGAACTGGGCGGAAGCGGCCTTAAAGGCATAGTAGGTGTCGCCGCCGGCGGCGCAGAAGTTGTTCGTCACAACGGCGTAGACCTCATTGGCCTTGAATTCCTTGCCGTTGACGCTGTTGATGACCACGCGGTTGATGGTCTTGGGGCCGTAGTAGGTGGATTCGGGATAGGTGGCGTCGTTCTTGTCATACGCCTTGCCGGTGTGGATGGTGAAGTTGATGCCGGAGACCTGCGGGAAACCGCCGACCGCCGTCGGGGTGCTGAAGGTAGAAGCCTCGAGCGCTTCGAGCAGCTGCTCGCCCGTGACATAGACGACCGCGACCGTGTTGCCGAACGGCAGAACGGTGTTGATGTCCTTCTTGGTCACATCGCCCTTGGCGATCGCCGCACGGATGCCGCCGCCGTTGGTGATGGCGACCACATGGTCTTCATTCACGGTCAGGCCGTCCTTGTTCTGCAAGACCTTCCAGCGCATCGCGTCGGTGATGAGGTCGCCGTTGTTGGTCTCCACGTCGCGGTTGCCGTTGGGGGCCTTCGCGCCGTTGAGTTCGACCTTGCTGGTGGCGAACTTGACACCGTATTCATTGTTGACACGGTCAACAATGACCTTTGCCTCCGCGGCAACGGTCGCGTCCTTGGCGGTGTCTTCCTTGATCTCGTAAAGGGAGTTGCTCTCGATCTTCTTGCTGGCGTCATCGATGACGATCACGCCGATGTTCTTGAACGCGGTGCCGGTGGACTGGATGGGCTCGCCCTTCTCGCCCTTGGTCATCACGGTGTGGGAGTGACCGTCGACGATGAAGTCGATGCCCTTGACTGCGGCGTAAAGATCGGTGGAGCGGTAAGGAGCGGACTCAGCGTCCACGCCCAGATGCGCAAGGCAGATGACAACATCCGCATCCTTGAGCGCCGCGACCTGATCGGCGGCAGCCTTGGTGAAGGCGTCCTTGTCAGCGAAGGTCAGGCCCTTGATGAGCGCGGGGTTGGCCTTGGTCTGGGTCTCGGGGGTCTCCATGCCGAAGAAGCCGACCTTCACACCGGACTTGGTGGTGTAGGTGTAGCTCGCGTCGAAGATGGGGGTGCCGTCCTCATTGAAGACGTCCGCGCAGACGACCTTGAACTTGGCCTTGCTCATGTTTTCCTTGAGCTGGGCATAGCCGTAGTCGAACTCGTGGTTGCCGAGGGTGACGACGTCGTAGCCCGCGGCATTCATCATCGTGACCGCATCAGCGCCCTTGGTGGAGCTGACATAGGTCGTGCCCTGGCTGAAGTCGCCGGCGTCGACGAGGATGACCTCGGCGCCCTTGGCCTCGTAGTCGGCCTTGAGCTGTGCGATGTAGGCATAGCCCTCGACCGCACCGTGCACGTCATTCGTATGCAGAATGACAGTCTTGCCCGCCATCTCGGCTTTCGCATCAGCGGCGGTGTCCGCCGCAAAGCTGGTCACAGTCAGGCTGAGGACCATCGCCATTGCGAGCAGGACGGATAGGAACTTGCGCATAGTGTTTTCCTCCTCAATTTTTTCACTCCGCTTTTTCTCTGTCCGCTCTTCGTGACACACAGCTTCTTTTCACATCTCTCAGTTGGTCTGCGCGCCAAAAGTTCGCTTTTTCTACAAATAAAAGCGGAATGTGGTATGATTTTATTGTATCGTATGTCTGCCGGTTTCTCAATACGGCATTGTTCCGAATTTGCGGCAAAAATCTTGGCGCTTCTCACATTTTTTCCAAACTCTATGGAAATCAGGTAAAAAGTATGCTATGCTTTTGCTAATTTGGAACGGTATTTTTTCAAAGGAGGGTTCTTCCATGAAAACACTGCTTCGAGGCGGCTATGTCGTCAGCGGCCGCGGCTGCCGCCGCGCCGACGTGCTCATCGACGGGGAAAAGGTCGAAATGCTCGGCCACATCCCGCCCGAGCTCGCCGCGCAGAGCGAGGTCGTCGACGTGACGGGCTGCATGCTCTTCCCCGGCTTTATCGACGCGCACACGCACTTCGATCTCGATGTGTGCAGCACCACGACGGCCGACGACTTTGAAAGCGGCAGCAAAAGCGCCATCCGCGGCGGCACGACGACGGTCATCGACTTTGCCTGCCCCAATAAAGGGGAATCCCTTGCCTATGGGCTTGATCTCTGGCATAAAAAGGCCGACGGCAAGTGCTACTGCGACTACGGCTTCCATATGACCATCGACGACTGGAACGAGAGCATCGAGTCTGAGCTCGACGCGATGTTCGATGCCGGTATCACGTCTTTCAAGATGTACCTCACCTACCCCGCCATGATGATCGGCGACGGCGCGGTCTACCGCGCGCTGAAAGCGCTCAAGGCCCGCGGCGGCATCGCGGGCGTCCACTGTGAGAACGCGGGCGTCATCGACGCGCGCATCGCCGAACTCAAGGCGAGCGGTTTGGGCGCGGACGTCGTATCGCACCCGATCTCCCGCCCCGACTATTTAGAGGCCGAGGCTGTTTCGCGTCTGCTGCGCATCGCGCAGGCGGCCGACGCGCCCGTCATCATCGTCCACACGACGAACCGTGCTTCTCTTGACGAGATCGCCGCGGCGCGCCGCCGCGGACAGACCGTGTATGTCGAGACCTGCCCGCAGTATTTGGCGCTCGACGACGGCGTTTACTACGATCCCGACTTTTCCTCCGCCGCGCGCTACGTCTGCGCGCCGCCCATCCGCTCGCAGGAGGCCAGTGAAGCGCTCTGGAAGGCGCTGCGCCGCGGCGAGGTGCAGACCATCTCGACCGACCACTGCTCGTTCACGCTCGAGCAAAAGGACATGGGCCGCGACGACTTTACGAAGATCCCCGGCGGTCTTCCCGGTGTCGAAACGCGTGGCGAGGTCGTCTACACTGTGGCCATCAATGAAAACAAGCTCTCGCTCGGCGGCGTCTGCCGCGCGCTGAGCGAAAATCCCGCCAAGCTCTACGGTCTCTACCCCCGCAAGGGCGTCATCGCTGCGGGCAGCGACGCCGACATCGTCGTCTACGATCCCGGCGCGAGCCACGTGCTCCACGGCGCGGACATGCTCTCCAAGGCGGGCTACACGCCGTTCGAGGGCTTCCGCACAAATGGCGGCGTGTCGAAGGTCTACCTGCGCGGTCAGCTGCAGGTGGACGGCGGCAAGGTCGTCGGCGGCAAGATGGGCGAATACTTGAAGCGCGGCAAATGCGCACTGTGAGGTAAGATATGGATCTGAGGGAAATTTTATTTGCGCAGTTCCCTGCGTTTTTTCTGCTGAGTCTGCTGTTTTTGATCGCGCACCTGCGCGTGCGCAAGCACAGCGCCGTCAAGTCGGTGCTGTGGGTGCTGCTGTTCGGCGTGGCGCTGGCCGTGTCGATCCTGTTCTGCTTCCTCGGCATGCAGGCGAAGTACTGGACGGTCAAGACGCTCTTCGAGCTCAAGTTCTGGAGCTGGCTCGGCCTTGCGATCGTGGTGTTCGTGTTCGTGCTGCGGCTGGTGTTCAAGCTGCAAAATAAGCACGCTCAGCACATGGTCGAAAAGGAGCGCGTCAAGGCGGAAAAGACCCGCGAGGAGGCCGTAAAGCAGGCGCGCGAAGAAGGCCGCGCCGAGGCCATGGCCGCCCAGCAGGCGCAGGAGGCCGAAGCCGTCGCGGCAGAGCCCGCAGCGGATGAGTCTGCCTCCCCCGCTGCAGAGGATGCCGCACCGGCGGAGAACGCCGATCCTGAAAAGGCGGTCGAACGTTAAGTATGGAACAGACGCAACCGCAGCGCATCGCGTATTTTGACGTACTGCGCATTCTGGCGACTTTCGCCGTCATCGTGCTGCATCTGTCCGCGCAGCACTGGGCCGATACGGACGTCTATTCAAGAGCCTGGCAAGCCTTCAACCTTTACGACAGTGCTGTGCGCTGGGCTGTTCCGGTTTTCGTGATGATCAGCGGCTCGCTGTTCCTCTCCGGCTCGCAGAGTCTTTTGCACATTCTCAAAAAGAATGTTCTCCGTCTTGTCACAGCGTTTGTCTTCTGGTCGGCGCTCTACGCCGTCTTCATGGTGAACTTCGAGGGATGCCCGACGAACCTTATTTTGCAACAGTTTCTCAACGGTCACTATCACATGTGGTTTCTCTTCATGATCGTGGGACTGTATCTGATCGTGCCGTTTCTGCGCGCCATCGTGCGGGATGAAAAGCTCCTGCGCTATTTTCTACTGCTCACGCTCATCTTTACGTTCCTGCTGCCGCAGATCGCGTCGGCCGTGTCGCTTCTCTCGTGGCAGTACTGCGCTGAATTCAAGGCGCTCACGGGCAAATTCTATTATCATTTCACGCTCGGCTTCGTCCCCTACTTTGTGCTCGGTTACTATTTGGTCCGCAAGGAGTTTTCCTTGACCGCAAAGCGTGTGCTTTACGCGCTAGGTGTGCTCGGCTTCGTCCTCACGGTCGTGCTGACGTCATTCGCCTCGCGTTTGCAGGGCGCGGCAACAGAGCTGTTCTACGGCTACGATTCGCTCAATGTACTGTTTGTCTGCGTGGGGCTGTTCGTCTTTGCCAAAGAGCATCTGAACTTCCCGAACTTAAGCGAAAAGTGTCACAGGTGCATTCGCGCGCTGTCGCGCTGGAGCTTCGGCGCGTACCTCGTACACCCGCTGTTCATCGAATCGTTCGACATCTTTCTGCACTTCAACACGCTGTCACTCAACGTGTTTTTCTCCGTTCCCCTGCTGACATTGATCATCGGCGCGCTGTCGTTCCTCGTCTCAGCGCTGCTTCACCAGATCCCATTTGTCAAAAAGTATTTTGTATGAAAAGAACCCCGCGGATCATGCGATTCACGGGGCTCTTCTTTTTCTGTTACGCTTCGGTCCTGATGCCGCGCTTGTCGAATTCCTCGACCAGCAGGTCAAGGTCGTTCGGCAGGCTCATCGGCTCGCCGCAGAACTTGATGGCGTTGGCCACGTCCTTGAGGCCGTTGCCCGTCACGACGGAGACGACCGTGTCGTTTTCGCCGAGAACGCCCTGCTCGCAGAGTTTTTTCACGCCCGCCGCGCCGGTGACGCCCGCGGGCTCGCCGAAGACGCCGCAGGTCGTTCCGAGCAGCTTTTGCGCCGCCATGATCTCCTCGTCCGTCACGTTCACGACGATGCCGTTCGACTCGCGGATCGCCATGAGCGCCTTGTCCGCGTTGCGCGGCACACCGACGGCGATGGAGTCGGCCAGCGTGTTCTCCTCCATCGGCTCCCAGGGCTTGTTCTCCGCGATGGCGCGGTTGATGGGGTGGCAGCCCTCGGCCTGCGCGGAAATGAGGCGCGGGAGCTTGTCGATAAAGCTGATGGCGTACAGGTCCTTGAGGCCCTTCCACACGCCTGCGATGGTGCAGCCGTCGCCGACGGAGATGGCGAGATAATCCGGCATCTTCCAGTCGAGCTGCTCGGCGATCTCGATCGAAACGGTCTTCTTGCCCTCGGAGAGGTACGGGTTGATGGCCGCGTTGCGGTTGTACCAGCCCCACTTGTCGATGGCCTTTTTCGATAGCTCGAACGTCTCTTCATAGTTGCCTTTGACGGAGATCACGTTTGCGCCGAAGGTCATCAGCTGCGCGACCTTGCCCTTGGGCGCGCGCTCGGGAACGAAGATGAAGGTCTTGAGGCCAGCGGCCGCGGCGTTGCCCGCAAGAGAGCTCGCGGCGTTGCCCGTGGACGAGCAGGCGATGATCTTCGCGCCCGCCTCCCCCGCCTTGGCGACCGCCATGGCGGACGCGCGGTCCTTGAGTGACGCCGTCGGGTTCTGTCCGTCGTCCTTGACCCAGAGCTTTTTGAGGCCGAGCTGCTTTGCAAGGCGCGGCTCTTCGTAGAGCGGGCTCCAGCCCACGTGCAGCGGCGTGTCGGGTGTCGTCTCCTCCACCGGCAGCAGCTCGCGGTAGCGCCACATTGTGTTCGGGCGGGACTTGAGCGTTTCCTTCGTCAGGTTCTTTTTGATGTAGTCATAGTCATAGATGATGTCGAGAATGCCGCCGCACGAGCAGTTCGTGAGGTTCGCCGTGGCCTCGTATTCTTTCCCGCACTTGACGCAGCGGGCGCATTTGACGTTTTTTAACATAATAACTCCTTATTGTCCGCGCGCTGCGCGGTGGGTTTTTGCAGCGTGAAAGCGCTGCTGCTTTTTGTCCCCCTATTCGCAGGGGGCGCGAGACAAAGGGGGTATTCTCTTTCCAAAGAGAATACCCCCTTTGGAACCCCCAGAGAAA
>ERZ791887.588-NODE-588-length-32763-cov-5.858750_pt1 | contig 32763 bp, 30 predicted proteins | sample MGYA00510157_ERZ791887 | MGnify/ENA primary metagenome ERZ791887 (study PRJEB30046, sample SAMN00792112) | human gut metagenome | study: EMG produced TPA metagenomics assembly of the A metagenome-wide association study of gut microbiota in type 2... | reverse complement strand
AAGAGACGCATCGCCGTTGGCTGTTCATAAATTATTAGTCAGAACAGTCTACTACGCACATTCTGCCATTCATCCAACCGCTCTGTTGCGTACACTTCGGGAGGCTAAGAGCCTCCCCTACTGGGCGTGGGCATGTGCGCCACTCTATCATCATTTACAAATTGTTTACTCGTGCAATCGTCGTGCCGATTCTCCATCAATCGTTGACAAAACTTGCTTACATTGTTATACTCGAATTGAGCTAGTTGTCTCCCGCTGTATTTTTTCATCAGCGCCCACACACCATGAGAAAAGGAGAAGAAACATGAAAAAAACATTTGTCCCTATCTTCCTCTGCTTTTTGCTCGTCTGCGTATTCTTCTTCCAGGGAGGACTTGTGACAGCAGAGGGCACGGTTCCCGAAAAAGCATCGCTGCACATCACCGTTACCCCTGAGTACGGTTCCGGCTGCACCAAAATTCCCCTGCCCCAGAGCAAGTTCAAGGAAGTCACCCTTTGGGATATTGCCGATATTACCATCGACATTGACGGAACCACCCGGAAGCTGGCGGATGCCCTGCAAGACGGTTCCGTTACCGTTGAGCAGCTCATCGCTGACGCACGGCAGGATGCCGACCAGGGCTATTGCCATGAAAAGGCAGTATCAAAGAATGGACTGACGGAGTTTACCTACTACTATGGCGATTTTCGGCTGCATTATGTTTATGACATTTACGAGACCCCCGACGGCAAGCAGCATTTGATTGCGGATTTTTCAATCATCGATAGCCGCAGCGACGTCGTGTCTTATCGCTATTCCTACGACGAAAACGGAAATTGCATTGACTTCGAGGACTGGGGGCTGACGTTCACGGTTTCCCAAGCGGATGATGTCATCACCGTTGTGTGTACCCAGTCCGGCGGGCAGCAATTTGGAAATCTTCAGTTCAGCGAAGCGTTCCTGGAAAAGAAAAATCCCGCCACCCAGGAATGGGAGGCACTGGAAGATAACTTCACCTATGACTGCATCGGAACTGCCCTCACCATGGGCGGGACAACGGAATTGACCTTTGATGTTATGGAAAAGGGCAAGCCTCTCCCCGCCGGAGATTATTCCCTTGCCATGCAATTTACGGATTGCTACGACCCGGAGAATATGCCCTCCCTCATGCGGAAATACCACGACAGGCAGTGGTACACCGTGGAATTTACCATCCAGCCAAGGAGCTGATACACACAAACAGAAAGACCAGGTAACTCCATTTGAAAAAATATTTAAAAGAAGGTCGGCAGGAATTTTTTCTATCCAATTTCCTGGCCTTTATCAACGTTCTGTGCGTGTCCTATTATCCCTATCTGCTTTCTTATATTGTAGACCATTTTGCATCCCTCAATCAAACCACCCTGCTGTTTATTTTTTCCACTCTGATTCTCAGTGTGGTTCTGATTGTGGCAACCCAATATCTCAACAAGGTAATAAAAGCGCGGTATCAGAAGAAGATATGCACCGCCATCCGGCGGGATGTTTTTGAGCGTATTGCCTACCTGGACTACACGCCCTTCCACGCCCAGAGCATGGAAACCTACACCTCCTTCCTGATAAACGATGTGGAACGGCTGTATGCCCTGTATTTTGAGAATCGGATTTACCTGTACAACAGCATTTTGATGCTGGTTGCCTACACCGTGGTGCTGGCTGTGGTGAGCTGGCAGATGTGCCTTGCCATCATCGGCTCGCTGATGCTGATTCTGTTCATCCCCCAGCTGGTGGGCAAGCGCTTCCATTCCCTCAATTCCGCCGCCTCCGCCGGCAAGGCCGACTATCTTTCCCGGTGCGAGGAAATCCTGTCCGCCCATGACCTGATTGACGGGAGCAACCGTCCCCGCCTGTGCGAGCTGCATGACAAGCAGCTGGAACATATGCAGGAGGCGGATTTCGTGCTGGAAAAATACCGCTCCTTTGTGCAGTGCTTTTCCGGGTCGGCGCTGTATTTCCAGATGATTTTCTGCTTTGTGGTGGGGCTGATTCTCTCCTACAACGGGCTTATCTCCGTGGGTATTTTCGCTTCCAGCCTGCTGTATGTGGAGTATGTTGCCCAGTATTCCTCCAACATCGTTGACGAGTTTCTGGAAATCCGAGGCTCCAAAAGCTACCGGGAGAAATGCAGCGCCATGCTCTCCCAGCCCCACGGGGAGGATGCGGCAGACAACGCCCCCTTTGCTTCCTTGCAGGTGAATGCTCTGTGCTATGAGATTGGGGGCAAGGCGCTGCTGAACCATGTGGATTATGAATTTACGGCGGGCAAAAAGTACCTGATAACCGGTGCCAACGGCTGCGGCAAATCCACCCTGCTGAAGCTGCTGGCCGGGTTCCTGGTGCCCACCTCCGGTCAGGTGCGAATCAACGGCAACCCCGGCTGCCGCCGCAGTGACGTGGGGTATATCCCCCAGCGGCGGTATGTGTTTGCGGGAAGCCTGCTGGATAACATCACCCTGTTTGAAAAGGACATTTCCCAGGACGAGCGAATGCGGATTTCCGATATATGCGCCATGCTCCACCTGACACACCCCCTGGACTATGTTATCAGCCGCAACGGCGAGAACCTGTCCGGCGGCGAGATTGCAAAGATATGCCTGGTGCGGGAGCTGTACCGAGGCAAGGAGCTGCTGCTCATTGACGAACCCATGAACGACATTGACGTACACGCGGAAGCAGACATTCTGGACTTCCTGGCAAAGTCCAAAAAGACAATCATCATGGTTGCCCACGGTCTGTCCTCGGATGCCATGTTTGATGAAGTCGTCCGGGTGGAGGACGGAAAGCTATTTGATGCAACGCATTGATTGGTGCCAAAACGGAGCCCCTTTTGACGGGGGCTCCGTTTTGTTGCAAATTTGTGTAATTCGTGACTGTAGGGGCGGATAGCATCCGCCTGTAACCCCGGATTTCAGGAAGCACCAGGATGGATGGCACAACCCCCTGTAGGGGTCGACGAGCAGTCGCCCCGGCACACAAGCCCCCCGAAGGGGCGCTTTGTGCTGCGGGCGGATTCTATCCGCCCCTACAGTGGAGTGTGTGCGCTCAACCGGGTACTTGTCAAAATCCAACGTTTCGGGCGGATGCTATGCCCCTACAAAGTGCTGTTCAATGCGGTTTCTGAGCGGTAACGAACCGGGCGGGTCAGGGTACTACCGTATCGGTGCATGGTTCGTAGCGTCATTGTCCGGCGGCACTGCCGCCTTTGACTTCCGCTTCTCGACGCTTGAAAATCCGGGGAAAGCTGGTGAAGATGACGACGGAGGTGATGATGCCCGCCACCAAGTCCGCAATGCCCTCCGACAGATACACACCCACAAAGCCCATCCGTGCCGTCAGCAGGAAGCACAAAGGAATGAGAATCACCACCTTGCGGTTCACCGCCAGCAACAGGGCGGACTTTGCCTGACCCAAGGCCACATTCACATTTTGCAGTGTCATCTGTACAAAGAACATGATAGAGCCCATCAAGAACAGCGGGCAATAGCTTTTCACAATCTCCGTCACCGTCTCACTGGCCGAGAACACCCGGGCGTACAACTCCGGCCACCGCATGGAGAACGACCACACCACCACGCAGAACACAAAGCCGATGACAGTCACATAGCCAATGCCCTGCTTCAGCCGCTTGGCATCTCCACGGCCATAGTTATAGCTGACAAAGGGCTGCACGCCATTGCCCAGGCCGTTGAGGGGCAGAGAAATCAACTGCAACGCACTGAGCATCACCGTCAGCGCCGCCGTATAGTCGCTGTTGCCGCCGGTAGAGCGGTTCAGGTTGATGTTGAACACAATCTGAATGGCGCACTCCGTGATGGTCATCACAAAGGGGGTAATGCCCAGGGACATAATGCTTGCGATCACGTCCCATTGCAGGCGCATCTGGATGGGCTTAAACCGGAAAATGGACTTTTGCCCGAAGAAGAACAGCACCACCCACACACAGGAAGCCGTTTGGGACAGCACTGTTGCCAGACTGGATCCGGCAACGCCCATATCCAGGGTGAAGATAAAAATGGGGTCGAGGATGATGTTCAGCACCGCCCCCAGCAGCACCGAGGCCATCGCAATGACGGAAAATCCCTGGGTGAGAATAAACGGGTTCAAGCCCTGGCTCAGCGTGACAAACACCGTGCCGCAGGCGTAAATTTTCAGATAGGACACGGCAAAGTCCACTGCGCTGTCCGGGCAGCCGAACAGCACCACTATCTCCCGGGCGAACAGGAAGGCAACAAGGCCGATGACTGTGCCCAGCAGCACCAGCAGAAGGCTGGCAGTGTTAAAAATCCGGCCGGCCTCCTCCGGCTTTCCCTCGCCCAGCTTAATGCCCGCCCGGGGCGCGCCGCCCTGACCCACCAGGTTTGCAAAGGCAGAGAGAATCAGCGTAATGGGCAGCACAACACCCAGGGCTGCCAAAGCCTCCATGCCGCCCTCGGCAATCTGCGCCACATACATCCGGTCTACAATATTATAAAGAAAGGTAATGAGCTGGGCAATCACCGCCGGAATACTCAGGCGGACAATCAGGGGAAAGATTTTCCCCGTTCCCAGCTCTTGGGTGATATCTTTTTTGGATTTGTTGATGTTCAGCATTTGTTATCCTTTATCTGTGAGCAGTCATATCGCATATGCCTTTGCAGGGGCGTGTGCGTCCATCCGGGTACTAGCGAAAATCCAGAGTTGTGGGCGGATGCTATCCGCCCCTACGGGTTGCGGCGGCAGAGCCGCCGACGGGTCGACTGATAGTCGACCCCTACAGTGGGCGTGTGCGTTTATCCGAGCGCTCTATCTTTCCCCCGGTTTCTGAGCAGTCCCGTCACCGGGCGGGTCAGGGAACCAACGTATTGGTACAATCCCCGTAGCGTCACTGGAAAGCGGCACTGCCGCTAAAAAAATGGTGCCGCATTCACGGCACCATTTTTGTTCAGCAGAAATTACTTACCAGCGTTGGCAATCTGGGCTGCGACTTCAGCGGCGAAGTCGTCAACCTTCTTCTCAATGCCCTCGCCCTTGACGAAGTGAACAGCGTCAACAAACTTGACAGAACCGCCCAGCTTCTTGGCAGCATCGGCAATATAGCCTTCCACGCTGCCCTGGAACAGGTCGGAGCGGACGAAGTCCTGCTGCAGCAGGCAGTTGTCCTTGTAGAAAGCGTTCAGCTTGCCGGCAGCAATCTTTTCCTTGACCTGAGCGGGCTTGGAAGCCATCTTGGGGTCGTTGTCCATCAGGGCAACCTGAACCTGCATCTCGTGGTCAACGTCAGCCTGAGGAACCAGGGACTTGTCCCAGTACTTGGGGTTCATGGCAGCAATCTGCATGGCAACGTTCTTGCCCAGCTCGGTGACATCAATGCCACCCTCCACAGCCAGGTTCACCAGAACGCCGTGGGTGCCGCCTGCGTGAACGTAGGCAACGGAGGTGTTCTCGGGGAAGCGGGCGAAGCGGCGGATCTGCATATTCTCGCCGATGGACATGACCTTCTCCTGCATGATTTCGGTGACGGTCAGGTTGGAATTCGGATAGGTGCAAGCCTTCAGAGCCTCCACGTCAGCGGGGTTCTGCTCGGCAACCACAACGGCCAGGTTCTTCACCAGATCCATAAATGCATCGGTTTTGGCAGCAAAGTCGGTCTCGGAGTTGACTTCGATTGCAACGCCCACACCGTTCACCACAGTGGCGTAAGCAACGCCCTCAGCGGCAACGCGGTCGGCCTTCTTGGCAGCCTTGGCCAGACCCTTTTCGCGCAGCCAGTCAACAGCCTTGTCCATATCGCCATCGGTAGCCTGGAGTGCCTTCTTGCAGTCCATCATGCCGACATTGGTCATTTCACGCAGTTTCTTAACGTCCTGAGCAGTAAAAGCCATTTCTTTTCTCCTCCTAGAATCTTTACGGATTATTCAGCGGCGGCTTCTTCGGCGGGTGCAGCTTCGGCAGCAGCATCCTCACCCTGACGACCCTCGATGGCAGCGTTGGCCATCGCGGCGGCAATCAGGCGAATGGCGCGGATGGCGTCATCGTTGCCGGGAATCACATAGTCAATTTCATCGGGGTCGCAGTTGGTATCAACAATGGCCACGATGGGGATATTCAGCTTGCGAGCCTCAGCAATGGCATTGCGCTCCTTGCGGGGGTCAACAATGAACAGAGCAGCGGGCAGCTTCTTCATTTCCTTCACGCCGCCCAGGTACTTCTCCAGCTTTTCAATCTCAGCCTGGTGCTTGATGACTTCCTTCTTGGGCAGCATTGCGAAGGTGCCGTCCTCTTCCATCTTGCGCAGCTGAGCCAGACGGTCAATACGGGTGCGCATGGTGCGGAAGTTGGTCAGCATACCGCCCAGCCAACGGGCGTTGACATAGTAACCGCCGCAGCGGGCAGCTTCTTCCTTGATGGCATCCTGAGCCTGCTTCTTGGTGCCGACGAACAGGATGTTGCCGCCATTGGCGGAGCAGTCACGGACGAAGTTATAAGCTTCCTCCAGCTTCTTCACGGTCTTCTGCAGGTCGATGATGTAGATACCGTTGCGCTCGGTGTAGATGTAGGGAGCCATCTTGGGGTTCCAACGGCGGGTCTGGTGACCGAAGTGAACACCGGCCTCCAGCAGTTGCTTCATAGATACGACAGCCATTTTTCATTTCTCCTTTTGTTGTTTCCTCCACCCCGATCATCCCGCGCTGCCCGCCCAAAAGAGGCACATGGGGGCGCGATCCCCGGGTGTGTGGTTTTGATTTTTGCGGGCAAAGCCCACGTTTTGGTATTATACCCGATTTTCCTGTGGAATGCAACTGTTTTTCAAAATTTTTTCCCGCTATCCACGTAAAAAGCAGCCGAGCCGCGCGGGTGCGTTTTTGATATTTTTCACAAACGGTTTTTTTCGCCCCGATTGCGCTTGACCCGGCACTCTTCCGGCTTGGTGTCCACCAGAATGATATCCGGCCCGATGCGGCAGATGCACTTCCAGGGGATTACAAAATCATCCCCCCTGCCCACCACACCAAAGTACCGGCAAGGGCCGGGCACTACAATTGCCCGCACCGTCCCCTCCGGCACCTCCACCAGCACATCCTCTACAAAGCCAAGCCGCCGCCCGTCCTTGACGCAGATGACCTCCTTGCATTGCAGCTGGGTGAATTTCATGCTCATACGCTCCCCCCCGTTCCGTTTCGGAACAGGATATGCTCCCGGATTTGAAAAATGACTGGGCATCATAAAATGGCGCGAAGCGCCCTCGGCGCCCCTGAAAGGGGAGCTGCTGAGCGAACGCGAAGCTGAGGGGTTTCATGCACCAGTTTATAATTCAACCAACCGCTCTGTCGACGTACAAACCCCTCCGACCTCACTACGTTCGGCCACCTCCCCTTCCAGGGGAGGCAAGGGCGCTTCGCGCCGAGGGCGGCTTACATCACGCTTTTTCGCATGGTGCCAATGGCACTCTTTTCCAGCCGGGACACCTGCGCCTGACTGATGCCCAGCACATTTGCCACCTCCACCTGGGTCTTTCCATCGTAGAACCGCAGGGAGAGAATCTGCTTTTCCCGGCTGCCCAGGCTGCGGAAGGCATTGCGCAGGGCAATGTGCTCCATCCAGTTGCTCTCCGTATTCCGGTTGTCCATCACCTGATCCATCACCGTCAGGGGGTCGCCGCCATCGGAATACACCGGGTCAAACAGGCTCACCGGAGCGCTCACTGCGTCCAGCGCCTGGCTGACCTCCGAGGGCGGCAGCTCCAGCTCCTTTGCAATCTCCTCCATGGTTGGCTCCCTGCCCAACGATGCCGTCATGGCCTCTTTGCATTGCAGCACCCTGTAGGCCACATCCCGAATGGAGCGGGAGACCCGGATGGCAGAATTGTCCCGCAGATAGCGGCGCACCTCTCCGGCAATCATGGGCACGCCATAGGTGGAAAAACGCACATTCTTGGTGGGGTCGAAATTGGAAATGGCTTTCATCAGCCCAATACACCCCACCTGGAACAAATCGTCCGGGCACTCTCCCCGCTTGTCAAAGCGGCCAATCACCGACAGCACCAGCCGCAGATTCCCCTCAATCAGCCGCTGCCGTGCCCGCTCGTCTCCCTCCTTTGCCCGCCGGAGCAGCATTTCTGTCTCCGCCTGTGTCAAAACCGTCAGCTGGGATGTGTTCACGCCGCAGATGTCTACTTTTCCCTGCATGGTGCGCCTCCTGCATCAATTAACATTTACAGGAAGTATTTCCCGGCAGCATGGAAACATACATTTTCGGGCAGCAACGGAGAATTTGGATAGATTCAACAAAGTTTTTCCGGCTGCCTTTTCCACGCTTCCCCTCTTGTCAGTGTTTTTCCGGGAATGTTTAACGTTTTCTACAAAATCTGTCAGGCTTCATGCACTCCATTCATCGTTCGCCCGTTTCCCGGCTTGCTCCATTTTCCGCACGGAATCCATTTTCTTTTCTCCACAGGCCGGTGTTTTCTGAACAGCCAAAATGCCTGTGAATAACCAGGAGTTTTCCACATTCTCCACAAAGTTTTCCACAGGAGTTGTGAAATGCTGTTATGAAACATTTTGCGGTCATTGTCTGGAAACAAAATCAACATAAAATATTCACGTCTGTTTTCATTTTTGGCACTTTGTATTTTTTCACGATAGCCTTTTCTTTGTGCAAAAATTACCCTCTTGACAGGCGGCAGCGCCGCCGGACAATGACGCTGCGAACTCTGTACCGATACATGGGTGCCCTAACCCGCCCGCAGCCCCGGATTTTAAGAAGCACCCAGTTGAGCGGTACATCTCACTGTAGGGGTCGACTAGTAGTCGACCCGGCACAGAGCACCCCCTTCGGGGTGCTCTGTGCCACGGGCGGATGCTATCCGCCCCTACAGATGACGTGCGCGTAAAATCGGGCGCTAACTTATAATCCCCCGTTTGGCGTGCAGTCCCGTTACCGGGCGGGTTAGGGAACCTATGTATCCGTACTATGTCCGTAGCGACACTGTCTGGCGGCACTGCCGCCAAATTTTTTTGAAAATAGGGGTTGATTTTAGGCTGCAAATCCGTTATAATCAGTTGTCGTATGAAGTTATATCGATAGGAGGTGTAAATCCATGCCCAACATCAAGTCCTCTAAGAAGGATGTCATTTCTTCCAAGATTGCTTACGAGAACAACAAGGCCAATAAGTCCGAGTTGAAGACCGCCCTGAAGAAGTTTGATGCCGCTCTGGTTGCCGGCGACAAGACCGTTGCCGAGGCTTCCTACAAGACTGCCGTCAAGGCAGTTGACCAGGCTGTCAACAAGGGTCTTCTGCACAAGAACAACGCTGCCCGGAAGAAGAGCAGCATGACCCTGAAGCTGAACAAGCTGGCCTGATTTCTCTGAAAATATCTCCTTCCGAGCTTGGCTTGGAGGGAGTTTTTTCATTCTATGGGCACTGTTTCCCTGCATCATAAAAAAGAGGTGATTCCATGGCAAAGCTCACAGACCCCATTACCATCCTGCGGGGCATCGGCCCGGCAAAGGCAAAGCTCTTTCACGCCCTGAATATTTTCACTTTGGAAGATCTTATCTGTCACTTCCCCCGGGGCTATGAAGACCGCACAAAACTTGTAAACGTGTGCGATTTGGAAGTGGACAAACCCGCCTGCTTCCGCGCCATGGTAATGAACACCCCGCGGACAAACCACATCCGCCAGGGCCTGGACATGACAAAGGTGCAGGTGGCCGATGCCACCGGACGGCTGCACCTGACCTTTTTTAACTCCCGCTTTGCCAGTGACAATCTGGAATATGGCAGAGAATACATCTTCTACGGAACCCTCACCGGGGACTTCATGGGCTGCGGGATGACCAATCCGGTGTTTGAAAGCCCGGATTCCACCCCCGTCACCACCCGGCGGGTGCTGCCCATCTATCCCCTGACGGCAGGACTCAACAGCCAGGCGGTTCTGCGCGCCGTCACCCAGGCGCTTGCCATCTGTGACCCGCCCGCCGAGGTGCTCCCGGCGGCGGTGCGGCAGCAGTACGGCATTCTGGGGGCACAGGAGAGCTATCACATCATCCACCAGCCGCAGACAATGGACGAAGCCATGCAGGCGCGGAAGCGGATGATTTTCGAGGAATTTTTCGTCTTCTCCGCCGGGCTGAGCCTGATGCGGGCAGCCAGAGCCGGGAAGCAGGCCATCCCCTATCGGAACACCGACATTGCCCCCTTCCTTGCCCAGCTGCCCTTTACCCTCACCGGTGCGCAAACGCGAGCCATTGGGGAAATCATTGCCGATTTTCAGAAGGGCGCACCCATGAACCGGCTGGTGCAGGGCGATGTGGGCAGCGGAAAAACCATGGTTGCCGCCGCTGCTGCCTACTGCGCCGCCCAGAACGGTTTCCAAACCGCTCTGATGGCACCCACGGAAATATTGGCAGAGCAGCACTATGCCTCCCTTTCGAGGCTCTTTGCTCCTCTGGGCATTGGCGTTGCCCTGCTCACCGGCTCCATGACCCAGAAGGAGAAGAAAGCCGTGCGGGAGGGGCTGCTGGATGGCACTGTGCAGATTGCGGTGGGTACCCACGCGCTTATCTCCGACAGCACGGTATTCCAGCGCCTGGGGCTGGTCATCACCGACGAGCAGCACCGCTTCGGCGTGGGGCAGCGCAGCAAGCTCTCTGCCAAAGGAGATGACCCTCACCTGCTGGTGATGTCCGCCACCCCCATTCCCCGGACGCTGGCACTTTTGATGTACGGCGATCTGGATGTGTCCATCCTGGACGAGCTGCCCCCAGGGCGGGAAAAGGTGGATACCTTTTTGGTGGGCGAGAGCTACCGCGCCCGCATCAACGCCTTTATCCGCAAGCAGGTGGCCGAAGGGCACCAATGCTTTGTGGTCTGCCCGGCGGTGGAGGAAAACAGCGACCTGGGCATCAAGGCCGCCACGGTGTGGGCAGAAACCTTGCAGAAGACCGTCTTTCCCGACCTGCGGATTGCCCTGCTCCACGGGCAGATGAGGGGCGACGAGAAGGAGTCCGTCATGGCATCCTTTGCCCGGCAGGAGGCGGATGTGCTGGTCGCCACCACCGTCATTGAGGTAGGCGTGGATGTGCCCAATGCAACGCTGATGGTCATTGAGGATGCCGACCGATTTGGCCTGAGCCAGCTCCACCAGCTGCGGGGGCGGGTAGGCCGGGGCAGCAGCAAGAGCTACTGCATTCTCACCACCCACAACCGCAACCCCGACACCATTGCCCGGCTCAAGGCGCTGTGCAAAACCAATGACGGATTCCGCATTGCAGAGGAGGATTTGAAGCTGCGAGGCCCCGGCGATTTCTTCGGCTCCCGGCAGTCCGGTCTGCCCGCCTTCCGCATGGCTGACCTGAGCTTTGACCTGGAGCTGCTGAAGCAGGCACAGGAGGCCTCCGCCCAGTGGATTGACCGGAGCGGCACCCAGGATACCCCCGAGGCAAACGCCCTGCGCCAGCGGGTCGGCCAGCTGTTCCAGCGCGCCCAGGGTACCATGAACTGAGCCGAAGGAACCGCAGCCGAGTGGCTTGTGATGTTGAAGAAGCTGGTAGTAGAGCGTACACGCTAAAAGTTAGCACCCCTTGGCTTCCCCCGGGGGGAAGCTGTCAGACGGCACTTCGGAACCGGCTGACTGATGAGGGGCGGCGAACGGTTGGTCAAAGAATGCAGCTGGATGAGAGGTATATGTTCCAGATTGTACCATTCAACCGAGAAATCCAAAACTTTTAGCTGTCGCTGCCCCTCATCAGTCATGGCAAATAATCGGTTCCGAAGTGCCGATTATTTGCCATGCCAGCTTTTTAATTTCGGTATGATTGCCACCGGCAATCATAATTTTGAAAGATTCGCTGCGCTCTGCAACACCCTCGGGGGAAGCCAAGAAACGCATCACCGTTGGCTGTTCGTAAATTATTAGTCAGGACAGTCTACTACAGGGCGTGGCGTAAAACTGGGGCATTACTGCTGCCTTAAAATTCACCGGCGGCGTACATGACGGCAGAGAGGGCACACAGGGGAGCCGTCTCACATCGCAGAATCCGGCTGCCCAGGGTGCAGACGGAAAGCCCCGCCTCCCGCGCCTGAGTAACCTCGCTCTCGTCCAGTCCGCCCTCCGGGCCGGTGACGAGACTCACCGTTTTCCAGGAGCTGCTTTCCAGCACCATCCGCAGGGTGGTGGCGTGTTCGTTTTCGTAGAACAGCAGTGCCTTGTCCGCCTGGGCGGCTCGGGACAGTGCTTCCTGGTAGCTGCTCAGAATCACCACCTGGGGAATCCGTCCCCGGCCAGACTGCTCCGCCGCAGAGGCGGCAATCTTCTGCCAGCGCTCCTGCTTCTTTTTTAGGCTTTTGTCGTCCGGGCGGGAAACGCAGCGGGCGGAGGGAAATGCCGCAATCTCATAGACTCCCAATTCTGTGGCTTTCTGAATCACGTGCTCCAGCTTATCCGCTTTGGGAAAGGCCATATAGACGCTGGCCTGTACCGCTGCCTCCGTCTGGGAGGGGCGGCATTCTTTTACTTCCAGCGCAATGTCAGAGGTGCCAACAGTACCAACGGTACACAGCGCTTCCTGCCCCATGCCGTCGCATACCAGCAGCATCTCACCGGGTTTCAGGCGAAGCACCTTCGCGTGCTGGAAGTTTTCATCCACCAAATGCAGCACGGGCACATTCAATGGCTGCCCTTCCATAAAAAATCTTGTCATAAAGATACCCTCAATTTTGTGGTTTTACATCGAAAATCAACGGAGATGCCGGCTGTAGGGGCGGATAGCATCCGACCGCAAGCTGACGGAATAGAGCGGTACGTTGGATGGGATGACGTTGGAAAACTACCATTCAACCGAGTACTAGCTAAAATCCGAGGCTGCGGGCGGCTACTAGCCGCCCCTACAGAACCGTGTATTTAGGCATTTTTCCAGGTTTGCAGGGAGAACAGCACCAAAATGGGGAAAATTTCCAGCCGCCCCAGCAGCATATCCAGTATCAGCACCAGCTTGCTGAAGGTGCTGAAGATGGAAAAATTGCAGGTGGGGCCTGCCAGCTCCAGGCCGGGGCCGATGTTATTCAGGCAGGACAGAACGGCGGAAAAATTGGTTCCCACCGAGTAGCCGTCCAGAGATATGAGCACAAAACTGCCGAACATCAGCACCACATAGGCACACAGATAGGCATTGGTGTTGGCCACAATCCGCTCGCTGACCACGCTCCCGTTGTTGCGGATGACCTGCACCTTCCGGGGATGGAGCATTTGAGCGATGTTTCGCTTCAGGCTCTTGAACAGCAACAGCACCCGGGCAACCTTGAGGCCGCCACCGGTGGAACCGGCACAGGCACCAATCACCATCAGGCACAGCAAAATGGTTCTGGAAAAGCTGGGCCATAGGTCAAAGTCTGTGGTTGCAAAGCCGGTGGTGGTGATGATACTGCTCACCTGAAAGGCGGCATGGCGTACGGTTTCCTCCAGGGTGGGGTAGAAATCCCCCAGATTCCATACGACAAGCCCAATACTGCCCAGCACAATCAGCACGTATAGCCGCAGTTCTTCGTCCTTCAGAACATTTTTTATTTGCCTCAGAGTCAACAGATAGTAGCAGCTGAAATTTACGCCGAACAGCAGCATGAAAACGGTGGTCACATTCTGTAGGTAGGGGCTGTAGCTGGCAATGGAATCATTTTTGATGCCAAAGCCACCGGTTCCTGCCGTGCCGAAGGAAGTACAAACTGCGTCAAACACCGGCATTCCGCCGATAATCAGAAAGAGAAAATCCAGCACCGTGAGAATGATGTAAAGAAAGTATAAAATGGAAGCAGTCTTGCGCATTTTGGGAACCAACTTGCCCACGCTGGGGCCGGGACTCTCCGCCCGCAGCAGGTGCATGGTAAAGCCCTGCTCATTGCCCTTGGAGGGGGCAATGGCCAGCAGAAACACCAGCACACCCATGCCGCCCACCCAGTGGGTGAAGCTGCGCCAGTACATCAGTCCCTTCGCCATATGCTCCACCTCTGGCAGAATGGAAGCGCCGGTGGTGGTAAAGCCGGATACGGTTTCAAACAAGGCATCGATGTAGAAGGGAATTGCTTCGGAAACATAAAAGGGAATTGCCCCTACCAGGCTGAGAACAAGCCAACTTACCGCCACGCATACCATGCCGTCAGTGGCATAAAAGGCGCTTTTGGCATCCCGGCAAAAGAAATACATGGGGCCGCCCACCAGGGCAATCAATCCCAGCGTGACTGCAAAGCCATAGGCAGCGGCGCTTTCTCCCAGGAAAAGGCTGATGAGCAGGGCGGGAATCAGAAAGATTCCCTCTATCAGAAGCATCTGGGCGGTGAACCGCCCCATCATCTTATAGTTCATGAAGCCTCCTGATTATGCAAAGATGTCGTTGAGCTGATAAAGCACCTCGCGCCCGTTGGTCACCACCACAACGATGTCCCCCGGCTGGAACATGGATTCGCCGTTGGCAATCTCCGGCGCAGCACCGTGGGAAATGGACACCAGCAGCACATTGGGCTTGAGTTTGATTTCCTTCAACGGCTTGCCGCAGCAGCGGGTATGCTCGTCCACTTTAAATTCCATGGCCTCGGCCTTGCCGTCTGCGATGGAGTGAACGGTCAGAGCTGCGCCGGTCTGGTTCTTCATCGCACGGACGTAGCGGGCAATGTTGTTGCTGCAAAGATCCTTGGGGCAGATGATGCTGCCCAGGGAAAGACTGTCAATCAGGCTGCGGTTATCTGCATTGCTCAACCGGGTGATGACCTGGGGCACGCCGCAGTTGGCAGCATACAGGGACACAATCATGTTCAGCTCATCAGCGCCGGTGCAGCTGACCAGGGCATCGTATTGGGGCATTCCCTCACTGAGCAGCAAATCCTGGTCGCTGACATCGCCATGGATGATGTCCACATCCGGCAGTCCGGCGCTAAGCTCCTGGCATCGCTGGAAATTGGATTCCACAATCTTAACGTGCATCCCTTCTTTGATCAGCCGGGTAGCCAGATAATAGCCCACCGTGCCGCCGCCCAGAATCAGTACCTTGCGTACCCGATGGGTGAGGATGCCCAGGTTGTTTAAAAGGGTGGTTAAATTCTCGGAAAGGGCAGTGACGAAAATCCGGTCGCCTTCCCGCAGAACAAAGTCACCGCCGGGAGCCATGGAAGCACCGTTGCGCAGCACTGCGCACACCAGAACCTTGCATTTGACAATGCCCCGCAGGTCAGCCAGGCGGACGTTGCATAGCTTGCTGCCTGCTTCCACCCGCAGCTCCACAATCTCCATCCGCCCCTTGGCGAAGGTATCCCGCCGCAGGAAGCCGGGGTATTTCAGCAGCCGGTGGATTTCGGTGGCTGCTTGGTTTTCGGGATTGATAACCATAGAAAGGCCGAATACATCCCGCATCCGGTAGGCCTGGTCGTTATATTCCGGGTTGCGGATGCGGGCAATGGTGTGCAGGTTTGGGTTCATGGAGTGGGCGGTGGTGCAGCACAGCAGATTGATTTCGTCATGATTGGTGACGGCAATCAGCAAATCCGCTTCTTTCACACCGGCCTGACTGAGCACTGCCATGGAGGCGCAGTTGCCCTCTACGGAAATGACATCATAGCGCTCCACGCTGGAATCCAGAATGACGGAATTGTAGTCGATGACCGTGACATCGTGGCCTTCGGAGGTGAACTGCCTGGTCAGAGCAGCACCAACCTTTCCGTCACCGGCAATGATAATCTTCATAGATGCCTCCGTTCTGATGAGAAAAGACAAAACTGTAGGGGCGGCTTCCAGCCGTCCGCCGATGCTTTGGCACCGGACTGGTGTTCACAATTTCGTTCATTATAGCAAATCTGTCCGGGGAATACAATGGAGAAACTTTTATTTTGTCAAAATATCTGCGGCGGCCTGAATTTGAGGGTCATCTTTTGCATCCAGGGTTCCGTAGGCAATCTTTGCCCGCGTCTCGTCATCCACTTCCACCACCACGTCCGGCTGAATACCGGTGCCAATCAGGCTCTTGCCGCTGGGGGTAAAGTATTTACCGGCGGACAACCCCACGGCGGAACCGTCGCTGAGCTCATAGGTATACTGGAAGTAGCCCTTGCCGCAGGTGGGCATTCCCACAATCGTGCCTGCGCCGTATTCCTGAATGGCGGCAGGGAAAAACTCAGCAGCGGAGTAGGAATCCTCGTTGCATACCACGGCGATGGGCATATCCAGGTAGGAGGCATCGGACTTGTCCACGGTCTCCCGTCCGGCGTAGTCCAGGGTGCGGAACAGGTCGCCTTCCGGCAGCAGGTAGTCCAGCACCTTCACAAGCTCCGTGGCGTAGCCGCCGGGATTGTTGCGCACGTCAAAGATGAGCGCCTGAGCGCCCTGCTCCCGCAAGGCCTCAATGGCGGCGATGGTCTCGTCTGCACAGCGGGCATCAAAATTGGAAATGGCAATCAGGCCGATGCTGTTTTCCAGCATCTCATAACTGACCACCTCGGTGAGAATCTGCATTCTTGTGACCTGTACCCGGAGCACTTCACTGTCCCGCGTTATTTCCAGACTGACAGATGTTCCTTCCTTGCCCCGAATGATGTCCCGCAGTTGGGCGGTGGTCATGCCCCGCACATCCTGACTTTCCGCGCCGGTGATGATGTCCCCGGCCAGCAGACCGGCGGCCTCTGCGCCGCTGTCCTTCTGCACCGCCAGAATCAGAAAACCTTGGCCGTTTTCTTCCGGGCTGATGGTGATGCCGATGCCTACATAGGCATTTTCAACCTGCTCCTTGTGGGTAGCATAGTCTGCGGCGCTGAGATAGTAGCTCCATCGATCCCCCAGGGAGTCAATCATGGCGGTGGCCGCGGCATCCTCGGCCTTTTCCATGTCAGCTTCTTCAATGAAGCGGTTCTTGATGAGATATTCCACTTGGTCAAGCTTCGTGGAGCCGGGGGTTTTGCCGATGGTGACCAACAGGGTCACCGCACAGGCTGCCATGGCAGTGGTGAGATAGGATAGAACGGTAATGAGTTTTTTCATAGAAATCACCTTTGGAATACTGTTTGAGGTCAATGTTGCAGGAGTGTCAGGGGCGTGTGCGGGATGGAATCGCCCCATGGTTTCGTACAGCCATTGTAGGGGAGGCTCTTAGCCTCCCGCTGGGGCACTTCGTGCCGCTCGGGTCGCCAGGTTGGCGACCCCTACAGGGCGTGTGCAATTTCTGGGCGCAAAAAGGGGCTGTCCCACGGTGTGAGACAGCCCCCGGATGGTGGGATATTAGTATAAACCGACGTAATTGCAGGGGTTGACATAAGCACCATTTTGGGCAATGCCAAAATGCAGATGGTTGCCGGTGGAAATACCGGTGCTGCCCACATAGCCAATGGTCTGCCCCTGGTTCACCTTCTGGCCGCTGCTGACGACGTAGTTGGTCATGTGCATATAAATGGAGGAAAAGCCATCGCCATGGTTGATGGTGACATAATAACCGGCGGAGTTGGAATAGCCTGCAACCGTCACCGTGCCACCCCGGGAAGCAATGATGGGGGTTCCGGCGGGGGCTGCCAGGTCAACGCCCTGGTGATACTTGGAGGCACCGGTGGTGGGGGATTCACGGAAGCCGAAGGGGCTGGAAATCACCCTGTAGCTGCAAGGCACCAGCCAGGAGCTTCCCACGGTGACATTGCTGCTTCCGCCGCTGCTGGAATTTCCGCCGCTGCTGCTGCCGCTATCAGTGGAGCCATTATTGGTGCCGCTGTTGCTGCCATCGGGACCACTGATGGGAATACTGGGCGCAACGGTGGTGGGGGGGACATAGGTTGCCATGTAGGCAAGCCATTCTTCCAGCTTTGCCTCGTTGTACTCCTGTTCCTTGCGGGCGATTTCATCCAGAAGCGCCTCGTCCTCTTCTTCCAGGTCAATCTGCTGCTGCTTCAGCTCCTCGCCCTTTGCAATCAGCTGCACAATCAGGTCGTCTGCTTCCTGCCTCTTTACATCCAACTCGTTCTGAGTATTGTCAAGTTCCGTCCGTGTGCCTTCCAGTTCCCCCTTTTCGGCAGCAAGCTCCTGCTGGGCAGTTTCTACCCGCTGGGCGGCATCACTCAGCTCCTGCAAGCGGCGCGTATCGGAGGAGGCAATCTCCTCTACCATGTTCAGTCGGTCAAGAAGGTCAGAAAAGTTTTTTGCCTTGAAAAGAACCTCCCAATAGCTGACGGTTCCTTCCTCCTCCATGGCCTGAATGCGGGTCTTGCAGTCGGCGTTCAGCTCATCGTAGCGATCCTGTGCCTTATCCAGTTCCTCCTGCTGGTCGGCAATCAAGACGCTGTAGGCACTGATTTGCTCGTTGATATTGATGATTTCGGTGTGCAGCAGGCCAATCTCCTGGTCAATCACATTTTTGCGGGCAACAATGTCGGCAATGTCATCGGAGGTCTGCTGATACTGTGTCTGCAAATCGGAAATCTGGTTTTTGATGTCCTTGCGGTTTTCTTGCAGCGCGTTAATCTGCTTGCGGATTTCGCTGGAGGAGGCGGCAGCTGCCCGCATGGGCAGAATGCTGAAAATCAGGGTCAGCAGCATGATGGCAGCCATTACTCCGGCAAGAATGGAAACAAGCTTTTTGCGGTTCTTCATGTGGTTTCTCCTTCGTGTGTTACAGATATGCCATGGGGTTGACGTAGGTCCCGCCGTAGGAAATGCCGAAGTGCAGGTGGGGGCCAGTGGAAATGCCGGTACTGCCCACATAGCCAATCAGCTGTCCCTGGGTGACGGATTGCCCCTTGGATACCACATAACGGGTCATGTGCATATAGATGGAGGCGAAGCCGTCTCCATGGTTGATGGAAACATAGTAGCCTGCACCGCCGGCCTGATAGGAGGCAGTGGTGATGGTACCGGCTCTGGTGGCGTAGATGGGGGTGCCGGAGGGACAGGCCATGTCCACACCCTGGTGGTAGGTGGAGGCACCTGCCGTGGGGGATTTGCGGTTGCCAAAGGGGCTGGAGATTCTATAGCCGGAAACCGGCTCTATCCAGGTGGCGTTGGAGGGAGGGTTTTGCCCCTTCAGCGCCATCTTCACCAGTTCCTCTTTGTACTGCGCTGCCTGAAGCTCCTTTTGCTTTTGGGCAATCTCGTTCATCAGCTCGTTTTGCAATGCTTCGGACTCGTCCAGAAGCACCTGGAACTCGCTTTGCTTTGCAATCAGATCCCGCAGAATGTCATCGGACTCGGTGCGTTTTTCCTTCAGAATTTCCTCACTTTCGGAAAGCTGCTCCCGGGTGTCCTGCAAGTCCAGCATTTCCTCGGTGAGAATCCGCTGGTTTTCTTCCACGTTGGCGGAGGCAACCTGCAAGTCTAATAGCCGTTGGGTGTCAGCCGCCGCAATCTCGTCCACAATGTTCATCCGGTCGAGAAAGTCGGTAAAGCTGCTGGACTCAAAGATGACCTGCCAGTAGGTGATTTCACCCTCCTCCTCCATGGCACGGATACGCTCTTTGTATTGCTGGTTCAGCTCTTTCAGGCGCTGGTTGGAATCCTCCAGCCGTTCCTGGGCATCGGCAATCATCTGACCGTAGACCCGCAGCTGCTCGTTGATGTTGATAATCTGGGAATGGAGCAGAGAAATTTCCTGGTCGACTGCATTTTTCTTATCCACCAATGCCTGGATTTCGCTGGCATTGGCATTATATTGGGTACGAACAGATTCAATCTGTGCCTGTATCTGGGCGTTTTCAACCTTTAAGTCGGTAATCTCATCCTTGATTTGGGAGGTGCTGGTGGCAGCCTGAGCTCCATGGGGAAGGGAAGTGAAAACCGTAATTGCGGCAAGAAACGCGGCGGCAGCAGACCGAAGACGGTGGGATTTCTTCATAGTCTCTCCTGGAAGCCGGAACGAAAGGGGAACGGCTTCATGTTTTCTTTTGCGGACGCGGTTACACGTCCATAAACTTCCGAATGGAAGTCCAGCTGCCGACGATACCAACAAACAGGCCGGCACCGCCGAAGGTCAGCAGCATGGGAATCAGCAGATCGCCGGTGAAGGGGACGAAAGTGAACAGCCGCAGGGCATCCACTGCCGCCAGTCGCTCCACCAGGGTATCATACAGCACCCATTCCAAACCGAAGGCAAGGATAGCGCCAATCATACCCAGGGTAAAGCCTTCCACGATAAAGGGGAGACGGATGAAGCTGTTGGTAGCGCCCACCATTTTCATGATGGCAATCTCGTCCTTGCGATCGTACATGGCAAGCTTGATGGTGTTGGAAATGATAAGCAGAGAGATAATCAGCAGCATGGCAATCAGTGCTACAGAGATGAGGTTCAGCACGTTCTGAATGGTGATGAAGCCCTCAGCCAATTCATAGGCGGCATTGGTTTTGGCGACACCGGGAATCTGCTTGAGCTGCTCATCGGTTTTCTTCATCTGGTTGTTGTCTTCCAGGGTGACCACATACCGGTGGCGCAGATCCTGCGCCTGAACGCCATTGAAGGCGGCGTTGTTGTTGTGGTCATTCACAAAGCTCTGAAGGGCATCCTCCCGGGAGATGAACACGGATTTTTCCACATTGTCCAGCGCATTGATTTTGGTACCGATGCTTCTTGCCTCGGCATCGGACAGGGAGGAATCCACATACACCATGATTTCGCTGGTCTGGTTCAGTGCCTGCACCATTACATCCAGGTTGTAGGCCAGAATGGAGAAGCTGCCCACAATCAGCAGGCACGCAATGGTAACGCAAATAGCGGCAAAGGACATAAAGCCGTGGAGGAAGATGCCGCGAAAGCCTTCCTTGATTAAGTAGCCTAAATTGTTAATCTTCATCGTAATACCCCTCTCCGTCACTGACAATAACGCCCTCGTCAATGACGATTACCCGCTTGGAGAACAGCTGCACCAAATCCTTCTCGTGGGTGACCACCAAGATGGTGGTGCCCAGGTTGTTAATCTCCTGAAGCAGGGACATAATTTCAAAGGAACGAGCCGGGTCCAGGTTACCGGTTGGCTCGTCGGCGATGATGGTGGAGGGGTTATTCACCAGGGCGCGAGCAATGGCAAGCCGCTGCTGCTCACCGCCGGACATCTCCCGGGGCAGCCGCCTTGCCTTGTTTTCCAGCCCGACCAGCTCCAGTACATAGGGCACACGATCCCGGATTTCCCGCTCCTTTGCGCCAATGACACGCATGGCAAATGCTACATTGTCATACACACTCATTTTGGGAATCAGGCGGAAGTCCTGGAACACAACGCCGGTGGTGCGGCGCAGATAGGGAATCTCGCGCTTGCGGATGCGCTCCAGGTTATAGCCGTTGACGTGTACCGCACCGGAGGTGGGGCGAAGCTCACCGCTGATGAGCTTAATGATGGTGGACTTACCAGAGCCGGAGGGACCGACCAGAAAGCAAAACTCACCGTCTTCAATTTGCATGGTTACGCCGTTGAGGGCAGGTAAACCATGGTCGTATGCTTTGACGACATTGTTAAATTCAATCATTTGCATCTATCTCCAAGTTCAATTTGGTCTCAGATGGTCTTTGACCGCAATGTAACCGAATTGTAACACATTTCCCCTATAAAGTCAATGCTATTGCATCGAAAAGCGGCTCAGATAAAAAGAATTCATAAAAAATCAAAATTTTTCCCCGGTGTTTCTTTCGGAAAAACCCAACTTTTTGCGTTATGTCACCTGTGGTATGAGGAAAACTCCGGCGCGAAGCGACAGGTATTTTTTACACGTACACAATTTATTAACATTTCGGAAATAATTGTGCCTTGATTTACCGATAGGGGAGGGCTATAATAAATACATCAAAAATGAAGTATTTCAGTGCTGATGGCACTGAGACGGAAAGAGAAGGGTTTTTCATGGACGCAATCAATACCAGTGCATTGATTCTGAACACGGGAGATGTCATCAGTGAGGGCAATGCCCAGAAGTTCAACGAATGGCTAAAAAAATACGCCGTCCCCTACCGGGAAATTATGTCGTTTTACACCTGTGCATTGATGGAGGTGGAAACCAAGTTCCGGGTACTCAGCGAGGATTTGTCCTTCTCCGTGGAGCGCAATCCCATCGAAACCATCCACAGCCGGCTGAAAAGCCCGGAGAGCATCATGAACAAGGTCATCCGGCGCAACATCCCCCTGTCGGTGGAAAGCATTGAGGAGAACCTACATGACATTGCCGGGGTGCGGGTGGTGTGTACCTTCCAATCGGATATTTATACATTGGCGGAATCCTTTCTGCGGCAGGACGATGTGACCCTGATTGCCCGAAAGGACTATTTCCAAAACCCAAAACCCAACGGCTACCGGAGTCTTCACCTGATTGTCTCCGTGCCTATTTTTTTGCACAATGAGAAGAAATCCATGAAGGTGGAGGTGCAGCTGCGCACCCTGGCTATGGACTTGTGGGCCAGCACCGAGCATAAAATCCGTTATAAAAAGGATAACTACATCTCTCCGGCAGATAGTCAGGCGCTGCTGGAATGCGCCCACAGCTGCTCGGAAATCGACCGGAAGATGGAGCAAATATACAAAAACATTCAAAACTTAAAAAAAGAACAGGAGAAGAACAAACAATGAACATTTTGGCGATAATCGCCGTAATTGCCGTCTGCTTTTTTGCAGGCATGGGTGCGGGTTTGGGCACCGGCTTTGCGGGTATGAGTGCCGCTGCTGTCATTACCCCAGTGCTGGTGACGTTTCTGAAAATGGAGCCTTATGAAGCCGTGGGCATTGCCCTGGCTTCCGATGTGCTCGCCAGTGCCGTCAGTGCCTATACCTACGGCAAGAACAAAAACCTGGATATTAAGAACGGCAGTGTGATGATGGTGTTCGTCCTGCTGCTGACATTGGTTGGCAGCTGGATTTCCAGTAAGGTGAGCAGCAACACCATGGGCAGCTTCTCCGTGGTGATGACCATGCTGCTGGGCGTGAAATTCATCCTCAAGCCTGTCATGACCACCAAGGAAACCATGGCACAGGTCAGCCCGCAGAAGCGCTTGATGCAAAGCGTCATCTGCGGCAGCCTGATTGGCTTTATCTGCGGCTTCATCGGGGCAGGCGGCGGCATGATGATGCTGCTGATTCTCACCTCCGTGCTGGGCTATGAGCTGAAAACCGCCGTGGGTACCAGCGTGTTTATCATGACCTTCACCGCCCTGACCGGCTCGCTGAGCCATTTTGCCATTGGCGGCGCACCGGATGTAATGGTGCTGGTGCTGTGCATCCTCTTTACCTTCCTGTGGGCAAGAATCGCTGCCCGCATTGCCAACAAGGCAGAGCCTGCCTTCCTCAATCGGGTCACCGGCGTGATTCTGATTGTTCTGGGTGCGGTGGTGCTGCTGGTCAATGCCATTACCTGATAGGAAAGCGTTAACTCCCCCAAAGCGACTGACTTTGGGGGAGCTTTTTTAGGTGCTCAGCGTTGCATCCACCAGGTGGAAGCACTTGTTGCCGTTTTCATAGTATAGGGCAAAGGTTCCGGTGACGGTGATACTGGCATCCACCTCTGGATAGGGTTCTCCGTCGGGAAGAACATACTCAAGACCTTGGGCGCAGCAGCCGGTGGCATCGGCAATGATGCAGGCGTAGTACAGTTTGTTGGTTTCCGGATTGGAAAGGCAAGCGGCGGTGCCGCTCATGCGTACCGTTTTTCCGACATAACTGTCGGGGGAAGCGAGCATATTGAACACCTCGGAGTAGACCATCGTGCTGCTCAGTTTTGTCAAGTCAAGCACCCCGCCGGAACTGCTGGGGGCGGCGGCTTCCGTGGCAGCCTGCACCGCAGGGGCTTCTGATGGGGCAGACTGAGAGCTGTCCTTGCTGCTGCATCCACTCAGCAGGAGCAGGACGATGGACAGGGCGATAAAGGATGATTTTTTCATTTTATTCCTCCCAAAATGGCACTGATGAGGCTGCATAGTCCAAATATCACAATCTGGACAGCCACAATGGTGGAGCCCACGGGCGTTCCTGCCAGAATGGAAATGAGAATTCCAACGGCGGCACACAGCACAGACACAACAGCAGAAAAAACGGTTACGCTCAAAAAGCTCTTGCACAGCCGCATGGCAGAAAGGGCTGGGAAAATAATCAATGCGGAAATCAGCAGGGAGCCGACCAAATTCATGGCGAGCACAATGATAACCGCAATCACAACGGCAATCAGCAAATTATAGCGCTCCGCCCTGACACCGGTTGCCTTGGCAAAGTTTTCGTCGAAGGTGACGGCAAAAATCTTGTTGTAGAAAAAGACATAGATTGCAATTACCGCCAGGGAGATGGCAGCACAGAGCCAAACCTCAGACTGCGAGAGGGTTAGGATGGAGGTGGAGCCAAAGAGGGTGCTGCACACATCCCCGGACAGGTTGGAGGAGGTACCAAAGAGATTCATCATCAGATAGCCAAGGGCGAGGGAACCGACGGAAATCATGGCAATGGCGCTGTCTCCCTTGATTTTTGCATTTTGACCGGTACGCAGCAGCAAGATGGCGCAGATGACGGTGATGACCATTACCAGGGGCATCTCGTTTTTGATTTGGAGGATAGCTGCAATGGACATGGCTCCGAAGGCAACGTGGGAAAGACCGTCTCCGATGAAGGAGAAGCGCTTGAGCACCAGCGTCACCCCCAGTAGGGAGGAGCACAGCGCAATCAGAATGCCCACAGCCAGTGCATAGCGAACGAAGGGAAATGTCCAGTATAGAGTGAGCTTTTCCATCATAGCATTCATGACACATCACCGCCGTTCTGGGCTGCAAAGAGCCTGCCTTGGGGGCTTTGCAGGTATTGGGCAGTTGTTCCGAAGAACGTTGTGTGGCCAATATGCAGAATATGGGTTGCGTACCGTAGTGCTGCCGCAATGTCGTGGGATATCATGATGACAGTGATGCCATCTTTGCGGTTCAGGGATTCAATCAGATCATACATCTGTGCAGTTACCTTTGGGTCGAGGCCGGAAACCGGTTCGTCCAAAAGCAGCAATTTTTTTGTGGCACACAGCGCTCTTGCCAGCAGAACACGCTGCTGCTGCCCGCCGGAAAGCTCCCGATAGCACCGCTGTGCCAGGGGCGTAATCTGCATTTTTTCCATGGCGCTTGCGGCAAGTTGTTTCTCGTTGCGGCCATAAAAGGGGTGCCAGCCGCACCGCCCCTGACATCCGGAGCGCACAATCTCACTTACAGATGCAGGGAAGTCCATTTGGATGGCAGTCTGCTGGGGCAAATAGCCGATTTCGTTTTGTCTCAGCCCGCTGCCGGTTAGAATTTTGCCGCTGCACGGCGGTTGCAGGCCAAGAATGGTTTTCATCAGGGTGCTTTTCCCGGAGCCGTTCTCTCCGACAATACATAGGTAGTCCCCCGCTGACACGGAGAAATTCAAATCGGTCAGCACGGTTCTGCCGTCGTAGCCAACGCTCAGGTTCTGGCAGGTGAGTTGCGTCATGACGGCTTCTCCTTAACCCAATGCGTCCGTCAGCACATCCAGATTCTTTTCCATGACGGAAAGATAGGTGGTGCCCTGTGCCACATCCTTGGAGGTGGTGGACTGCATGGAATCCATGCTCAAAACCTTCTGATTTTTAGCGGCGGTGTTTTCCACAATGGTTTCGGCAATTCTGTGCTTTACTCCCTCAATGGTCAGAATGCAGGGAAGCCCCAATTCGTCCAGCTTTTTTGCGAGGAAATGAATGGTGTCAAAGCTTGCTTCACTTTCGGCAGAGCAGCCGGAGAAGGCGGCGTAATAGCGCAGGCCATAGTCATCCACCAGATAACGGAAGGGGAAGCGGTCGCCGAACAAAAGGGTTTTGTGGGTTGCATTGTCAACTGCTTCCTGGTACTTCTCGTCCAGGGCAGACAGCTGCTTTTCATAGGCTTCGGCGTTAGCGGCATAGACATCCTCATTTTCAGGGTCAAGAGCCTGTAGCGCCTGAGAAATGGCATTGCACAGCACCTTGGCATTTCTCAGGGACAGCCAGACGTGTTCATCGTACTCTTTTTCCTCGTGCTCCAGCATATCTTCCTTGATGTCATTGCTGCTCATATCCATCGGATAATAGGTAGGCCAGTTGTCCATTTCCTGGGAGAGTGCGTCAAAGCTATCGTTGCCGAAGTAGATATGAAAATGCTCGGCTTTTCCAGGATGGATGCCGTGGTCACTGAACTGGACGTATTTCGGTGCATCGGCATCACCGTCTGTGGCTTCAAAGAAATAGCGGACACCTCTGCTGCCAGACGCATAATCATAAATCTGGTAGCCTTTGTAGGTGTAGGCTGCTTTTGCTGCAACGCCGTCCTTCGCAAAGCAAATGGTGTTGCTTTCGGCATCAATGGTGATTTGAGAAACATCTGTCCGATAGCCGGTCTCATAGTAAGCGCGGTATTCTTCCTTCGTTTTGCTGCCGTTTTCGGCTTTGCGCTCCATCACCTCATCCAAAATGCCGTCTTGCAGATAGGGGTAAACGGATTGCCAATCACCATCCCAGTCAGACAGCGATCTGTCCTGCACATCGGTGTCGGCGAAATGGGTGTAGCCGTGGTTGTGCCCATCTTCGGCCTGCATACCGGGCATGGCTTCTTCTGTCTTGATGGTGTCCTTCAGCACCTCCAGCAGATTGATGACCTTCATGTCCTTGTTGACGTTGTGCTTCAAGGCATCTTCCACCCAGCTGTCGGATTCACCGCCCACATAAATAAAGATGTCGCAGGTGGCGATTTTAACAATGTCGTCTACCGTGGGCTGATAGCTGTGCAGGTCAACGCCGTTGTCCAGCAGCATGGTCACGTCGGCATCGGGGAATTTCTCGCCGAGAATCTGGCGTACCCAGTCGTATTCCGGGAAGATGGTGGTGACGATGCTTAAACGTTTTGCGGCCTCTGCTTTGGCGGGAACCACATTCCAGCACAGCAAAGAGGCAATGATTGTCAGGGCAAGAAAAACTGAAAAAATTCTTTTCATAATAAAAAAACCTCCGAATTTGTCTTCTGATTTTGCAAAAATGGGCGCAAAAATACAAGGGTGACGGCATTGCCGACAGGCTCGTCCCGCAAGGAGACGAACCAATCACGCTTGTGTGTCAGAATTTAATCCGAAAGCTTTGTTTTGAGAGAAACCAGCGTACACTGAGGTATGGACAGGCGGCAGCAGGCAAAAAGGAAGGGGAGGGGACGACTTGCAGCCGCAGTCGCAACTGCGGCAATGACAGCCGGTGCCAGTCCCTTCAGCACAGCACGGCAAACGTTGATTTGGCAGCAGATTTTGCAGCCGCCGCCAATGCAGTCGTGGTGTGCCTCGGCGGCAATGAAGAAGGCGGAGGCGAGCACGATGAAAAGAATGGCGGCTGCCATTGCCAGCGCCAGTACACGCTTCTGCTTTGTCATTGTGCATCCCTTCCTTTCTGCCCTGCCGCAGTGCAGGGTGGTTTCTGATTTGATGCCATTATAATTGCGGGGCTTCCATTTGTCAATATGAAAATGATTCTCAATTTTGAATATTTCAAGAAAAGAGTATAACAATTTTGTGAACGAAGATGACGCTGCCATCAGAAGAAATGGTGGTGACACGCCATAAAAAAGCGCAGTCCCGATTCTGGTTTCATTCAGAATCGGGGCTGTATCATTATGGTTATGGTTTAGTAAGTTGCTGCCATATCCTGGTAGAACTGGTTCATTTCTTCCTCGGTGTCGAAATTGCACACATACATCTGGTTTGCCATGGCACCGGACAGCGCATCGGGAATCCGTCCCCACATTTTCAGCTTGTCCTTGTATTTCAGGGTGATTTCGTAATCATCCAGCTTGTAGTGTCTGCCATCCCGGCGGCTGTAGAAGGCACAGTAATGGTGATTGCCGATGGGCTTGGTGTTGGCGTCGAAGCAAACCATATCCGCCCAAATTTTGTAGACATCCGTCTCCTGGTTGTAGTTGTACATCTCGGGGGTATAGCCGCCGGCGGGGCGCATATTGACTTCCAGACCCAGAATGTCGCCTTTTTTGCCCAACCCCTCCTGGTCTTCGTTGAGGATGAAAAATTCCAGGTGGATGAACCGACTCTTGACCCCGAAGGCCTTGACGGTGCGCAGTCCGGCATCCCGGATACGCTCGGGCAAATCCTTGACCAGATAGTAGATGGAGTCGCCGCCCTCGTTCACAATGTCCATCAGGGACAGGGGGGTGACATTGCCGCTTTCAAACAGGGGAGCGCCTTTGGAGTCCACAATGGCATCGTAAGTCTGCACATAGCCATTGACATACTCCTCCATGATGTACACCTCACCATCCTTGTTAGAGATGAACCAGCGCATATCATCGTCACTGCACAGCTTGAAGGTGTTGTTTGCACCCACGCCGTTGTCAGGCTTGACCACCACCGGATAGCCCACATAGTGGGCAAACTCCAGGGCATCGTCCAATCCCTGCACCAGATGATAGCGGGCGGTGGGCAGACCGGCCTTGGCATAGTATTCCTTCATGGCGGACTTGAATTTGATTTTCGCCATGTCCTGAATTTTGGGGCCGGTGGTGATGTTGAACTCGGTGCGCAGCTGGGCATCCTGCATCAGCCAATATTCGTTGTTGGATTCCAGCCAGTCAATCTTGCCGTACTTGTAGGTGAAGAAAGCCACTGCCTTGAATACCTCGTCGTAGTTTTCCAGGCTGGAAACCTTGTAGTATTCGTCCAGGGAATCCTTCAGCTCCTGCATCAGGTCGTTATAGGGGCTGTCGCCGATGCCCAGCACCCGCATACCGTTGTTTTTCAGTTCCCGGCAGAAACGCCAGTAGGTCATGGGGAAATTCGGGGAAATAAATACAAAATTTTTCATTATTCTCTCACTCTCTCGCAGAATGTAATTAACGCCTTAGCCCAGAAACCAGGGGAGGTATGTCTTGACCATCACAAACCACCAGGGCCAGTCGTGGTCAACGTCGTGCCCCCAGTATTCAAATCGGGTGTGGATGCCCTTCTGGGCACACACGGTATCCAGCCGCCTGGTGCTTTCCAGCAGCACATCCTCCCAGGCACCCTGACCGCACACAATCAGGGATTTCTGGCTGTTGTACATCTGCATCCAGGGGTGATCGGCGGGCATATTTGCCAAATAGAGGGCGGGACAGTTGTTGTAAACCAAATCGTCGCAGTAATCCCCGAAGAACTCCTTGTTGTCATAGACACCGGAGATGGCAAAGCAGCTGTCAAACAGGTCGGGGCGGCGATAGTAGAGATTGGCGGCGTGCATCGCGCCCATGGAAGCGCCGAAGGTGAGGATGCCCTGGTCATAGCCCATACGCTCGCCGCTCAGGTGCTTGATGTAGGGCACCAGCTCCTCCACAATGTAGTGCATCCAGCGTTCGTGATTTTCAATGCGCCAGCGGTTGTCCGCGCCCATTGCACCCCAGGCTTCGTTGTCGATGCTGTCACAGGCGTAAACGGTGCAGCGTCCGTCCTCAATCCAGGGTGCCCAGTGATCCACCATGCCGAAATTCTCAAAGTCAAAGAACCGCCCGCCTTGGCAGGGGATAAACAGCACCGGTTTTCCGGCATGACCGTAGACCTTGAATTCCATGTCCCTGTCCAAAAAGCGGCTGTAGGATTTATAGTAACGAATTTCCATATTGTGTTCCTCTCATTCTTTACAGGCTCAGGCAGTCCATAAAAATCGGAATCTGCTTTTCCCAGGATGCTTCACAGTGGCTGCCGCCGGGGACAACCCGGAAGGTCAGATTCACCCGCTTGGTCAGCAGCAGCTGGGCGGTAGAAATCAGCGCCTCGGCGTTGCCGGGATGGTTGAGCATTTCCTTTTCACCATAGTCCATATAGATGCAGGTATCCGGACGGATGCGGGACCGTGCCACAATGTCCAGCATTTTCCAGCTGGAAACCCAAAGGCTGGGGCTCAGGCAGGCTGCACGCTGGAAAACATGGTTATAGGTGGTGGCGGCGTACAGTGCCATCAATCCGCCCATGGAGGAACCGGCAATGATGGTGTTGCATCGGTCGGGGAGGGTGCGGTACTGCTGGTCGATGAAGGGCTTCAGCTCCTTGACCATCCAGTTCATGTACACATTTCCCTTGCCCCGAATTTTGCCCAGAGTAGGGGTTTCAAAGCTCATGGGGGAGTATTCCACCAGACGCTGATTGCCCTCGTGGTTGCATTCCACGGCTACAATGATGAGCTCTTTTTTGCTTTCCTCCATGTAGCGGTTCATGCCCCAGGATTTTCCGAAGGTAGCGTCCTCATCAAAAAAAACGTTGTGTCCGTCAAACATATACATGACAGGATAGCGCTTCTCCGGCTCCCAGTCGTAGCTCTCCGGCAGATAAATATAGGCGGTGCGAGGGGTGTCACCGGATAGCTTTGGAATGGTGACCGGCCATTTTTTCACCATTGCTTGTTCCTGCTTTCCTTGTAAAAAATGATGGATTTTCTGAAAATAAGTATATCGAAAGTTTTTTGGATTGTCAATAAAAATTCAAAAATTGTTTGTCTCAAAAAATCATCCGCCCATAGAGGGCGGACAATTCGTCGGATGTGTACAAAAATAAATCAAGAAAACTGTGGAAACTCACAATCGCAATTTGTGAGAAAACGCTTGTGCAATTTATACAAGCAAAGGGGAGGGACAGGGGATGCAATCTGTTGCTTATTCCTGATTTTCCGTTGAGTCGATGCCCAGATATGCCTTGATTTGGGGCAGCTGAATGGTTGCATCGCAGCGCCCCAGCAGATACAGGGCACCCAAGCGCTCCATGTCGCCTTCCAGGGTGCTGATGCTGATGGAGCCGGAAGGACACAGCATGAACACACGCCCCTGCCGGTGCAGCTCGTCCAGCTCATCGCAGGCGGTGTTATACTGCTCTGCCTGGGAGTTCAGCCGCTGCACCAGGGCGGGGTAGCCGCGGTACAGCCGCTCGGAAAGCTCCGTGAACCGCTTGCTCTCCGGGGGACGGCGGAAGGGCTGGGGACGGGTGCGGATGACCAGAACCTTTTCGTAGTTATTTTCCAGCGCCCAGCGGTAGGGAATCTTTGCGGCGCACCCACCGTCCAGGCAGGGAACACCATCCACCTCCACCATGTCAGCGGCAAAGGGCATGGAGGCGCTGGCGCGGACGGCTTTCAGGAAATCCTCGGTGACACCCCGCTCACAGTAGATGCACTCGCCGGTGTTGCAGTTGGTCACCGTGACCAGGAAACGGCGCTTGGGATCTTCAAACCGCTTCCGGTTGAAGGGAAACTCCTCCTCGATGTCGTTGAGCAGGAAGTCGAAGCCCACCACGCCCCGGTTGCGTGCCAGACTGACGGCACCGATGTATCGCTTGTCGTGGCGGTAGCCCAGATTGATTTTTGCGGCGCGGCCAATCTCGCCGGCCACATAGTTGTAGCCGTTCAGCGCACCGGCAGAGGTGCCAATGGTGGTTTGCAGGTTGATGCCGTTTTCCATCAGCACATCCAGCACACCGGAGGTATAGCAGCCTCGGAAGGAGCCACCCTCCAATACAAGACAGCCGGGCACAACGGTATCCGGTGCCTCCTTGAGCTGAATGCTGTCATAGCCGGACCAGGTTTTCTTCTTTTTGTCATCCATCTGAGCCACGGCTTCGTCAATGAGCTTGTCTGTTTCGGATTTCAGCCCGCTGATAACGGCCTGACCGCTCCGCACCACGGTTTCGGTCAATTTTCCAATTTCTTCTTTCATAGGGGAGTACTCCTTTCCTACTTTCGGTAGGGTCTATTATACGAAAAGAAAGCAGAGAAATCAAATGAAAATTATGTGACAGTGTGGGGTGGTGTATGCTCTGTAACTTACCTGCGATTTTTGCGGCTTACCCACGCAACGATTGATATTCCGGTCACGGTATGCTATAGTACTGGTGCAGAGCTGCAGAAAAACAGAACGGAGAGGTATCGCAATGGAATATATCCGGGTAACAGAAGAAAATATCGAGAAGGAGCATATCTGCTGCGCCATTTCCAGTAACAGGGATGTGCAGGTTGTCTCCAAAAAGGCGTGGCTGACAGAGCGGTTCCGGGACGGCCTGGTATTCCTGAAAAGTGCCGAGCGGGGGAAATGCTTTATTGAGTACATTCCGGCGGAAATGGCCTGGGTTCCCATTTGGGCGGAAGGGTATATGTACATCGACTGCCTGTGGGTGGCAGGCTCTATGAAGGGGCACGGGTATTCATCCGACCTGCTGGATGCCTGCATTGAGGACAGCAAGCGCAAGGGAAAACGGGGACTGTGCATCCTGGCGGCGGCGAAAAAGAGGCCGTTTCTGGCCGACCCCAAATTCCTGGAGCACAAGGGATTCCGGCGCTGTGACGAAGCGGAAAATGGAATCGGGCTGTGGCATCTGGCCTTTGCGGAGGGTGGGGAACTGCCCAGATTCCGGGAGTGTGCAAAGCACCCCCATATTGAAGAAAAGGGCTGCATCCTGTATTATACCAGTCAGTGCCCCTTCAATGCCAAATATGTCCCCATTCTGGAAGAAACCGCCCGGGAAAAGGCCATCCCGTTTCGGGCAATCCACTTGCAGAGCCGGGAGGAGGCGCAAAATGCCCCCACCCCCGTCACCACCTATGCAGTGTTTCTGGATGGGGCGTATCTCACAAACGAGCAAATGAACGAAAGCCGCTTTGTAAAGCTGGTGGGGAACGCACTATAAAAAAGGGGCTGTTAGAAAAGTCCCATCATTAACGCAGCAGTCAGTACCTCTCGGCACTGGCTAAAAAAGTGAAGAAGAAACGGGGCTGTCTCACTAACGGAGTGAGGCAGCCCCGAAAATACAGCGCCC
>ERZ791887.585-NODE-585-length-32892-cov-5.272558_pt1 | contig 32892 bp, 32 predicted proteins | sample MGYA00510157_ERZ791887 | MGnify/ENA primary metagenome ERZ791887 (study PRJEB30046, sample SAMN00792112) | human gut metagenome | study: EMG produced TPA metagenomics assembly of the A metagenome-wide association study of gut microbiota in type 2... | reverse complement strand
CGTTTTTTAAAAAGACCGCCAAGAGTCGGGTCAGAGAAAGTGTCTTCATGGCCGGAATAATGCAAAACCTTGCGGTTAGTCAAAATAGCGGCATCCAGTCCTTCGATATCATCACGTTCATAGACCATTGCCCGCCACCAGGCCGCTTTCAGGTTGTTCTTTAATTCTACACCTAACGGACCATAGTCATAAACCCCCTGCATGCCGCCGTAGATATCGGCATTCTGAAAAATAAAGCCACGGCGTTTACATAAGGAGACCAGCTGGTCCATTGTCTTTGCAACCATTTCGAAATTTCCTCTTTATTAAAACTAGTAAAAAATTAACTTCTTACTTGTATAATAATAAATTCTAAAAAGCAAGCGGAGATAATCAAAAATGCAAAATAATAAGACTAAAGTCGCTCTGATTTATGACTTTGACGAAACCCTGAGCACTCAGTATATGCAGGACTTTTGCCTGATTCCGCAATTCGGGATGACGCCGGACGAGTTCTGGGCCAAGGCCAACCAATGGTCGCGTGAAAACGGCGCCGACCAAGTGACCGGCAGTATGTATTATTTTATGAAAACCGCCAAAGAAATGGGCATTCGCCTGACGAAAGAAAATCTGAAGGAATGCGGGAAAGGCGTGATTTATTTTCCCGGCGTTCTGGAATGGTTTGAGCGGATTAACCGTTTCGGCGCTTCGCTTGATTTGGAAATTGAACATTACATCATATCATCAGGCTACGAAGAGATTATGGCCGGAACCGAAGTCAGCAAGTATTTCAAAGATATTTTTGCCTGTTCTTATGCTTTCGGCGCTGACGGCACTCCGGTTTGGCCGGCACGGGTCATCAATTACAGCATCAAAACCCAATATCTCTCCAAAATCAACAAAGGTCTGGGCAAAAACGATGATGTTGCAGTAAATGAATTTACACCCGATGAAGAACGCCCCATTCCGTTCAAACGGATGATTTATTTCGGCGACGGAATGACCGACATCCCGTCAATGAAACTGACAAAAGAGCGCGGCGGCAACGCCATTGCCGTATATGACCAAAGCGCGACCAGTAAACAAAAAGCTCTGCGGCTGCTGGTTGACAACCGTGTCAACTTTGCCCTGCACGCCGATTATCGGGAAAATCACGAATTGGATCAGGTGGTTAAAACCATTCTGGACAGGATCGCCACGGAAAGAGACCTCGACATTCTCAAGGCTCGCGAAGAAAAGAAAAAACAGCTGCTGAAATAAAAGTGAAAACCTTTTTTGCAAAGGCAAAGAAAAAAGTCTTGCAATAATAAAAATTTTAGCATAAATATAAGCCTGCAGATGTTATCGATCTGCCCGGCAGCTTACCGGCCGGAACATATTGGGGTGTCGCCAAGTGGTAAGGCATCGGCTTTTGGTGCCGACATTCGTTGGTTCGAATCCAGCCACCCCAGCCAAGATTCGTGTAAGTCTTTGATTTTCAAAGATTTTTATACAAAATATATGTCAATAAGTTGGCACCTGCTAATGTCAGGTGCTAATTTTTTTACAAAAATTGCTAATGTTTCGCTCAAAAATTAGTTCTTGGGAAAGGACTGATATGAAACTTTACAATCGAGGAAGCTCTTACTATACTATTCTTACTATTCCGAGGTGCTTGGTTTCCGAATATGGGAAAAAACAAATTTGGAAGTCTTTAAGAACCAACGATTATAAACTGGCAAAACTACGGGCAGAGTTTGAAACTATGGCTATTCGGCAAAAATTATTGAATGATGTCAAAAAAATAAAAGCTCAAAACCAAACCGCTGACTTATATTTTGATGATGACGATGAAGAAACCGATGATATCCAAGTAGAAGATAAAATGGATTTCAGTCAATTCAGCGATGAAGACTTTTTGAATGCCGATGACAAAACAATCAGCCTTATGGGGAATGAAACTTTTAGCAAATATCACAAAATTAAATATGCCTATGATAAAAAAATGGCCAGAATTAACAAGATCCGCAACTCGACCATTGAATATGACCAACGTGAAGCCGAAGATTTTGCATATGATTGGCTTTTAGCTAAGGCACAACATGAAACAAAACGACTGCAAAACGTTACGAATAAAGCAGAGGAACGCAAATATTATCAAGACCTGCTAAACGCATTTGAATACAAATATACTCAATGGGACTATCGGGATATTGAAAATGAAGTTAAAACTTATTTTTATGAAAAAATTATCTCGCAGCCCTCTCCCGACACCAAAGACATCGTTCTTAATGCGTTTATGAGAGCAAAAATTCAATTCTTGCGGTATATTATCGAATATATTAAAGGATACCGTGGAGAAATTGATCCTGAATTAATCAACTCTGTTTATTACAATCAATTAGAAATCAACGCTCACTTAAAAGAAGAAATGAACCGCAAGCCCGATGTGACATTAATGCAAGTAGTTGAGTATTACAACAAGACACCCAAACGCGATAATACATCGGAAGAAACCAAAGAAAGAGTTGCGGCCAAAATGAACATTATGGCTGATTTACTGGGTGCCAACAAACCGATTCGAAAAATTACTTCTGATGATATTCAAGAACTATTATATACCGTTTCTTACATTCCAAAACATTTTGGTATCGGTAAAACACAAGGAAAAACTATTCAAGAAGCGGTTAATATGGCTCGGGCTGATGAAACACTTCCTCGTATATCGGTAAAAACTCAGGGCGACTACGTACAAACACTTAGTTCTGTTTTCAAATGGGCATTAGCTAAAGAGTTTATAGATAAGAACCCGATGATTGCGGCAGAGCTCCCCGCTCAAGATATTAAAGCCCAAAGAGGGGAAAAATATTTACCCTTTAATATTCCGCAACTGCAAGCAATCTTTAATTTGCCAATTTATCGAGGCTGTTTGAATGAGAAAAACGGACGTCTCAAACCCGGCAAAAAAATTATTCGTGATACTTTCTTTTGGATTCCGTTAATTGCATTATATACCGGTGCCAGACTCAACGAAATATGCCAACTGACAACCGAGGACATCATTACAAAAGACGGTATCGACTGTTTTAGCATTAATGACAATGCCGGTAAAAGAGTTAAGACATTGGCTGGAATAAGAGTTGTTCCTATTCACCCCACCTTAAAGAAAATCGGCTTTCTCCAGTATGTCGAACAACGCCGCTTAGATAAACACAACAAAAACCAAATTTTATTTCCAGCATTTAACGATAATAAACGCGATGGTTTATCTGGATATTTTTCAAAATGGTTCAATCGCACATTAGATAAAGTCAACGAGACAATTTCAAATCCCGATGACAAGCTTCAAAAACATCACGTTTTCCACAGTTTCAGACATACTGTACGAACAGAATACCGCAACCATGGGACAGTAGAAGAACGTGTAGAAATCTTATGCGGTTGGGAAAGTGACACCAAGAGTCTGTCAAAACACTACGGCAGTATATCAATAAAAGAACTTTATAAAACCATTTCCAAAGATTTAACCTATACAGGGTTAGACTTAGCTTATCTTTATATATAAGGAGACAAAATATGAATGAAGTTTATTTTGATATCCCCTATTCATCTTTCAAAAAAGATTTTTTAGATACGTATTCATATGAACTAACCGAAAATTTATTTCTTCACTTATTACCCTATATTATTGCACAACCACAAGAATTAAATTTATATAAAATGCTTATCTCTTTCGATATTAAAGATTCTATTTTATATGGTCTATCTGACGATATAAAAGCCAGATTTTTATCTGCCAGTGCACAACACAAAAAATCAATTCATATCGGAGATAATGATACAAAAAACAGTTATAAAATTTATTTTGCGGAATATACTGCATACGAAAAATATTGCCGATTAAATGATGATGAGGGAATCGCATACGGTTTTACGTATAAAGACCTAGATACTTTCATGGAGAAAAAGTATCATTTATTACTTAGCATTTATTTCACGGTACAAAACTTAATCCGTTTAGCCTGTCACCAATCTAAATTGTATAGTCTAGACAATGCACAAATTCTTTCCGATATTACAGATGAAAATGATGATAAAAACAAACTACTCACAAAGAGATGGCTGAAAACTGCGTGGGATAATCACAGAGAAAACGCCTTATTTATTTTTGGTTTTGTTCAAGTATTATTAGATAAAAATGGTTTGACGGATATGTTCAAAATAAAAAAGTTTCTTACCACGGAAGAGATTACCCAACTTAGTTTTCAAATCAAGGAAAAACAAAATCTACCAAGTCTTTTTGAAAATTATATGAACTACAAAGAAAACATCAAAGATATTTTGGGCTATGCTTTATTTGCTCAAGATAAATTGGGATATATTAAAAGCAGTAATGCAAACACTCCATTGCAATTTACTTCCTTATCCAAATTTTTAATAAACAAATATTCACTGGAACCCAAAACGATTGACTTTTCTCCAATCGACATTTATGAAAAAAATATATTAATCGACAAAAATTGTAAATAAACCACATTTTCGACTGCATAACCGACTACATTTTAAATGTAGTCGGTTGTTTACTATATACAAAATTTATGTACTCAGTACAATTTTGTAACCGTTTATTTTTCCGTCATATTTTGAGAAAATAAAGGTATCAAGAACAAATAAACTTGATAACTAATCAAACCTTTATTTTAGGAGAAATAAGATGAAAAAGGTAAAAAGCAAGATTACAAATAAAAAAGCTCAGAAAACAAAAGAGTTAAAAAACACCTTAAAAAGCATCACTAAAAGTGAAGACTTTAAAAATATTAAGTCTCTCATTTCTACAATCAATGATTCTGAAATTAAAACCAACCAACAGCGGAGAGAGAGTATTGCAAAGATATATCTCCATTGCAACGATTTGTTTGAAGAATCTAATCTTGATAAAGGGAGAAGGGCTTATTTATTACTTCTCTTCCCCAAAGTAAAAGATGATGATGAACAAAATCGCATTAATCAACGTTACCGAAATAAATATAATCGAGCGTTGAGGTTATTGGATGAACAAAAAATCCCTAAAAAATTTAAAGCTCTTGTCACCAAAATAGAAGAAATTGGTTTGCAAAGTCTGTTTAATGGCAAAATTAATCATGGCCATAAAGAAGCAGGTAAAGCTAGTTTAAACAGCTCTATTGGCCGTTTATTAAAAAACAATACTCCCAACAAACTTATCCGTGCCATATTGAAAAATAAAACATCGAAAAAAACTGAAAGCAACGTTATCATCTGTTGTTTTGATAACAAACTTTTTTACACCTCTAAAACTCAGCTTATCAAACAATTGAAAAAGGAATCTTCATTGAAGGAGTTGAAAAACTCTAAAAATTAAAATCATCACGGTTGCAATGCTGAAAATGCATTGCAACCCTTTTTATAAGGAATACGGACATGAAAAAAACAAATACTTCGATTATCGAGAACGAATTTCAACACAGAGGTGCCTCATTGGAAAAAGGATTAAGCATAAAAGCATTACGCCCATTCTATGAAGAAATAACTGAACTAAAATGCAAACTAAAAAAAAGAACGTCTGAAACATTGGCAAATATTTATTACGCTTCGGAATTACAAAAAGAACATTCTGATAATATTAAAGTCGTTTTAAAGAAATATCTCGCTGAAACTAAAAATCTTGATCCCAATAATGTCTTTATGGTTACATTAAATTATTGTGAAGGAAGAGGGAAAAATAAAAAACCCCATTTTATTAAGCCTGAACAATTAACGAATTTTAATGTAAAAAAAGCAAAAGCGACAATATGCAAGCAATTAAACAATCTTAATAACGGGTTTGGATTTGTTTCATTTGAAGTTAAGTATGACAGCCGCATGGGAGCTTTTCTTCCTCATTTTCACGTTTTAATCTGCGGTGAGAATAAAAAGACATTAGAGCAATTCTTTACTAAATATTTTCCTTCTAATTATGAGTTTATGCTCAATAAAGATACCTTTAATGTCACTAAAAATGGAGATCCTTTAATATATAGAGCACCTCAAAATCTAAAAGTTATTGATATTCAGCACGTAGATGAAAACAACTATAAAAAGATAACAACTTATCTCTGCAAATTCAGAACATACATGACTTTGGTTACACAAAAATATTTGACAGCTCTTGCCGAAGATGAGAATAACGGCGGCAAAAAAATAAAGAAAAAGAAAATTCAAGCCCCGAACGACATACATTGTTATCATTTAATGTTTTTGGATAAATGTCATTTAAGCGATGTTTTTTATCAATTTAACAAAAAACTGATGACGAAATTCATCGGCAAGCCAAATGAAATTAAGCCCAACAGAGACCTTAAACAAGCCCCAAATCAAGAAAGATTAGCGAAAATCAAAAAAAAGGCACCTCGGCATAACACTTACGCCGAACCATTAACAACTAATGATTTTGTGTTAAAATTATTCAATTACCAGTCCTATAAATATAATCAAGAACATATTATTAACCACATGAAAACACATAAGAGTTGTATTGTTATTCAAAAAACAAATTATGGGAAAAGTTTGTGTTTTTATGCAACAGCTCTACAGTTAAAAGGACTGTGTATCGTAATTGAACCTCTTATCTCCTTAATTCATAATCAAGTGTCAAAACTAAATAAACTACGCAGAAAACTAGCTCTTGCATATACTAGCGAAACAAAACATCAGGAGAAAAAATTAGATAATCTGAAAAAAGGTAAATATAAGTTTCTGTATTTAGCTCCCGAAATGTTGCATAATACTAACTTATTAAAAGTATTATCTAAATTAGACATTTCCTTGATAGTCACCGATGAAGCCCACTGTATAGATTTATGGGGAAATGACTTTAGACCAGATTATAAAAAACTTGGAACTTTTATCAAGAAATTTCCTGATGCAAAAATTATGGCTTTGACAGCAACAGCAGGAGAAGACACACAAAAAGTGATAAAAGAAGTATGTAATATGCCTAAAGATGTTAAAATATTTAAGGGAGATTTAGAGAGAACAAACATTAAATATAGAGTTATTGAAAAAAAAGGAGATGGTTTTGAGCAATTATTGGCACAACTCAACCCCTACTTAGATAAAAACAATAAACCGACATCTTCTATCATTATCTATTGTGCACATATTGATTACACAAGAGGATTACACAAAATATTAAAAAATGAAAATATTGACAGCTATATATATAATAGTATGGTCGATAATAAAAAAGAAATATTAAAAAAATTTATGAAAGAAAACTGCATTATTTGTGCCACTAGTGCGTTTGGAATGGGAATTGATAAACCAGACGTACGTTTGATTGTTCATTTTGAAGCAACAAATAATCTTGAAATGTATTATCAAGAAACAGGTAGAGCCGGTCGAGATGAGCAACCATCAAAAGCTGTTTTGTTTTATAGTGAACGAGAAATACAAAATATGCAACGATTGGCACAAAATCAATCTGATTTTATAAAGGCTAAATTAGATAAAGCAATTATTTATATGCGAATAAAAAATAAAAAGAAACGAAGAAAATATTTATTAAATGTAATTGTCTAGATTAGACTTTTAATCGGTATGTGGTTTATTTATCGCATACCGATTTTTTTTTACAAATAATTATTTGAAAATAGATTGCCTAAATTCTCAAAAATTATAAAATATTATTAGAAAGGACATATAGATGATTAATTTAACTTGCGATGGTTGGGTAAGACATACTGACTTATATTTTAGATCTCTCTATCCTTATATCGACACCACCATATATGAAAAAATGATGTATCAATATGTAATCGTTGTAAAAAAAGAGCAATTACTTATTGATGATGATTTCAAAAAATATTTCCATAATTCAATTCGCTCAGTAGCACTGTCTTGTGATATAAGTAATGATATACCTTTTACTTATTCTAGAATCATCCCAAATATTAAAGATAATGAAATAGGAAAAAGTTTAGATGGTTTATATTTAACTAATGATGATTTTTATAATCTAGTAACAATGAAATTTCCAAATGTTGTTACAAAAATAGGAGCTATGAATCAAAACAGAACACAAGTTATCTATGTAAAGGAACTAAATGCCACTATCAAACAAAAAGTTTTAGATTTTTGTAATAATTTAAAATTACCTATCACTTTCGAAATCCAGCAAGATGACAAACCTTGTGATAATAATTTTATTCTCAACGATTTAATGCGCATAAATTCTAGCCATGCAAATCGGTTTAATTTACCATACTTGAAAGAAGATGATAATTTTTGGTTAGAAAATGTAAATGATATTTATGAAGGTAAAATAACAAAAAAAGATTTCTCTTTCTTTAATCCTGACGTTTCTTCTTGTTATCTAGATATGGCAACAGGATTAGATGAAAACTTCAGAAACAATATTCTTTTATATGACACTATTTATTGTTCACTACCTTTGGAGGATTATCACGATAAGGTCTTTAAAGATCAATCAATTGATGAAAAACAATTTTTAGAGCTGGTAGAAAAAGGCGTTATAAAAATTTTGATGACACAATCTGAGTTACGGCAAAATATATCACTGATAGAGAAAGCATACGAGTGTAACCCCAATTCAATAATAGGTCGAAGAAAAATATCTGCATTTTGTATATCGAATTTTGTAGAAAATGCAAATAATTATATATTAGCCAAAGATGAATATAAAACTTTGATGCCTGAGATAAGTAAAACTTTGTCTGAAATTTTAAAACTCTCACCAGAAAATATTACTAAAATGTTAATGTGGCCAGTATATGCAATGAGAAATAGTTTTAATGCTTTTTTCTCTTCCGGAACAAAAGGTATGGGAGGTATAGGTGTTTCTAATTTTATTGCAGAGAGTTTAAAGAAAACAGTCAATAAAGATTTACAACTTGAGCTAACAATATCCGAAGAAAATGTTCAAATTGCTAATGCTTTAAATGCAACTTATTTTCCTTGTCACAGTAAGTTAATGTCTCCTTTTGCAAAATTAATAGGCAATTATCTTAGTTATTATGAAAATTTTAATCAAAATACTTTTAAGCCTTGGAATAATAATCTTGAGTTACGCACTCAAGCTAACAATTTAATTTTATCTCCAATTGACTTAATTGATTTCAAAAATGATATTCCATTAACAGAGCTTTACAACCTAAACTCTCAAACAGAAAAACAAGCTGGAAGAAAATTAATTTCTTATCTTTCAGAATTGTCAGAAGAAGAAAGAGCTAAAACTGTTATTGAATACAATGACTATTTAAGAAGAGAAAGGCTTGCACAACAAGGAAGACAGTTTTCAATAGACAGCATTCAAGATGATGGTTTTGATTTTTTATGTGGCTTTTTGAACATAGTAAATGTCTTATCAGGTATTATTTTTATGAAAAAAATATCTCAGCCATTTATCAATAAACTTAGAATAAGTAATAAAAAATTTGATAAATTTTGTGATTTGCTGTTAAGCACTGTAATGAATGATGATGAAAAACAATTATCATTTCTTAGACGTCTAGATATTGTTGCAAGTATAAAAACCTCAATAAATCAGACCAAATAATTATACACAGTGCGGCGGCTGATGTTATATTGTCTGGCAATTTGCGTTATTGGCGTGCGATTATTAACAAGGGTTTTTATTTCCTCAACTTGTTGGGCGGTTAGTTTAGGCTGACCGCCTTTATATTTACCGTGAAGTTTGGCAAGAGCAATCCCCTCTCGTTGGCGTTCAAGGATTAAATTGCGTTCAAGTTCCGCAACAGCTCCTAACATTGTCATCATCATTTTTTGATAAGGGTCTTGTTTGCCATCACCTTTGAATGTCAGATTTTCTTTATGAAAAATAATAGTCGCTCCTTTGGCTGTAATTTCCTCTACAAGGTTCAGCAAATCCCGAGTATTACGAGCCAAACGACTCATTTCGTGAATATTTAAAATGTCGCCGGAACGAATATTTAATAACATAGCCTGTAATTCAGGGCGGTCGGTATTTTTACCGCTGATTTTTTCAATATAAGCTCGGTCGCACGGAATATCTAAAAGTTGTCGTTCGGTGTTTTGGTCGGTAGTTGAAACACGGATATAGTTAAAAATCATATTTTTTGCTCCTTTATGTGAAATTGAAATTTATAACTTGCGTTTACAGGTGTGCAATAAATGCGGTTTTTGACTTTGTTTACACACAAAATCATCTGTGAAAGCACGGTATACTTCATTTATACAGTCTCCGTATCAGCAACAACGACACATACTTCTTCGGGACAAATCTGGTGAACATCGGGAATTTTATCAATGTTAATATATTTAAGATGATTAGAGTCAATTAAATAAATACGATTACCGATTATTTTATCAAGCAGGCTCCAGTGATAGTATTTTCCCTCTAAAGGCAAAATTATCGCGATGTGTTTTTCAGAAGACATATCGGTAAGTCGTTTGATAACCGTTTTAACTCTGGTTCTTTCTGAAAAGGGGAAATAATGATATATTTTTATTTTTTCGGAGAGCTTATTTTCAAGTAAAGTCAAATACTCATCAAGCTGTTGTACCGTTGTCCCGTGTTGGTGAATTTTATATAATAGCCTCCGACGGTGTAAATGGCTGATAATTTCCCCGAAAAGGGTTCTCGCTCTGGTCTGACTAATTGTCATCACACCATCGGTTGCTTTGATAATACTATTTAGGCTGGCATAAATGCCGCATAAGTTGTCGGTATCTCCCTGACATTTGTAATTCGGGTTACTCAATATTCGTCTCCCCGCATAATTGTTAAGACACGGTTTGTGACATTGGAGTCGCTTGCGTCGGGGCTTAAATAATTATAATCGGTATCGTAATAGTCGATTTTCCAGAAGTATGTATCGTTTTTGAAACTTATTGCCCCAAAATCATGTTCCCCGTAGGGGTCGTTGTCTTCGGTAAATTTATCGAACTCCTGAACTTGTTTCAAAAGCTCACTTCGGTCATCAGTAGGCATTGATTGAATACCTACGGTTAAAACAACGCGTCCGCCACAGAATGTTTTGCGGAATGTGTCGTTCAGCTGTTTTATTTTTTCAACATTCATATTTTTACTCCTTTAAAATAAAAAAAGAGCCTCAATCTTGGTGACTGAAGCTCTAACTGTAAAATTTGGGTAAGTAATATGCCCTACAAAACTTATTTTTGATGTTTGCAATGTAGAGCATATCTCCTCACTTTCAACCGACAATATAAATCTTATCCGCTCTGATAAAAAAAGCAGACAATATAGGCTATTATATCGGTGATTTATATTCAAAACTGAAACGAATCGAATCAATTTCAAATATAATATATTATAACATACTCTACCACAAATTACAACAGTAAAATCAAGTAAAATAGTGAAAAATCAAATGCTTAAATAATTTTATCATATAAACAATAATCAATTTTAGGAGCTCAAAAAAATGAAAAAAGACGATGTCAAAGCTATTCGTGAAATTTTAGAAAGGCTAAAAAAGGACTTAATCCATCGTCAAGGCTTTATTTGTCAGTGGTGCGGTCATAAGGAACTAGCTCCAAAGGGTGGTACTTGCCCTAATAGCCCCAACCACAAACATCAATTCATCAAAGCCAGTATTGACAATAAAAAATGCTCTGCAACCAATAAGTAACAGAGCATTTTATACCGGTTAGCTAATTATTAAAACTTATATTTAGCATTAATCAATCCGGTATGGTCTTGGTAGTCCTCACGGAATTTACCTTCATAACCTAACGACAATTCAACATTGTCATTAAATTCTGCGGTTACCCCGGCACCAAATTCCATTCCGAAGCGGTCAAGAGCTTCACCGTCAACAGCATAAGCCGAACCATTCGCCAACGTAACAACCGAATTAACATCATCGTTAAACAGGTCATAAGTCGCGGCAATGCGGGCTTCCGGTTTGACAGTCATACTATTAGACAATTCCCAAGACTTGCTGACTTTGGCACCGATAACACCGGTCAAAATATCGCTGTCATTGGCAGATACGCGCTGGTCAGCAGAGTCTTTATAAGCATCCTGCTTAATATGGACATAGCGCAAACCGGTTTCCGGCGTAACATTGATACCTTTAATGTTCATATCATAACCGGTCATCGCCTGCAAACCAAAGGTTTCAACATCATAGTCTGCATTAACTTTGATACCGGCAACGTTCTTGCTTTCGTCATAATCAGACCAACCATAAGTCGCAATACCATTTACATACCAATTTGACGGTTTGTATTCACCATACAAAATAGCGGTATGAGTATCAACATCTGTATCACGCTTAAAGCCGTCAATATCAGTATTACTGTAAGCATAACCGATACCGGCTTTAACATCATCGGTCACAAACTTCTCAAAACCGAAAGCAATACCGTTGGTATCGGCATCAAAACCTTTGGCTTTGGACGTATCATCAAGTTTGGAATGATTAAACAAGCCTTGAACCCACATTGCGGCACGTTCAAAGATATTATCGCCGGAAGACATACCTTCACCACCAGTAGAAACAGAACCACCGGTTAAACGAGTACTGACAGCGCCAAAGACTTGGTTTGCAGTTTCGGTTTGTGTATGTTGAACCATTGGCGCAACCTCAGGAGCAACCGCGGTCAAAGCATCTACATAAGCCTTTTGTGAGACGGCATCCGGTTTACCAGCCAATTCAGCCAAGGCATTGGCAACTTGTCCGGAAGTTGAACCGCTCGGGTTATCTAATGATACACCATCCCAAGCCGTTGCCGTGCCGACATTGTTGGCACTACCACCGGCTTCTGTCGCAATATCAGCCGCTGAGGCTTTTCCCGTAATTTTATATTGACCGTTTCCTAATTTTTCAAATTCATAACGGCTGTTTTTGCTTAACTCCGCAAAATCTCCGCTGACACTACCATCAAGAATAGTAAATTCTTTTGCTTCATCTTTACCCAAAACACTGCTGTTTAAGGTTAAATCAAGTTTGGTGCCGGTTGTGCTAATATCAATCGTATCGGCTTTAATTTTACCATAACTTCCGTCTTCTTTACCGGCAACCGTGAATTTAAGCGTGGAGTTGTCTTTGAAGGAAACATTGGTCGCTTTTACGGTATTGGTACCAATGTCCAAACCTCCGGCAACATTCAAATTGGTGATGGAAGTTGGTTGTTTATCAAAAGTCAACGTGCCTTTGTTAACGTTCAAAGAGGCTAATTCAATATTCTCACCCAACAGAGCTTTACTCAAAGAATGGTCTGCCTCAAAGGTTAATTGCGAGCCTTTTATATCGCCATCAATTACCGCATTAGAAGACTTAATGTTCAGATTACCATCGCCTTTAACATTTGCCGCCAAATTACCGGCAATATTAATTGCGCCGGTACCGGTAAGATTGATAGTTGCCTTATCACCTAATACCAAATCTGCATTTTTAATGCTAAAGCTCTCATAAGAAGATAATTTTGCGCCCGATGCGATATTGATGACCGCATTATCGGAAACATTAATCTTTCCTTCGGAAGATATTTCCGCCGAATTGCTGTTAACGTTAATGGTCGCATTGGAAATATTAATATTTCCAGGAGTTCCCGGTTTTGGGAGCGGTGTATAATCATCAGGGTTAAGCAAGTCATAAAATGTGTCAATCGATGCTTCGCGACCATTCATATTAATTGTACCGCCAGAGATATTAATATCTTTAGCCGCCCAAAGGGTTAAATCTTGGTCGCCTGAGCCATTGTTCATATTGATGGTTCCGCTCGTCATTGTAATACCTTCTTTTATGGCATTTAATGACTTACCGTTCATATCAATTGAGGCATCGGCTATTGTGATGTTTCCTTGCGCGGCGACATCATCATTGATGCTGACTTTTCCGTTAAGCGTTAAATCATTGGTTTGCATAAATTTATTAACATTTAATCCCGCTCCTTGAGCAACCTTCACATTGCCTAAAAGACCTTCCGAAGGTTTATCATATGTCAATGTTCCTTTATTAACACTCAACGAGGCTAAATTAGAAATACCGCCCGAGATAGCTTGGCTCAAAGAATGGTCAGTCTCAAAAGCCAGATTAGAACCGGAGACGTTACCGCTGACAGTAGCGGCAGCGTTTCTGAAACAGAGATTGCCATTTCCATTAACGTTACCATTAATTGTACCGCCTAAGTTAATCAGACCGCCATTAAGGTTTAATGTTCCTTGTTTCTTATCAGCCGAATTTGAAACCAAAACCTCCCCGGCATCGGCAACATTCAATGTTGCATTATTCAAATTAATAGAGCCTTCGGCGCCGATTTCGTTTTCCGTACCGGAAATATTAATGGTTGCATCTGTAATATTAATATTATTTTTCGTATGTGTTCCAACATTAAGGCGGTCATCAATGCTATCCATATCCGCATGGCCTTGCATATTGATAACGGTATCAGCTCCGGAAATATCTAAATCACCGGCCGCAGACCATAAAGACGCCTCATTGGTTGAAGTTCCTTTTAATGTAATATTTCCGCCGGTAATATTCATTTTTCCGCCAAATGCAGCCATGGTTGTTGAATTCAAATTAACCGTTCCACCACTGATTTCAACGTTTCCGTTGGCAATGAGAGACATAACCTCTCCGTCTCCGTTACCGGTATATGAGGTGGTAATCGTCCCATCTGAAATATTAATATTGCCGCCACGGGTTTTAATAGAACTGGCATCTTTCAAATTAATTTCACCGCCACTGATGGTAATATCGCCTTTGGAAGTGTCTATTTCCGTGTTGCCGTTCATCGTGATTTTGCCGCCGCTGATAGTCACATTACTGGAAGTCTCTTCCGGCAAATACAAACCACCGTTGTTCTGTAATTCAAGGTTGCCTCCGGTAATGCTCAAACCCTTTCTGACAAAGATTTCAGCATTATTCATCTTAACATTGCCGCCTTTAATATCGGCATTTTCGCTAACAGTTATAGTTGAGAAATAGTCACTGTTGCTGGACATATCAACAGAGGCGCCGTTATTGAAAGTCAGATTCCCGTTGACGCTCATAAACGGCTTTTTGTCATCATCGCGTTTTACCGATAAACTACCGCCGCCATTAGTAGCATCGCCGACTTCCAAATTTCCTTGTACGTTAAAAATATGGCTTGTATCGGTGACCTTATCCTGCTCGGCATCGATATCGACATAGGTATTTACTTCTAAAGAAGCCTCTTCCGAGAGTTTGATATTTCCGTTATGGATATTTTCCTGACCAGTATCTTCAACAACATATTTACCTGTTGTTAAATTTGACGCATCACTCGGGAGTGATTCCGCATAAGCGCTAGTTGTACTTAGAACGGCAACTAATGCGGTTGTTATGAGTAAATTTTTTTTCATATGATTAAACTTCCTTTTCTTTAATTGCAATTAAAAGAAAACCACCTGTTTTATAAGGTGGTCGGAGAGTTCATCAATCATATTAGCTAAAATGATTCCTTTAACCTTTAGAGCCATATTTTTTCAGAGATAGTTATATGGTTCCTGAACATACGTCAAAAGCTCCCCGACCATAGTATGAATCGGGGATATATTTACTGCCAGCTATGATGAGTAGCTGACAATATGACGATGCTATATCCTAACACCGTAGCTAATAAAAGCCGATGAAAGCTCCGTACCACTCAAGGTACTAAACACAAAGCAAACTTCGTGCCTAACTGTATGTTATCGGGAGTGTGGTTGATTTGCAATTAAAAAATAAAATATTTCACCGTATAAAACCACATTTTTTGATGATACGCGGCAGTTTTGATTAAAAATGATAAATTATGCGGTTTAAGCGATTTATGCGTATGCGTGCGAAAAATACCGTAAAAACAGATATAGAGTTAAAATATTATTGTGGTTTAAAATATTAGGGGGTATGGTTAACGTTATGAAGACTTTAATGAAAATATTTGCGGCGCTGTTGCTTTTGACAAACTGTTCCTCAATAACAGTCCCCTCCGACTATGTTTATAAAGAAGTTGAAACACGGAACTTTACGATTGTAACATGGCAGAAGATAACTAATCCGCAGGGCGTATATAAAATTTATATTGAGGGGGACGGTTATGCTTTCAACAGTCACGGCAAACCGACTCACGCCCCGACACCTCGCGGAACATTAGTCCGAGAACTGGCTTTCGGCGACAAAAGCCCGAATGTCATATATTTAGCAAGGCCGTGCCAATATATCAAAAGTCCGATGTGTAGTCAAAGACATTGGACTACAGCCCGATTTGCTCCTGAAATAATAAATGCTGAATATGAAACGATAAGACAAATTGCCGGTAATAATCCAGTTGTTTTGGTTGGTTTTTCGGGAGGGGCACAAGTTGCAGGATTGGTTGCAACCGCAAAAAGGGGGTTGAATGTCACAAAAATTATAACCATTGCCGGAAATCTCGACCACTTGGCTTGGACGCAATATCACAATTTGCCGCCGCTTAACGAATCTATGAATTTAGAAAGTTATCGAACCCAATTTGCCAAACTTCCGCAAATTCACTATGTCGGCAGTAATGACGAGGTTATCCCTCTGGTGTTAGTGCGTAAATTTGTCGGTAATGATGACTTAATTGTTGAAGTCAACGGAGCAAGCCATAACGAGGGCTGGGAAAGTATTTATAATCAGGTTTGGAGTGAAAAATGAGAAGAACCCTATGCTTATTAATTTTTCTGCTTTTATCCGCACCTGTTTTAGCTGCCGATAGTTCAACCGTGATTATGAATACCAAGACTTATATTTACCATAATCCGGCCTGTCAATGGGCAAAACGTTGTACCAAAAACTGTATAAAAACCACCAAAGACAAGGCAACGTCACAAGGTGCCAGACCTTGCAAAATATGTGGAGGATGAATGTTTTTAAATGCCATCATAAAAATATCTTAAAATATATTTATCAAACTCATCCAATGAAGAAACTTCTTTTATTATATTATTATATCCAATATCCTTTAATATCTTTATAGTTTCATGTAAGGTTCTATCATTATTAGTAAAATCAAAAACTTTCTCATTATCAATTTTTTTAGAAATCATTCGAGGAAGGCCGTATTCCTCAAGTTGATAAACAACAGGAGGTAAAAATGCATTCGATATCTTTACAATAAAAGGTGAAATGTCAATATTAGTTCCTAAAAAAAGTTTTTTCTGTAAAATATTAACATCTCCAAACAAACTTGCCATTTTAAATGTAACAGTTCTTTCAAGTTTGAAAAAATCATCTATTCCCATATCAAACTCGGCCATCTCATTAAGTAATATTGGAAGCGTTTTTTGCCAATTTCCTGATAATATTTTGATAAAATTAACTACATTACTAAACTTTTCCTCCCAAATATCTGGTTGGAATTTTATTATTTTATATAAAAATCGATCCCATTTATTCATATCATTGGAATTAAGATAATTAAGCCCCTTCCAATTATCTTTATTTCTTACCATATCAGACACAATATCTTTAATTACTTTTGCATTTGCAGACTGTAATGGCGTTTCTTCAATAAATTTATCATAATCTTTTATTTGAAGTAGAGCCTCCATTTCTTCTTTTTTTTCAATTATTTTAGCGACCTGTTCTTTTGTTAATTCTTGTTCAAAGGTTCTTTCGTCAACATCTACATATATTTCTTCTGGCAATTCTAAATCTAATGATGTTTCAATTGCTGTTGGAGGTGTATCTAAAATATATATCTGGCCGACAAAGTGTTTAAACATTCGTCCTCCTCGACCAATAATATTATTATAAGTAAAATCATTAAGCTTATATCGACCATTTTTATTTTTCCAAATAATAATATTTTCTGCAGAAGTATTTACACCTTCAATAATTGAAGATGTTGATATTATTGTTTTAATTCCATTAAGTTCTTCAAATAACTTAATCTGGATTTGCCCTAAGGAACGGTGTAACCTACCATTGTGAATCCCGATCCCTCTTTTAATTAAATTTACAAGCGGCCAATTTTCTTCATAATTTTTTCCCAACCACAAACTAAAATCATTTAATAATTTATTGTTAATTATTTCGGTATGCTCACTTAATAAAAATGTTAACTTATTGATTTCAGAATATGTTCCTGCATAAACCAAAGACTTATGTTGAGCATTTTTCAAAATTTTTAATAACACTTCATTCTTATTTTGAGGTGTTTTAATTTCAGAAAACAAATTATGTTTCTGTAAAAAAACTGTATTAAAATCAAATTTTTCAAAACTCATACCTTTAGTAAAAATACTTTTCTTTAGAGATGAAATATTTGGAGATAAATAATACTTTTGCTGAGCAATTTTTCCTAATTTTAATATTGCCTTTAACAATGCTGGCGACCTCTCCTTATCAAAGGACTTACTTGCTTTATAAAATTCATCAATTATAAGCATATCAATAGCATTTAATTTATTTGCATACGATATAGCTCTTTCTTGAGGAAAAATAAAAATATTTTTATCCGATATTTCAACGTCTGACGTCGTTATAATTTTATATTCAGAAGAAAATTTTTTATATATTCGTCTTCTCGTTTCATCTGTTAAGGCAATAGTTGGTACAATTATAACTATATTTTTAGGCCTTTTTATTGCAATAAAAGCATCAATAACAAAACTTTTTCCAAAGCTAGTTGGCGCACTAATAGCCAAATTTTTTCCTTCAAGCAATAACCTCAATAGTTTTGATTGCTCTCTATGAAGTGTAAGCGATTTATCCCCCACATCAACTTTGAAAGCCTCATAAGCAAACCTATCTTCCCAAGATGCACTATTTCCTCTAATATAGGGATATAACCCTAATTGACGAATCAGATGATTTATTAAACTATTATATGGAACTTTGTATTTATCAAGATAATCAAGAAGTTTAATAAGTTCATTCCGCGCAGATTTTTCTTTATCCTCCTCAATATATGCATTTATTTTTTGGCATTGTTCAAAGACATCAATCATCATTCGCCTCTTCTTTTTCAAATTTAACTCTATTAACAAACCTATCAACAATATCTTTTTTACAAGGCACTGGAAATAGGATTAAATGAAATGTTATCTTTCCATAAAGATTGATGTTATCTTTTAATTTAGCTATCTGTTTTTTAAAATATATCCCCGCTCTTTCTTTATGATAATTTATTATATCATTCTTGTATTCAGTACTTAAATTTTTCTGATTTTTAGTAATTATACACTCGTGCAATATCAGTATCGGAATATGCAATTTAGGTTTTAGGTCATCTATTGAATTTCTGTTATTCAAATCTTGTTTAATACATTTGCAGATATTTTCATCGTTTATTAACTTATCAATATCTCTCACACCTACAATAATGGAATTTTCTTTTTTCAATTTATCTGTTTGTAAAGTTGTTTCTACAGATTTTATTATTGTATCAAATCTTGCTTCTTCTAAACTATTATAAAATTTAGCTTCACCAAACCATATTGAATACTTTCCGTCCTCTATTACAATATGAACACTATCTGCTCCTTTGGCATTATCTTTTGTATTTTGTTTGTAAAAAATCTTAGGAACAACAGGAAGCGCCTTATAATGTTCCTTCATTAGCCCATATAATAATATCTCAGCTAATTCACTACCCCGCCCTATATTTTCTCCTTCTTCTATATCCTGATCCGTTAGTCTCAAATTTTGGGCTGACCTTACTAATAACGATGAACTCTCATCTGCCAAACTGTCTCTTTCTTCTGCAGATAATGCTGTTTGCGCCACATTGTTCCATATAAACTGATGAAACTTACTTGAACGCCATTTACCATCTTCAAAATCATTAATCAAACTGAGAATGTATTTATTATCAACTGGTTCTAAAGTAGAATCTGTTGATATATTAGCGAAACAATCATTAATTAAAACTTCAAAGGTTGGCATTTATTAACCCCAATACAAGAAATATTTTAACATGATATTAGCAAAAATAGTTTTTCTGCACAATCAAAAACATTTAATCGTTTCAATAGAACTGAAAATAAGCATCTAACTAATTTATCATTCTGAATTATAAGTTAATTTTTCTTTTTACAAAATAATTAATTTCAAAATGGCAACATCATATGTCAAAAACAAAGGCGCGCATTATCCAGTCAGGAAAACGCGGGGAAATGATACTATTTTTGTATTTATACTGATAACAAGCGGCTATCAAACAAAAAACTGCGATTACTCCAACAACCAGTCAAAAACATTCAGGCGTTTAATGCCGTTGTTTTCGCCAGAACCGTAATCCATTGACAGCAAGAACTTGGGATAATTATCATCAATTGCCGCTAAAGAAGCTAATTCACGTTGTAAAATTTGAGGTTCAAGTACATTCAATGCCACTTGATAATACTCGACCAATCCCCCACTTTTCTTAGCAACAAAGTCAACTTCAATATTTTTACCGCCCTTTACTAACTTACCGACAGATACTTCATAACCTCGCCGTATCAGTTCCAGATACACTACATTTTCTAAAATATGACCGGCATCCATATCTTTGATACCGAGTAAAGCTGTTCGCAAACCAATATCTGCTACATAATATTTAGCATTGCTGTCTAAATACTGTTTGCCTTTAATATCGTACCGGTCGCACTTGTACATCAAGAAACTGTCCAATAAGCCCTGAATATAGGTATCAATCGTCGGAACCGATATTTTACGCCCGCTTGCCTCCAAATTTTTTGAAATATTACGAACAGATGTTTCACAACCGATATTATCAAATAAATACTTAACCATCGCGTCAAGTTTGTTGGTATCGGCAATATTAAACCGTTTGACAACATCTTTCTGAATTGTGTTTAGATATACCGTATCCAATAAATAATCACTGATAAGTTGCTTATCATATAATTTCAATGTTTGAGGAAAGCCGCTTTCTTTGATGTAACGAGAATAAATACCCATTGGATTATTCAATTCCATTATATCTTTTTTAGTTTTCGCAAAATGTTGAGCAAAATCAGGATATGCAAAAAAATATTCTTTAAATGATAAGGGCTGCATTTTAATTTCAACATACCGCCCTCCCAGTTGATTGGCCAAGTCACTTGAAAACATATAAGCGTTCGAACCGGTCAAATACAAATCAACATTTTTCTGCAAACGCAACGTATTCGCAACAAGCTGCCAATCTTTTAATAGCTGTATTTCATCAATAAAGACATAATTCATCTTCTGAGGATTAAGATGCTCTATAATATAATCCAAGAGCTTGTTATAACCAATCAAAAAGTTCTCTGCATCGTATTCCAAGCCAATTTTCTGACTTTGTATAAGGTCTTCAAGGTTAATATTGATTATCTGGCTATCATCTGCAACCTTATTCGCAATTAAATCTTGCTGATAAAGATAAAACAGCTTAGACTTGCCACAGCGCCGCACACCGGTAACTATTTTGATTAAGTCGGTTTGAACCTGCCATTTTTTCAATTGCTCTATATATTGCGGTCTATCGACTATAATTTCTGTTCCGTTTTGCATATTTAGCCCTCCAATATTTATATATATACTTAACAAAAACACAAAAGTCAAGTGTTTTGTAAAATACATTTTACAAATAATGTAAAATCAATATAATTTAAAATATATTTTCACCTACTGTTTCTTCTGCTAATGCGAAAGCTCAAAAACAAAAAATATCATTCCTCTGAAAGCCCCTGTTGACAAAGGTTTGACTGCTAATGTAATATTCAAAAAACTGCTAATGCGTGCTGCTAATTTTTGGGTCAAACACTCCCAGCTAAAAACTTAGCAACTTGTTGATTATACGTGTTTTTAAATTTTTGAAGAATCAAAGTTCGAATCCAGCCACCCCAGCCAGATTGGAGAGAAGTTGCATTTTTTAATGCAACTTCTTGTTTTTTCTGCATAATTTTAGGTTCGCAAAATTGCATATACCCTGATTGTATATTTTCGTTGTCATTTGCTTCAACGCCTTTATCCGCAAGGCTTTCCATCGGTTCGTATGGCAATGGTTTATTATCGTCAGGATTGGTAACTTTTACAAACTCATTGAACGGAAATCTTAACTTGTAACTGATTACCCCTTCGGTCAATGTAATGTTCTCAAATATGAATTTTAAGAGAAGTCTTTTCAAATCCACATTAGATGACCTTTCAAAGACATATCCTGCTTGTGTTGCAATATCCAGTAATCCCAGAATCGTTTCATCAAAGCTGCTATCTGCCTTTTCGTGCGTTGTAATCTTATTCTTTACACGATTTAACTTTACCTGTATTTCGTTCCGTTTCAGGTCAAATGTTTCTCTGTCAAGTTCCCCATCAAGTCTCATATCAAACAAAGCATCAATCTTTTGTTTTAATTTCTCCTGCTCGCCTTTGAGCCTTTTAATCTCATTAGAACAGAATTGTCTTTCGGTTGCTTTGGCTGTTTTGAGTTCCTTTTGGAGTTCTGTTACGATACCATCAGGTAGTTTTATGCGGTTTAAGATTGGACTAATACGTTTGGTGAATTCTTCCTCTCGGATATAAATTCTTGTGTTGTCCTTTCTCCAGCAAGTCACATAGCGATATATTCCCTTCTTTAATTCACAAGGGCATTGTCTGTTTGTTATGCCACAAGTAACTAATGCACGATAAAGCGAATTATTATCGTTTGTTCTTAAGAACAGTCCTGCTCTGATTGCCTTTTGCTCTTGGCACATATCCCACAGCTCTTTGCTCACCAATGTTGGATATACATGCGGCATAAGTCCTCGTTTGGTTCTCATCTCGCCATAGTAAAACGGATTTTCCAAGATGTGATGCATTGTGTTGATATGTATCAAGGAACCTTTTCGTGTCCTTAATCCCATCATATTGGCATAATGCGTAATTTCAGCAACGCTAGCACGACCTAATGAATACATTTCATAGCATTGGCGGATAATACTGGCATAAGGTTCCTTTTGGCGCACAAAATGTTTGCCACGTTCATCTATATAGTTTTCATATCCGAGAGGAGCTAATCCTGTAATTTCACCATTTTTATTCTTTTGTTCCGTAGAACGTCTGACATTCTCGGAGAGTTGCAAAACGTAGGCTTTTGCACCCATTACCGAAAAGTCCCACCTCATAATATCAACCGATGTGGATTTGCTATTTAAGACCATCCCTTCCCGATAAAAATGCAGTTCAATCTTATCCTGCCGCATTAATTCGTCAAGAAGAACACTTTCCTTAAAACTTCTCTGAACCCTATCAACTGTATCAGCGACAATAGCAATGGTTTCCCTCTGTCTCTTACAGAAGTTTATCATCTCCATAAATTGTTTGCGTTCTCCACGAGTAGAACTTTCAACAATCTCAAAGGTTTTAATGACTTCCAGACCTTTTCTATCAGCATAATCTTGCAGACGGTTGCTTTGAGCAAGCAGGCTCAAGCCTTCTTCCTGCATCTTTGTTGATACTCTTGTTAATATTATCGCTTTCATTTTCCAATATTTCCTGTCGCATTGTAATTAAACATGTCGCAAAACCGATTAAATTCCGAGCTCCTTGTTCCAATTCCGCATCAGATAAAGGCTTTGACGAAATCTTACGCAATGCTTCTTTTAATGTTGTCATTTTATTGTGTCCTTTATCAAATATCAAGTAAAAACTTAAAGCTAATACATTGTTTTTGCATGAAATTGCGTTTTATTATCAGGGGACAATTTTGTTAGTCCCCTGATATATTCTCCAACATTATGCAACCGCACTTGTCGGAATACCCATTTCCTGCAACAGCGGTCCCGCAGCAGCATTTGTTCTGGCAGTTGCTTCCGCAGCTTTTTTAGCTTCTTCAGCCTTTTTTGCCTCTTCTTCCTCTTTGGCTTTACGCTCCCGTTCTTCCTTTTTCTTGATGCGTCTGCGTTCATTAGCCTCTTTCTTACGAACAGCCGCATTATCAACCTCTTTAGCCAAGAAATCTATAATATCGTTATCAAACTCGCCACTTGATACACTGGTATAGAAATCAGCCAAGAAATTGAGCTTTTGCTCGGTATTAAGTAAATCCAAAGAATAGCGGACAATGCGTTTACCACCCAAACGTAGCGAAAAGATGGAATTCTTTTCAGTATCCGTAATCAGTTTATTCATACGGTTTTTGACATCCCAAGCGTTATCCTTGAAGTTACGCATATTCTCGGTCAAAAGGCTCAAAATACGCTCTTTTGCTTTATCCAAGGTCAGCTTTCCTTCATCTTTAGAGGTTTCAAGTTTGTTGGCATTATATTTTTCTAAAAAGTTTTTCATTTTAAATTTTCCTTTCAAAGTATAGTTTTAGTTGAGTAAAATTGGTTTTTGTGTGTCAAATCCTGCATAGCCAGCAAATGTATCATTGATAATGTCCGATTGTTTGCTGCTAAAGCATAAGAATTTGATTGATTTCATATCAGCCAGTACACCTATCGGTTTCATAACCAGATTGAGGCAGCATTTAGCGAGCACTATGTACAGTCTGTTTAAGAGTTCTGGTTCAATCTCTGCATTATAGGCATTTGTAACTCCGTCCAATGTATTGATTGAGAAATACGGCAGAGCATAACCTTCATCTTCTGTTTTCACCATCAATGGGTCAATAATGTAGGCTCTTTTTGCATCGTGTCCGTCACGCACCGAACTGATGATTGTTTCCATTTCCTTCGTGCAGTGACTATAGCAAATGTTGTTGTCATCCAAATAAGGATAATACAGCAACGGTTGTTCTTGGTTTTTATCCATTTTAATTTTCCTTTCCAAATTAGGTTATTATTAAAAAAGAGCATAATAATTCTGTATGACATACAGGCATCCCTGCGAGCCATTTAGTTAAAAAACTATGGTCTGTTTGATTAGTTTGGGCTGTTAGCTATTAGTGAGCAAAACGAGCCACCAAAACATGTCTCTCAATTCTGGAAACTTCTCTCTTTAAGAGATATAAATTCCAGCGAAGACACATTTTTTGAATTAGTTTAGTCATTTTAGTCTTCCTTTCATAAAAAGTTAAAATTGATTGGTTGTTCACCTTACATGCCCATTATGGAAATAATTTATTTGCAAAGTCAACACTTTGTTTTTACGCCATTTTTCGCTTGAGCCATTTTAAATATATTTAAATAGATATTGATATATTTGTCGGGGTAAAAAGTTTTGCATACTTTGCTTAAAAATGCTTCATTTGGTTAAAATCGGTATCAGAATCGGAGAATTTCCATCTCCATAGATTCGTTTATCGTCCTATTAAAGAAAATTAAACCTTTTGCAAAGTATGCTAAAATTAGGTGTATTATGTAACGAGAAATGCTATGAGAGACTGGGTTAATTTCAAAGTTCAACAATTCAATGATGATGCTTACCTCAAAAATGAATTATCTGCATTAGACAATCAAGCCGTGAAATATACGGTTTCATCATTACACTCCTACTTATATAAAGGAGAATCAGCAAAAAAACTTGAAACATACATTGTCCAATTATTAAAGCGTGAATATGCTAAAAATTTGGCTTCATTGATTAATAGCAACAAATACATCTATTGTAATAATATGGCTGATGTTCTCTCATTCACCAATTATTTCATTCAGGCATATTCCGCTGTATATAATTTAGCTCCGAAGGCTGATGCCAAAAATGCAGGTAGTTCAATAAAAGAATTGGTTAAATGTTACGAAGAACTTGAAAATAAGGATAATAAAAAGGATTTAGCCAATTTAACCAATTTCCTTTTAAGGCTTCCGCCTAAAACTTGTGTCACGGGTGATTATCTTGACCAGTATGCACCGTTTTACGCAAATGCTTTAAGGTTCTTCTTGTCTGTCTTGACTACCATATTCAATGCAAAGTTGAAGCAGCCAAAACCAAGAGCTTTAAGCGGTTTTAATGAAGAAATTATCAATACTGATAAAGCAAGATTTAATGAATGGTTTGATAGGTTTGAAAGCGAATATTCTTTTGAAGTTCCAACTGTTCAAAATAATTTTGATGCAAGTTCCGATTATATAAGCGTTACCGCAGAAAGTTTTAATAATATTAAAATTCAATTCAATGGTATTGACTTCTATGCCGAAGATTCATTTCAAACAATAACAGACTTATTTTTAGATTTTGACTATGTAAGAACATTAGAGTTTGAAAATTGCAGTTTTAATTTCTGGTTCTATGATAGCAGAAAATCTCTTTTCTTTAAGAACTGCAAGTTTAATGATGCCTTTAATTATAATGCCAAGCCGAGCAAGTCGTATCAATCAATCGCTAGCATCTTAGTGTTTGAAAATTGTATATTTAATTCAGATGTAACCATTGAAGATATGAAAGAAGGCATGAGTAATGCTTTACTAATAAAAGATTGCAGATTTGCAAAGAATTCTAATCTTCGCTTATCAAACATTTCTTTTATAAAGACTGTTTTTGAAAATAATATCTTTGAAGGTAAAGTTTTCTTTGAAAATGTGCATTTTACTTCCGTAAATTGGCATAACCTGTTCTTTTTAACAGACTTCAGAAACAATAAGGTTGTGCTCACGCCTAAAGCAAAAATCAGCCAAATACTCTTCGGAGCAAAAATTATAAAATCAGCCAGTAAATCTATCAGCAGCTTTATAAAGGTCTTAAAGACCAATAAGATTGATGATTATGCTCAAGAGTTGGAAAATCTTTATCTTAATCACATGGATACAACAAAAGGACAAGCCGAGCTTGAGATTGCTATGAAAACAAATTGGCTTAATATGCAGCAAACCGCTACTGTTCTGGGAATTTCCTATGCTACATTGTTGGCAATGCGTAAAGAAGACAAAGCCTCTGGAATTATCCGTATTCCTTATGTCGGTGAAGGCAAAAGCACAAGATACTATGCACCTTTAGTTCAAGCCTACAAAGACCGAGACTTCAAACGAGTAAATGAACTTGCCAAAGAAATGGAAGAAAAGCATAAAAAATAAAAATGTTAAAGAATCTGTCTTCTTTAACATTTTCTCGGAAAAGCCCTAAAATACTATAGTTTTGAAAAAGGCTAAAATGCCGCAAACAAAAAAATGTTAAACTTTGTGCGGATTTGTAGGATTGTTTAACATTTTAATCACTAGACTCATCTTCAAAATCTTCGTCATTAGTATTTAATTTATCACTTTTCTCTCTATTGCAATGACGATGCAATAATTGAGCATTTTCTATTTCTGTTTTGCCACCCTGTGCAAATGGAACAATGTGGTCAACTTCTGCATCATCAATATTCAAAATCTCATTGCCGCAATAACTGCATATATATCCAGTGTGGAATAATTCTTTTTTGATACTATCTGAAAATGTTCTATTTTTATCATCATTTCCATAACTACCCGTAATTTTAGCAATTAGATTGTAAACAGCCATAATACGCCCAATAACTCTCTTCTTTGAACCTGTTGCTGCATAAGTGTCTTCACGATACTTTTCATCATTTTTCTTCAAATCGTTTATTGCGTTCCTTATTTGGTCAGCATAAGCCATTAGGTCGTGCGAACTAAAAAATGAGAATGGTATAACTATTGAATCATAAACAGAGCCGCTAAACTTCTCTATGACTTTACCATTATCCCTATCAAAAGCCATAAAGGCATCATTTCCTAATACCTGTTTAATTATATCAATCGTTGCAGTAAACTTATTTTTCAGTAGGTTTATTTGAGTTTCATCGTCATTTTGGTGTTTTGCCATATAAGCATTCATCGTTTTCATTATAGAAGAATTATATTGCGTATATTCGCTTAATGCAAAAAATCTTAAAATTCTTTCTTGGTATGATTTTCTTCTATTTTCATCTCTGAATAAATCAGGCAAATACTTATTATTAGCCACTTCTTCTAACATTTTATTGAAACTACCTCTGTATATGCAATTTCTTAATTCTTGCGGCTTTAATGCAACTGCCCCTTGGTTTAATCTTGCAAAGATTTCATATTTTAGTTCTTGGGACTCTTTTCTTATGCAAATGCAATGTAAAGAAGAACTCTTTAATTTCTTTTGAATGTTTTTATCTAAATCCTTGTAAAACATACCATTTAATTCGCTTAATTCCAGCAAGCCTAATAATGAGAATTCATTGCTTAAATAGCGCACAAAAGAAGTTATTCTTTGCTGTCCATCAATTACACTAAATGTTTCATCATTCTCTTGGCACAAATATATTGTAGGAATAGGAATTCCTATCAAAACAGACTCTATAAGTTTGGATGCTTTTTTATTGTCATACACATATTCTCTTTGATAATCTGGATTTGGAATTATATCACCATCTGTGCACATTTCTCTTAATTGAGAAAGGGTAAGGTCTTTTTGTTCTGTAAAAACTGTTTTATCATCAATATTCATTGCATTTCTCCATTGTCTTTATATTTCCAATTATTATAAAGAAATGCAAGGATATTTTGTTTAATTCAACAATTTCCTTCTTTAATATTTCAAAATTTGCCCCAAAATTTTATAGTTTTGAATTTCGCAAATTGCGAAAAATCAATTTTACTTCCTCTGTTGGAATGTATCTGTTCTTGTCTTTATAACTAAATCTATGGCTGAATACTTTGCCACGATAAATGTAGGCAATGTTTGTGGAACTGTCTCCATGTGATATTCGGTAATGAATTAGCGGAAAACCCTTATAAATAAAGCCTTTGTCCCATAAGTCAATTAAATTTCCGAGTGTAATTTTATCAATAGCATAGCCATAATAAGGGCAAGCGAATGCGTTTATTACAAATCCCGTAACGATGAAATTTGCGCATGGTCTGCTCTCTAACCTGTGCCGATTGTTGTAAATCCATTCGCAATGGCTTAAAAACCAAACTCTATCAACTGTTTTCATCTTAAATCTTGGTATTCTCTACGGCATTGGCTAACATTTTTTCATTATAATTGAAATATCTCTGGGTAGTTCCAATGTTTCTATGATTGGCAAGCTTTTGAACCAGACAGATATTAACGCCTGCATTAACTAACTTGCTCACGAATAGATGTCTCCCTAGGTGGCTTGCTCCCTTGATTCCGAATTTGCTGTATATGGAACTGAACAAACGGCTGATGCTCACTCGGTTATATGGTTTGTTTAATTTCTGCGAAGTGAATAGATATGTTTCAGGGCTCAAGCCATCTCCCCATTTGTTCTGCAGATACTTCAAATAGTCGGCAAACTCTTTCTTCATCTGGGTATTTAAGAAGTATGAACAGCTATTCTTGCCTTTGTTCTTGTCATAATCAAGGTTGATGACATCCTTTGGCTTTAGTTCCGAAGTATAACAGTCTTTGACCTGCAAGTATGCGAAATTGATTGAACGAAGCCCGTTCATGCTACACAGGAACATCATCCTTATTTGTTCGGAGTGCTTCATAGATTTAATATAAGCCAAAATGTCTTTAATCTTCTTATCATCAACAAATTCACTATTGGTCATAATTACCTCCTTTTGAGAGATTGTGGTTGAAAGGAAAATAAAGTCCACAATCTCTCGGTTGCTTTTATTTGGTTGGTTTCACGATTGCTTGGTAAAATACTGTGTATCTTGGCTGATGTGTCATTGTGGTGATACCGCCCTGAAGTTGCCATCCTTGTTTGAGCTTCTCATTTACCCATTTGCAAAGTTCTTCTAGGTCAGGTGTGGCTAAAACATCGTATTTCATTAGTATTCCTCCGCATACATAATCGTCAAAACTCTATTGGTTACTCTTGGGTTTGATACATCCGGTGAGAGAGACAAAAACTCTTGGTCGTAATAATCAATCTTCCAGAAAATCCGTCTGCCCTTATAGTCAAAAGCACCAAAGTCATGCTCATTATACGGGTCGTTGTTGTCATCAAAAGTGTCAAAAGTTCTTACTTTGGTTATGATTGCTTCAAGGTCTTCTTTGGTATTACAGCGAATACCTTGGGTTAATGCGAGTGTTCCTTGCGATAAATGCTTGCGGAAGTCATCATTTTGTTCAGCAATGGTGGAGTTAGACATTGGTATCACCTCCAAAGATGCGATTGAAAACATTGACAAACTCATCAGAAGTCAAGTCTTCAACAGGTTTGAGAAGCAATAAAAGGTCTTCATCATCAAATGCTTCATTCTCTTTGGCAATGTCGTATGCGGTTTTACCATCCTTATTCTTAATACTGGGGTCTGAATATTCAGCCAAACCACTAATAATATTCTTTCTCATCATGGCTTGCGTATGATGAACGGCATCCATTAATGGTGTCCAACCATCATTATCTTGAGCATTAACATTAGCATCAGCATCAATCAACAATGCTAAACAATCAAAAGAGCTGCGATGCCGAGCCATTATGTGAAGAGCTGTTGAGCCTTCTTTATTTTTCAAGTTTAATTTGGGATTGTATTGTAAAAACTTCTCTATAATATCTGGGTCACAATGTTCCTTACAAACCCACATAAATGGTGTCCAGCCGCTGTGATTGTAAGGAAGGTTGATATTTACACCTTTGTTTAGAAGTTCATCAACTGTTGTAAAATCGTCATGATACAATGCGTTCATTAACTGCTGACGCATTTCAGCTTGAGGGTTAGTCATCTTAATTCTCCTTTTAGTCCGCTTAAAAGTGGGACAAGTTGGTTATAAATTCACTTTTCGTTTATGATTTAAACATGCACCGAATTGCTTGTCAAGCTATTTTTTCACAAAAAATGCGTATAAGTCCATGTTTTTGCATGATTTTCTTTTAAATTCAATGGTTTGATTCGTAAAAAAAATTAAGCCGAGCGGTTAAACTCGGCTTGAGGTTGTTATATTTGCTTTTACTTATGCCGTTTTATTAAAGTAATTTTACAATTTTTTCTTCCATATCTATCATATCGGCGGTTGGCTCAAAGCGTTCCACAACTTCGCCGTTTTTATTAACCAAAAACTTGGTGAAGTTCATCGGCTGTATTTTTCATTACTTTTTTGCCGGTTCCCATTTGCAACGAACAGGCGATACAATCGCACCTTCTTTTTTGAGTTCATTAAAGGCTTTATCAACCACTTTTCTATCCAAACCTGACATCTCGGCAACCTTTCCTGCATTGACCGGTTCCCCTGCTTTTTTCATAGTTTCCAATACAATTTCTTTATCAGACATGTGTTTACTCCTAAAAAATTAAATTTGTTGTGTTATCCAATTTTGAACGCCAATGCACTCAATCAATTCTAATTGCTGCTCTCCCCAATACATATCGGCTTCTTCATCTTTGTAATAAATAAATTGCACACAATTTAATGATGTTCAATGTTATTGATATAAATAAAATATTCCCGTGTCAAGAGACTTGCATCGGTAGTTAAGTTATTTTTAGTAAATGCAGACATCTATAAAACCACAACCACAATGTTACATTTCCCATAAATATCTTTATAAGCATAAGGAGCAGAAATGAAGGTATTGATTGAAACATTAAACAACCGAAAAGGCTATAAATTCTTTGAAAATAAAGAAGAAATGGATGCCTATTTGGGCAGACATTGTGGCAAAATCGCCAATTATGAAATATTGAATGAATATGATGTTGCTGTTGATGAAACAAATGAAATGCTCCAATCGTTTATTGATGATTGCGATACAATAGAAAAGAAATTGTTTTGGTTGTTTAGGCAACATGAACCAATAGATGAGAAATACTCCCTAAAACTGATATATGCTTCTGGTAGAATGCACGATGCTCTGAATGCCATTAAAAAGTGTTTGAGATAAGAAAACCGCTACAATTTCTTGCAGCGGCTTGGTAGAACATATGTCAGGAGTTATTCTTCTTCGGTATTTTCTTCTTGTGGTCTAAATGGAGGTTTATAAACAATTCCGCCATTTTCTATTAAAAGGTCGGCAACTTCTATTTCTATCTGGTTTAATGCCATCATCAAAGGTGTTTCAAAGCGTGTATTAATCCAATTGACATCAATTCCATGGTCAATCAGTAATTGAACAGCCTTTAATTTTTCTTCTGTTGGCATATTAGGGTTCTGAATGACATACATTAAAGCATTTTCGCCAAGTACATCATTTCTATTGATTTCGGCACCTTTGTTGATTAAGTATTCAATTCCTTCAGTGTCTTCACTCATACCACAGGCTATTAACAATATTGTTCTTCTCATAGTATCCATTGGGCTTTCTAGCTTGAAATCTGGATTATCGGCAAACATTTTTTCCAAGCTTTTGGCATCATCAATGGTTAAATGGTAATCTTCTACTTGGTTTTCATCAGGAATGTCATCAATTGATTTATATTGAACTCGGCTGCTTATTTTCTTCATTTTCTCCAAAGCAGCCTCAATTTCTGAAATGTGTATATAACTAGTATAGGTATTGTTTTGTTTGTCATATGTTTTTAGCATTTTTTGCTCCTTGTATTGCTCAATAGTCTATGTGAGTTCCCCTCACAAAAATATTTATCAGGAGCAATTTGGCTATTTTGATTTGAGCAAAAATGAAAATAATAATTTTTAATCAGAAATAGTGTTATAAGTGCTGATAAATACATGTGTAGCAGATTTCTGCTCGTATTGTTTCAATATAAATTTCATTTTAAACTTGGCAGCATATCCCTGTATGCTGCCATTTCCTTTGACTGCCCACAAAGAGCACCACTCCCCACCGAATTTCCATTTTCCTTTGATTTTGTTATCAGTTAAATTTGACCTCAATTTTTATCAGGAGTCATTTGTCGTCAATATTATTTTTGTCATTAATTGCGGATTTTATTTTTGCTTTAAATTACCTGAATCAGTTATCCTTAATTCATCAGGAATTTACTTTGGTTTCTATTTTAATTCCAGACAAAAATTGCTCTATTATAATATATATTTTCTTTCTATTATATTATATTTTAGGAGCAAAAAATTGCCTTGTAAGCCAGATTTCACAAGGTGTTTGGATTTTCAAAGACGGATATACGTGCCGCCTAAACCGGATATACGTGCCGCCCAAACCGGATATAAATGCCACCAAAACCGGATA